>Ga0315287_10000932_pt1 | contig 26197 bp, 23 predicted proteins | sample YL17G11_0_MG_FD_205037 | JGI IMG/M metagenome (GOLD analysis project Ga0315287, IMG submission 205037) | Sediment microbial communities from Yellowstone Lake, YNP, Wyoming, USA - YL17G11_0 | ecosystem: Environmental > Aquatic > Freshwater > Lake > Sediment | place: USA: Wyoming | collected... | reverse complement strand
TCGCTGGAGCGCCGGCGATCGGAAGCGGCTGCTGCGGCTCGTCCTTGCGAAGGCCGGGCGCAGCGAGCGGGGTTTCCTGCAACAGTTTCTGCATCACACGCGCCTGAGGGCGCTACTGGGCTGCTGACTTGATCCTCGTGCCGCGGCACGCCGACGTTTATTCGGCGACCCGAGCGCCAACGATTGAGATGCGGAACTGGTTGCTGTTCTGGAACGGGCCCAAGCCCGTTGCGACCTGAACCTGCTGACCACCGGCCAGTGTGCCGCTGAGTTCCCGGCGAAACTCGCGTGTCTGGCCGCCCGCATCGAGGTACTGCACCGAGACGACGAGTCCGGTGACCGGGACCTTGGTCGCATTCGCGATGGCAACTACCAGCTTGCCGCCCGCATCGAGCGCACCCTGCTTGCGCAGGTATTTCTCCGGGCTCCCGGACAGTTCCAGCCTCATCAGCGAAAGCATCGCCGCCTCGCCGACCGGGCCCTCCGCGCCGGCAGCTTCCGCGAAATACTGACGGGCCACATCGTATTGACGCGCCCGCAATGCGATGTTACCGAGCGAGTAATACGCCGGACCGGTCGGCAACAGCTTGAGACTCGTCTCGAGATCACGGCGGGCCGGCTCATCGTCGTGCTGGCGCTCAGCGAGAATTCCGCGCTGAAGGTAGTAGTAAAAAAAATTGTCATTGCGCTGAATTGCCTCGGTATAGGCAGCGCTCGCCGCCGCATGCTTTTTCTGCACGAGCAGCGCATCGCCCTTCAGGGCGTAGAAGTGGCCCTCATCAGGCTCGAGACGGATCGCCTGCTCGGCCCTGGTGAGCGCGACGTCTGCGTGCTTTTCTGAAAGCGCCTTGCGCCCTGCGTCATAGGCATCGTATGCAGGCTTGGCGCGCATGGTGCGCGCCAGCGCAGCGCGATAGCGATCGACGCCAGCGTCACCGCCCGGCGGCAGGCCCGCCATTTTGCGCCGATTGGCGTCCAGCCGCTCCTGCGACGGTGGGTGGCTCGCAAACAGCCCCGAGAGCCAGTTGCTATCCTTGCGGTCATTCATCTTCACGAAGGTTTCCTGCAGGCTGACCGCGCCCTGCGCGTCATAGCCCGCGCGCTTCATGTAATCGATGCCGTACTTGTCCGCCTCGAGTTCCGCTTCGCGGCTGTAGCGCTGCGTCAGCAACTGCGCGCCGATGCCGGCGCCCATCATGGCGATATTGCCGTAATCGCTATCGTGAGCCGCAACCTGCGCCACGACCAGCCCACCCTGGATCAGCATGCCGCGGCTCATCGCCTGCGCCGAATGCCGCGCCGCCGCGTGCACGATCTCGTGTCCCAGCACGGCCGCCAGCTCGGACTCTGACTTGAGTTCGGTCAGCAGTCCGCGATTGACGGCGATCTTGCCGCCTGGCAATGCCCAGGCATTGGGTATCGTATTGTTGAGGACCATGAATTCGTAGGGAAGCTTGCGGTCGCTGACCGCGGCAAGGCGCTGCCCGACCCCCTGCACATAGGTCGTCAGCGCTGGATCGAGTCGTTGATCGCCACCTTCGGATTGGCGCGTCGGCGCGAAATTCTTTTCGCCGATTTGCAGCTCCGTACCCTCGCCTACCAGCATCAACTCGTTCTTGCCGGTCACCGGGTTGACCGAGCAGGCTGCGAGCACCGTCAGCGCGATCAGGGAAAGCGCGGTTCGAGAGGTCACGGGGCGCAGAGTTCCTGGCAGCGTTATTGCGCCGCCGGCATCCCGCCGGTTGCAGGCGGAGTCAGCGTGTAGCCCAGTTGAAACTGCCAGTCGAGTGCGTCGAAGCACACAATTTCCTCTGCGATCTTGCCGTCCCGGTAACGAATCAGCGTCGAACCCTTGTTCGTCACACTTTTTCCAGTCGGAGGCGCCGAGCCCGGGCCGGTATTCGTGCCGGTGTGGGTCCACAGATGGAATGACACGTCCTTCATAAAGTGACTCTCGTTAAGGACCACCCTTCCATCGGGATAGGCCGCCCGCAAGTCGGCCATGACTTTCTTTTGAGCTTCCAGGCCATCGGAATTGAAGCCACCCGGCGACGTAAGCGTCCACCACGGGCTGATACTGGGCGGCGTAATCGGGCGGAGCGGGAGCGGCACACCCGGTGAGCGCGAGAAGACCAGCGACAACAACTAACACCTTTTTTATCATGAATTTACGTTCACTTCTTTGTGTCACTTAGAGTCCGGTCGAGTGCTGCCTCACGACTGCGTCCCATGGAATGCCGGCGCGGCAATTTCCGCGCAACTCTACACCCGGCTTGAGTGACATGCACGATCGCGCCAAGATCGACCATGATCCTCGTTGGCCAGTACGACTCGCCCTTTGTGCGTCGCGTCGCGGTGACGCTGCATCATTACGACCTGCCCTTCAGCCGTAACACCCTGTCGGTGTTCGGCGATGCGAAGGACATGCAGAAGATCAATCCGCTGATCCGGATTCCCTCGCTGATCCTTGACAGCGGCAAAACGCTGATCGACAGCGTGGCCATCGTGGATACGCTCGATGAGATGGCAGGCCCTGCCCGCGCGCTGGTGCCTGCTCGTGGTCCCGAGCGGCAGAAAATCCTGCAGGCGACGGCGCTCGCGCAAGGCGCGGCCGAGAAGGCCGGACAGGTCGTCTACGAACGTTTCTTCCATGCCGGCAGCGCGCTCAACAAGGAATGGGAGCAGAGATGCCAGTCGCAGCTGGCGGCAGGCATGGACCGGCTGGAAGGCCAATGCGGTGCGCCGTGGTACTTCGGCAAGCAGATGAGCCACGCCGACGTCATGACGGGCTGCATGATTGGCTACCTGAACCTGCGATTGCCCGAGAGTTTCCCGGCCGACAACTATCCCAAGCTACAGGTACTGGCAAAGCGTTGCGAAGCGCGGGACGAGTTCGTCAGATCGCGAATCAGCCCGGATGAGACGATGCCCGGGCGTGGCTAGCGTTCAGTTCGCGCCGCTGATCGTTATTGTGTAGCGCAAATCCGGCCGGGCATCACCACGGAAATCGAGCACACGCACGAAGAAGGTCACGGTACCGGCACCCGGCACCTGGAATTCCAGCTTCGAATCACGAGCAACCCCCAGACTCAGGTCGTCGTTGATGCACTGGTCGTCGAAGGCCGCAGGGGTGGTGTCCTGCGTAATGGGAATGGACGGCGAAACCGAGTCGTCGCCCGGGTCCCGGCAATTGTTGGCGAACCGGACATTGCTGGCATTCACGATCTCGAGCACCGGGTCGAGTGACGTGGGCGGGCTCAAACCCGGCCCGACCACGTTGATGGTCACGATCGCTCCCGCGTTGGCCGTGACCCTATAGACATCGACATCCGGTGCAAGAGTAGTGTTGGGATTACCGCTCGGGCTGATGGAGGCTGCAAACGCGCCATTGCCCAGGGTGGTGGCAGTCGCTATCGAGTCGTTGCGTCCCAGCGTAGCCGCGTTGATGGTGATGCTGAGCAACTGCGTGTCCATCGTGCCGCAGGAATCGGTCACGGTGACACTGAAATTCCTCGTTTCAACGGTGTCCGGCGTGCCCGCGATCTGACCGGTCAAGCCATCGATGGGGCCCAACTGGCTCGGCAGCGTGCCGGTGGTTGAGAACGCATACGGCGGCACTCCGCCTGCCGCCTGCACCATCACGTCATAAGCCGTCCCCACGACCCCATTCGGCATCGTGGTCGTCGTGATGTCGAGCGCCGGTCCTGGATTGACCGTGATGCCAATTCCCGCCTGGCTGTCTGAAGCCGGCGGAAAAGCAAAATCGGTCACCCGTGCGGTGAATGTCGAGGTCGTTGCGGCGCAGACCAGGCTCGGCGTGCCGCTGATCACTCCGGTCAAAGCGACCGGATCCGAAATGCCAGCCGGCATCGAACCTGCGGTTCGTGTCCAGCCCACGTATGGGGGCTCGCCCCCGCGTGCCTGCAGTGTCTGGCTGTATGCAGTGCCGGCCGTGGCATCAGGCAGCGACGTCGTCGCGATCTCGAGCGCAACGGAAATGCTCTGGACCTGGGTCGCCGTCAACTGCGGAGAAGTCGCATCCGTGACCCTGACCGTCAGGTTCTGGCTGGTGGCCGTCGCCGTCGCTGGTCCGGTGATGGCGCCCGTTGCCGCATTCAAGGTCAGGCCTGCGGGCAGAACGCCCGCGCTGACGCTGAACGTGTATGGGGTCGTGCCACCCGTCGCGGTAATCATCTGGTTGTACGCCAGGCCAATGGCCGTGCCGGGCAGTGGCCCGCTCGTGATGGCCAACGGGTTCACGATGTCGATCGTGAGCGCTTGTGAGTCGCTTTGCGGTGGCGTGGAAGCGTCTGTGACCGTAACCGTGAAGCTTGCGGTGCCAATTGGCGCGGTGGGAGTTCCAGTGATTGCTCCGGTGGCTGCGTTCAATGCAAGGCCCGCTGGCAAAGCGCCTGCGCTGATGCTGAATGTCTTCGCTCCACTGCCGCCGGTGACTGTGACTGTCTGGTTGTAGGCGACTCCCAGTACGCCATCTGCCAGCGTGGTGACACTGATGTTGAAGACCACGGGAACGATTTTCGCGCCCCCGCCACCGCCGCACGCGGTGAATACAGCCAGCAGGGCCCCGGCAACCGCGACTCTCGCGACGCGAAGATACGTCTTCACGGGCCTTCGAACTGGTCAAAGCGCGGATCGGTACCGATCAGAACCAGGCCGCCGACAGAAATAACGGTGTTAGCGTTCACAACGGCAGTCGTAACCGGAGCCGGCGCGGTTCCAGGCATCGGAATCGGCGGCGACAACGGGCCCACACTGGAGCCACTCTCGAAGCTCGCGTCAATTGACTCCAGTTCGACGGTGTATGCAAAGCCCGAGGGCACGGAAATCTCGAAAAACCCGATGTCCCCGCTTTGACGTGAACCGGAAAAGCTGCCGCCCGAATTATCGTCGAAGAAGCCATTGGGTGGGCAACTGCTCGCTGGCGTGCACGGCAGATAGTTTGCGGTGACTGACTGACCCAGGTTGGACGTGAACTTGAAGCCCGAGACCACAGAAACCGCGTTGGTGCGATCCTGATTCGTACCGGTATCCACTCGGCGTGCGATCACGTTGACGCCCTGGGTGTGCGACAGGCCGTCGGAGAAAAAGACAGTTCCGGTGATCGTGCCATGCGTATTTGCAAACGTGGTTCCAGCTCCAGTCTGCGGATAGAGGCGCGAAATCCAGGCCTTGTCGTCGTCCGACAATATTCCCATCGAGACATCGACAAGGAAGGGGAACATCGTGGGCAGGCCTTCCAGGTCGTCCGCGCCACAGAAGCCCAGGCAGTTCACATTGATCTGCGAATGATCGAGACCGGAAAAATGCCCGAACTCGTGGACGAATGTGGCGTCAAACAAGGCGGCGGGCAGTTCCGGATTGGTCGGAGAATCGACCCCGTCCTGGAACAACCCGTTCATCACTGCATTGGCGGAGGTAATCCGGGTTGCGTCGAAGTTACACGGCCCTGCAAACCCGATGACTGAAGTCTCGTCCACGCCCAGGTCGATAAAGATGGCTGCAGCCGCATCGTAAATGATCGGGTTTTGAACCCCGTTAGCGCAGTCAGTGTTCACGGCGTCGTATTCGGGAACGGTACTCACGTCCCCATCAGTGAATACGCCCGTGTTACTGATAGTGCCAGTGCGCGCATAGGCGATGCTGGCCGTCGTCACATTCTGCCAGACGTTGAACATGGCAAGGACCCGCGCCCGAGCCTGGGCTTCGGTCACGATCGCGCCCAGCGGACCATTGTCCGTACGATAGGCGATCGGCGCGGCTGTACTCCATACGATGGGGGCGCCGGCGCTGCTCACGCTGAGCGGCCCTCCCGCAAGTGCGGCACTCACCGGCAGCAGCAGGCCTGCCAGCACTGCGGCCATCGGCAACAACTTTTTCCGGGTTGCTGACACGCTACTGCCCCGCCTGCGCAAGTTCGCGGATCAGGGCCGCCAGATCGCGCAGCTCGACCGGCCCCTGGGGGTGTTTCTGGACCAGACTGGAAGTTCTCGGCGAAAGTGTGATTCCCTTCGCCGCCACCTGCACGCTGATTCCGTCGAACAGCTTCATGTTGCCGTGGCCGTTCACCGCAACTTCCCGGCCGGTGCTGTCTCGTGAAATCACGAATCGCCCCTGCTCCAGTCCTGCCGGGCTCGAGAGCCCATATCTGCTGGGCTCGATCATCATCAGCAGAAGCTCCTGGCCTGTCTGGTAGCCGGCGGCGTTCTTGCCGTCGCGTACGTCCCAGATGTATTGCCGGAACCTGAAGCGGCTGCCGGCCTGGCCCTTTAGCGTCTCCTTCACACGTAACGTGACCACCACGGTATTCAGGCTGCTGAACTCGGGGTGCTTTTCCACGTGCGCGCTGATCACCGTGCCCCGCACGATGTCGGCGGAGCGAGCTGTCAACTGGCCAAGATTGCGGGGCACGGTGAGCGCGCCGCGCTGCGCAATGGCCGGCGCTGTCAGCGCCATGGCGACCAGTATCAGGAAGAATTGTCTTGCTGATTGCGACACAGTACCCGCCGATTGAGGTCTTTCCTGCTCTTAGCCGTCGTGTCTCTTGCGGTCGGTTTGAGAGTGCAACCTTGCGGCGCCGAAGGCAAGGAATTCAGGTGCGACGACGAATAAGGCCGCCTCGGGGCGGCCTTGTCGGGCACAGTCGGGGCCAGTATGTGCCCCTCGGCTCAAGCGGGGGGGGCGTCGCACTTCGTTACGAGTCATAAGGCTCTCGGCCGCGGATTATTGTGATGGTGGTCACAGGAAGGGTCGCTGTTTCTGGTAGCCCGATTCCACTCTGCAACACGAGCCAACCTTAGACTCGCAGCAACGAGAGGAGGTCTGCAATGATAACGGAACGACCAGACTCGATGGATTTGCATACCGCGACACTGGTTGTGCTGGCGATTGTAATTGCGGCGTTATGGGCGACAAGGCCGCCCGGAGAGCCCGCGCTGTCGCGCTCGTCTACATCGTCGGCCGAATTGGTCAGCACGCAAGCGGGAAACCTTCCGCCGTCCACGATGATTGATGGAAGCTGAGGTCACCAGGCGGCCTCAACCATCCGGCTTCCTGCCGATGGAGACGATGACGGCGCACAGCTTGCTGAGGTCGATGTTGCCACCTGAAACCACGCACACGATCTTGCCGCCCCCTGCCTTGCCAGAGAGTGCACACGCCACCGGACACGCGCCCGCGCCCTCGGCGATGACGCGATTGCGCTCGGCCATCAGCGCAAGCGCCGCGGCAACTTCTTCCACACTCGCGATCAGCGCGCCGTCAATCAGCGCTTGCGCGCGTTTGAGCATTTGCGGAAAGACCGTCTTGCTGCCGATGCCGTCCACGAACGAAGTCTGGTAGTCAACCACCTGCGGCGATCCCGCGGCCAGTGACGCGGTGAGCGGTGCGCCTGTCGCGACCTCGGCGGCGAACAGCCGGCAACCGGGCTTTAGCGCCCGTATCCCCGAGGCGATCCCGCAAGTGAGCCCGCCGCCGCCCCACGGGATCACGATCGCCTCCACCTCCGGCAAGTCCTCCAGAATCTCGAGCGCGATGGTCCCGTTGCCCGCCATCACATGAGGATCGTCAAAGGCGTGCACGAACGACGCGTCCACACCCGGGTACGCGCGCTCCTGAAACACCTGCCACCAGCGCTCGAACGGGACTTTGATCACGCGTCCGCCGAGTCGCTCGATGGCGCGGATCTTTGTCTCGGGTGCCGTGTCCGGTGCGACCACGGTGCAGGGGATGCCGAGCTCCCGCGCGCGCCACGCGACCCCCTGCGCCATGTTGCCCGCCGATGCCGTGAGCACTCCGCGCGCCAGTTGTTCCGGCGGCATGTGCGCCATCGCATTCGTCGCGCCCCGGATCTTGAACGAGCCGATCGGCTGGAGGTTTTCGAGCTTGAGATAGATCTCCGCGGGCGCGTCGAATACGTTAAGCCGCACCAGCGGCGTGCGGATGGCGGAGCCGGCGATGCATTCTCGCGCTTGCCGGATTTCAACGAGTGTCGGTGACATTGCGGTGCCCTCGCCGCCTGATCCATTCCGCAAGCAGAACCAGCGCCAATGTCGCCACCATCAGCAACACGGCAAGTGCGATCATCACCGGCAGGCGACTGGCAAAGCGCAACTGGCTGAAGAGATAGACCGGGAATGTCGCATCATTGCCGGCCAGAAACAGCGCCAGCGCGAATTCGTCGAGCGAAACGGTGAACGCCACCATCCACGCGGATATGACCGCCGGCGCGATGAGCGGCAGTATGATCATGGCGATGACCTTGGGGTAGTGCGCACCGAGATCCATTGCCGCGTCCTCGAGATCGCGGTCAAAGCCTGCGAGGCGCGCGGTCACGATCAACACCACGAATGGCAGCGCCACCACCGTGTGGCCGATGGCGACTGTCAACAGCGATCGGTCGATTCCGATCGCGAGGAACAAGACCAGCAGCGCCACTGCCAGGACCACGACCGGCACCACCAGGGGAAGCATGGCGAGCGCAAACAGGAAGGACTCGCCGCGAAAGCGAAATCGCGTCAGCAGGAGCGCGACCGCCGTACCCAACAGCGTGGCCGCAGTGCCGCTGCTCAGCGCGACGACCATGCTGTTCCGGGCTGCGCGCAGCACTTCGGGGGAATCGAACAAGCGCTGATACCAATGCAGCGTCAAGTTCTGCATTGGAAATGAAAGACTGGTTCCGGCGTTGAAAGAGAACAGCAACAGCACGGCAAGCGGCAGGTAAAGCAGGAAGACCAGCACGCCGAAATAAATCGGCAGGACCCGGGGCCGTCGCAGCGCAGCAACAGATTGCAAGCCGATCGTCATTCGAGCAGCCGCCGCAAATTGACAAGGCGTGCAGCGATCGCGACCAGGACCAGTGTCACTGCGAGCATCACCATCGACAAGGCCGCGCCGCGCGGCCAATTGGCGGCCTTGGTGAAGAAGTCCTGGATGATGTTGCCGAACATGCTGCCGCGGCTGCCACCGATGAGCAGTGGCGTCACGTACTCACCGACCGTCGGGATGAACACCATGAAGAACGAAGCCAGCACGCCGGGGAGACTCAATGGAAACGTCACGGCCCAGAAGCTCGCCCACGGCCGCGCGCCGAGATCGGAAGCCGATTCGAGCATTTCGGAATCGATTCGCTGCAAAGCCGCATAAATCGGCAGGGCCGCAAATGGAATCCAGACATAGACCAGCGTGATCACGACGGCGTTGCGGCTGTAGAGCAGCCCGCCGAGCGGTTGCGCGATGGCATGGATGTAGGTCAGGAAGGAATTGATCACGCCTTCCGATCCCAGCAGGAACTTCCAGCTCATCACCCTCAGCAGGAAGCTGGTCCAGAACGGGATCATCAGGATTACGAGGCAGAGGCCGGCGGCCCGGCCCGCCCGAAACACGAGAAAATAGGCCACCGGATAAGCCATGGCAACCGCCATCAGGGCGACGATGAAAGCCATGCCAATGGATATCGCCAGCAGGCGCCAGTAGCTGCCGATGGCGAAGATGGCCTCGTATTGGTCAAGCGTGGGCCGCCACAAGCCGAGCAACTCGCCCTGCATGTCCGCGCGGAAGCTGAGCGCAAACATCAGGACGAGCGGTACCAGGAAAAAGAGTCCCACCCAGCCGACAGGCAGGAGGTACAGGGCCCAGAAGGTCGCGCGTCGAGGGTGCACGCCCGCTAGTTCAGGGTGCGGCCTTCACTTCGGTCCACATCGCGGTCCAGTCGTCGCGCTGCCTGGCGGTCAGGTTCGGCGTGAAATTGGTCCGCTGCAGCACGGTCGGATCGTCAACCGAAAATGCCTGCTTCAGCGTCGGATCGGCGATGCCTTTCATGACCTCTTCATTGGCGACGCCGTAGTAGAACTGGTTGACGACATTGCTGGCCGTGGCAGTCGCAAGTTTCTCATCCAGGAACCTGAGCGCGAGATCCTTGTTCGGCGAGCCCTTGCGGATTCCATAGACGCCCACCCAGGAGTTGCGGCCCTCTTTGGGATTGGCATAGGCCACCGGCACGCCCTTGCCAAGAAGCGTTGCATAGGTCCCCTGCCAGGCGTAGGCCACCCAGACATCGCCATTCGTCATCCCGTCGATCAGCTCCGGCTCGCCTGCCCAGTAGAACAGGTTGAGTTCGCGCTGCTTGATCCACTCCGCCTTGATCGCGACGAGTTGTTCAGGCGTGATGTTGGTCTCGTCGTACTGGTGGATATAGGAAGAGACCGTCACCGCCCCCGGCCCGTCGTCCCAGGTGGAGATATGTCCCTTGTATTTCGGATCCAGCAGCGCTGCCCAGCTGTCCACCGTCCCGCTCACCTTGTCGGTCCGATACAGGATGGACGAGAAGCCCCAGTCCCACGGCAGGAAATACTGCTTGCCATTGAAGCGCCCCATGGCCCTGAAGCTCTCGGGCACCTTGTCCCAGTTCTTGAGCTTCGAGACGTCGATTTCCTCGACCAGGCCTTCGTCCACGTAGAACTGCAGCCAGCCCGTGTAGGAATGGAAGATATCCGCCTTGGTGCCTGCCTTCATCTTCCCGTAGACGTCGGCATCGGATGATCCGATTTCGAAGCTGAGCTTGGCGTCTGGATACTTGTTCTTGAAGTCGATCCAGAAGTCCGCCGCGTCATAGCCCGCCCATTCGAGGACCGCCAGCTCGCCGCTGGTCTGTGCGACCACGGTGTCCTCGCTCTTTTGCGAGCAAGCGGAGACTGCCAGTGCGAACAGTCCCGGGACCAGAAGAAGCGTGCGCAATGCCCTGTTCATGGATGGACCCTCCTGCGGATTCATGATTCAACCCGGACGCATCCTACGCCCAATGCCAAATGGGGAGGAAACGGGCAGCCACCAGCGGCAGAAACCAGGGCTTGCCCGGGCTGGCTCTTCTAGTCGAGGACTGGAAGCTCGATTGCGCTTGCGTTTTCCGGCGTATGCCAGATGCGTTGCGTGGCTTTTGTATAGCTCTCGGGCCCGGCATACATGATGTTGGGCACGTACGACTGCGGATTGCGGTCATACAGCGGGAACCAGCTGGACTGGATCTGCACCATGATCCGGTGTCCCGGCAGGAACGTGTGGCTCACGTCCGGCAGGCGGATGCGGTACGGCAGCATCTTGCCGGGCTCGAGCGGGTGCGGTGTCGCAAGATCTTCACGATATCGTCCACGGAAAATATCCGCCGAAAGCATTTGTTGATATCCGCCGAGCTTCGGATGTTCCGGAACTTCATCGGGCCACACATCGATGATCTTGACGACCCAGTCGGAATCACTGCCACTGGTCGAGGCAAACAGATTGACTGCCGCTTCGCCCGCAACGCGCAGCGGTGCCTTGAGCGGTTCAGTCGAATAGACCAGAACGTCGGTCCGTGACGCCGCATGCCGTTGATCGTCCACCAGCCACTCGCCCCAGGTGGAGTCCGGCGCACCCGTTGCCAATGTTGGACGCTGCCGATAAGGAACGGGTTTGGCGGGATCGGAGACGTATTCGTCGTAGGGCTGCCCCGCTGCTTGCGGTCGATCGAAGCCGAGCTGCCCGCCCGGGAGCAGGTAGAGTTCACGCGCCTTTTCAGAGCATCCCTCGGCGCATGAGCGCGGCCAGTTGTCGTAGCGGTGCCACTGGTCAGCACCGGTTTCATAAGCCAGGACGCGCGGGGTGTTTGGTTCAGGCCCGCCTTTCAGGTAATGGTCCAGAAATGGCTGCATCACCGATCGACGAAACCAGGTGGCAGTGTCGCCTTCAAACAGGATTGCACCGATGCCGCGGCCCTCGCGTCTTCCCTGGCCGTGATTCCAGGGACCGAGCACCAGGTGCACGAATTCGCCGCTGGGATCCTTTGGCGCAAGGGCCTTGTACAAAGCCGGCCCGCCATAGATGTCCTCCTGGTCGAAGAGCCCAGAGACGATCATCATCGGAACTCGCAGCGGTTCATCTGCGAGAAGCTTGTCGACCGCCTGATCCTGCCAGTACGAGTCATAGCTCGTGTGCGCCACGAGCGCCTGCCAGAAGCCGAGCTGCTCAAGTCCATGCGAAGACGCCATGGCCCCGGCTGAACCCGCTCTCAGATAACTGTCATAAGTATCGTAAGCGCCTGACCACCACTTCTCCTCGTTCTTGCGTGTCGCTTCCTGATCGTATGTGTAGTCAAGCGCGCCGTCCTGCCGGAATGCGCCATTGTGAAACCAGTCGTCACCGATCCAGCCATCGACCATCGGCGCGAACGGCACGGCGACTTTCAGCGCCGGGTGGGGATGTACCGTCGACATCACCGTCGTGAAACCTTCGTAAGAACCGCCGATGGTGCCGACGCGACCGTTGGCCTCAGGCACGTGCTTCACCAGCCACTCGATGGTGTCGTAACAGTCCGTGGCATGATCGACGCTGGTCGGATTCAGCGGGCCCTTGAGCGGCCGGTTCATGACGTAATCGCCTTCAGATCCGTATTTTCCGCGCACGTCCTGGTACACGATGATGTAGCCGGCCGCGACCGCCGTATCATCCATCTGCTGCACGGCGGCAGCGAGGTGTGGACTGTTGAAACGCAACACACGCTCAGAGGCGTTGTAGGGCGTCCGCGTCAGCAGGATCGGCGCGTCTTTCGCACCCTTCGGTACGAGGATGAATGTCTTCAACATGACGCCATCGCGCATCGGGACCATTTCCTGGCGCTTGACGTAGTCGAAATCATCGGTGTTCGGGATGAAGTTCGCCGGTGTTTCACTCGGCAGCGCAGCCACAGGCTCATCTGCTGAAGCAGACGCACCGCACATCAGCAGGCAGATCGCAACAAGAGTGGCGACCCGATTGAACGGGCGAAGCAGTGGCATCAGGCGTCTCCAGGGGACGAATCAGGCGACAGGGTAGACATGGTGCCTCAAAGCACGATGTAGAGCACATATCCCGTCATCGCGATCACCGCAAACGAGCCCGGGGGCAAGCAGAATGCGCGAATGTCATGCAGTCAAGTATGGAACACCGGGTTCTCAGAGTCGTGAGCGCAAGGTAGATGGCACAGCCCCCCCGAGGGACTTGCAGCGGACGCGCTGTTCGCGTCATATGAACTGCTCCCGCTCGACGCCTCACCATCTTCTACCACGCCACCTTCCCCAGAATATGTCAATCCTGCATGCGCGCCGAGAAAAGGTGATCATGCGCTGCCGGAGCTTCGATCAGCGGAAAGTCACCCGGGAAGTAATTCCTGTGCAATAGTTGGCTCGGGCGTGCAATCGCTTGGATCGATTAGCCGATGGCAAGGCGTCGGCCAAATCGCGCGCTGCCTGGCCGACCAGAACTTCAACCAACATTTGATGAAGGGGAATTCTTCCGTGATTAAACAAATGACAACCGCATTGATTGCAATGTCGGTATTCACTGCATCAACGGCGATGGCCAAAGGGCCGCCGCCATGCGAGAGGGGAAAAACAGCGGGGTCTTATATTCGTCTGAGAGACGACCGTACACCAACATTCATTGATCAGCTCGTGTTGCACAGCGACGGCACGGCCTATTGGCATCAGAGCACGGCATTGGAGAGTCCTCTAACCGGGGTTAATGGCGGCACGTCCATCCCTGAGATTGGTACCTGGAATTGCGTCGATGAAGACACACTGGTCGTGACGGTCATCGGAGAGAACTATCACTCCGAACAAAGTCCGGATCCTGATGATGGGACCAACATATTGAGAGATTTTGTGCCAGACGCACGTGACAGACTTACATTGCGACTTGACGTACAAGATAGGGACACGTTGGTAAGAAACTATTTCATCGAAAGGCAATTCGCCCTGACTGTTAATCCGTTGGATCCAGCTTCAGTGCCTCTCGAACCTCCCAATATCGGCACAAACACCCCCGTATACAAGCGAGTTCCAGTTTTGACTTCAGACATCTTGCCCTGAGTCACTCGGCTCAAGACCGGACAACACTCGTCGATCGACTCAAAGCCCCGGCTCCGGCCGGGGCTTTTTTGTTTTCAGCCACTCCTGACGGCCCAGGAACGGCCTCAGTCTGGACACACCGGATGGCGTAGCCTTGGGCAACGGCTCGGGTTCCGATCGATCGAGCCGGGGGGGCGAAATCATGCTGGCCCCAGTTTGGCAATCACAGACCCGATTGGGACATGTATTCCATTGGGTTGCGCCTCGTGACGACCGCGGAGAACGGGACCAGTCGCTGGGTCTGCGGGTCCCAGAGCCGGAGCCGCGCCGAGCGCAGGCTGGTGCGGAGCGTCAGGCGCGGAGCCCGTTGCAGGCGCGGGTGCGAGTTGAAGCACTCGCGCAGGCGGTAATTCGGCACCCGGCTCGCCAGGTGATGCAGGTGGTGGTAGCCGATGTTGCCACTGAACCAGCGCAGGATCGCTGGCAGATCGTAGTAGGAGCTGCCCTCGACGGCCGAGCGCTCGACACTCCAGGCATCGCTCCTGGCCCAGTAAGTGTTCTCGAACTGGTGCTGCACATAGAAGAGCCAGACGCCGGCTGCTCCCGCCAGCAGCAACACCGGCAGCTGCACCAGCAGCACCGTGTGCCAGCCCAGCGCCAGCGCGAGCACGCAGACGACCAGCGCAAGCACGGCATTGTTGGCCCAGATGCTGGCCCATTCTTTCCGGAAAGAGCGCGGCAGGTCGAGCGGCAGGCGATGCTTGAGCACGAACTGGTACAGCGGACCGATGCCCAGCAGCACGGGCATGCTGCGGTAGAAACGATAGGACAGGCGCCGCCACCAGGGTGCAGCGGTGTACTCGCTGACGCTCAGAGTGACAATGTCCCCGACCCCGCGGCGGTCCAGGTTGCCCGACGTCGCATGGTGGATGGCATGGGTGCGGCGCCAGTAGGCGTACGGCATCAGCGTCACGACGCCGAGTACGCGTCCGACGGCGTCATTCAGGCGCACATTACTGAAGAACGCGCCATGGCCACAGTCGTGCTGAAGGATGAACAGCCGCACGTACAACCCGGCGACCGGCAGCGCCAGCAGCAGCACGACGCCGTAGTTCCAGGCCAGCCGCACGCCGAGGGCCATGATGCTCCAGCCCGCGGCGAACAGCAGGCCCGTGGTCGCGAGCTGGAACCAGGCGCGACGATCGTCGGCCCGGGCAAAGGGCGTGATCAACTGGCGCAACGGCGGTTCGGCAATCGCCCCTTGCGCAATGGCGGGCTCGGGTTGGTCAGGCATGGTCAAGTAGAGAGTCTAGGCGGAACGCCAGTGTCTTGGTGTGACAACCACGTCACACATAATATACGCGCATCATTTCGCCAGGTACATGATGCGGCCGCCGACCAGGGTCGCCCGGGTCGGTAGCTGCTGACGGACCTCCTGCGATCAGTTCAACGGCGCACCGTGCTAACATCTTTTTGTCTCATTTTTTTGATCGACGCAACAACAGGGGGATCTACGATGACTCGTAAACTTACCGGCGCATTCGTCGCCGCAGCACTCTTGGTTGGCTTTGCCGCACCCGCCGCCGCAGAAGAATCGCGCTATGAGCCCGTCAGCGTCTGGAATGTCTCCGATATCGACGTGCTGGACGGGCAGTTCGAGAACTACATGACCTGGCTCGCCGACGAGTGGGTGAAGTTCAGGAAACTGAACGCCATTCACGGCAACGAGATCGGCTATCACGTTCTTGTCAACACCGCACCGAGGGACGGAGAACCGGACCTGTATCTGGTGACGATAAACAAGGATTTCCAGAAGATCGCCGAAGGCCTCGCCACCGAAATGAAGATCAACGAGTCGATGGCGAAGGACCGCAAGCAATTTGAGAAGGAAGGCGCCGAGCGGGCCCCGATGCGCAAGGTGATGGGCACCATCGAATTGGTCGAGCTCCAACTGAAATAACCGGTGACGGGGTCCGGGCGGTGCCCGGACCCCTTTTCGCCTGTTCCGTCCGATAGCGAAGGAATGGCGGGTATGGACAGGCGACGATTCCTGCTCGGCTCATCGAGTGCGCTCGGGGCCAGCCTGCTGCTGCCGAACCGACTGATCGCGGCGGCGAACGCGGACCTGCCGGCGGGGGCAGTCGTCTCCGCAGTCATGGATGCTTTGCCCGGCAAGCGGCCGCTGATCAAGCGCAGCTTTCGCCCGCCGAATTACGAAACGCCCCTCGCCTTTTACCGCCAGGCCTTGACACCCAACGACGCATTCTATGTGCGCTGGCACATGGGCGTGCCTGACGTGGCGCTTGCCGAGTGGCGCCTGCGCGTCGCCGGTCCGGCGGCGATCACGCCGCGCGAGTTTACGCACCCCGAACTGCTGCGCAAGTTCAAGGCGCACGAGGTGGTCGCCATCAACCAGTGTTCAGGCAATCGTCGCGGCCTGTTCACCCCGCATGTTCCGGGTGTGCAGTGGGGTTACGGTGCGATGGGCAACGCGGTGTGGCGCGGCGTGCGCCTGAAAGACGTGCTCGAGGATGCCGGCCTCGCCGCCGGTGCACTCGAGGTGAAGGCCGACGGCGCCGATGCGCCCACACTGACCGGCCCCGACTTCGTCAAGAGCCTGCCGATGTGGAAGGCGCTCGACGCGGACACGCTGATCGCCTTCGAGATGAATGGCGAGCCGCTGCCGCGCTGGAACGGCTTTCCGGCGCGGCTGGTGGTGCCGGGCTGGACCGCCACCTATTGGACCAAGGCGCTCACGGAACTGAGTGTGCTCGACCGGCCGTTCGACGGTTTCTGGATGAAGACAGCGTATCGCGTGCCGAGGGGTCTGTTCGGAGCCAGCGGCTTTGATTCGCAGGACACGGAGCAGAACTCACCGATCACCGCAATTCGCGTCAACTCGCTGGTGATCGATCCGGCACCCGGCGCGACACTGCCGGTCAACAGGCGCAGCGAGGTGCTCGGGATCGCCTGGGACGGCGGCTCCGGCATCAGCAATGTCGAGGTTTCGCTTGACGGCGGCGCGAGCTGGCGCGAGGCCAGACTCGGCCGTGACCTCGGGCGCTACTCCTGGCGGCAGTGGCGATTTTCGCTCAAGCCGGCGCAGGCGGGCGCGTTCACCCTGATGGCGCGCGCCCGCGCCCGGGATGGATCTACGCAGGCTGACACGCTCATTCCCAATCCAGCCGGTTATCACCACAACGTGGTGCAAGAGGCGGATTTCCATGCTGCCTGAGGGCGGATTCGGCTCGCTGCTGCTCTGCGTGATCGTGGCGCTGCCGACCCCGGTGATCGCCGCCGACGAGACCGACATCGTGCTCGCTGAAGGGCCGGGCCGGGAACAGGTGCAGGCGGCCTGCTCGATGTGCCACAGCCTCGACTACATCGTCATGAACTCTCCCTTCCAGGACAAGGCGGCCTGGGAGAAGAGTGTCAGGAAGATGGTCACGGTGATGGGCGCGCCACTCACGGCCGGGGACGTCGCCGCCATCGTGGCCTACCTCGACGGCCACTACGGCAAGCAACCGGCTGCTGACGCTCCGCACTGATGCCGGTGCGCGCTGGCCCGGCCATGCATAATATGAACGGTGTGGCGCGCACTGCGTGTCCGACCTGATTCCCGGGAGGAAGCCATGGACCACAAACGAATTTTTTGCACGATCGCTGCGCTCGCCGTGGCCTGCATGGGGTTCACCGCCGCGCTGCGCGCCGACGAAACCTGCAACTCACCGTACATGTCCAGGCTGATCAAGGGGCAGGAGGACTACGTCTACGTCTGGACGCTCGGCGTGCAGGGGCTGGGCGACGGTTCCGACAAGCTCGTCACGGTCAATGTGAATCCCAAGTCGAAGAACTACGGCAAGGTCATCTATTCGGTGTCCACCGGTGCGCGGGCCGAGGCGCATCACATGGGATTCACCGATGACCGCCGCCACATCTGGGCGGGCGGGCTCTCGGATAACCGGATCTGGGTCTTCGATATCGCGACGGATCCCGCGAAGCCGAAGCTGGTGCGGACCATCAGCGATCTGGGGGACAAGTCCGGCTATCTCGGCCCACACACCTATTACGCGCTGCCCGGGCGAATGCTCGTGCAGGCGCTGTCGAACACCAGGGACAAAGGCGGCGCGACCGGCATGGTGCTTTACAACAACCAAGGGAAGCAGCTCGACTCCTACGCGATGCCGGCGGAAGGCGGCGGCTATGGCTACGATCTGGCAGTGAATCCAAAGAAGAACGTGATGCTGACCTCGAGCTTCACCGGCTACGCCAACTACATGCGACCGCTCGGCGAGCTGATCAATGACGGCGAGGCGATGAAAAACTTTGGCAGCACCATGGTGATCTGGGACCTGAAGGCGATCAAGCCGACCAAGGTGCTCGCCGTTCCCGGCGCACCGCTCGAGATCCGCTGGTCGCTCAATCCCAAGGACAACTGGGCGATCACCGCCACGGCGCTGACCTCAAAGCTCTGGCTCGTCAAGCAGGACGCCAAGGGCGCGTGGATCGCGAAGGAGGTCGGCACGATCGGCGATCCGTCCAAGATCCCGCTGCCGGTGGACATCAGCATCACGCGCGACGGCAAGGGGCTGTGGGTCAACACGTTCATGGACGGGAAGACGCGGTACTTCGATCTGTCCAACCCCGAGGCGCCGAAACAGACCTACGAGAAGGCCACCGGCAAGCAGGTCAACATGATCTCGCAGAGCTGGGACGGCAAGCGCGTATACATCACCTCGTCGCTGCTCGCGAACTGGGACAAGGGCGGCGCGGACAACGAGCAATTCCTGCGCGGCTTCGCGTGGGACGGCAAGGAGCTGGCGCAGAAGTTCGAGGTTGATTTCACCAAAGAGAAGCTCGGCCGGGCTCATCACATGAAGCTCGGCTCCGAGGTGCTGCGCTCCTCGGCTGCCGGCGGGTGAGCAGTCGGCGAGGCATCCAGCGCGCGGCGCGGCCGCTCGCGCTGCTCGCCGCGCTTGCCTGCGCGCCGATCTCCGGCGCACAACAGGGCGCACCGCTCGCCGAGCCGGACTTCATTCCGCCGGCGCCGGGCACTTACACGCTCCACCACATCATGGCCGCTCCCGAGGGCCAGGTGCTCGGGATTGACGGCCGCCCGCAGCCGCTCTCGCATTACACGCGCGGCCAGATCACGCTGCTCGGCTTCATTTACACTCAGTGCACCGATCCCGAGGGTTGTCCGCTCGCCTATCGCGTGTTCGACGCGTTGAAGGCAGCAATCACGGCCACCCCGTCGCTGCACGGCAAGCTGCGGTTCGTCACGCTCTCTTTTGATCCGGCACGCGACTCCCCGGATGTGATGCGGCAATACGCGGGCAGCCGCGTGGCGGAAAAGGACGGAGGGCTGCCATGGTACTTTCTGACCACCCGCTCGGCGCGCGAGCTCATGCCCCTGGTCGAAGGATTCGGTCAGGACATCAACATCACATTCGATCGCTCCGTCGGACGCCCGCAGCGCGAGTTGTCCCACGTGCTGAAGGTGTTCCTGATTGACCGCGCGGGTGACGTCCGCGAGATTTACACGTCAACGTTCCTGTACCCGCGGCTGGTCCTGAACGACATCGAGACGCTGCTGATCGAAGAGGACCCCAGGCGGAGCCGCGCACCTGTCAAGGTGACCAGCAACCGGCGCCCAGGATTGACTACTCTCGGCGCCAGTTCACAACCGTGGCGGCTGGCAAACCTGCGCGTCGAGTTGTAGAGTCGCCACGACCAACAAAAACGATGGGGGGGCTATGCAGCAGACAACCGCGCAGGTTTCGGGCGCCCAGCAGAGCGAGGATGCCCGGCTCGAGAGCCTTGGGTACAAGCCACAGCTGAACCGCGTGCTGAACTACTTCGGCAACTTTGCCGTCGCTTTCACCTACCTGTCGCCGATGGTGGGGATCTACTCCCTCTTCGTCCTCGGTGTCGGAACCGGCGGCCCTGCCTATGTGTGGCTGACGTGGATCCCGGTGATCGGGATGATCTTCGTCGCCCTCGTGTTCGGCGAGCTTGCCAGCCACTATCCGGTGGCGGGAGCGCTCTACCAGTACAGCAAGTTTTCAGTGGGGCCCAGGTACGGCTGGTTCGTCGGCTGGATCTACGGGTTCGCCCTGCTGATCACGGTGGCCGCGGTCGATACCGGCGTCGTCAGCTACGTCACGACGCTGACCAACAACTGGTTCGGCTGGGGCCTCGACCCGACCAACAACCTGACGATCCTGCTGATCACGGTCGTCCTGATCGCGGTCCAGACCGGGCTCAACATCACCGGCGCGCAGGTCATGGGCCGGGTCGCGAAGTTCGGCGTGTATGTCGAAATCGTGGGCACGCTCGGGATCGCCATCATCCTGGCGGTCCACGGCTTCAACCACGGGCTGGATTTCCTCTTCACGACCCAGGGCGTGGAGCAAGTCGCGAGCAATCCGCTGGGTCTCGACTTCGGCGGAAACTGGCTCACCGGCGCAGCCCTCATCTCGGTGCTCGCACCGGTCTACATCTTCTACGGGTTCGAGGCGGCCGGGGACATCTCCGAAGAAACCAGGGACGCCGGTCGTCAGGTCCCACGTGCGATGCGCTGGGCACTGATCTGGGGCGGAATCTCCTCGTTCATCCTGATCGCGGCGCTGCTGCTCGCGATGCCGGCCGTCGATCCCGTGAAGGCAACCGTCGCTGGCGGCGGCGTGCCATTCATCCTCAGCCAGCTCCCGAGCGGGCTGCAGGACTTCCTCCTCCTGATGATCATCTTCGCATTCTTCTCGTGCGGCACGTCCGTGCAAGGCGCCGGGAGCCGGCTCGCCTTCTCGTACGGCCGCGACGGCGCACTGCCCGCATCGAAGTGGCTCTCCGAGGTCAGTCCGCGGTTCAAGACCCCGGTCAACGCCCTGCTCGCGGGTGCCATCGTCACGGTGCTGTTCGCGCTGCTGGTATTCGCCACACCCGCGAACGACATCAAGATCGGCTTTATTACCTACCCGGCGCACATCAACGCGCTCGTCTCGCTGGTCTCGTTCGGTGTCAGCGGCATCTACCTCGCGTTCTTCCTCACGGTGATCGCGGCGATCGTCGCCCGGCGGCGTGCGTGGGTTGCCGAGGGCAGGTTCCAGCTGGGACGCTGGGGGTGGCCGGTCAGCATCATCGCCGCGGTATACCTCGGCCTCATGTTCGTCAACGTGGTCGCGCCGACCGGTCTCAGCAGCCCGCGTGGCTACTTCAATCTCGACTGGATCACGCTGCTCGTCATCGTCATCATCGCGCTCGGCGGTGTGATTTACCTGGTGGTCGCGCGTCCGGACAAGCGCGTTCAGCAACATCTGCACGATCAGCTCGAGCCGACCGGCGCCGAACGTCACGCTCACTCCCAGCCGAGGTAGCGCGCGGCCTGCGAGTGTGGGAGTACAGGCAGGTCCACCGGCGGAGCCTGAACGCGACAACGGATGCGGGAAACAGAAATCCCGGCGCGGGGCCGGGTTTCTGCAAGATCACCTGGTGGCACTGTGCCGGGCAGGACGCCCGGGTAGGCTGAATCTGTCGCGGCCTGGCCGGCAGGCGCCTAGGAGACGAGTGCGCGCAGCTTCTGCGTGTCCCCGGTCGCCCGCTGGAATTCCTGGTCGCGCCGCAGCCCCGGCGTCAGGCGCGGCAGCGCGAGCACCGCCTCGCGCTGCTCCCTGAGCCGTTGCTTCAGGTGCGGCAGCAGGAACCGCTGCGAGCTCGCCTCGGCGTCGTCCCCGCACGCGAGTTCGGCGTCGAAGTAGGCGCCGAAGTACTCCGTGTAGAGCTCCTCGTAGCGAAGCAGAGGTTCCTCAAACGCGCCGTCGTTGATCACGCGGCTGCCGAGGTGGCCGGCACAGAGAAAACTCGCGGCGCCGCGCAGGTACCGGCCGTGCTCGGTCACGACCGCATCCGAGTAGGTGCGCGAACGCTGGAAGAACTGCACGACGCGTTGGCGCGCCTCGCCGCGTAGCTGGCGGTCGCGCAGGTACTCAAAGAGCGCCTTGCGGTGTATGAGCGCGAACGAAGCCGACTTGAGCGCCGTGCTCTGGTGCACGGCACTGGCTTGCGCCGCGACCTTGCGCACGATCATGTAGTGCTCTGACTCCCAGCGGCACCACATGCCGGGATCCGACAGGATTCGATCCGCGATGAGCTGCTCGTGCGGCAGACCCGAGCTCGCGGCCAGTTCGATGCAGTGCTCCGACTCACGCATGAGCTGTGCCAGGCTGATGGCGCGCAGGTGCATCCCCTTTCCTCTCGTATATGCGATTTTGATCCTGATCCTGTTTCGCCCGGATTTCAACCGCGTGAACGCAGATGTACATGCAGGCCGTATCCCGCCACGCACGCGATCCGCTATGCTTTCGCCCCCAAGGGCCGATCCGCGACACGAACCCGCCCGGCGGCCAGGCTGCCACTGGCGGTCATGGCCGTAACACTTACAGGTGGGTGATGCGTCGAATTCTCATCATGGGCGCTGCAGGGCGTGACTTTCACGTGTTCAACACCTGTTACCGGGACGCCGGGGACGTCGACGTGGTCGCGTTCACGGCCACCCAGATTCCGCATATCGAGCAGCGCCGCTATCCGCCCACCCTCGCGGGCGCGCGTTACCCGGACGGCATTCCCGTATACCCCGAAAGCCGGCTCGCGGAGCTCATCGCCGGGCAGCGCATCGACGAGGTCGTCTTCGCCTACTCCGACGTGACGAACAGCTACGTTGAGGAACGGCGCGCCTTCGTCGAACGGGCTGGCGCGTCCTTTCGCACCTTCAGCGTGGATGCCACGATGCTCGCGTCGCGCCGCCCGGTTATCGCGGTTACGGCCGTGCGCACCGGCTGCGGCAAGAGCCAGACGGCGCGCCGCGTCGTCACCCTCCTGCGCGAGGCGGGCTGCGCCACCGTCGTCCTGCGTCACCCCATGCCTTATGGTCAGCTCGAGCGCCAGGTGGTGCAACGCTTCGCGAACCTCGATGACCTCGACCGCCACGAGTGCACGATCGAGGAGCGCGAGGAATATGAGCCGCACATCGAGCGCGGCGCCGTGGTCTTCGCCGGCACCGACTACGCCGCCATTCTGGCCGAGGCGGAGCGGGAGGCGCAGGTGCTGGTCTGGGACGGGGGCAACAACGACACGCCGTTTCTGGCGCCGACGCTCTGGATCGCCGTGGCCGACGCGCACCGGCCCGGGCACGAGCTCAGCTATTTCCCCGGCACGGAGAACTTCCGCCGGGCCCACCTCATCATCATCAACAAGATCGACACGGCACCACCCGAGAACGTCGCGGCCGTGGCGGCGAATGCCGCGCGCCTGAACCCGCGGGCGACCGTGGTCTACGCACGCTCGCCGGTCAGTGTCACCGATCCGGGTGCGATCCGCGGCCGGCGCGTGCTGGTGATCGAGGACGGCCCGACCACCACCCACGGCGGCATGGTTTTCGGCGCCGGCGTCATCGCGGCACGGCAGTTCGGCGCCGCCGAACTGGTCGATCCAAGACCATTCGCACGCGGCGAGATCGCCGAGACCTTCGAGCGCTACCCCCACCTCGACCGCGTGCTGCCGGCCATGGGCTACGGGCAAAATCAACTCGACGATCTCGAGGCGACCATCGCGGCGACCCACTGCGAGCTGGTACTGATCGCGACCCCGATCGACCTCGGACGCATGATCCGCATCGACAAGCCGTGGCTGCGCGTCACCTATGAGCTCGCCGAGGAAGGCAACGGGCTCGCGGAGGCGGTGGCGCGGGTGGCCGCGGCGCGCCTCGACTGACCTAGGGGGACTGGTCGCTGTCGGATTCATGACATCTGATGTGCCGCGACAATTGGAGACTTCCCTATGTCCTCCCTCATCGCCGCGACTGTCTTCTTCCTCCTGATCCACTTCGGCGTTTCCGGGACGCGTCTGCGTGACGTCCTGGTGGCGCGCATGGGCGCGGGTTTTTATCGCGGCGCGCTCGTGTTCGCCGCGATCGCCGCCGGCAGAAATCAATTCCTTCCGGCGGTGCGCGAGATTGGTATCCTGCGGCCCGTCATCGCCATCGCAGCCTTCGCAGTCATCATGTATTTTCACGGGCAGCTGTTCGGTGCCGCCCTGACTGCGGCCTCATAGCCGGTCATTCGAATGCGGCCGAGCTGTATCGCCGGCAGATCGCCGAGGCGACCTGACACCCGATTTGGTCCCGCCCGGGATTAGAGTTCGCGGTTAAAGATAACGCCTTTCGAGCGAGCTGTGTTCGCGTTCCGTGCTGTATTCGATCCGCCATGTCTCGATGACCTGTCATGCGTGCTGCATGTTCACGACCTGGGAACAGCCCTGCGAATCAGGGCGAAAATGAGAAAGCCATTCAGACGGTCGATGAGGCAAAATGACGCTTCAGCTCCTCAGCCAGGATCGCCCTGGCGGCTGGTCGTGGACACCACCATAGGCGGCAGGATCGCTTGGAAGCTTTTGCCATTTCGACCGCCGTGGTCGCTGTTGCCGAGATGGGCGACAAGACGCAGTTGCTGTCATTCTTGCTGGCAGCAAAACTCAGGCACCGGATGCCGATCATTCTGGGCATCCTCTGCGCGACCCTTGCCAATCACTTTCTCGCCGGTTACCTGGGGGTCTGGCTCGCCAGCCTCCTTGCTCCCCGAACACTCAGGTGGATTCTTGCACTCGCGTTCTTCACCTTCGGCGCGTGGGCCTTGAAGGCAGACAAGTTCGAGGACAATCCGAACCTCCGGGGCACCGGCGTCTTCCTGGTTACACTGATCGCCTTCTTTCTGGTAGAGATGGGCGACAAGACTCAGCTCGCCACGATCGCGCTGGCGGCCCGCTACGAGTCGCTGGTCGCGGTGGTTCTCGGGACGACCCTGGGCATGATGCTTGCGAACGTACCGGCTGTCTGGATCGGTGAAGCCCTGGCCCATCGGGTCAACATGAAAGTGCTGCGCTGGGTGGCTGCGGCACTGTTCGTCATTCTCGGCGTCCTGGCGTTGCTCGCGCCGACTCCCGTTTGTTGCTGATGCCGGAAAGAGAATCTATGGTCAGCCCGGTCTTTGCAAGGTAGTCCGGTATTGAAACAAGGGAGGCTTGCGCAAATCTATCCGGAGTCATGATGGGGAGGCAATTCCCCGCTCCTCGATGAGAGCCGCGCCCGGCGATCCTCAAAAACCCCGCAGCATCACGGTGCTGTTCTATTTGCCAGGTTGTTCGCCAGGCCGTTGAGCCGTTTGTTTCATCACTTGGTCTACATCGCAAACCCAGGTGGGAAGAATCGGTAAGGTCCGCTCAGGCGGCCAGCGGACGTCCTTGGTAATGGGTACCGCGGGCCAGCACCGCCCAGGCGATGCGCGCCAGCTTGTTGGCCAACGCGCAGGCCACCACGTTCGAGTGACGGCGGGCGGACAGCGCCCTGATCCATGCGCCCAAGGCGTCGGTGCGCAAATCGGCGTGTTGCATCACGGCGCGCGCGCATTGCACCAGCAGCCGGCGCAGGTTGCGATCGCCGCGTTTACTGATACCCAGCAGGGTGGGCTTGCCGCCGGTACTGTACTGGCGCGGCACCAGCCCGATCGATGCCGAGAACTGTCGCGCATTGGCAAACTGCCGCGCATCGCCCAGTTCGACCGCCAGGGCGCTGGCGGTGATCGGCCCGATGCCGGGAATCTCCAGCAACCGCTGACTCCGATCATCCTCGCGCAGTGCCGCCAGCAACTCCTGCTCGACCTGCTTAATCTGCTGGTCGAGATACTTGCAGTGCTCGCGCAGTCGCTCCACCAGAGCGACCAGACGCGCGGGTAGCGTCTCCTGGCTCAAGACCGCTGGCAGCCGGCGGATGATCGCTGCCCCCTTGGGCAAGCTGATGCCGAACTCGAGCAGGAAGCCGTGAATCTGGTTGGTCGTGCCGGTGCGATCACGGACCAGCGCTTCCCGAATGCGATGCAGGGCCGATACCGTCTGCTGCGCTTCGTTGCGCGGGCTCACGAAGCGCATGCTGGGCCGACTGGCAGCCTCGCAGATCGCCTGGGCATCGCCGAAGTCGTTCTTGTTCCCGGCCACGAACGGCCGCACCAACTGCGGTGAGATCAACCGTGCCTCGTGGCCCAGGCTGGCGAGCCGACGTGCCAGCCAATGCGAGCCCGCGCACGCTTCCATGGCCACGCGACAGGCCGGCACGTTAGCGAGCGTCCGCAGCAGCTGCTGGCGGGAAAGCTTTTTGCGAAACACCATCCGACCCAATCGGTCCTGCGCGTGCAGGTGAAAGCTGTGCTTGCCAAGGTCGATACCGATGAGGGTGACTGCGTTCATGGGATGGCCTCCTCTATAAATCCCTCCTCAGC
>Ga0315287_10000929_pt1 | contig 26245 bp, 22 predicted proteins | sample YL17G11_0_MG_FD_205037 | JGI IMG/M metagenome (GOLD analysis project Ga0315287, IMG submission 205037) | Sediment microbial communities from Yellowstone Lake, YNP, Wyoming, USA - YL17G11_0 | ecosystem: Environmental > Aquatic > Freshwater > Lake > Sediment | place: USA: Wyoming | collected... | reverse complement strand
GCCATCCGGGAGATCATCCTGGATCCGCCGTCTCTCGTGATGCGAGGCACGCAACTGAACGTCGTGGTGCATGTCGCGAATACGGGAACCCGGACGGCAGAGCATTTCGAGACTGGACTCTACGTCCGCCCGCAACAAGAGGGAGACCCGTGGATGCGATTGCCCGGGGTCATCGAGACACCGTACATGGCGCCCGCGGAAGGGCGGGAGTTGGAGTTGGCGTTCTCGGTCGAAACGATGGACTGGGAACCCGGAACCTACGAGATCCGAGCGGTCGTCGACCTGGGGAATGCAATCCAGGAAACGGACGAACTCAACAACGAACTCATCGTCGTCGTGACGATCGTCGAGTCGCCGGCCGGCTTGCCGGACCTGCAGCCGATCGAGATCAACTTCACGCCGACGGACCCCGAGGACGAGACGGCTCCCTGGACGGTGTCGATCATGGTGGTCAACGCGGGAGACGCGCCGTCCGGCCCCTTCCGCGTAACCCTTTTACGCAACGGGCTTGCGTTCGCGACCATCCCGCAGTTCGGCCTGCCGGAGTCGGGCCAAGTCCTCGTGAGCGGCACGCTGTGCGGGGATGCGGCATCGCTTGCGGGGAACATCTTGGGAGCGCTCGGCTGCAGCGGAGGCCTGCCGTCGGGCATCTTCGAGATCCGCGCCCTGGTGGACAGCAACGAGGAAGTCGTCGAACGAGACGAACGGAACAACACGCTCATCGGAACGCTGTCCGTTCAGGCGCTCGAACTGCGGCCGAAGAGCCTGACGTTCGATCGATCGCCGATTCGGTTGAACGACGACGTCACCCTCACGGCCGCCGTGGTCAACACGGGCCGGGGCAGCGCCGAGTCCGTGCAGGTGGCGTTCTACGCCAATGGGAAGCAGGTCGACATCCAGACCGTCGGCCCGATCAGCTATCTCGGCGAGGTCAAGGCGGAGACCGTGCTCAACGCGGCGCGCCTCGGCTTCTTCGACGCTCCGGAGACGTACGAGGTCCGCGTCATCGTCGACCCACACGATTTGCTGCACGAGACCGACGAAGACAACAACGAGCTCGTCCGTTCGATGACCATCCTCGAGCCGCTGGCCGCGCTCCCCGAGCTCATGCCGCGGAGCCTCGGCCTCTACCCATCCTCTCCCGTAGAGTTGGGGCAGGCCAACGAAATCACGGTCACGACGACGGTGCTCAACTCGGGACGCTCGGCGGCCTCGGACGTCGACGTGCGATTCTTCTACCGATCCAAGGGCGCGCTGCGCTGGATCCCCTTCCCGTGCGTGGATGACGCGCAGTGTGCGGGCGTGGCGCTCGGCACCGGCACGTCGTTGCCGTTTGTCGGGTCGCTGTCGACCCTCGGCCTCTCGCCGGGCGTGTACGAAATCCGCGTCGCCGTCGACCCCCACACGGGGTGCGGCACAGCGACGTGCAACGACGTGGGCAAGGTTGCCGAGCTTGACGAGCGCAACAACGAGCTGGTCACCGCTGTGACGCTCCAGGCGGCGCAACTGCCCGACCTCGTCGCGTGCGGCCAAGTGTTCGCTGACCCGTCGTACGCCGTTCGGCGAGGTCGCAGCGTCACGCTATCGCTGTGTGTAACCAATGAGGGCGACGTCGCGTCCGGCCCGTTCAGCGTGCGCTTCTCGCACTGTCCGGCGCCTGAGACCGCGGTCGGCCAGACGGCGGTGCCGCTGTGCGACACACCTGCAGGCTACAGCCCTCTAGGGCTGTACCCGTCCATTGTCCTCGTGCCACGCCTCGCCGCAGGAGAGCAGGTCACCGTAGCAACGCGGCTGGAGACGGAGGAGCTGAGTCCCGGTGCCTACTACCTGAACGTCGAACTCGACGTCGACCCGGCGTCCCCCCTCGGGGCCATCGTCGAGTCGAACGAGACAAATAACCTCGCTCAGGGCGCGATCTTCGTCGTGGGTCCCGATCTCGCTATGGTCGATCTTCAGATGACGCCGCCGTCGCCCGTTGCCCCAGGCCAGCCGGCGCAGGTCACCGCCATCGTGTCCAACTTCGGCGAGGAGGCGGCCGGCCAGTTCGAAGTCAGCTTCTACGTGATGCCGACTCCGACCGACGCGATTCCCACCGTCGGCTGCGCGGGGGGCGATTGTGCGGCCATGCTCGTCACGCGCGTGCTCGTACCCGGGCTGGCCACGGACGGCTTCGAGCGGATCGTCTGCAACCTCGACACTACGACGCTCGCTCCCGGATCGTACGTCCTGCGCGCTGAGGCGAAGCTCGTCGACGTGCCGGGCAAGATCCCTGAGCACGCCGTCCTCAACAACGCGCTTGAGATCCCGTTCAACGTCGCCGGTAGCGGCAGCGCGGGATTCCCAGGCGGCCCCGTCGATCTTGCCGTGCAGCAAGTGCATGTCTTGAACAACGTCATGTTGGCCGGAGGCAATAGCGTCGCTTGGGTGCTGGTCTCCAATCTCGGCACCGTCGCGGTGGGGCCGTTTGACGTCTCCTTCGCAATCACAGACTCCAAAGGGAAGACGATGACCCTCGTGACGCACGCCGCCGGGGGCCTCGCGCCCGGCGTCACCGATGTACGGGTGGAGACGGAGTTCGCGACAGCAGCGCTCAGCGGGGGCAGTGCCATGCTGACGGTCACCCTCGACCCGGGGCATCTCCTCCCGGAGACGGACAGGACGAACAACGTCGGAACGCGCACGTTCCGCATTCGCTAGCTTTTTGGCCAAACCGCCATTGGGCCGCCCGCGTGGGCGGCCCAATGGCGTTCAGAGGGCTTGAACCCTCAACCCTAGAGGCTTTCGCTGCGTTCACGAGGGTGTCGCGGGCGACAAGAGACCGATCCGCCCCTCGAAACGGACTCGCAACTCAGACCCCGATCACCTACAGAAGCTCGAACGAGCACGATGGCGCGCTCAGAGTCGCCAACGAAAAGCAAGGCAGCGCGCGATTCCGTCTGAACCTTCGCGCCGAGCAAGGAGGTATGCGAGGCCGCGTTGCGGATTCATGCACGTCGGTGAGGATGGGAACCGCCGCTTCTACCCCCGACAGGAGTCGTAACCTGGGCCGCCCTTTGGGGGCGGCGGCTGTCCTCCAGACAGCTAGCGAGTTCGCGGTCGCGAACTCCGACAGGCTCTCACCGCCGAGAGTAGAAGCGGGATGGGCACGCCCGCCCATCCCGCTTCTACACCTCACCGGACGATCTTGGAACTTCCCCGTGGCCGAAGGCTGAGCAGATCCGTCCACTTCTCGCATGCGCAGGGCGGTAGTCGCCTCATTGCCGTACAGCAGCCCGGTCCACTGGGCGCTGACTTGGTGGCACCCTCTACGGGACTACTCTTGAACTCGCCGACATGCCGCACATGTCGGGAGGGCACCTGCGACCACGCTATGTCCCTCCCCTCAGGGAAATCGGTCTCCGGAGAACCCGGGGCGGTTCAACTGATTAGGGAAGTGGACGTCGAGACCGGGTCACGGTACTCACCTGCTCTACCTTCCCGCCATGGTGCTTGTGACAGAAACGATGATTGCTTGTGCCATCTGCTGCAGTCGCAAGACAACGCCCTGAGCACTGAGGAGCTCCCGGTTGCCCGTAAGGCAGTTCTCGCGGAGATAGCCGTCGCTGTAGGAGACATGACACCTAAGAGGATCCAGGCGGACCAAAGACACAGTGGACACACGAACGGCAAGCGCCCCCAATGCGCACCATTGTGCCTGCGATCTCGCCTCGGTCCTCTGTGCCAATGAGCCTGCCAGGGGTGGAATCCCGGCCGTAGTCACAGTCGCCCCAGAAGCAGCGCAGGTCACAGAGAGCTTGGTACCCGTTCACCGTGGTGGCACCGCTGAACACGACGACTTCGGTGTCCCGGCAGTCGGGCGGTAATCGAAACGGAGGCGGGAGAGTGAGTAGGGGATCCAGCGCTGCAAGCGCGCTCTGCGCATCTGTTAGTGCAACGAGGACGACGCTCTGGTCCCAATTCAACGTAGACTGGGCGATTGCGGCTCCACCAAGAACCTGCAGCCTCAGTCCCGACAGGGTGTCACCCCAATACTCCCAATCTGCAGGCGCCAGGTCTTGGATGCCTGAAAGGGCGGATAGGACGCCGGGATCCGGAAGATAGCCCTGCCAGTCGATGGTTGCAGAGACCTCGATGTAGACGACGCTCTTCGTATAGGTGGCTACGACATCCTGCGCCGCGAGCGTCTGCGTTGCTCTACCCATGCCGCTCGGACTGAAAGAGGGGATGCTTCGTAGTAGTGGGACAGCCTCGTTGATCGGGATCGCGAGCTGCATGCCGCTCCCCTCGACCCCGGCGAAGTTTACGCCGACGACCTCGCCCTTGAGGTTGAAGAGAGGTCCGCCGCTACTCCCGTGCGTGATGACCGCGTCATGCTGAAGGGTATCTCGCCCCTCGCGGCCGCCAACGTTCGTACGGAATGAAGTGATCCGCCCTTCTGAGACGGTGAGGTCCCTGCCGAATTGCGGCAAGGGATAGCCAAGGGCGATGACTTCTTCGAGCAGTTGCACCTGAAGGGAGTTCCCGAGGGCCACCGGAGTGAGACCAGAAACCGCGATCTTGAGCAGTGCTAAGTCGCTCTCGGCGCTCTTCGTCACTACGGACGCTGAATAGGCAGTCCCGTCGATGAAGACGCTGACGGTCTCAGAGTCGCCGACAACGTGTTCGTTCGTGAGGATGTAGCCGTCAGCCGTGACGACAAACCCGCTCCCGGCCGACGTGATCGTCGACTCCGAAGCAAGCGCAGGCACAGCCGTCAGGAAACACAACGCGAGTGATACCACGACAAGCCGAGCGCAACGCTGCACTCTGTTCCGCCTCACTCCTCCACCTCCGCAGCAGCCTGCAAGCGAAGCATCATACCGGCCAGCAGGCGGCCTGTGAATCGGAGCGTCTGGGATAGCACTGCGCAGTCGGTGGCGTGACAGGCTGCGTCCCGCACAGTCTGTCGAGGAAAGACCCTTGCGAAGGGCCATCTATACCGGAGGAGGGACTTGAGACCCACGGCCGCACGAGGTGCGGCTAGGGAGTTCGCTGTATCGGAGGTCGCGAACTCCATGGGATCATGGCGGCTCCACGGGGCCAAAGGGCAGGGGCCCATGGAATCCATGGGCCCCTGCTCTTTGGTACGCCCTACTGGACAACTTTCGAACTCCCGCCGATTGACATGAAAGCCGCATCGGCTGTAGTCTTGAATCGGATAGTCGCCAGGCTCAGGGAGTGGAGCCTCCGGAAGAGCCGGGGCGGTTCAGTCCTGGGGCCACGTCAGTCGGCGATCAGAGAGAAGAGAGCGAATCACCGTGTTGCCTCACGTAAGAAAGTACTCGTAGGCGATCACTTGCCCCGAGAAAGACTGATTCCTACAATGCTTGCAGCGACTAACGCCTGGGAGGGACGCGGATGAGGAGTCTTGTCCTTGCTGTGGTTTGTGCGGCGACCGCGTGTCTCGGCTCCGCAGCGGAGTCGAGAGAGAGCGTCTACCACGAGGGCGATCTCGTGCTCAGCGGGACCGACAGGATGGTGATCGAGAACACTGTCTACCATCAGAATGGTGACATCCTCTTGAGCGATTCCGCTACCCTTGTGGTCCGGAACGCAGACGTAGTCGTCTCGGCCAGGTCTGCAACCGTCTTCAGCGGGAGGGCCGCGGAGTTCATCCTCTTGGGAGCTGCGCACGCGGAGATCTCAAACACTCACATCACGGTCGAGTCAGATGCCGCGGAGAACCCATGGCTCAATGTCTCAGTCGAGAACGCTTCGACTCTCAGTCTGTCAGCTGTTGTGGCGGACAACACAAAGGTGTTTGTCCGCGGGAATGGCCTCCTCCAAGCCGACGGCAGCACAGTATCGGAGGTGTGTGTGTCCGGATCGTCTCGGAGCGACCTCCGCAACTGCGTCGTGCGATGGGCGATCTGTCTGGACTTCGGAACCGGTGACAGGGTGACGCTTTCGCGTCTTGCCCCAGGCCGCATAGCCAGTTGGATGGTTCCAATAGCCGTCGCTGCTTCAGTGGAGAGACCCCGGCTATCATTACTGGACTGCTCGATCGGAGCCTGGTCCGTTTACGCCATCGACTCAGTGGTCACGCTACAGGACAGCGTCGTGGCCAGATTGGGACTCTACTGGAGTAACCCGTCGGGGACGATAGTCGGGTTGGCTCCCGGACGCTTTCCTGAGTGGCACCTGAGTGAGCAACTACAGACCGAGGGGCTTGTGGACGTCACAATGCTGAATACGACGATTACCGACTGTGTCAGTCTAGGACTCCGCCACGGATCTGGTACCCTAACTGTGCAAGATTCCAGCGTCGCCTTGCAGGTCAGCGACTTCACCGGGCACCTGAACTTCCAGGACAGCGCCCTAAGTACCATGACCGTGGACGGCAGCTCTCTCGACCTGGACATGACGGCCTCAACCGTCGAGGCGGGCTTCGATGTCACCGACAGCACGCTACGCATCACTGGCAACTTCTCGCCCTCCGCTGAAGCGGCTTTCTACCAGTGGAGCAATTCAAGATGCTCGCGTGAGTTCGTGGTATCGGTGCGCAGGGCGAACGGCAGACCGGCATCCTACGCGAGTGTGCATGTCGGTAGTCCATCTCGTGCTTCCAGTGACTACACGTGCGATGCTGATGGCAATGCACAGATTACCGTGTCATTCACGGATGCCACCCGCGACAGGTCGTTTTGGGTCTCGACTGACGTGCCGGGGGGCAGAGAAGTGCGGGTCACCGCCTATGTTCTCAGCTCCTCGCCGCTCGTACTGGTCGTACCGTGAGAACCGAGCCTGAGCGGAGGGCCGCTGCGCAAAACTGGCTCACATCTGGCTGTGGACCCCATTCACTTACTCCAACGCAGTGGCCTGTCCCCCCGAGAGCCGGTCCAAGATGAATGTCAGGATTGGCGGCAGTGACCTTGACCCTGTCACTGGCTCCGACGTGTGGAGTCGCGGGTCGCGGGTCACGGGTGGCCTATTGAAATGCTGCGGAGAACTTCGCTCCAGGAGCTGAGCAGCCGCAGGGTCTTCACAGAAAGCCCACACGTGTGGACTTGGTATTGCCCCCAGCGGACGAGTCTCGAATCGGACACCTCGCCCACTGGCGCGGATCGATGATGCTGCGCTCGGTCCTGGCGAGTCACAGAGAGGTCCGATCTGCTCCCCCCCCCCGAAGCAGGGCCGAGTACAGGGATCAGCGTGATGGGAGGCTTGGTTAGGTGTTCGTCGAGAGCTCGCGACATGAGTACAACACTGTACGCCCGACAGCAATCTCGGCCGCTGGCCTCTTTGGGCGTTTGCCATCGTGGCCGGAGACTCGCTAGGCTAGCAAGGAGTCGAGCGAACGGTGGGGCAGAGCAGGCGTGCCGCCTCTTGTTCGCGAGTCTCTCCTCACAGGTGAGCACCAGGAGGTGGCCCCCATGAGAAGAAGGGTAGTGGCCCTCGTGATCGTCGCCAGCGCCGTCCTCGCGTTCGTTGGGCTTTCCCAGCCGATCTACTTGCCCCCGCTCACTCTACAGTTGCCCGTCCTCAACGTGTCCTACCTGACGGGCAGTTTCGAGGCGCGGGGGGTGGCGGAGACGGACGCGGGTACGCAGGACATCGCCGTGTCCGGTTCCATCGGTTTCCAGGTCTGGGGAGAGAAGAACGACCTGCGTGTTGCGCTCATTGCCTTCGACGTTGTCAGCAAAGGTGTGCCCACGAAGCGGGAGGAGACCGGCGTCCTAGGTCTGTCTCTTGTGGGACAGCAGGCTGAGCTGAAATACTCCTCTCGTGCGGCCGAGGTCAGTGGTGGATTCGACACTGTCCTACACTACGAACTGATCGACTGGCTCCTTGGCTTCCGACAGACGGAGTCGAAGCGTGAGGCGGACTTGCTTCCTTCGTTCACTGAGACGATGAGCGTTTCGATGACGGGGAGATTCTCGGAACCGCTTGTCATCTCTGAGAAGGGGCAGGTCCGCTTCGAAGGGGATGTGGAGCTCGCGCTGTCGTCGAGTGTGGTAGGCGCGGTGACGCGCGCGCGCTGGACAGTCATCGTGAACATGGACTGGAGCCTGTACCGTCCGGCCCAGTTTCTGCTCATCCAGCCGGTGTTCATTGGGACGGGTCCGGGCGACCCGACCGCGACCGGGACGGCCTTCTCCACGTTGATGGACAACGCTCGCACGCTGTGGAACCGCTGCGGGGGCGTGCGATGTGTCAAGTTCGCTGTCAACGAGCCCATCTACGTCAACAACAACGCCTACCGCGTCCTCGATGACTCAACCGAGGCCACCGCGTTGCGGGCGGAGGTAAACGTCGCCGACGCGATCGAAGTGTTCGTCGTCGAGCGGCTGTCAACAAGCTTCGCGTGCAGTACCGGAGGGGGATTCTGCTGCTCTTCAGGGACGGCTTCGGCGAAGATTGTGAGCTGCGATCAGCAGCTTGGCGTGCCGTGTCCATGCCCGGCGGCGTGCGCAACCTGGTGCCCATGCGGGCCGTGCCAGTGCGGAGCGCTCAACCTGTGGCACTTGGCTCACGAGTTGGGGCACGCTCTGAACCTCGACCATCCCGGGACTCCGACGGGAGGGCTGGCGGAGAGCACGGCGGGCTCGAACTTGGAGCCAAGCGGTTTCTGTTGTGACAACCCCTCGAGTCAGAGCGCGAAGAATTGCCGGAACGCAGGGAACCCACTCCTGACCTGGGGACTCACCACCTGCTCTGGAACGCCGGACATCTCGGACTAGGAAGCAGACAGAGGACCCGCCACTGGGTGCCCTCTCCTCCGTGGGAGGCGAGGGCGCCCCAGGCAAGTCCTGCGGCGATAGATGACCTGCCGCCGAAAACCGGTCCAAGGCGAGTGCGAGGATCGTCAAGAATGAAAGCAGGGGTGTCGAAGGATGCGCCACACGTGGGTGTTGCGTTCCGCGTGTCCTTACACTCGGTGGCCGTTCCTGTCAGGCCTCGCGTGGAAAGTTGCTTCAGAAGGCTCTTCCATACGCCCTACTGGACAACTTTCGAACTCCCGGCGATTGACACGAAAGCCGCATCGGCTGCCGTTTTGGATCAGGTAGCCTCCGGACTTTGGTGGTGGAGCCTCCGGAAAAGCCGCGGCGGTTCAGTTTGCCCGTCTGCTCGAGGGTCCATAGAATGCGCCGGCAACTGGCCAGCTCGGCGCGCAGGAGTAGTGCCGCGTGTGAGGAAGGGGAATGCGCAAGCTCAGTGTTCTGCTCGGCGTAGTGGCGATAGCCGTCTGGGTCACGGGCGCGTCTGCGGAGACAAGCCCTGCGGAGACGCATCACTCTGGCAATCTAGAGTTGACCGGAACCCAAACCCTGATCATCGAGAACAAGACCTACTACCAGGACGGGGACATCGTGTTGTCTGATCGTGCACAGCTGATACTGCGCAACGCAACGCTCGTGATGGTGCAGGCGTATCATGAGGAACACAACATTCGAGTGGATCAGAGTGCGCGCATCGAGTTGACGGATGCCACCATTCGATCGAGCGTCGACCTTTCCACTCTGACCCTGTCTGCAAAGGCAACCGCCAAGCTCACACGAGCCAAGGTTGAAGGCTACCTGCAACTCTATGGTGGTGGCCAATTGGACTGCGATTCAAGCGCACTCGGGCCATCTTCCGGGCCATATCCGGGGGGATTGATTGTCGCCGACTCTTACGAAGCAGCCGAGACGGGAAGCGTGGAGACTGCAAGAGCGCGTATCTCCAACACGACGATTCACGAGTTCTCTCTTGCTGTGTACTCGCCTTGTTCGACGGCTATCTCAGACATTCATCCCGGAAACCAACCGACTTGGGAGTTCGGCCAGCAGTCAGCGACATCAGGACACGTCCCTTTCGATCTCCACTTCACCAACGTCGGTGTCGAAGTGTGGGATGTCCGGCTGGGCGGAAGCGGGAACCACACTCTGAGGGGCTGCACAGTCTTCCAACTTGCGGTGGAAGACACCGTGAGGATTCTCTGCAGCGAGTCCAATATCGGGGAGGCCGTGCTCATTCTCGATGCGGGAACGTGGGCCTTGTCCGACCTCCAACCAGGCTTGGTGGAAGCGCTGGATCTCGATCTAGCGAGGACCGGAGGGCCTCAAGTCAGGTTGAACAACGTGACGATCGGGAGTGGCTGGCACCTCCGGCTTCGGGGCGGGCAGGTGAGCGTTCTCGACTCCGCCATAACAAGGCTTTGGCCGCGGGTTGACACGGCCTCGTCCTCCTACATCCTCCGCAACTGCTGCGTCGACGAACTGCTCCCATGGGAGACCCACGGGACGGTGGACCTTGAGAACTGCGTGCTCGGGCGCATCTATACCCCGGACAGTGCCTCGCTCACTCTTCGCGGATCGTTCAGAATCAATGAGAACAGAAGTCTTGACGCGATGTGGGGGCCATGGCGGAACGGCGCCACAATCACCCGCTACTTCCCCGTTCGTGTGGTTGCAGACGGTAAGCCTGTCGCCAATGCCACTGTGGAGCTTCGTGACAAGGAGAATCACCTCATCCAAAGCGTCCGCACGGACGCAGCAGGTCAGACCGAGCTTCACGTTACGTTTGATGAGACCAGCAACGCCGACACATGGACGGTTCACGTGCCTGCAGGCGCGTGGTCGCATCCCCTCACGCTGCTGAGCGACACACCGATTTCCCTCCCGGAGAGCCAACAGGCAGTAGCGCTGCCCTGCGAACAGGCGCTGCAGGTGAGCGAGAGTTCACAAACGCAGCAGGAACCTCAAGTCACCTTGCCACTTGGGGAGACCTGGCCAACTTGGTCGACGGTCCCTGCCCTCCAGACTGACGCTGCGGAGCAGGGTCTGGCTGCGGGCCGCGACATTCTTGCACTGAAGGTCACGTCCGACACTCAGTATCTGTTTCTGGCTCTGGAACTGCGCGACTCACCAGATCCGCCAGGGACGAGCAGGTACTTCTTCTACATCTGGGGAGACGAATCCCGGCATACCTGCTATCTCTTTGCTCTTGATAGCGGGACGCTCGCGAAGTCCGTAGATTGGCAGTCTGTCAGCGAGAGTCCCGTCCCATTCCGGATAACTGGAAACATGGTTGAGATAGCGCTCCCGCTCCAGCTGCTTCCTCCAACCGAAGGCCTCCTGGTTACCATTGAGGCACGTATATGGCCCGACGTAGTCGAGGACAGCATGGACGTTCGCCTCGCATGGTAGGCGGTCAAGTGATAGAGCTGGTCTGCCCTCTTGCGGTGCCGATTACCTCTGCCTCAGGTTTCGAGCCACCAATCCCCGGTCAGAAGAAGACATGCTGTTTGCAGATGTGGATGTGAACCGCCCCGAGATTGCCGGAGACGCAATTCCTTGAGGGGATGGGTGCATGCAAGACCAAGCGGGTTTTCTCCCGAGGCGCTGGAGCGAGCAGTTCGGATGGTGACTGCGCGCCAGCATCCTGTCGGGCCTGTTGAGCAAAGGCCCTTGAAGACGGCATTCTGTACGCCCGACAGGACTCGTAACCTGGGCCGCCCCACTGGGGGCGGCTAGCGAGTTCGCGGTCGCGAACTCCGACAGGCTCTCACCGCCGAAAGTAGAAGCGGGACGGGCACGCCTGCCCATCCCGCTTCTACGCCCTATTGGACAACTTTCGAACTCCCAGCGATTGACATGAAAGTCGCATCGGTTGGCATCTTGGATCAGATAGTCGCCGGACTCAGGTAGTGGAGCGTCCGGAAGAGCCGGGACGGTTCACTTCCAGTCGGCTGGATTGCCCGATATGGCCGCAGGACACTAGAGTTGATCTTTGGCATATCCGGCGCGCGAGGTCAAGTCTTCTGTCTGCCATCCTGACAGCGATAGCGACGGAGGGAGGAGGGCCCATGAGAGAAGCGATGTGCGGCACAGCGGCGGTTTCCATCCTCTGTGCGTTGTGCGTTGGCGTCTGGGCGCAGGGTGAGCTCATTGTCCCGTACACCTACGACGATGGTGCCCAAGGCGGCATCCGTTGTCAGTTCACGGACTCTACGCTGCTCCCTGGAGTACCGCGGGTCGACATCGGACTGGGTCCCGCCTCCGTGGAGATTAGCGGGAGTGAGCTCTTCTACGTCAGGCACGGGTGGGGCGGTTGGCCTACTGAGTGTGGTGAGGCATGGGGTTGGCCAGCCATGGATCTACAGGCACTGACCGCGTTCCTTCTCGCGAATATGGAGTTCCATCTGCGAATCAACGGGACACCTGTCGTCCCAGACTACATTCGCGTTGATCCGGCAGATGGGAAGATCGGGTGGTACTTCGAGTTCCCGGCGGGCTCTTTCGCCCCCGGGGTCTACATCTTTGAGGGACGATGGGCTCGGCGGGAATTGGACATCATCGGTTGCCTGAGCGCTTTCGAGCTTCCAGACCCCGACATTGATGGTTCGCTTCTCCTTGGGTCTGTTAGCGTGAAGAGCTGCTTGGTCTCAATCCTCAACCAATAGCGGATTGTGGGACGCAGCAAGACAGACGCCGGACGACATGGCTTCGTTCCGGACCCAATGCGGGGATTCGTAGTCCAGCTTGCCACAAGAGTTCGAGCCACAACGATCTGCGAAATCGTCTCTTGTAGGGACTTCTGGAGCGCAGAGTCCACACGTGTGGACTTGGTTTGTTTACCCCTAGTGGACGAGTCGCGAACTCGCTGAGCTGACAGCACCCACTCCCGAAGACAGCGTCTACTCCCCGTACAGGATGGTCACGGTCGACATGAAGTCGCCACTCCCTTGCCTGCAAGACTCCGGGTCAGCACATTCGCCGCACAGCAGCGGGATGAGAGCAGGTTCATGAAGCCAGACGATGTACACGCCTGGTTCGAGAAGGCCTTCGGGATACTCGAAGACCCAAGGTGTGTACCATGTCTGCTCATCTGCGTCGGCGAACGGGTAGACGAAGATGTAGCTAGGCGCGATGGCCTGCCCGTTGATCCATATCTCCACGCGATAGTGGGCCTGGATGAACGCGGAGATGTCTGCGGGGCTCATCGTCTCGAATCCCACACACCTCTCGGGCATAAGCTGTCCGTGCCACTCGTAGTACGGCCCCTCAGCCGGTATCTCCACGGTGTACGAGGAGCCGCGGCCCGCTGGCCAACCAATGTTGATCTTCGTGCCAGCGGGAGCATGCTGCTCAAATACATAGCAGGGCAGCAATCCGCCACCGCCAGGTACATACGTGTATGGCAAGACCTGCTCATCCGCCAGACAAGAAGCGCAGAACGCAGTCAACAAGACTCCCAAGACAGCACAGACCCGAGTCATGCCGATCCCTCCCGTTTGAGCATTCACCCTGACCCGATTCTCGGCGGCCGGGTACGCGGGTCACTATGGCATGGCCAGCCTATGAGCTAGCGCACGCGCGTTTCAGCGTTAGCAGTTCGGCAGGATATACCGCACCGTCTTCGTTCCCGAGGGGCCCTGATACGTCACCAATGGTGTTCCCGCAACCCGTTATGCGGTTGCCCAGCACCCCTTCCCTTTGCCAAACGACACCCCAACCTTTGTTCCGTTGCACAGTGTTTCTCACCAGCTCCGCGCGAGCTTCTTCCCCAATCGAGATTCCGCCAACGCGATTCTCAGTTACCTTGGAATCCCGCACAGTGGCTGTGGCATGTCCATACACACTGATTCCGTAGCGGCCGTTGCGAGACACCGTGCAGTCAGAAACCACGACTTGCGCGTGGCCACCAATCGCCAGCCCGTGAATCCCATTCTCATTGACCTGACACCGATTGACTGTCACGGTCGCGCTGTCCGTGATCCAGAATCCCTCCTCAGGTCCCGAGATGAGTGAGTCTTCCACCACGGCTACGGCAGAACCGGTTACCTCGACATTGCCTTCCGGGTTGCCTGTGATCTGGCAGTCGCGGACCGTGACCCTCGATGAGCCTCCGAAGTAGGCCCCCGCGTATCCCAGTTGTTCCGTTACGACAGTGCGCTCGATGACCGCAATCGCCGAACCACCTGTTTGGATGCCCACTCCTCGCGAAGGAAGCACAATGCAGTCGCTTAGCGCGACTGAACAGGAGCCGATCAAGAGCACGACGGTGCAGTTCTTGCCAGGAGACTCTGAGCCCATGGATAGGTGCTCTAGCTGGACCTCACAGGGCGTAGGCGAGTCGGACGCCACGACAGCCACCGTACTCGTGGCGTACCTACCGCTCACCAACGTGGTCTCAGGCGCTCCGTCCCCTGCGCCACGAAGGATGACGCTTTTCGAGATTCGTATTGACTCGTGGTAGACCCCGGCCGCAAGACAGATCACTGTCGACGGAGCCGCACGATCGACAGCTGCCTGAATCGATTCCCCAGGGCCAACGAGAATCGTGCAAGGAGACTCACCCCCAGCCAACAGATTCCAGCCGATCAATGCTGACACGGAGAAGCAGACTGCAAACAGGGCCCGCAGGTTCGGACACCGTGTCGCCAGGCCGATGACCCGGAAATGCCTCTTGCTTCTCGTCATCCTGGACCTCCTTTGAGGAGCCTGGCCGTCGACTTGGTGGAGCGCAACCTCGACCTGCTAAGGTGTTGGATTCACATGTGGGAGTTAGTATAGCATGCCTCGGGCAACAGCGGCCAACGCCCAGGCGCAGGAGGCTGGTGGCCGACCCCTCCCGTGAGCAAGTGGGGCTGCGCGCCGCGTATCACGAGAGATGGGAGACAGTGCAGAAGGTGTCAAGCGGCAAGCGACCGTGAGACAAGACCTGTATGCCCGCTGAACCGCTATGCAGCAGGCGCTCCCGCATCGGCAGTCCACACGTGTGGACTCGTGATTACCCCCAGTGGACGAGTCTCGAACCAGCCTCCTGCGAACCACCACCGGGAACGGAGCAGGCCGAGACATGATCTCCGCATCCGTGCTCGTCTATCGCGTCGTGACCAGAATGGGCGATGCCGTGAAGAACCTGACTGCTCCCGTGGCTGACCTCCCGTCCGGGTACGTGGCCGTGAGTTGCCACGTGCAGTCATAGTTGCCATCGTCGAAGAGCAGTTCGACGACCGCATGGCCGTCCGCGTCCGTTCTTCCTTCGGCTGCAGTGGCCCCGTTCCGCATGAGCACGACCGCAACGCCTTCTACGCCCCGCCCGCTCCGATCTCTCGCCTGGACTTCGAAAGCGCGTGTCACCCTTGTGCTGTGCCACGTGATGAACGCGGCACTAGGCCCAAACTGGAGTGTCCCGGAGAGCATGAAGCGGGAGTCTTCGAAGACCATGTCGCCGCGCAGGGTTGCATCGCGGAACTGGATGTCGCCTCTGTAGGAAAGGGCGCAGAGGTTGACCGTTGAATCCGAGATCACAGCATGTGTGCTCCCGCCGCAGAAGTGCGTCCCGAGGTCCAAGCATGTGGCAACCTCAAGTTCGCCTCGCGGCCCATTCGGATGTGTGAGCCACCCCGTCACCGTACACCTGACAAGGTGGAGGTTTGCGACGCTGAGATCCGGTTGCCAGCCAGAAGCTAGCCCTTCGAGCAGGAGCGTCGCACGCTCATTGACATTAATGGTGACGAAGACCTCGCAGTCCAGGCATGTCATGGCCGCACCTGGATATGGCAGAGCGAGCGCTATCTCCTGGATCTCGGTATTGCCGAAATGGAGATCCGGGTGTTCGCCAGCCTCAAACATCCCTCCGAAGTCCACAGAGGACCATAGACCCGGGCGAAGGTCCCTCACAGTAGCGGCCGTCTTCCCCGTCAAGAACACATCGAGCGCTCGAAGGTCTGAGTCAGACACTTCGACCGACGGATCTCCGTGCACGATGAGCTCGTTCGACAGGTGCCCCCTCTGGATGGTCGCTCTTGCGGCATCGCCTACTACCAGCCACCCGGTGGTGAAGTCAGATAGCTCTGCCTCCGCCTCGCCGTAGACCGAGACCTCGAGTCGGTAGTTGGAGTCGATCTTCGACGATGACGCTGAGAGTCTGCCCTTGTCCTGGACTGAGATCTCGTACTGCAGGTAGTACTCCTGCTCGACATACAGAGTCGCGTTGTTCAGAGTCAGGCGGCCATTGCCGCTCACGGTGATGTTGCCTCGTTGGTAGTAGGTGCAGTTCTCGATCGTGCGCACCTGCCTGTCGCCGATCACAAGGTCCCCGTCGTGATGAACGCTGATCTGGGCCAGAGTGGGTAACGAGATCGAAATCGCCAGTAGTCCCACGGCAAGGTACCTCCGCACTGGCACCCCCTTCATGTCAACACTCTCCGCGAGGCAAGAAGCTACACAGAGGTGCGGATCGTAGGCAAGTCAGAAGGAGGCAGCGGCTCTCGCACCGGTCTGTGCGTCCGAGTCTGACACCGGAGGACCACAGGCGATTCGGTCTTGCGCGTAAGGGGGAACGTCCGGGACCTCCGGCCGCTGTCTACACCCGTCTGCCGGTGCACCTCACTCTCACAGGCCCAAGAGAATGCAGAGCTCTCGAGAGGCTGTCGCGCTGCCGAAGCAAGCCCGGCAGCGACAACGCCAGAACCGGTACAGGTCGGGCGTTTCGGTGTGCGAAGTCCACACGTGCGGACTCGTGATTAGGGCGGGGGGATTCGAACGACGCCGCGGGAATCCTTCAAGCGGGCGATGGATTCATGCCGTGATTGAACTGGCGTGACGAGACCGTCCTATCGGGCCCCGCGAGCAAAGCCTCTTCGCAAGGCCCTTCTATACGCCCTACTGGACAACTTTCGAACTCCGGTCAATTGACATAAAAGCCGCATCAGTTGGGATCTTGGGGCAAGTAGTTGGCGTAGTCAGATAATGGAGCCTCCGGAGAAGCCGGGGCGGTTCAGGATCGATCAGGCGTTGCGAAGCTCCGTCAGCCTCAGGAGGAGTGTGCGCCATCTCACGTCGCTCCTCTCCTCGGGCTGGTCAGTTCTCAGTCGAGTGAGTCTTGAACCGCTCCGTGCTATCACTCCTGCCTGGGTCTTCTGGCAGATTCCCATCCGTGATAGGATGCTCCATCGTGAATCGTGACTGGTTGACGTCCCTCCTGGCAATAGGGTTCTTTCTGACTCTGAGCTTAGGCTCGGCCGGCCAGGGCGCCCCAATACATCACGGGAACCTCGAGGTGTCCGGCGCCCAGGTCGTCACAATAGACGACGAAGTCTACCAGATTGACGGTGACATCATCGTCAAAGACGACGCGCACCTGACGATCCGGAGTAGTCACCTTGTTGTTGGGCAAGCGTACGATGGGGAGTTCCGAATCCTGGTTCAGGATAGCGCTTCGTTGGAGCTAATTGACACCCGGATCTCAGCTTCGGGAGGAGTGCACATTGACTGTTTCGGAAGCGCGAAGCTCAAGATGAACGGGGTCCAGGGCGATCCAACGGTGGTGACGGTGTGGCTGTACGGCCGCTCTAGCACCATAATCGAACACTCGACGGTTACGTCGGTCGACATCCATGACACGGCCTCCGCTGAGCTGAATTCATCAAGGGTCGAGTGGTTCGTCCGCCCAAGCATCCACGGAGGCGGCCCAGTGGTGTTCAGTCACCTGGGGCGTGGGCAAATCGCTTCCTGGGATCTAGCGCGCGACATCCAGGGTGTCCTGCCTTTCCACCTACGCATCACGGATTCGGACATCGGCGGCTGGGCGTTCATCATCGGCGGGACAGCAGACGTCACGGTGTCGGAGTCGACAATCGATGGCCTAGTAGTCCATCTGACCGACGCTCACGGTGAACTCGGGGACCTGCGTCCTGGATACGAAGAGGAGTGGTCCCTTGCCACGTACGAGATCGGGGGTGAGATTCCGACGATTGACCTCCGCGAGACTCTCGTCGAGGCGTGGTGGGGCGTGATGCTAGAGGGACGCTGCAGCCTGATCCTGTCCGATTCCCTTCTGTCACTGACTCTCCTGCAGGGCTCCCAGTCTGAACTCTCTCTCGTGGACTGCGAAGTGAGACAGCTCTTCGCCCTTCGGACAAGGTGCTCGTTCCGTTCTACGCGGTCAAGCTTCCGAGGGTACATGCTGCTCGATGGCTCTTCCCTCTTGGCGGATGCAGGAGCAAGGTTCGAGACCGGGACCGAAGTCGGAGCGTGGAATCAGTCGACGATTGAGCGTGTGGTCAGGGTACGAGTTCAGGACCGACATGGCGGCGCCTTGCCAGGGGTCTCGGTGCAGATCTGGGACGCCTCGGCGAAAGAAGTGTCACACGGAACGACAGATTCCGATGGGGCCGTACTCGTCTCCCTCCGTTTCGCTGATGTAAGCTGGCAAGAAGGGTTCACGGTCGTCCTTCCTGAGGGGAATGTGCGTGTGGCTGTAGGTTTGTTTTCCGACTCTAGCATCACAATCACGCTGCCGTAGGTTCCGATTCGGCGCCCCCTGCCCGGGCGGAAGAAGACGCATGGGTCGGCAATTCGTGTCAGACTGCTTCTTCGATGCCGCCAGCCGACAAGCCAGTCGCGCCGCAACGCCGACAGGAACAGTACTGTGGAACGTGGTCGCCTCGGACCACGCAACCTGACGCTCGGAGCGCCAGACCCATTCTCGCTTTGTGAGCAGCGATGCCTGGACGCCCTGCCAGGTCGCGCGCAAAGGCCCTTCGGAAGGCTCTTCTATACGCCCTACTGGACAACTTTCGAATTCCCAGCGATTGACATGAAAGCCGCATCGGTTAGCACCTTGGGCCAGATGGTTGCGACTCAGGTAGTGGAGCTTTCGGGAAAGCCGGGGCGGGTCACGCCTCAACGGACTTCCACGATCCCCCAAGAGCCTACCGCGGGAATGACGAACTCGAGCGCGTCACCCACCAGGTAGAATGCGAGTTGCTCGGCCGAGTCGCGGTCGGCCGAGTAGTACGTGACTCTCGTTGGCGTTGGCAGACCAAGTTCTCGGATGTCGAGCGTAAACGCGATTCCGCTTGCCTCGGCCAGCGAATCGGTCGCAATCGAGTAATCGTAGTTCACAAGATGCAGCGTGAAACCGCTCTTGTTTCGCCACGCATTGATGCCAACCGTAGCTGGCGCAGTTGTGGAAATGAGTTCCTTCTCCCTCGTCAGAGGCTGGATGAGTTCAGCAAGCCCGGCCCCGCTCCGGGATCCCATTTGGCTGTAGTACGCTCTGACAGTCCCAATGTCGAGAGCAACCAGCTGGCCCCGGCCAGAGTCGCGTAGGAGATCACTGAACGCAGGACTCGACCTTTGCTGGTACTCCTCCGTTCGGTCCGGGAGCCCGACGCCGATCAGTTTCCCGCCACCCCGCACAAAGGACGTCAGAGCATCGATCTGCCGATCGCTGATGCAGGTGACTGCCGGCAGGACGACTGCAGAATACTGAGAAAGTGAAGCTAGTTCGCGTGCATCGTCCCAGAGTCCCGGATGACCGAAGATGACGACGTCGTACTGAATGTGTGCCTCTTCAAGCGCCCGAGCGCACGCCGCGAATACTTCTCGTTCCACGTTGTAGCCGATGCCGAATAGCGGGAGATCGTGCCAGAGGAACGAAGAGGCAGAGTACACGAGAGCGACTCTACTGAACGGATGCCGGTCGAGGAACAGGTCCTTGTTCTGCCACACGAAGTCCATGACCGAGACCAGTCCAGGCAGCGGCTGCCCTTCTTCGTCGAGAGCCAGACCCCGCCCATCGAGACCCATGAAGCCGCCCAAAGGTAGCTCCGGGATACCGCCTGCAGCGTACGACTCCGCAATGAAGAGCCTGAGCGCGCCAACCATGGGGTCGGGAGGAAGAACCGCCGGCTCGCCTGGCCAGCCGTAGAAACCTCTGTACCACACCCACACGGGTTTCTCGTGTTTGCCCATCGCCAGCGCCAGCTTCACTGCAGGGACGATCCTCTCCGCGGGTGGGATTGCAGGAAGCATCTCTATCTCGATCAGGTCCATCACTTGCCCGAGCAAGACCGTGGGATTGGCAGATGTGAGCAGATCCCCGGCCCAACCGATCCAGAGGTTTCCGAAGTAAGGCACAAACCGCCCACTGGCGAGCCCGGCAGAGTGCGCGTGCTCAACCAATCCTCGGAAGTAGTCGATATGGGTGGAATACTCGAACTCATGAAAGGCGCGGATGATGGGGTCGGACAGTGGTGCGTCGTATGGACTCATGAAGAACACAGGCCCACCGTCTGTGCCAGAGGTCGTGTTCACAGCCCTTGGGACCCACACTCCTGAGATGTACTGCTGGATGTCGAAAGCCTGGACATTGCCTATGCCCCACGTCGCCAGTTTCGACGAGACGTAGTGAGCGGCAAGATAGTCTCTGAACGCCGCCACCGACCAGTCGCTGAAGTCCGAGCCCAATCGCAGTGGTACGCGGTCGGGGAGATCGATGTAGATCGCGTCCAGGCCAAGGCTGATCGCCCAGTCAATCGACTCCAGCTGGTAGTCCTGCCAATACGGGCTGCACTCGCTCATCACAACGAAGTCTCCGCCCTCCGAGACCATAGTGCTGCCGCCGATAGTCCGGGCAGCACTGCTCTCGAAGGGATCACGCGCCACCGATCCGTCTGGGTTTCTCCACAACTCGTCCTCTGGAAGGAAGTCGTAGTACCTCGTGCGGAGGCTCCAACCTGGGAGGTTCTGCGGGTCCTGGCTGAGATAGGATGATGCCGGAATCCCGAGAGTCTGTATCCAGCGCATGGCTCTCTCATCGGTGTAGAAACCTATGGAGTTGGATGCATGCGCAAGGTCCAGGAACTCGATGTGGAAAGCCGCGAACAGGTCTGGCCAACGCAACGGGTCCTCTGCTCGCCCAAAGGGGAGCGTGCCAACCGCCGTGATCGAAGCGAGGTCTGCTGCCGTACGCAGTGCGCCTGCTTGGGGCTCGGGGGCCGCAAGTCGGGAGAGCCATGCGACGGTCTTGGTGACGAGCGTGCGATTGCCCGGGATGTCCACCATGGAGTCCTGGAAAGCGTTGTCGGAGATCGCCACCATCCTTCCCTTGCCTAGTACAAGTGCCGCAGCCAGGACAAACGGTCCGGGCTTCTCGTTGGCGCTCTGTACTCCGTCGCCGTTCAGGTCCTGCCATGTATTGGGCTGAGTGCGCACAAGCGCCAGCGCCGCAGCGGGCAGTTCGAGCGCGGAGGCCCAGTTTGCACAGAACGGCTGCGCCCACTTCGTGATCTCGTCAAGACCATCCACGTACCCAGCCAGGAAGCTTTGGGCGTCCCACTCAGGGACGCGAGATGCAATCGCCCCTGGCAGGAAACGAACACCGAACACACTGGCGATGTCGTTAAGCGGCTGAGGAGGGAAGGCGTCTCCAAGAAGCAGCAACCCTCCACCTGACTCTACGAAGCTCTTAGTAGCCGCCAGCTCGTGCGCCGAGAAGCTTCGCTGTGGCACGGCGAGGACGAGTACGTCGATAGACTCAAGCAGGGATTCCGTTAGCGGAGTAATGCCTTGCTCAACGCGGTACCAGTCCTCAAGCTCCGTGCGTAGTTGCTGGTAGGAATACCATTCGGGATGTTTGGGGTCGAGATTCCTCGCCCGGTCTAGCGAAATGCTGTTCCGTTCGTCGTGATACTCGTCAAACAGGACTCGCGGTCGCTCGGTCTGCGGCACAGCAGCTACCTGCAAGGCGAGAACCAGAACTCCCACCAACAGGGCGACTACCTGCCGCTTCATCCGTCTGCTCTCCATGGAGGAGATCATAGGGGAGGCGGAGAGGCTCGTGAAGTCAGGGCCAGATGATAGGCACGGAACTGAGGACGAGCACTCGGAGCGGCGATGCCGTGTCCTCTATGAGGCAGACACTTCTGGCTCGTGGGCTACGGGCAACGCCGCGATGAAGAGAGAAGGATGCGAACGTTTCCGCTGACAGAAACATTGAATAGAAGGGCATGACAAGCGCTAGTCGGGAGTGCAGGATTCGAACACTGGCGTCTGGGTCCATCGAGTGACCGGTGGACTCCTGTCAAAGGAGAACAGAGGTTGCGAAGCCATCCTGTCGTGCCTGTCGAGCAAAGGACCTGCGGAAGGCTCTTCTATACGCCCGACAGGACTCGTAACCTGGGCCGCCCTACTGGGGGCGGCTAACGAGTTCGCTTGCGCGAACTCCGACAAGCTCTCACCGCCGAGAGTAGAAGCGGGATGGGCACGCACGCCCATCCCGCTTCTACGCCCTACTGGACAACTTTCGAACTCCGAGCGATTGACATGAAAGCCGCATCAGTTGGCGTCTTGGGTCAGATAGTCGCCGGACTCAGGTAGTGGAGCCTCCGGGAAACCCGAAGCGGTTCAGTCTGTGGATGGGGCTAGCCGTTTCCCTGAGTGGGCCTGTGTACGTGACGCGCCCGGTCGAGGCGTGAGGTCGAGTCTTGGGAGGGCACGTAGCCGATGACGACGGAAACATAGACAGGAATAGATGTTCCTGTGTTGGTTGGGAGTGGAGGACGATCTTGGAACTCTCTCACCTCAGTTGCCCGAGGAGATCACCCTGTGTCGCTCCCATCTACCGCAGTTCCGGCAGAGACAGGCGAGCGCTCCCAAACACATACGTGTCGAAGAACGTCCCGAAGTCCTCTCCGGTAATTGACAAGAGCATGCTCAGCATCTTCTGATAGTCCAGCATCTTTCTCTGGCTTCCGCATGTCATCCAGATCTCCTTGACGAGATCATCGAGTGAGTGAAGTCCGTGCGTGCGGCTCTGGATTTCATGATCAAGAAGGTACGCCACGAGCGCCCCCTTGAAGTAGACGATGTAAGAGCTCTGATCGGAGGCTACCAGATCGGGGCGTGTTACGGGCGCGTCTACGCTCGGGACCTTCCGGAGGTACTCTTCATACCAGCTCTGGCAGTAGTGCCACGCATCGGGGAACACGTGCAGTTGGTTGAGTATCTTGTCGCTGTAGTACTTGTTCCAACCCTCGCCGTAGAATTGATGGCCATCGCCGGGGATCGGTGTGCCGTACACCCATCCATTCCAGCGGTGGTAGACCTGGTGTAGGAACACCTCAACATCGACGGCGGGAGTGCCGCGATTCGCGGAAACGCCCTGCGAGTTTGTCCACTCGCCAGACCAAAGGTGGTATGAGGTGGTCGGAAACGCGCCAAGGTACCTCACGTCAATGCTGCTTCCCCACAGCTCTTGCACAAGCTCGAACGCTCGGAAGAGCTGCTCGGACGTTGCATCGAGGTTGCGCATCGATCGACTGAACACGAGCGTCACATCCGTGGTCCCAATCGTGCGGGAGAAGGCGGAAAGGTCGGTTTGGGGACCGGCGATCACTGTGGACATCACGAGAGACGTCAGGTTCGTGACCGCAGCTCCCTGTCCAGAATAACTACAAGGGTCAAACGTCGCGTTGCCAGTCAGTACCCAGGGCGCCCATAGCCCCCACCCCTCAGGCAGCATGAAACGCACGACGATTCCCTGGAGCGCATCTGCGTACCGAGACGTCCATACCTCACCATCGCGGATCTCCGGGACAACGAGATACCTCTCGCCCGAGGCCAGGAAGAGGCTGCTGTCGAGGAAGGCCGTTACGCCGTTGCCGCCGGCCTCAGGTTCGCGGAGGAACGTGCGCTCGTAGTGCATCGTGATGAGTGCCCCCTCCGCGAAGGACAGAGCCCACTCCGGCTCCGTCAACGTGCCGGCGGGACCCTGGTGTTGGCGCTCCCTCTCTGTTACCGAGAATCCCGTCGCAGGCTCAGCACTGAACTCTACCCCCTTTGGCTCGCATGCGGTGGCCACTGGATGGTAGCGACTGGTGGAAAGAAGTAGAGACGTGATACCCCCTGTGCGGATCTTGAGAGTCACGCCGACCGAGTTGCTGCGCGGAGATGTAAGGTCGACTTCGTACGCGAGGGAGAATCCTGCGCGGGTGAGGGCCGTCGGGGACACGGGCTCCTGGGGCACTTGCGTACCGTCTGTGCCCGACGAGTCGCTCGACGCGCCCGTGTCAGTCGTCTCCCACTGGACACTCGTGGCCTCGGCACCGCTCGGAGTCCATGACACTCGGAAACGGCCCCCAGCTGCGAGTTCGCCACCGGAGAAGGTGAATGCCTCAGCGCGTCCAGAATCAGGAGAGCAGGTCGAGAAGACCGCTGTGTCCCAGGACGTGATGCGCACCGACTCTGAGAAGTGAATCGTCACCGCAGACGCTGTCTGCCCGGAATCGTTCCTCAGCGACTCCGTCGCTGCGAGACATAGGAACGCGAACGCACACAGCGCAACCAACGCAATCCGAGCGACCCTTCTCATGCACCAGCCCTCCTTGAGCGAGAGTATAGGGCAGGAGGTCAGGTGCGTGAAGAGACACCGAAGGTTTGAGACATGTTAGTGAAGACGGCGAGTGCGATAATGCAGAAAGGAACAGCGGTGTAGTATGTTGGTTGTGAGTGGAGGATTCGAACACCGACATCTGGGTCCACCGAGCGCCCGGTGGACTCCTGTTAAAGGAGAACAGAGGTGGCGAGGCCGTCCTGTCGGGTCTCGAGAGCAAACGCCCTTCTCAAGGCTCTTTTATACGCCCTATTGGATAGCTTTCGAACTCCCGGCGATTGACATGAAAGCCGCATCGGTTGGCATCTTGGATCAGATAGTCGCCGGACTCAGGTCGTGGAGCTTCCGGAAGAGCCGGGGCGGTTCAAGGCGGGTGAAGAGACAGAAAGCACGAGGGCGGAAGAGTTGACCGAGGGAATCCAATGCGCGTGGATTCCCTCAACGCGATGCTTTCCGCTGGAAGAGGCCAAAGATGGCGCGGGAGGTCATGGCGCTGCCCTCACGAGGCGGAAGCCCAGGATTGGGAACTCGGCGACGGACCAGAGACTGATGCGATACGCGACGCGGCAGGCGTACGCACCGTAGCGAAAACAGCCGCCGCGAGACACGCGGTCCGATCCCGATGCCGGGCCACGCGGGTCGCTCCCGGGCGAGGATATGTAGTACGATTCGCCGTACCAGTCCCAGCACCACTCCCACACATTCCCCGCCATGTCATAGAGCCCATACGCGTTGGGCGCGAGGCTCCCCACAAGGCTGACAAACCGGGCGACGCCCGTGACGTCGTCTGAGGGGAAATCTCTCGTCGGACTCGTGTCATAGCTGTAGCTACCGTCGCTGAAGTAGTTCGCTCGCGCGTGCTGGATCGTGTCCGTGTCGCTCCACGGAAACCGATGCCCCTCTGCCCCGCCCCGCGCAGCCTTCTCCCACTCCGCTTCCGTCGGCAGCCGGTATCCGTTCGTGATCCAACTGCAGTTGGGGGCGCGCTGCCCCGTGCGATACACGCTCCCATCTACCGTGTAGGACGGCGTCAACCCTTCCTTCTCGCTCCTCGCATTGGCCCACTTTGCGGCTTCGTACCACGAGACGTTCACAACCGGATGGTTCGCCGCCTTGCCGTACCCATCTGCAGGTCCGATGTCGTAACCGTGTCCCTCCGCCCAGCCTGCCACCTCATCCCACAGACCCTTTGTTACCTCGTAGCAGTCCATGGTGAACGCGCTCACGTACACCGTGTGCACCGGCAGCTCGTTGGCGCTGCCCTCGCCGAAGCTGTCCCCCATCCGGAAACTGCCCGCCGGAATCAGCGCCATCTCCGCCACGGGTGGTGGCGAGGACTGAACGGAGCTTGTAGAAACGGCGCCGAGCACAAGGAAGAGCGCCACGGCAGCGCCTCGCTTCATCTCTTGCCCTCCTCCCTCTCCAGGTACTCCAGAATCGCCTCGACGACGAGGTAGTTCACAGACCGGTCTCGTATCTTGCCAAGCGCAATGAGGCGCTCCGTGACGCGGGCGGCTTGGTGTTTCTGCGGGATGTAGATTGAAAGCCTGCCCACTAGCGGCTTCGCAGTCATCATCCCACCCCCGTTCGAGCCAACCATACTACGCGGAGGGTTCCAGGGAAAGCCAGTCCTGCTATGGACCGCATAGTGGCCTGCCCCTCCAGAACGGTCCAGGCGGGATGCTGGCATCGAGATGAAGGGAGACAGGGATGTCGAGGAAGCGGTGCCCGACGACAAGGGATGATTATCGGGGACTCGGCTTCCACGACGGCGTTACGCTCCGTGTGTCCAAGCAACCGGCAGCTGTCTTGTCGGACCTCGCGAGCAAAGGCCCTTCGCAAGGCTCTTCTATACGCCCTACTGGACAACTTTCGAACTCCTGGCGAGTGACATGAAAGCCGCATCGGTTGGCATCTTGGATCAGATAGTCGCTGGACGCAGGTGATGGAGCCTCCGAAGAAGTCGGGACGGTTCAGAAACGCGATGGTGAAGGACTTCCCGCCTTGCGAGCTACCGCCTAAGGTGTAGCGCCCTCAGAAGCTTCTTGATACCCGCACGGATCGCGTGGGACAGCACCGCCACGAATACTCGCCG
>Ga0315287_10000928_pt1 | contig 26256 bp, 22 predicted proteins | sample YL17G11_0_MG_FD_205037 | JGI IMG/M metagenome (GOLD analysis project Ga0315287, IMG submission 205037) | Sediment microbial communities from Yellowstone Lake, YNP, Wyoming, USA - YL17G11_0 | ecosystem: Environmental > Aquatic > Freshwater > Lake > Sediment | place: USA: Wyoming | collected... | reverse complement strand
GATGCCGCAGAAGAACGCGCAGATGAAACCGGAGATCGCGAGGCTGTTCGGCGGCTTCTTGCCGCTGGTCGGGGTCTGGATCTGTCCGTTCATGTCTTTACCTCCCGGTCTATTGGGCCGTCGCGAAGATTCAAGCGCGGGTCGCGCGGCGGGTCAAGCGATGCCGAGGTCGCGGATCGCCGAGAGGAGCGCCTCGTGGAGCGCGCCGTTGGACGCCACGACGCCGCGGTTCTCCGACAGGGTGCGGCCGCGCGTGAAGTCGAGGGGACGACCCATCACGTCGGTCACCGTGCCGCCCGCCTCCTCCACGACGATCGCGCCGCCCGCGTGATCCCAGATCTTCTCGACGTAGTCGGCGCCCTTGGGCAGCCGCAGGTACGCCTCCGCCTCCCCGCGCGCCACGACCGCGTACTTGGCCTGGCTGTCGAGCCGCACCGGCTCGGCCGCGATATCGAGCCTCTCGGCGATGCGCGCCGCGTCGCCGTGGGACGAGTGCTCCTCCTCCACCGACTCGCAGAACCGCAGGCGCCGCGGATCGGCCTCGGGGCTGACGTGGAGCGGCGCCGCCGATCCGTCGCCGTCCAGCGGGAGCCGCCGCGCGCCCCCCCGACGCACGGCCGTGAACAGGGCGCCGCGCGCGCCCGGCCGCCCGGGCTCGATCTCGAGGTTCGGGCACCCGAGCACGCCGAGCACCGTCTCGCCGCCCTCGACGAGCGCGAGGGAGATCGCGTACTGCTCCCGGCGCAGGAACCCCTTGGTCCCGTCGATCGGATCGAGGGTCCAGAAGCGATCAGAGTACGCCGACGCGCCGCCGCGATCGAGCCAGGCCAGCACGTCGTCCGCGGTCGCGCCGCGCGCGATCCTGCCGACCTCGACGACGAGGCGCGCCAGCATGCCGGCCTGCTCGGGCCGGGAGAGATCGCCCGCATCCTCCTCGCCGACGATCGGATCCGCGGGGAACGCCTCGCCGAGGGCGCGGCAGACGATCGCCTGGCCGCCGAAGTCCGCGAGCGTCACCGGGCTCCTGTCCTTCTTCTCCAGCACCTCGGGCGTGATCCCGCCCGCGACGGACCGCGTCAGGAGCGCGGCCTCGCGCACCGCGCGGATCGCGACCCGCATCTCCAGCTCGTAGCGCTCCATGGGCACCTCTCTCAGCGCAGGAGCATACGCGGTCTCTAGGAGGGAAGTCGATTTCTCCGCGCAGCGCGCGAAGGGTCTATTTGTCGGTCGGGGTGATGCGGTGGAGGCCGCAGCGGTAGAAGGTGGACAGGACGTCCGGATCCTGGCCGGTGGCCGAAACCCGGAGGTAGTAGGTGCCGGCCGCAAGCTCCGTGAGCGGGGCCATCGACGCGCCGGCGTACTCGCTCCAGACGATGTCCGCGTCGTCCCCCTCGACCTCGTACTGGAGCTCGGCGTCGGCGGGGCTGTGGATCGCGAACCGGGCGCCCTCGAGGCCCGAGCCGCTGCGCGACGCGCCGCAGGCCAGGTTCAACGTCTCGCCCGCGAGCACCACGAACGCGAAGTAATCGACGTCACCGATAGGATCGATGAAACCGAGAACGAACGACGAGTTCCCCACGGTCGTCGCCTGGGGCGTGGTGGGTTCCGCTGTCGCGGTCGTGCCGTTGGGATCCGTGACGCCGCCGTCCTCGAGCGCTTCCTCGCCTTCGGCTTCGTTGTCCACGTCGTTGGTGATGAGGAGGATCGCGTAGAAATCGTTGTCGCCCGGGGTCCAGTCGTCCGCGCCCTGGACCATGAAGCCGACCACCTCGCCCGCGTCGACCGGGACCGACATCCCCTCGGAGCCGAGCGCGATGTCGAGGCGCGCGATCACGTCGCCGGCGCCGTTCAGCAGGTCGACGACGCCGAGATCGAGCGTCGAGCCGTGGCCCTGCACGCCCGGGCCGCCCGGGCCGGACGGACGGAAGTAGATCGTCGTGGAGATCTGACCGGTCTGCTGATCGAACGTGTAATAGTCCACATCCGCCGCGTCGCCGGCCATGCCGAACAGGAAGCCGTTGTAGTAGGTGTGATCCACCAATTCAGCATCCGTATAGGTGCCCTCGTTCAGGGCGATGTCGTTCGCCTCGCCCAGTGTGCCGTTCGGCTCTTCGTCGTCGGTGGCGGTGGACATGGTGACGTCGAGCGTCGCGCCGTAGAGGCTGTAGTTCCAGTCGGTCGTGTCCTCGGTCGCCGTCTGGCCGGCCCAGTTCTCCCACCCCTGGATCATGACGCAGTACGTGCCCGCGGTCACGACGTGATAGATGAAGTTGCTGTCCATGCTAGCGCGCGGCACCTCATCGTCGGCCGACGCGAGCAGCACCGAGCCGTCCCCGTTGAAGAGCTGGAGGACCGGATCGAGGAAGCCGGTCGGTTCCGAAGTCTGATCGTCAGGATAGATATCGGTGTAGAGCTCGATCCACATGTCGGCGGTTGCCTCGAACGTGTAGAAATCCTGATCGTCCGGCGCCTGAAGCGCCAGATCGTCCGAGCCCACGGGCAGGTTGTCCAACAACATCTCTTCCGCGTTCGCGCAGCTCGTCGAGATGTCTCCCGTGCCGCCATCCGCATCGGTATCGGTGTCCGTGTCGGTGTCGGTGTCCGTGTCCGTGTCCGTGCTGCCGTCCGGGCCGCCGTCGGACGCGCCGTCATCGTCGCCGCACCCCACCGCGAGCACCGCCGTCAACGCGAGCAGCAGAGCAAAGCCTCTCCAAGTCGTCATGATTGTCCCCTTTCCTTTCGGGCGTACCGCACTCGGGTCGCCCAACTGGCGCGGCGCACATCCGAAGGCGTTCGCCGCAGCGCTCTCGATCCGAACAAAACCGGAGTTTACACGATGTCCGGGGTTTTCGCACGGGTTCCGACGGCTTTCTGCGGCGGCTCCAAAACTGTGGCGATTTCGACACAGTGTGGTCGCGGCGCCGCGCGTTTCTGGCGGAAACCGGTGAGCCGACCGGGAATTCGGTCTTGGCATCTCGGTTGCAATGCAGACCTTCGTGCGGTTCGAGACAGCCCCGGGGCCTCGCGCCACGGGCCAACGAAGGAGCTCTCCGATGATCGCGAACGCCCTCATCCTCGCCGCCGGGCGCGGCGCGCGGCTCGACAGGCCGGGGACCCCGAAGCCGCTCGTGGACGTGGGCGGCGAGCCGCTCGCGGTGCGGCTGATACGGCAGCTCGAGGCGGCGGGCGCGACCCGCATCGCGGTGGTCGTCGGCTACGAGGCCGCCGAGATCGCGCGCGCGCTCCGGGCCCGGCCCGAGGTGCACGTCTCCCTCGAGATCGTCGAGAACCCGGAGTGGGAGACCGGCCAGGCCTCGTCGCTCCTCGCGGCGCGCCACGTCATGGACGGCCCGTTCCTCCTCGCCATGGCCGACCACGTGTTCGACGCGGCGCACGTCGCCGCGGCCGCCGCGCTCTCGCCCGAGGATCTGGGCGCCGCCGCGATCGCGGTGGTCGACACGCGGATCGACGCGGTGCCCGCCCTCGAGGACGCGGTGCACGCGGCCGTCGTGGGCGACAGGATCGCGGCGATCGGGCGCGGCCTCAAGAGCTTCAACGCGGTGGACGCCGGCCTGTTCGCCGCCACCCCCGCCCTGTTCGACGCCGCGCAGCGGGCGCTCGACGCGCGGCCCGGCGCCGAGCTGTGCGACGCCCTCGATCTGCTCGCGGCGGGCGGCCGGCTGTTCGCGAGCCCCATGGACGGCGGCGCCTGGGACGACGTGGACACGCCGTCGGCCCTGGTCCGCGCCGAGCTCAGGCTGCGCCGCGAGCGCCGGCAGAGCCGGATCGCGACCAGGCGCCACGCGGCCGGACAGGTGGAGAGCCTCGAGACGCGCTCCCTCGTCTCGGACGAGATCCGAGCGACGCGCGTGGCGATCGGCCGCGGCCTCGTCGCCCACCCGTGGTCCACGCCGCTGATCCCGGACGAGAGCGCGTCGTCGCCGTGCTTCGTCTTCACCGACGAGACGGTCCACGAGCTGCACGGCCGGCGGTTCGTCGCCGGGCTCAGGGAGCTCGGCTACGACGTCCAATGCCTCGTGCTGCCCGTGGGCGAGGGGGCCAAGAGCATGGCGAACTACGCCTACCTCGTCGAGCGCGTCCTCTCCCACGGCGTGGACGAACGCTCGGTGTTCCTGTCACTCGGCGGCGGCGTGATCTGCAACGTCTGCGGGTTCGTCGCGTCGACTCTGTACCGGGGCCTCGACCTCGTCCATCTGCCGACCACGCTCATGGCGCAGTGCGACGCGGCCGTGAGCCACAAGCAGGGGATCAACGGCGCGCACGGCAAGAACCTCGTCGGCACGTACTTCGCCCCGAGGCTCGTCGCGATCGACATCGACGCGCTCGCCACGCTCTCGGACGAGCTCGTGGCCGACGGCATGTCCGAGGTCGTGAAGCACGCGCTCGGCGAGGACGCTGAATACGCCGACATGCTGCTCGCGCACCGCGGATCCGCGCGCGATCCGGACTTCCTCGAGGAGGTCGTCGGCCGCAACGTGGCGCTCAAGTGCGCGCTCATGCGGCGCGATCCGCACGAGAAGAACGAGGGGATGGTGCTCCAGTACGGCCACACCGTGGGCCACGCGGTCGAGCACCTGTCCGGGTACCGCCTCTCCCACGGCCAGTCGGTCGCGGTGGGCATGATGGTCGCGGCGGAGGTGTCGGTGCTCATGGGCGCGGCACCGCGCGAGCTCGTCGCGGCGCACAGGACCCTGCTCGCCAAGTACGGGCTCCCGACGCGGATGCCGGCGGGCATCTCGGCGGCGGACGTGGTCGAGGCGGTGCGCTACGGCAAGCGCTACCTCACGGAGGGCACGCGCATGGCGCTCCTCGCCGGCGTGGGGAAGCTGTGGCGCGTGGACGGCGAGTACGCCATCCCGGTATCGGATCAGGTCCTGGTCGAGGCCGTGGAGCTGGCCAAGGAGGAGGAGCCATGGAGATGCGCACCGCAGTCGTCACCGGAGCCTCGCGCGGGATCGGGTTCGCGGCGGCACGCCGCCTCGTCGACGAAGGCCTTCACGTCGTCGGCGTCGGCCGTGACGCCCGCGCCCTGAGCGAGGCCGCGGCCGAGCTCGAGGGGGCCGCCGGGCGCTTCACGCCGCGCGCCGCCGACGTCTCCTGCCCGAGGTCGCTCGCCGGCGCCTTCGAGGGGCTCGGCGCGGTGCACGCGATCGTCGCCGCGGCGGGTGTGTGCCGGCAGGCGGAGATCGGCGATCCGGATGCGGACGACGTATGGCGCGATCTGATCTCCGTGAACCTCACCGGCGCTTGGAACACGGCCCGGCTCGGCGCCGCGCTCATGCAACCGGGCGGCCGCATGGTCTTCGTCTCCTCGGGGCTCGGCAAGCTCGGGCGCGCCGGGTACGCCGCGTACGCCGCGTCCAAGCACGGCGTGCTCGGCCTCGTGCGGTCGCTCGCGCTCGAGCTCGCGCCGCGCGGCGTCGCGGTGAACGCCGTGTGCCCCGGCTGGGTGGACACGGCGATGGCGCGCGCGGACGTCGCGCGGACGGCCGAGAGGGAAGGCACGACGCCGGACCGGGTGCTCGCCCGCGCCGTCTCCCGCATCCCGCTCGGGCGCTTCGTCGAACCCGGCGAGGTCGCCGATCTCGTGGCGTTCTTGCTCGGCCCGAACGCATCGGCGATAACCGGCGAGGCGTTCAACGTGTCGGGCGGTGAGTTCGGCGTATGAATAGCGGACCGTACGGGACGGGCCTCGGGTGCCTCGCGGTGGGCGCGATCACGCGGGATCGCTACGGCTCCACCATCGAGATCGGCGGCTCGGCGTACTACGCGGCGCGCGTCTTCTCGGGGCTCGGCGCGGTCTCGCGCGTCGCGACGAGGACGCTTCTCGCACTGCTCGAGCGCGGCGACCTCGCCGGGATCGAATGCCGCTGCCGCACGGGCGACGGCGCGGCCCTGTTCACCAACGCGTACGGATCGGACGGCGCGCGATCCCAGTGGGTCGAGGCGGCCGCGCCCGAGATCGCGCCGGGCGATCTGCCGGACGCGTGGAGCGCGCCGGACGTGCTGTTCCTGTGTCCGGTGCTCGGGGAGGTGCCGCTCGGCCCGTGGCTCCTCGCCACCCGCGCCCGCCGTGTGGGACTCGGCGTGCAGGGATTCTTGCGGGCGGCCGAGCCCGGGCCCCCGGGGGGATCGCGGCGGAGGGTCGTGCCCGCCGCGTTCGATCCGGATCCCGAGATCCTCTCGCGGGTCGACGCGGCGTTCCTGAGCGAGGAGGATCTCGCGCTCGCGGCCCCGGATCTGCTAGATCGCCTGCGCGCCTCGATCAATTTCGTCGCGCTGACCCGCGGAGATGACGGCGCGCGCGTCTACTGCGACGGCGGGATCGCGGAGATCGGCGTCTACCCGACGACGGCCATCGACCCGACGGGCGCGGGTGACGCGTTCGCCGCCGCATGCCTCTTCGCGTTGGCCGCAGGCGAAGATCCCCTGGACGCGGCGAGGCTCGGCGCGGCCGCCGCGTCGATCGTCGTCGAGGGGATCGCGGGCTCGCAGCTGCACCGCGGGAGCGAGGCGCGGGAGCGCGCGCGACGGATCGACTAAACGTTGATTTTAAAAGCGGAGCATGCCGAGGGACAGGGCCGGCGCGACCGATCGTCCGTCGAGGCCGGCGATGACCGTCGGCGACGGCGGGAAGTAGCTCACCGGGGACTCCGTCGGCGGCGCGTCGCCGTACCTCGGCCGCCTAAAGATGAGGAAGGCGAACATCTCCATCACCGCCGGGATCACGATCGGGCTGACGACGAACACGAGGACCCCGAGACCGACGCTTTCGGAGTCGTTCCGGACGTAGGCCCAGGCAGGGAAGAACGCCGCGGCGCTGCCGAGCGCGGCGCCGAGGAACATGAACGGCCACTTGATTTTCCAGCACCGGCTCGACCCCTGGATCGTGGTCCCGATCGTACCCGCGATCGAGCCCAGGCCGAGGTAGATGCCGGTCGCGAGGTCGAACTTCTGCTCGCCGGACAGGCGGTCGTGGTCGTCACCGCCCTCGGAGAAATCGAGGACGACTTCGCCGAGGATGGCCCAATAGAGGACGTAGCCGAAAATCAACAAGCTCGCCGCGTGTATGCCGGCGCCGATTCCGAGCACGGCGAGCGGCGACAGATCGGTCTTTCGCGCGGCACAATCCCTGCGCGCCGATTCGCGCAGCTCCTCGACCGTCGGCGGCGGCGCGGCGGGGCGCGGACCGGGCGGCGCGACCGCCGGGACGAACTCGGGCGGGACCTGCACGTACGCCGGAGTCTCGGGCTGCGGCGCGGGCGTCGCGGTCGATCCCTGGTTCGCGACATACTCGACGGCCGCTTCGATCTCCTGGATGAGCTTGAACTCCGGTACGTTCGACAGCTCGGACTGCTTGACCGCTCCGGTCGCCTCCTCGAGCGCAACCGCCGCGGCGTACCCTGCGTCGGCCCGCGCGAGGGTGATGCGCACGACCGCGCCGACGCCGAGCGCGTCGCCGATCCACGGAGCGCTGGTTGCCGCATCGGACGGCGCGGGGCTTCTGAGCGCCTCGCGCACCGCCTCCGGTGTCGGGGGATCGAGGCCGCGCTCCGACAGTATCGCGATTGTGGCATTTTCCACCGCGACCTTCAGATCGTCCGCCCCGTCGCCCTCGACGGGCAGCACGGCGACCTTGTGCGGCGCAGCCGCCGCGATCGACGACGCGACCAGGATCGCGATGGCGACGGCCAGACTAGGTTTCATCGGTCCATCCTACACCGCGAGGGCGATTCGAAGCGGCAAGAAATGCGGCGGCGGGGCCGCCTTAGGATCTCCTACGCCGCGCCGTGACGCACGCGAACGGGATCGTGAGCCGGATCTCGCCCGCCGCTTTCGCGATCGCGTCGAGGCGCGTTTCGAGGTTCGAGAACACTTCGTCTCTGAGCGCCTCGGGCGCGAGCGCCTCCCACGCGGGGAGGAACGCGAGCCGGATGAGGAAATGCTCGAGCAGGGCGCGGCCGCTCGCGAACCGCATGCAGAACGACGAGAGCCCCACGTCGGGCCGCTCGAAGCCGGATCGATCGAGGAGCGCGAGCACGTGCTCCACCGGCTTGCGCTTCTCGTGGACGTGCGCCGCGCACCGCGCCGCCGCGTCGCCGACGCCCGCCTCGACGAGTGCCGCCTCGAGCTCGAGGTACAGCTCGATCATCGTCCCGGGCAGGTTCCACGCGATCGCGAGCTGGCCGCCCGGCCTCGCCACGCGCCCGATTTCGAGGAGGGCGCGCGCCTCGTCCCCGACGTTGTTCAACCCGTTGTTCGAGACGACGAGATCGAAGCTCGCACCCGGGAACGGGAGATCCTCGGCCGCGGCGCGCACGGCGACGACGCCATGGAGCTCCTGCGCCGAGGCCTTGTGGCGCGCGCGGTCGAGGGCGGCCTTCCAGACGTCCAAAGCGATCACGCGGCACCCGGGACCGAGCCGGTTCGCGAGCTCGATCGCCGGGAACCCGGTCCCGCACCCGACGTCAAGCACCCGGAGGCGGGGCCGCATCTCGACGCGCTCGAGCAGCGCCGCGCCGAACGGCCCGGACCACACCGGCGCGTCGTCGACGACGGATACGACCGCGGGTAGCGAGAGATCGACGGGCCTCGACGCGGCGGTCCCGCGGGCGCGCGACCGGCTCAAGCGCGGCTCCCCAGGATCTCGTTGAGCTTCTCCTCGAGCGCCTGGATTCGGTACGGCTTCTCGAGGAATCCCGCGAGCCCCTCGCCCCCGAACATCCGCGTGGCGTGCTGCTCGCTGTAGCCGCTCGTGAGGACGACGCGCACTCCCGGCTTCAGGCGCTTCATCTCCCGGAACGCGCGCAGGCCGTCCATGCGCGGCATCGTCAGATCGAGAATCACGCAATCGATCTCGTCGGCGTGCGCCTCGAAGAGCGCGAGCCCGGCCTCGCCGTCCGCCGCGACGAGCGCCCGGAAGCCGAGCCGCTCGGCGAACGCCTCCCCCAGGGAGCGGATCGCCGCCTCGTCGTCGACGAACAGGAGCGTCCCAGACATTCGGCCGCTCGGGCTGGGCGTCCGCCGCTCCGGGTCCGGCGTCACCCGCACGCCCGGCGCGCCCGCCGGGAACAGCGCGCGGATCGCCGTGCCGCGCCCCACCTGGCTCTCCACGAAGACCGCGCCCTTGTGACCGCGGACGATGCCGAGCACGACCGACATCCCGAGGCCGCGCCCCGTGAACTTCGTCGTGTAGAACGGCTCGAACATCCGGCACCTCGCCTCTTCGTCCATCCCGCAGCCGTCGTCCTTGACCTCGACGAAGACGAACCGCCCGGCCTCGGGTTTCGCCTCGAGTTGGCTCCCCTTCAGGTACTGATCGCCGCAATCCACGACCCCGGTCGTGAGCGAGATCGTCCCCGCGCGGCCGCCGATCGCCTCGGACGCGTTCGTGACGAGGTTCATCAAAACCTGCTGGATCTGCGCCGGATCGGCCTCGACGAGCGGGATCCGCGCGCCGGTGTCGAGGACGAGCGCCGCCGTGCGCGCCACGGCGCTACGGAACAGATCGGCGTTGGCGCGAACGACCTCGTTCAGGTCGACCTGCTGGATCACGAACCGGCCCTTGCCCGAGTAGGCCAGCATCTGCCGCGTGAGATCCGCGGCGCTGTTCGCGGCGCGGATCGCGGACGCGATGGAGCCGCGCACGGGCGACTCCGGCGGGAGCTCCTCGAGGGTGAGGTCCAGGTTGCCGAGGATCGCGGTGAGCAGGTTGTTGAAGTCGTGCGCGATGCCGCCAGCGAGCACGCCCATGCTCTCGAGCTTCTGCGCGTGCAGCAGCCGGCGCTCCATCTCGCGGCGCCGCTCCTCGGAGACCATCCGGGCGGTGGCATCCGCGAACATCCCCGCGACGCACGCCTCGCCACCGAGCTCGATGAGCGCGACGGAGACGTCCGCGTGGAAGAGCGTGCCGTCCGCGCGCCGACACCGCAGCTCCGGTGCATGCCTCTCGCGACCGGCCAGCATCTCCTCGAAGTGACGCTGCACGGCAGGCAGCTCGTCCTCGGGGTGCAGATCGTCGACGCATAGCCGTTCGATCGCGTTCGCGTCGTAGCCGAACATGCGGCGGAACTTCGGGTTCGCGTACCGGCCCGTGCGGCTCGACGCCTCCACGATGAAGATCCCCTGCGGCGAGGCGTCGATGAGCTTCCGGTACCGCTCCTCGCTGTCCCGCAGCGCCTCCTCGGCGCGGCGGCTCTCGGTGATGTCGCGGGCGGTCGACAGCGCGCCCGAGACTTTCCCGGCCTCGTCCTTGAGCGCGCGGCACCACCAGGCGAGGAGGCGCTTCTCGCCGTCCCGCCGGCGCTGCCAGCTCTCGATGTACACGACGCTGTCGTCGCCTTCGAACAGCGGGCTCACAGCGGTGTAGGTCTGCTGCTCGCCGACGAAGTAGTCGGCCGCCTCCCGGCCGATCACGTCGTCGCCGAAGAACGTATGCCCCGCCCGGTTCGCCCAGGTGTAGACCTTGGCGACGTCCACCTCCATCACGATGTCCGGCACTGCGGCGAGGATCGCCTCGTGCCTCGACGACACGGAACGCAGCTCCCTTTCGGCGCGCTTGCGCAAGCTGATGTCGCGCACAGCGGCGAACAAGACCTTCTCACCGCCGATCGCGAGCGACGTGAGCGCCACGTCGGCCCAGAAGTCGGCGCCGTCCAGCCGGCGGTGGACCCACTCGAACTTGGCGGTCCCTGCGGTCATCGCCCCACGGACGTGGGCCATCGCTGCGGCGCGCGACCCTTTCCCGTCCGGCTGGTTCGGCGGCGAGAGGTCGAACGGGCTCCTGCCGACGAACTCCTCACGGCGGGCGCCGAACAGAGCGAGGGTGGCCTCGTTGCAGTCCATGAAGACCCCGTCGACGAGCAGCATGAACGCGTCCGGCGACTTCTCGAACAGCGTCCGAAATCGCCTCTCGGCCTCTGCCTGCTCTGGGCGCGGTGTGTCCATCGCCATGGAAGCCCCCGGAAGTTTCGACGCGATCCAGAGGATCGTGTCACCTCTGCGGGCCTCGCTCAAGGCGGAAAAACTAGGCCGGCTTTTCCGCGACGTGGATCGCCGCCACACCCGCGAGGAGGGGTGTGTGCCGCACCCGGCAGAAGCCGGCCTCCTCGAGCACGCCCTCGAGCTCGGCGTCCGAGTAGAATCGCGCCGCGGACTCGGCGAGGTAGGCGTACGCGCCGCGGTTGCCGGACACGAGCCCGCCGATGGGGCCGACCACGGCGCGCAGGTACGCGCGGAAGCCGAGGCGCACGGCCGCGGCGCGAGGCTGGCTAGACTCGGCCGCGACCAGGTGGCCGCCGGGCCGCAGCACGCGCAGGATCTCGGCGAGATGCGCGCCGGAGCGCGCGTTGCGCCAGGTCAGGTTCCGCAGCCCGAAGCCGATGCCCACGACGCCGAAGGTTCCGGAAGAGAACGGCAGCGACGCGGCGTCCGCGAGGGCGAACGCGATCCGCGAAGCCGCGCCGCACGCGCTCGCCTTGCGGACCGCCTCGCCCAGCATGGGCAGGGAGAAATCGACCGCGGTGATCGACGTCCCGACAGGGCACGCCTCGGCGAGCCCGACCGCGAGGTCGCCGGTTCCGGTGCACAGGTCGAGAGCGCGGGCGGGAGCAAAGGAGAGAATCTCGGCGATGGCCCGCTCGCGCCAGCGCCGATCCAGACCGAAGGTGGTCAACCGGTTCACGGCGTCGTACCGGCGCGGCACAGACGCGAACATCCGCTGCAACGGGCTGCGGCTCGCGGGCATGGCCGCGACCCTAGGGGCGCGCGGTCGGCGTGTCAACCGGCGCGACATTAAAAAACCCCGGCTCGGAGAGGCGATCCGAACCGGGGTCGCGGCAGGTCCCGGGAGGGGGACCTAAGCGCTAGAAATGATCGAAATCCAGCTCCTCGGGCTCCTGGTCGTCCCGCTCGGAAAGGATGTCGATATACAAGTCCTTTGCAAGGTCATCGATACACAGTTGGAACGTTCCCACCTTGCGGCGCTCGATCTGCTCGAATTCTCTCCAGGTGCGATAGGTTTCTCCGGCTGCCATGTCGTCCTCCTGCGCTGCTTTCGGCGTTACCGCCGCCTACCTCTACACACAATGTAGGACAATGTGTGTCATCTGTCAAAAAACTTTCCTGGAAATCTCCACATCGTACCGCGCGTTGCAATAATTGATTTCGAAAGGTCATGAACAACATTCGACAATGTCTGAAACTTGACAAGGAAGTCGTGGACGCCGCGCCACAAAAGCATTATCTTCAAATTGGCGCCTATCGCCGCAGTGCGGGTGATCCGATGCTTCGGCGACTTTCGCTTAAAGGATCGATTCGATGAAACCAACTCGGGCCGTCGGCGTGCTGGGATACGGCGGCTACGTCCCCAGGTTTCGACTGGACAGCTCCGAGGTCAGCCGCGTCTGGAAGGGCGACGGACGTCCGTCCGGCCGATCGTTCAAGGCGGTGCCCGGTCCGGACGAGGACACGACCACCATCGCGATCCAGGCGGCGCGCAACGCCGTGACCATGGCGGCGATCGATCCTTCGCTCCTGCGCGCAGTGTGGTTCGGCAGCGAGTCGAAACCGTACGCGGTCAAGCCCACCTCGACCATCGTCGCGGACGCGATCGGCGCGCTGCCGTTCGCCAACGCCGCGGACTGGGAGTTCGCGTGCAAGCCGGGCACCGAGGCGATGCAGGCCGCGGTCGGGTTCGTGGGCAGCGGCATGGCCGACTACGCCATGTGCGGCGGCGCGGATACGGCGCAGGCACGGCCGGGCGACGTGCTCGAGTACCATACCGGCGCGGGCGGCGCGGCGTTCATCATCGGCCCGGCGGAGGAGTGCCTCGCGCAGTTCGAGGCGTCGACGTCATTCGTCACCAACACGCCGGACTTCTTCCGCCGCGAGGGCCAACCGTACCCGTCGCACGGGCAGCGGTTCACCGGCGAGCCGGCGTACTTCCACCACGTGCGCTCGGCGGTCACGGCGCTGCTCGCGGAGCTGGGCGCCGCGCCAAAGGACTTCCGCTTCGCGGTGTTCCATCAGCCGAACACGGCGTTCCCGCTCAAGATCGCCGACGAGCTCGGCTTCGCGCGCGACCAAGTGGAGCCGTTCGTCCTCACGAACGAGATCGGCAACACGTACTCCGGCGCCGTGCTCATCGCGTTCGCCAAGGCGCTCGACGAGGCGAGCCCGGGTGACCGGATCCTTCTCGCGTCCTACGGCTCGGGGGCCGGCTCGGACGCGATAGCGTTCACCGTGACCGACCGTGTGGCGGCGGCGCGCAGCCGCGGCATCCCCGTCGCTTCGTACATCGCCCGCAGGCGGGAGATCGACTACGCGACCTACGCCCGCTACCGCGGCAAGCTCAGGTTCGGGTGAGGCATCGGGCTCGGCCATGGCGACACGACAACAAATAGAGATCGTCGGCGTGGGGCGCACGCGCGCCGAGGAGAAGTGGAACTGGGGGCTCGTCGATCTCGCGGTCAAGGCGGCGGGCTGCGCGCTCGACGAATCCCGCGGGGCCGCGCCGACCGCCGTGGTCGCGGCCAACGCGCTGGGCGCCGCGCTCGGCGATCAGCGGAACCTCGGCGCCTACGTGAGCTCGCGGCTCGGGCTCGGCGACGTCGAGGCGCACACGGTGTCGACCGACGAGGCGTCCGGGGGATCGGCGCTCCGGCTCGCGGCCGCGCTCATCGAGGCCGGGCTGCACGAGACCGTGCTCGCGGTAGGCGCCGAGAAGACGAGCGACACGCTCCCGGACGAGCTCGAGGCCGTGCGCGCCACCGGGCTCGACGCCGTGCGAGAGGCGGGGTTCGGCTTCGGCCCGCTCGTCGCGTCGGCGCTCGGGATGCGGCGCTACCTCGACGTGCACGGCGTCCCGCGCGAGCTGTTCTACCACCTCGCCGAGACCGCCCACCGGCACGCGGCTTCGAACCCGCTCGCGTTCTTCCCGTGGCCGCTCACCGAGGAGCAGTACCTGCGCTCGCCCATCGTCGCTGCGCCGCTCACGGTGTGCGACAACGCGCCGCTGTGCGACGGGGCCGCGGCGGTCCTCCTCAGGCGGGCGGGCGCTTCGAGCACGGGGCTCAAGCTGCTCGGCTCGTCGGCGATATCGGGGCCGACAGGCATCGCGACCGCCATCGACTCGCTCGCGCTCCCCGCTTCGAAGCGCTCCGCCGCGGACGCCCTCGCCGCCGCCGGCGTGCGGCTCGGTGACATCTCGGTGTTCGATCTCCACGACTCGAGCGCGTTCCTCGCGGCGCTGTCCATCGAGTCGATAGGCCTCGCCGCTCCGGGGAGCGCCCTCCTCGCGGCGGCAGAGGGAGCGTTCCACCTCGACGGCCGCGCGCCGATGTGGACGTTCGGCGGCTTGAAGGCCCGCGGCAACGCGCCGGGCGCCGCCGGGTTGTACCAGGTCGCCGAGGCGGTGCTGCAGCTGCGCGGCACGGCGAAGAAGAATCAGGTCCCGGGCGCGCGCCTCGCGCTCGTACAGTGTCTCGGCAGCCTGGGCGCCACAGCCGTGACCCACGTGCTGGGCTAGACCGGAGGGGACGATGCAGATCGCGCGCTCATGGCGACAACAGCCGACGAACCTCCGGCTCGTCGGGAGCCTCTGCCCGTCGTGCGGAGCGCTCGACTTCCCGGAGCGGATCCGGTGCGCGCGCTGCGGCGCGGGCGGCCTCGAGAACCACCGCTACAGCGGGCGCGGCAGCGTGATCACCTTCTCGCTCGTCTACGAGGCGCCCCGCGGGTTCGCGGAACAGGTGCCGTACCTCGCCGCGCTCGTGCGTCTCGAGGAGGGCCCCATGATCGCGACGATGCTCACGGACGTGGATCCGGAGGATGTCGCGGTCGGCATGCCGGTCGAGATGGTGACCCGGCGGATCTCGGCGGACGGCGACACCGGGCCCATCATGTACGGTTACAAGTTCGCCCCGGCGCACGAGGTCGCGCCGTGACCTCGGCGACCGAGCAGCGGAAGCGCGACCACCTCGCCCTGTGCGCGTCCGGGGAGGTGGCGTTCCGGCACAAGACCACGCTGTTCGAGCAGGTGCACCTCGTCCACCGGGCGCTTCCGGAGCTCGCGGTCGACGACATCGACCTGTCCACGCGGTTCGGCGGCGTCGAGCTCGCCGCGCCGCTGTGGATCGGCGCGATGACCGGCGGCGCCGCGGGGGCCCGAGAGCTGAACGTCGAGCTCGCGCAGCTCGCCTCGGAGCTTCGGATCGGCCTCTGCCTCGGCAGCCTGCGCCCCATGCTGGAGGATCCCTCCCGCAAGGCCGACTTCGCGGTGCGCGACGCGGCCGAGGGCACGCTCGTGCTCGGCAACATCGGCGCCACGGCGATCGCGACACACGGCCCGACCAAGGTGCTGGACGCCCTGGCCGACATCGGCGCGGACGGGATCGGCGTCCACCTGAATCCGATGATGGAGCTCATCCAGCCGGGCGGGGATCGCGACTTCCGCGGCGCAATCGACGGCATCGCCGCGCTCGTCGAGGCCGCGGGAGACGATCTCGTCGTCTTCGTCAAGGAGACCGGGTGCGGCCTCTCGTGGCAGGACGGCGAGGCGCTCAAGCGCGGCGGCGTGACGTGCGTCGAGGTCGCCGGCGCGGGCGGCACGTCGTGGGTGGGGGTCGAGACGTCCCGCGCGACGGGGCGCGAGGAGCGGCTCGGCCGAATCCTGTGGGACTGGGGCATCCCGACGGCGGTCTCGACCGCGTGGATGGTCGATCTCGGGCTCGAGGTCGTCGCCTCGGGCGGCGTGCGCACCGGGCTCGACGCGGCCAAGGCGCTGGCGCTCGGCGCCTCGCTCGTCGCGATCGCCGCCCCGCTCGTCGCGGCCCGCGCCGAGGGCGGCTTCAACGCGATGCGCGATCTCCTCGGCGACGTGATCGAGGGCGTCCGGTATTCGATGCTCGGCTGCGGCGCCGGCGATCTCGCCGCGCTCCGCCACGCCCCCCGCGTGCTCGACGCCGAGCTCGCCTGCTGGATCGAGAGCGGCTGGACCAAGCGATGACCGCCCGGCGAGCCGCGGCCAGGGCGCTCGCCAACGTGGCGCTCGTGAAGTACTTCGGCAAGCGCGATCCTCTGCTCAACCTCCCGGCGGCGGGGAGCCTGTCCGTCGCGCTCGAGCCGCTCGAGACGGTCACCGAGATCGCGTTCGACGAGGATCTCCAGGGAGACGCCGTCTCCTTGGGTGGAGCGCCCGCGGACCCCGCGTTCGCCGCGCGGACGACCGCGTTCCTCGACATCGTCCGGGGGCTCGCCGGGCGCGCGACCTTTGCGCGCGTCACGACGCGCAACGGCTTCCCGACGGGCGCCGGCCTCGCCTCGTCCGCGTCGGGATTCGCTGCGCTCGCGATGGCCGCCGCCGAAGCGCTCGGTGTCGAGCTCACGGAGCCGGAGCTCAGCGCCCTCGCCCGCCGCGGCTCGGGCTCGGCCGCGCGATCGATCCCCGGCGGGATCGCGGTGTGGATGGCGGGAACGCTCGCCGACGGCACCGACTCCTTCGCGCGCGCGATCGCCGGCCCGCGGGATTTCGATCTGCGGATCGTCGTCGGCGTGACCGATCCCGGACCCAAGGCCGTGGGCTCGACGGTCGCGATGGAGCGCACGCGGACGACGTCGCCGTACTACGCGAGCTGGATCGAGACCGCGCGCGCCGACCTCGTCGACGCGATCGCCGCGGTCGAGGCGCGGGATCTCGAACGGCTCGGCGAAATCGCGGAGCGCAACGCTCTCGCCATGCACGGTGCGGCGCTCGCCGCGAGACCGGGGCTCGCGTTCTGGAACGGCGCCACCGTCGACGCGCTGCACAGCATTCGCGCACTGCGCGCCGAAGGATCCCTCGCCTTCTTCACCTGCGACGCCGGCCCGCAGCCCAAGGCGCTGTGCTCGCCCGCAGACGAGGACACGGTCGCCGCGAGGCTCGCCGCAGTTCCCGGAGTGCGCTCGATCATCCGATGCCGTCCCGGCGCGGGCGCGGCCCTCGTCGCATGTCCCTGAGCGCGGCGGAGATCGGGCTCGTCGTCGCGCAGTGGCAGCGCGATCTCGCCGGGCTCTTCCTGCGCAAGGCGATCTCCCCGGCGGCCGGCGACAGGATCGCGCTCGAGCTGTATGGCCCCGCCGGCGAGGTGTTCGCGGAGATCGTGACCGCGCCGGGAGCATGCCGCCTCTGCCGGATCGCCGCGAAGCCCCGGGCTGCCGAGCACCCGCACCCGTTCGTCATGCTGCTCAGGCGCGAGGCGGTCGGGCTCAGGATCGACGCGGTGCGGCAGGTCGGCGGCGATCGGGTCGTCGCGATCGATCTCGCCGGGGCACAGCGCGGCGGGACGCTCGTGTGCGAGCTCCTCTCGCGGCACGGGAACCTGTTCTGGCTCGGCGAAGGCGGCGCCATCGCCGGGTCGTTCTACCCGAACAGGTCGCACCGCCGCCTGCTCGTGCCCGGCGCCCCGTACGTACCGCCGCTTCCCCACCCGGCGGCGACCGAGTCCGCGCGCCGGTTCCAGGACGGCGACGGCCTCGAGGAGGAGATCGCTGCGCACTACGCGCAGCGGGAGTCCTGCGCCTCGCTCGAGGAGGAACGCCAGCGGCTCGCCGGCGCCGTAAAGCGGTCCCACGCCCGCCTCTCGAAGCTCAAAGGCAAGGTCGCCCGCGACCGGGAGCGGGCCGCGGAGGCCCTGCAGTTGCAGATCCGCGCGCACGTGCTCCAGGCGAACCTGGCCCGCGTCCCCAAGGGCGCATCGCAGATCTCGCTTTCGGACTTCGAGGGGCGGCCGATCACGATCCCGCTCGATCCGTCCCGCGGCGCGGTGGACAACATGACGCGCCTCTTTGAGAAGGCGAAGCGGCTGAAGAGCGCGACGCCGCGCATCGAGGAGCGCGCGCGGAAGATCGCCCGCGAGCTCGAGGCGCTCGTGCGCTTCGCAGAGGAGATCGGGCGAGCGGACGGGGAGGGTCTCGCCGCCGTCCATGCCGAGCTCGCGAAGGCGTTCCCCGCGGTCGCCGCCGCCCGGACCGGCCGCAGGAAGGATCCCGAGCGATCGCCGTTCCACGAGTTCGCCATCGCCGCCGGGCGCGTCGCCCGCGTCGGCCGCTCGGCGGCGGACAACGACGCGCTGACGCTCAGGTTCGCGCGGCCGGACGACCTGTGGCTCCACGTTCGCGGCGGGGCCGGGAGCCACGTCGTCGTGCCGCTCGGCCGGGGCGAGGAGCCGACGCCCGAGATGCTCGTGGATGCGGCGCATCTCGCCGCCTTCTACTCCAAGGCCAAGGATCGCGACGACGTCGAGGTGATCTACACCCGGCGCAGGTACGTCCAGAAGCCCAGGGGCGCGCCGCCCGGGAGCGTCCGCCTCCTCAAGGAGAAGACGATCTTTCTGCGCGTCGAGCCCGACCGGATCGCGCGGCTCCTCGATCGGGAGCCGGGCTAGCGGTTCGCCTTCTGCCTTTCCTTCTCGGCCTTGGCCGCTGCGACCTGCGCGATCATCGACTCGATCGCCGCGTTCTCGCCCTCGCGGCTCTTGGCCATCTTGATGTGCAGATCGGCCTGCAGGAGGTTGCCGCCCTTCAGCTCGTCGCGCGCCTTGAGGAAGAACTGCCGCGCCTCGCGGGACTGGATCGTCTCCTCGGGCGACTTCGGGGCCATGGTCCGCCGGTCCTCGAAGGTGAGGCGGATCTTCCCTTCGGCGAGGCACGCCTCGTAGAGCTTGCGCTGCTCGTGGTCGCAGAGCACGCGGTAGGCCTCGTTCAGCCGCTTGAAGATGTCGTAGATCGCCTGCGCCGTCTGGGGATCCGCGTCGCGGTTCCGATCCGGGTGGAACTTGTTCGCGATCGCGAAGAACGCCTTCTTCACGTCGGGGATGCGCGCGGCCTTGTCGACGCCGAGGAGCCGGAAGTAGTCGAGCTTGTCGAGAACGGCGTGGATCTGGAGGACGTAGTCGTCGAAAGCCGGGTCTCTCATCGCCATCACGTCTTCGAGTACTTCGCCACGAGATCGTTCACCTGGTCCTCGCTCAAGCCGCCCGTGAGGTGGATCTCCGTGCGCTGCGCCTCGCCCGTCTCCTCGTTGCGGGCCGATACCCGGAGGATGCCGTCCGTGTCGATCTCGAAGGTGACGCGGATCCTGATCTCGCCGCGCGTGGTCGGCCGGAGCCCGGCGAGCACGACGTTGCCGAGCCTGGCGTTCTCCTCGATGCGCCGCGACTCGCCCTGGTAGACGTCGATGAGCACCTCGGTCTGGTTCTCGGTCGACGTGGAGAACAGCCGCGACTGCTCGATCGGTGTCGGCGCGTTGCGCTCGATGATCCGATCGCAGTACCCCCCGGCCGTGGCCACGCCGAGCGCCCGCGGGGTCACGTCGAGGAGCAGCGTCGACGCCGCGCCCTTGGCGGTGGGCACGGCATAGGAGCGCCTGTCTTCGTCCTCGGCGGGCTCTCGCGCCTCCCGCTCGCCGGCGATCGTGTCCAGCACGCGCGGCGGCTCCATGGGGGTCGGCGGCGGGGCGGCCACCGCCTCGGACGACACGCTCCCGAACAGCGCGGCGGGCATGGAGTCGCTCGACGGATCCAGGCCGATCGGGTCCGGGGGCAGCGGCGGCGGCAGCCCCCGCATTCGCACTATGGGCGGTGGCTCCGCTTTCGTGTGGTCGCGCAGGAGCTCCTCGAGGTCCGACGCCTCGAGGCTCTCGATCTCGGGCAGGGGCAGCTCGCCGAACGGCTCGTCGGCCTCGGTGACGTGCGTGGGGGCCTGCGCCGCCGGCACCTTCGGCAGGCCTATGAGGGTGCGCTGCGCCGCCGTATCGCCCGACGCCACCCTGTATGGCGCGGGGAGCGGCGCGGGCTTCTGCGCGGACTGCTGCGCCGGTGTCCTGGCCGGGAGCTGCTGGGCCCGCACGGTGATGGGCGTGAACGCCTCGACGTTGCCGGCGTCCGCCCGCTTCTTCATGACCACGTCGGCCGGGAGCTCCTCGCCCGTGAGCGAGAACGCGTGGATCGCCGCGCCGATCGCGACGACCTCGTCCGGGTTGATGTCCGTGAGCGGCTTCTGGCCGAAGAACTCCTGCACGCACCGGCGCACGAGCGGCACGCGCGTCGTGCCGCCGACGAGGATCACGTTGTCGAAGGACGAGCGTTCCAGCTTGGCGATCTTGAGCGCCTCCTCGCACGTCCTGAGGCTCCTATCGACAAACGGCCCGACGATCGACTCGAGCCGACCGCGGGTCAGCGAGAACTGGAAGTCGAGCGCCTTGCCGCCGGGGCCGTACGCGATCTCGCGGAGCGTCGCCTGGACCTCCTCGAGCGAGGAGAGCTGGCACTTGACGCGCTCGGCGACCGCGCGCACCCGCTGGAACGCGGTCCGATCCTCGGCGAGATCGCACCTGTACTGCTTGAGGAACTGCCCGCGCATCTCCTCGACGATTTTGGCATCGAAGTCGTCCCCGCCGAGAAAAGTGTCGCCGGCCGTGGAGAGCACCTCGTACACGTCGTCCTGGAGCTCGATGAGCGTGATGTCGAACGTGCCGCCGCCGAAGTCGTACACCGCGATGCGCTCCGCCTTGTTGCCCCCGAGGCCGTACGCGAGCGCGGCGGCGGTCGGCTCGTTCAGGATGCGCAGCACGTTGAACCCCGCGATCCTTCCGGCGACCTTCGTGGACGAGCGCTGGACGTCGTTGAAGTTCGCGGGCACCGTGATGACGGCGTCCGTCACCTCGCGGTCGAGCACCTCGCAGGTCATCTCGCGCAGGTGCCTGAGCATCATCGCGGAGATCTCCGGCAGGCTGACCTCGCGGCCGCTCGTGACGTGCACGACCGGGACGCCGCCCGGCCCCTCGCGTACCTCGTACGGGAGATCCCGCACCACGGCCTGGATCTCGGGCGAGTCGAGCTCGCGCCCGAGCAGCCGTTTGAACGAGTAGACGGTGTTGGACGGATCGATGATCTGCCGCGCCTTGGCGTCGTGCCCCGCGATCACCTCGCCGTTCGTCAGGAACGACACCACGGACGGCTGGATCGGCTTCCCGTCCAGATCCTCGACCACGCGGGCGGTACCGCCCTGCACGATCGCGACGCACGAGTTCGTCGTTCCGAGATCGATCCCGACGGCGATTCCCATGTTTCCTCCCGCTCTAGCCGCCCGCGCCGTCGTCGTCTTCGTCGGCCGGCGGGATGATCGTTGTCGGCGGCGGCTCGGCGAGGTCGGTCGAGGCGGACTCCTTGTCCGCGAGCCTCTCTACCGCGACGACGCGCTCGTTCTCCGCGAGCCGGATGAGCCGCACTCCCATCGTGTTGCGGCCGACCGTCGGGATCGTGGCCGCGGCGAGCCGGATCAGCTTGCCGCCGTCGGTGATCAGCATCAGGTGATCCTCGTCGGCCACGCGCCGGATGTCGACGACCTTGCCGTTGCGCTCGTTGGCCTTCATGGTGAGCAGGCCGCGGCCGCCGCGGTTCTGCGGCCGGTACTCGCCGAGGGAGGTCCGCTTGCCGAAGCCGCGCTCGCTCACCGTGAGCAGCGACTCCTCGGTCTCGGCCGGCACCACGGCGAGGCTCACGACCGCGTCGTCGCCGCCCTCCTCCCTCCGCACCTCGATGCCGCGCACGCCGCGGCTCTGGCGGCCCATGGGGCGCACCTGTTCGCTCTCGAAGCGGATCGACTGCCCCTCCCGCGTGCCGAGCACGATGTGGTCCGCCTCGCCGACCGTGTCCGCGCCGATGAGGGCGTCGCCCTCGTCGATCACGACGCCGATGATGCCCGACGCCCGGATCTGCGAGTACGCCATGAGGTCCGTCTTCTTGATGTAGCCGGCGCGCGTCGCGGTGAGCACGTAGCGGTCCTCGGAGAACGCGCCGACCGGGAGCACCGCGGCCACCTTCTCCCCCGGCTCCATGCCGACGAAGTTGACGATCGCCTTGCCCTTGGCCGTGCGCCCGCCGAGCGGCACCTGGTAGACCTTCTTGAGGTACGCCTTGCCGCGATCCGAGAAGAACAGCACGTGGGCGTGGGTCGAGGCGACGAACAGCTTCGCGACGAAGTCGTCGTCGCTCGTCTCCATGCCCGTGAGCCCCTTGCCGCCGCGGTGCTGGGCGCGGTACTCGGCCACGGGCGTCCGCTTGATGTAGCCCAGGCTGGACACGGTCACGGCCATGTCCTCGACGGCGATGAGATCCTCGACCTCGAGGTCCGTGGCGTCGTCGACGATCTCCGTCCGCCGCGGCGTGACGTAGGAAGCCTTCAGCCGCTCGAGCTCCTCGACCATGAGGTCGATGAGCAGGCCGCGGTCCGCGAGCAGGGCCGCGAGGCGTGCGACCTCGATCTCGAGCGCCGCGATCTCGGCGAGGATCTTGCCGCGCTCGAGCCCCGTGAGGCGCTGGAGCCGCATGGAGAGGATCTCCCGAGCCTGGATGTCGGTCAGCGCGAAGCGCCCCACGAGACCGGTGCGCGCCACGTCCGGATCCGAGGAGGCGCGGATGAGCGCCACGACCTCGTCGATGTGGTCGAGCGCGATCTTGAGGCCCTCGAGGATGTGCAGCCGCGCCCTCGCCTTGTCGAGATCGAACGCGCACCGCCGCCGTACGATCTGCTCGCGGAAGTCGAGGAACGCCTGGAGCGCGCCCTTGAGCGTGAACAGCTTCGGCCGCCCGTCCGAGATCGCGAGGTTGATCACGCCGAACGACGACTGGAGCGGCGTCATCTTGTAAAGCTGGTTGAGCACGACCTGCGCGACCGCCTCGCGCTTCAGCTCGATGACGACGCGCATGCCGGAGCGGTCCGACTCGTCGCGGAGCCCGGCGATCCCCTCGATGCGCTTGTCCTTGACGAGCTCCGCGATCTTCTCGATGAGCCGCGCCTTGTTCACCTGGTACGGCAGCTCGACGACGGCGATCCGCTCGCGATCGCCGTTCTCCTCGATCTCGGACTTCGCGCGGATCGTCACGACGCCGCGGCCGGTCGTGTACGCCATGAAGATGCCGGCGCGGCCGCAGATCGTGCCGCCGGTCGGGAAGTCCGGGCCGGGCACGCAGGCGAGCAGCGCGTCGATTCCTGCGTCGGGGTCGCGCGCGAGCAGGATCGCGGCCTCGATCACCTCGCCGAGGTTGTGGGGCGGCACGTTGGTCGCCATGCCGACCGCGATGCCGCCAGAGCCGTTGACGAGCAGGTTCGGGAACGCGGCCGGCAGCACCACGGGCTCGGTCATGGAACCGTCGTAGTTGTCCGCGAAGTCGACGGTCGCCTTGTCGATGTCGCCGAGCAGCTCGGTCGCGAGCCGCGCCATGCGCACCTCGGTGTACCGCATCGCGGCCGGCGGGTCGCCGTCCACCGAGCCGAAGTTGCCCTGGCCGTCCACGAGCATGTCGCGCATGGAGAAGTCCTGGGCCATGCGCACCAAGGCGTCGTACACCGCGGAGTCGCCGTGCGGGTGGTACTTGCCGATGACGTCGCCCACTACGCGTGCCGACTTCTTGTACGATGTGTTCCAGTGGTTCTTCAGCTCGTGCATCGCGAAGAGGATGCGGCGGTGCACCGGCTTGAGGCCGTCCCGGACGTCGGGCAGCGCGCGGCCCACGATCACGCTCATCGCGTAATCGAGGTACGAGTGCTTCATCTCGCTCTCGATATTGATGGGAAGGACGCCGTCTTGTCGATTGACGTTTTCGGTGTTCAATGTCATTAAACGGCCTCGGAAAAAACCTGACAAACGATACCGATTCACACCGGGAAGTCAACCGTTAACTCATCGAAACCTATGTCGCTTTGTTGCGACGCCGCGCGGTTTTTCGCCCGGGAAAACCGGTGCGTGCGACCCCCGGTTGTCAACTCGATTGACCAGCATTGGCAACCCAGTTGTCTTCCGAACTCCGTGCACTGCCGACGCCCCAGAAAAAACCGAATATTTTCGCGGACTATCGCGTGGCTCTCGACCGGCACGACTCTTGAATGGTACTGATATGGACACTTGGGCTTTTTTGCCCGAGCCTGAGCGCGAGAGGTGAACCGATGTCTTCGCTCTTCGGCCATTTGAGAACCGCCGCCGCGGTCGCGGTGCTGCCCGCGCTCCTCGCGTTCGCGACCGGCTGCAACAGCACGCCGACGGTGCCGGTGCCCCCTCCCGAGTTCTGCGGGGTCACGCCTCCGGACACCCTCGGGATCGCCGTCGCGAGTTGCGAAGCGGGCCAGACCGCTCGGAACATCGCCCTCGTGTACAACGACAACTGGGGGCACGGCGTGATGCAGGAGACGAACGACGACGGCTCGTTCTCCACCGAGGTCGAGGCGAACGTCGGTGACGCGATCATCATCCAAATCAAGTACGATGATCGCCTGTCCGCCGAGGTGTACTTGGCCGTCCCCGCCGAGTGACCACCAACGAACCGCCAATCCGGACAGCCGCCGGCCGCGCGGCGGGTTTGTCTCGCGAAAGCCTGGAGCGAGGCTGCCCGCGTTGCAGGCCGAGCGGCGACGTGAGTTCATCTCACGTTTTTAAACGACGGCTGGTATGCTCGCCTCTATGCACCTCGACGAGCAGGCGTTCCTCGCCGTGAACCGGGCCTTTGCCGGGGACGCGGCGGTCGCGTTCTTCTCGGCCGCCTCGTGGCTGGGGAACGGCGCGGTGCTCGCGGCGATCGTCGTGCCGCTCATGTTTGCCTTCGCGCGCTCGACCTTGAAGAGCCACCTCGTGCCGCTGGTGCTCGCAACCGCGGTCGGCGGTCTCGTGTGCTTCGGGATCAAGATCGCGACCGACAGGCCGCGGCCGCCGGCGCATTTCGCGGCGCTCGGCGCCGACGTGAACGCGCCGCTCGGCGTGCCGCCGGACAGGTCGTTCCCGTCCGGTCACGCGCAGACCGCGTTCGCCGCGGCGACCTACCTCGCGCTCCTCTTCCCCCGCGGAGCGGTCCTGTTCCTCGCGCTCGCCGCGCTCGTCGGGCTGTCCCGGATCGCGCTCGGCGTCCACTACCCGTCGGACGTGATCGTCGGCGCGCTCGTCGGCGCCGCGTTCTCGATCCTCGCGTTCCAGATCGCGCGGCGGATGGAGAGGCGGCGACCGGGGTCGGAGCCGAAAGGCGAACGGACATGACGACGATCGCGCGCCTTCGCACAATCGCGCTCGCCGCCGCGCTCGCCGCGTGCTCGTCGGGCGAAGCCGATCAGAAGAAGATCGCGGCGATCGCCGAGAAGCCCGCGGTGGCCGAGGCGCCGCGCGCGAAGGGGGACGGCCAGGCGAAGCTCGTGATCCTCGGCAGCGGCACGCCGATCCCGGAGCCGGATCGCGCAGGTCCCGCGGTCGCGGTCGTGGCCGGCGGCCGGGCGTACCTCGTCGACTTCGGGGCCGGCGTCGTGCGGCGCGCCGAGGCGGCGTTCCGCGGCGGGATCGACGCGCTCGACGTGCGCCGTATGACGATCGCGTTCGCGACGCACCTACACTCGGACCACACGGTCGGCTACGCGGATCTGATCCTGACGCCCGCAGTGGTAGGCCGCCACGAGAAGCTGCGCGCTTACGGCCCGATCGGCCTCGAGGGCATGACCGAGCACGTCCTCGCCGCGTACGCGGCCGACCTCGAGATCCGGCGCGCGAGCGGCGACGACCTGAACGGCTACGAGGTGGACGTGACCGAGATCCCGGTACCGGCCGGCCTGGTCGAGGTGTACCGCGACGAGAACGTGACGGTCCGCGCGTTCCCCGCATCGCACGGCGCGGATCCGGGCGCGCTCGGGTACCGCTTCGACGCGGGCGGCCGGTCGATCGTCGTGTCCGGCGATACCGCGCCGTCGAGGATGATTGTCGACGCCTGCGCCGGGTGCGACGTGCTGCTCCACGAGGTGTACTGCGCGCGGGGCCTCGAGACCGGGCCGTCGTCGCTGCAGGCGTACCACCGCGGCCACCACACCTCCGCGGTACAGCTCGGCGAGCTCGCGGCCGAGGCCGCGCCTAAGCTCCTGGCCGCGTACCACGTGCTCTCCTTCGGGTGTGCGGCCGCCGAGATCGAGGCCGAGATCCGGTCGCGCTGGGCGGGCCCGACGGTTCTCGCGGCGGACCTGGATGTGCTATAGGGCCGGCATGTGCCGCTCCCGGGCAGCAGAGATCCTGTCCCTGGCCGCCGTCGTGCTCGTCGGCTGCGCCGAGGACGCGCGGCCCCCCGAACCGAAGAAGCCCGTTGCGTCGCGCGCGGACGCGGGCCCGCCGGTCGCCTCGCCGCAGGACGCCGGCGCCGCAGGGGACGGCGGCGCCACCTCGATCGGGGAGATCGG
>Ga0315287_10000926_pt1 | contig 26263 bp, 1 predicted proteins | sample YL17G11_0_MG_FD_205037 | JGI IMG/M metagenome (GOLD analysis project Ga0315287, IMG submission 205037) | Sediment microbial communities from Yellowstone Lake, YNP, Wyoming, USA - YL17G11_0 | ecosystem: Environmental > Aquatic > Freshwater > Lake > Sediment | place: USA: Wyoming | collected... | reverse complement strand
TTAGACCGCTTATCGATTGGGCAATTTCCCTGATCGTCGGTCGCTTAAAAATGTCTGCCAACGGGACATCGACAGCAAATCGATGTTTTATCAAAGCCGTAACCCGCGTTGCTTTGAGGGAATGGCCGCCCAGGTCAAAGAAGCTCGTACCGGTGCCGATCTTCTCTTTTTCCACTTTCAGGACCTCGGACCAAATATCGACCAATGCCTCTTCGATAAGGTTTCCCGGTGCCCGGTAAGCATCGGCCGGGCTGATCTCCGGCTGGGGCAGGGCCTTCCGATCAACCTTGCCGTTGGCATTGAGCGGTATTTGCGCCAGGAAGACAAAATGGGCCGGGATCATGTAAGCGGGTAGGCTCCGAGAGATAAAATCGCGTAAGACCTGGACCTCCAGAGATTGACCGGCTTTGGCTACCAAGTAGGCGCAGAGGTGCTTCTCATTGCCTTCGCCCAAAGCCAGTACCACTGTCTCTTTGATCTCCGGGTGCTTGAGCAATTGCGTCTCGATCTCACCCAATTCGATGCGAAAGCCCCGAATTTTGACCTGGAAATCGATGCGGCCCAAAAATTCGATATTGCCGTCGCTAAGCCAGCGACACAGGTCGCCGGTCTTGTAGAGGCGGTCTAACCTCACCCCCATCCCCTCTCCACCGTGGAGAGGGGTGGAAATGAATTTCTCCGCGGTCAGCTCCGGGTTATTCAGGTAGCCCCGCGCCAGGCCAGCGCCGCCGATGTAAAGCTCCCCGGCCACCCGTACCGGGCAGAGGTGTAAATACCGGTCCAGCACCCATAACACCGTATTGCCGATAAAACGGCCGATCGGTACAATGCCCCGGTTTTCATAATCCGCAAGCCCCTGCTTATCGATCTCCAGCACCGCGGCCATGATGGTGGCCTCGGTCGGGCCGTACATGTTATAGACCCGGCAATCGGGTTTAACCGCGGCCAGGCTTCGCTTCAGTAAATCGTTATCGAGCTTTTCGGCCCCCAGGCACAGGTGTCCCAGGCTATCAAAGCTCAAATTCTCATTGAGCAGGTACTGGAACTGGCTGGGCGTGCAGTGGAGAACAGTAATGCCACGTTCCTGGATGAATTGCACCAGGGCGCGCGGGTTTAAGAGGATGTCCCGGTTAATCAAATGCAGGCTGGCGCCGGAGGTGAGGGTGATAAATATTTCCCAGGCCGACCAGTCGAAGAAATAAGAGAGGTTCTGTATGGTGCGGTCGCCCGGGGTTAGGGCCAGGTGCTCATAGCCCCAGTGGAGCAGCGGGCAGAGGTTGTGATGGCCGATCATCACGCCCTTGGGCCGGCCGGTAGAGCCCGAGGTGTAGATGACGTAGGCGAGATCGGTAGGGCTGTACCCCCTCACCCCCATCCCCTCTCCCACTGAGGGGCGAGGGGAGTCTGCCGAGCGGGGCGCAGCAGCAATCCCCGCCCCCGCAGGTATTTGCTCCTCCACACAAGCCTGCGAGCCAATGACAATCTCCGCCCCGGAATCCGCCAGCATGTAATCGACCCGCTCTGCCGGCGCCTCCGGGTCGATCGGCAGGTAAGCGCCACCGGCTTTCAAGATACCCAACATGCCGACAATCATCTCGATCGACCGCTCCGCCTGGAGGGCGACTATGGTATTGGGCAATACCCCTTTTTCGATTAACTCCCCGGCCAGGGCCGCTGCGCACCGGTCGAGTTCTTTATAGCTCACAGAACAGTGTAGGGGCGAATTGCCATTCGCCCCAACTAGCGCTATCCGATCGGGCGTCTTTACCACCTGTTCGGAAAAAAGCTCCACCAATGTCTTATCGCCAGGATAGGGTTGACCGGTGCCGCAACTGAATTCTTCAAGTAACTGCTGCCGCTCAGATTCATCTATTAATGCTATCTCCCTTATCATTTGGCCTGGATCATCACAAATACTGCGTAAAACATTCCGGTAATACCGGCTGAACCGCCCGATTGTCTCTTCCCTGAAAAGCCCGGTCGCATACTCCAGGGAAAACACCAACTTCTCTCCCGACTCGGCGGCCATCAGCGTCAGATCGAATTTGGCGGTCTGGTTTTCCCTTTTATAAGGCTTGATCGTCAAGCCCGGTATACTGATCTCCCCCATCTCCATGTTCTGCAAGACAAACATCACATCGAATATTGGGTTACGACTCATATCCCGGTTCTTGACCACCCGCTCGACCAACTCCTCGAACGGGTAATCCTGGTTCTCGGATCCCGATATACTCTTTTGCTTCAGTTCTTCCAGATATGAATGAAACTTCTTTGACCCAACCGGGTTGGTCCTGATGGCCAGCGTATTGACAAACATACCAATGATGCCTTCCAGGTCTGCATGACGCCGTCCGGCCACCGGTGTGCCGACCACGATATCTTCCTGGCCGGAAAGCCGGGACAAGAGCAGGGTAAAAACGCTTAAAAGCACCATGTAGAGGGTTACCCCTTGTTGCTCGGCCAATCCTTGCAGGGACCTCGATAGTCCGGGTTCAATCTCGAAAGAGACCCGATGCCCACTAAAATCCTGGATTGCCGGTCGTGGGGAATCGTAAGGCAATGGCATTACCGGTATGTCGCTGGCAAATTCTTTTAACCAATAGTCTGCCTGTCGAAAAAGCTCTCCTCTTTCCTCCCTTTGGCGCTGCCAGTCGGCATAATCCCGGTAATGAATCTCTAATACAGGCAGTGTCTCGCCATTGTACAGAGCCATGAAGTCCTTAACTATTATTCCCATCGAGGTGCCGTCAGACACAATGTGATGGATATCGAATAAGAAAATGTATTTATCTTCTTCTATCCTGATTAAACCCACCCGTAGGAGGGGCGCCCTTGCCAGATCAAAGGGCCGGATAAACTCCCTAATGATAACATCTATTAGGGCTTGTCCACCTCGTCCATCAGTTCTAAAATCTTCCAGCTCAAAAGCAACCTGATCATGGACCCGCTGCACCGGTTCTCCAGCCAACATCTCAAAAGAGGTGCGCAGGCTCTCGTGGCGCTCAATCAAACTTCTAAAACTCTTTTCAAGCTTCTCCCTGGAAAGCTTCCCCTCAAGCTGGAATAATGCCGATATATGGTAGAAAGTACTAAAAGGTTCCATTTGCTGCAAAATATACATGCGCTTCTGGGGCGATGAGAGGAGGTAATACTCTTTTTCCTCCCCAGCCTCTATATCGTTTGCTTCCACGATAAAAGCCGTACGGATGGTTGAGGCCAAACCCCGGACACTCGGATGGAGAAAAACTTCCGCCAGGGGTACCCGGACATTCAAATCCTTATGAATCCGGGCGATCAAGGTGGTGGCCTTGAGCGAATGGCCACCCAACTGGAAGAAGTTGTCGTCGATACCGATTTTCGCTGCTTCGATACCGAGGACATCGGCCCACAGGGAAACCAATTTTTGTTCCACTTCATCCCTGGGAGCCACATAATCTTGACCGGCCTTGATCTCCGGCTGAGGCAGGGCCTTTCTGTCTATCTTGCCGTTGGCATTGAGCGGCATTTGATCCAGAAATACAAAATGGGCCGGGATCATGTAATCGGGTAGGCTCCGAGAGATAGAATCGCGTAAGACCTGTGTCTCCAGTGTTTTTTCGCCATCTGTTACCAGGTAAGCGCACAGGGATTTTTCACCGTTGTCTGCTTCCCTGGCCAGCACCACCGCCTCTTTAACCTCCGGGTAACGAAACAATTGGGCCTCGATCTCGCCCAGCTCGATGCGATAGCCCCGGATCTTGACCTGGAAATCGATGCGCCCCAAAAATTCGATATTGCCGTCCGGCAGCCACCGGGCCAGGTCGCCGGTGCGGTAGAGTCGATTGGTGAGTGGTGAGGGGTGAGGGGTGGCAGGCGTGCGGTGCATAAGCTCCGCCCCTATCGGTATGTCTACATCCACAAACTTCTCCGCCGTCAGCTCCGGGTTATTCAGGTAACCCCGCGCCAGGCCAGCGCCGCCCACCCAGATCTCGCCTGCTACGCATACCGGCTGCACCTTACCCCACTGATCCACTATGTATGCCGTACTCCCGCTAATCGGCTTCCCAATCGGTATCCTATCCTCGTAATCCTGCTCTATCACCAGGCAGGCCGAAAACGTCGTATTCTCCGTCGGCCCATAACCATTAACCACCCTCAAACCCGCATTCCCCTGTCTCACCCGCCGGATATGAGCAGGTGAGAGCACATCCCCGCCCACCAGCAGCCAACTCAACCCGGTAAACATCCGGCTATCCTGGTCGAGCAGTTGGTTAAACAGCGAAGAACTCAGCCATAGCGTGTTGATCTGATAAGCCTGCAATGCCCGTCCCAGCTCATGGGCGCTGAGGATGATCTCTTTAGAGACCAGGCAGAGCAGGCCGCCATTGAGCAGGGGGGCCCAGATTTCAAAGGTGGTGGCATCAAAACCGGGGGCGCCAGTCAGCAAGAGGCGGGTATTTTCCGAGAGCTCGATGAAATTGGGCTGGATAACCAGGCGGATAACGCTCTGGTGGCCGATCATCACGCCCTTGGGCCGGCCGGTCGAGCCGGAGGTGTAGATGATATAGGCGAGATCCGTAGGGGCGAACTGCCGTTCGCCCTTGCATTGCACACCGATATTCTGGATGGGCGAACAGCAGTTCGCCCCTACACCCTGTGGGCCAATGACAATCTCGGCCCCGGAATCCTGGAGCATGTACTGCACCCGCTCCTCCGGCGCCTCCGGGTCTATCGGCAGGTAAGCGCCACCGGCTTTCAAGATACCCAACATGCCGACAATCATCTCGATCGACCGCTCCACCTGGAGGGCGACAATGGTATTGGGCATAACCCCCTGGGCCATCAAATCCCCGGCCAGGGCCGCGGCATTCCTGTCAAGCTCTTTATAGCTCACAAAACCATGTCGGGGCGAATTGCCATTCGCCCCAACTATCGCTATCCGATCGGGCGACTTTACCACCTGTCCGGTAAAAAGCTCCACCAATGTCTTATCGACAGGATAGGGTTGACCGGTGCCGCGGCTGAATTCTTCAAGTAACTGCTGCCGCTCAGATTCATCTATTAATGCTATCTCCCTTATCATTTGGCCTGGATCATCACAAATACTGCGTAAAACATTCCGGTAATACCGGCTGAACCGCCCGATTGTTTCTTCCCTGAAAAGCCCGGTCGCATACTCCAGGGAAAACACCAACTTCTCTCCCGACTCGGCGGCAATCAGCGTCAGATCGAATTTGGCGGTCTGGTTTTCCCTTTTATACGGCTTGATCGTCAAGCCCGGTACACCAACATCACCCATCTCCATGTTCTGCAAGACAAACATCACATCGAATATCGGGTTACGACTCATATCCCGGTTCTTGACCACCCGCTCGACCAACTCCTCGAACGGGTAATCCTGGTCCTGGAAAGCGGCTAACGTATTACTTTTAACTTCTTCCAGGAATTGCGAAAATCTCTTCTCCCCAACCGGGAATCCCCGTAGCGGCAAAGTATTGACAAACATACCGATTACATCCTGTAAATCTGCGTGTTGACGTCCGGCTACCGGCGTGCCGACCACGACATCTTCCTGGCCGGATAGTTTGGCCATCAACACCTGGAAACCCGCCAATAATACCATGAACAGCGTGACCTGCCGTTTGACTGCCAAAGCCTTTAAGCCCCTTGTCTCCTCTTCCCCAAGTTTAAAGGCCAAATGATTGCCGCTAAAACCCTGGATGGCCGGCCGGGGATAATCGGTGGGTAGGAGAAGTACCGGGCTTTCGCCCTGGAATTGGGCCAGCCAATAGTCTTCCTGTTTCTTTAATATCTTCCTTTGCCGGTCACCGGTCTGCCAGTCGGCGAAGTCCTTGTACTGGATGACGGGCGAAGGCAGTTCGTTTCCAGGATAGAGGGCGACAAACTCTTTGATCATTACGCCCATCGACGTCCCATCCGAGACGATGTGGTGGATATCCAGGAGCAGGATATGCTCTTCTTCTGCTGCCTTGATCAAGCCCACCCGCAAGAGCGGCGCATTTGCCAGGTCAAAGGGCCGCACAAAACCCCGGACGATGCCCTCTATTAGCTCCTGTCCACTCTGTCCACCTCGTCCATCAGCTCTAAAAACTTCCAGCTCAAAAGCAATCTTTTCTAAAATGCGTTGCACCGGCTCCCCATTGACCAGGGAAAAAGCAGTCCTCAGACTTTCATGGCGCTCAATTAACCGGTTGAATACCATTACGAGGTGTTCTACTGCCAGATGGCCTTCCAGGCTCAGTACCACCGGTATGTTGTACCGGGTGCTGCCGGCCTCCATCTGCTGCAGGATGTACAGCCGTTTCTGCATCGATGTTAAGGCGTAGTATTCCTTTTTCTCGGCCAGGGGGACAGCAGAAAATATTCCCCTTTTCATTTCCCGGATCAAGGCCGCTAGTCCATGAATGGTGGGATAGCTAAATATCTTTTCCAACCCGGTTTCTATATCAAATTCTTTATAGATCAGGTGTACCATGCGGGTGGCCCGGAGCGAATGACCGCCCAACTGGAAAAAGTTGTCGTCGATACCGATGTTTGCCGCGTCAATATTGAGCACACTGGACCAAATGCCGACCAATCTTGACTCTACCTCATCCCTCGGTTCTATATAACCTGCAGCTTTCCCTTCAGACCCGGGTTTTGGCAGGGCCTGGCGATCGACCTTGCCATTGGCATTGAGGGGCATTTGCTCCAGGAAAACGAAATAAGCCGGGATCATGTATGCGGGTAGTTGCCTGGATAACAATTTCCTTAAAACCCGGGTCTCCAGGGGTTGCCCACCTTCGGTCACCAGGTAGGCGCACAGGTGCTTCTCATTGCCTTCGCCCAAAGCCAGCACCACTGCCGCTTTGACTGCCGGGTGCTTGAGCAATTGTGTCTCGATCTCACCGAGCTCGATGCGAAAGCCCCGGATCTTGACCTGGAAATCGATGCGCCCCAGGAATTCGATATTGCCGTCCGGCAGCCAGCGGGCCAGGTCGCCGGTCTTGTATAGGTGAGTGGTGAGGGGTGAAGGGTGAGTGGTGAGGGGTTCTCCCCTCACCCCCAACCCCTCTCCCACAGAGGGGAGAGGGGCGGCTGGCGTACGGGTAAACCGCTCTGCGGTCAGCTCCGGGTTATTCAGGTAGCCCCGCGCCAGGCCAGCGCCACCGATCAACAACTCGCCCGGCACACCGATCGGCACGAAGTTCAACCATTTATCCACGATATACAATTGCACATTGAATACCGGTCTGCCAATCGGGATACCCCCCGATCTATCTCTGCCTGTTAGCGAATAGTAACTCGCATAGACCGTACCCTCTGTCGGGCCGTACAGGTTCTCTACCTGGATAAGCAGACCCAAATCGAGAAACCTCTTGACCAGGACCGGCAATAAAGCTTCCCCGGCCAAAAATAGATAACGCAAGCATCTCAGTTTTCTTTTATTCTTCTCGGTCAAGGTTTCCAGAAAAGCCTGGAACATGGAGGGCACAAAGTTGAGATGACTGACCCGGTATTGCTCGATGGCATCCAATATTAATTGTGGGTCTTTTTCACCGCCTTTTTGAAGAACGGCCAGCCGGCCGCCGCCCATGAACCAGCCAAAAATCTCGGCTACCGATACATCGAAGAGGTAGGATGTTTTAAATAGGTAGGTGTCGCCGGGATGGACCGGGTACATCTCCTGAAGGGTGAAAAGGATATTGACCACGCTCTGGTGGTCGACCATCACGCCTTTTGGCCGGCCGGTCGAGCCCGAGGTGTAGATGACATAGGCGAGATCCGTAGGGGCGAACTGCCGTTCGCCCTTGCATTCCGCACCGATATCCTGAATGGGCGAACAGCAGTTCGCCCCTACAGTCTGTGGGCCAATAACGATCTCGGCCCCGGAATCCGCCAGCATGTACTGCACCCGCTCTGCCGGCGCCTCCGGGTCTATCGGCAAATACGCGCCGCCGGCTTTTAATATTCCTAAAATAGCAACGATCATCTCGATCGACCGCTCCACCTGCAATGCCACTATGGTATTGGGCATAACCCCCTGGGCCATCAACTGCCCGGCCAGGGCCGCGGCCAGCCGGTCAAGCTCTTTATAACTCACAGAACCATGTAGGGGCGAATCATTATTCGCCCCAACTAGCGCTATCCGATCGGGCGACTTTACCACCTGTTCGGAAAAAAGTTCATCGATTCGCTTGTCACATGGATAAACCCGCTCATCGCCCCGGCTAAACTCATTTAATAATTGCTCCCGCTCTGCCTCACCCTTTATCTCCACCAGGTATATCTTCTTATCAACGTCACCGATGACATCAAGCAATAGGTTTTCCAGGTGCGCCGTGACCCTCTCCAGGGTCTCTCCCCGGTATTTCATGCTGCTGTACTCGACGTATCCCCTCACGGTCTCATCTTCCCGCAAAAAACAGAAAGCGATATCGACCGGGGATATGCCCAAGTGATCCTTTTCCTGGATATTCTCCACCATGAAGGATATGTCGAAAAAGGAATGATGGGCATCTCCATACTTTGCCCCCAACTGGTTGGCCAAGACCTCCATCGGGTAATTGCTGTTCTCATTGGCTTCGATTACTGTTTGTCTGACATTCATCAACAGTTCTTTGAAACCCATGTCCCCGTTCACCCGGTTTCTCAGCGGTAACACGGTATTTAGGTATTTCCCCTGGGTATCGGGTTTTAATATCGGTGTGCCCAGGATAATGTCTGCTTCGCCGGTGTACTTATGAACCAGGACGCTTAAAGCGGTTGCCAGCAGGATATGGAGCCTGACATTCGAGCCGCCGCTTATTTTCACCAACCTGGTGCTTAATTCTTTTCCCCAGGTAAAATCGACCCTTCCCCTGGCCTGCCCTTTTGCCCCGGGTCTATCGGAATCGTACGGCAATCTCGTCGTGGTCGGTTCGCCGCTTAACTTCGCCAGCCAATATTCTTTTTCCTTGGCCCTCTGACTGGCCGCTACCCGCAGTTTATCCAGGTGATCTCGGTCTCTCATTGGTTTAACCTCTCATTATCTGCCATAACCCGGTCGCCTATAGTTCAAATTCCCCATACACTTCTTGGGCAATCTTCGCTTTCACATCCAGGTAATCCGGGCTGACCTGCATGTCTCCCGGTTCGATATCCGGGTTCTTCAGTACCGAGGCGGTTATTTCTCTATAATAGCCGGCAAATCTCTCGATGGTCTCCGGCTTAAATAAATCGTCGCTGTAGACAAAACCAAGTTCTACCCTATCTTTTAACTCTATTCCCGTCAGGCTCAAATCGAACTTGGCCAGCGGTTTTCTTTGACCGTATCCCTTTAAACTTAACCCGGGAATTTTTAATTCCGGTATCTCCACATTCTGCATGGTAAACATCACATCGAATAGGGGGTTTCTCCCCTCTTTCCAGTTTAATTTCTTCCCTATTTGTTCTACCAACCCTTCCAGGTCGAATTCCTGGTGATCGAAGGCCGACAACACATTCTCTTTGACCTCTGCCAGGTATTGGCGAAACCCCTTACCGGCCCCCGGCCGGCTCCTCAGTGCCAGCGTGTTCACAAACATCCCCACAACACCCGCCAATTCTACATGGCCGCGGCCGGCTATGGGCACGCCGACCACGATATCGGTCTGTAAACTCAGTTTCCACAACAGGATCGTGTACATCGCATACAACAGCATAAACATCGTTGCCCCCTCCTCCAGGCACATTTTCCGCAGCCCCGCATACGCCTCTCCATCTATTTCGCATCGGAATATACCCCCGGCATACGACCTCTCCTCCTGTCTTTCATAATCGAGGGGCAAATCCAATACCGGTATCTCGCCGCTGAATTGTTTTAACCAGTATGTCTCCGCTTTTTTCAACAATCCGGCCCCGGCCTTATGCTGCTCCCAGACCACGTAATCCTTGTATTGAATGGCCATCGGTTCCAGCTTTTCCCGGCCGTAAACTTTCATAAACTCCTCTACCAATAATCCCATGGATGTGCCATCTGAAACGATATGGTGCATATCGACCATCAGGATATGTTCCTCTTCTCCATTCTTGATCAAGCCGACGCGGATCAGGGGTGGGGTGGATAGGTCAAAGGGCCGGACAAAGCCCTGGACGATGGCCTCTATCGGTTCCTGTCCACTATGTCCACCCCGTCCACCTCGTCCATCAGATCTAAAAACTTCCAGCTCAAACGCTACCTGTTCATAGATTCTCTGCACCACTTCGCCCGCCAGCCGGTGAAATGATGTCCGCAAACTCTCATGCCTCGATAGTAACCTGTCGAAAGTCGATTCCAGGCGTTCTTTGTCGATCTCACCGGTCATCTCTAATATCACCGGCATATTGTAACGGGTGCTTCCCGGTTGCCGCTGGTACAGGGCATACAACCGTCTCTGCACCGAGGACAAGGGATAGTGCTCTTTCTTCTCTACCGGCTCGATGGACAGGAGTTTATCTTTTTTTGCGGCCCCGATAAACCCGGCCAGTTCCCTGATGACGGGCATCTTGAATACCTGGACCAGCGGTACTTTGACAGCCAACGCCTGGTGAACCCGGGAAACCACCTTCGTGGCTTTCAACGAGTGACCGCCAAGCTCAAAAAAATTGGCCGTCACGCTGATCCGCCCTTTTTCTAATCCCAAAACCTCGGCCCAGATTTCTTGCAGGACCTGCTCTACCTGGGTTTCTGGTCCCACATAGTCCTCGAAAATTTCTACCGCCGGCTCCGGCAGCTTCTCCCGGTCTACCTTGCCGTTGGGCATCAGCGGCAGGTGGGGAAGCGTCACTATATGCGGTACCATGTATTGCGGTAGCCGCTCCACCAATATCTGCCTCACCTCTCCTATCTCTATGCCCTCCAGCACCACATACCCGGCCAGGTATTTTTGGCTTCGTTTATCCTCTTTGATCACCACTACCGCCTCTTTGACCCCCTCGATGGCCAACAATTTGCTCTCTACCTCCCCGGGCTCTACCCTGAATCCCCTGATCTTGACCTGGAAATCCTTACGCCCCCTAAGCTCGATGTTCCCATCCGCTTGCCACCGACCGACATCTCCCGAACGGTATAACTTCATACCCGATAACCCCGCTACCGGCAGCAGTTTTTTCTCTGTCAACTCTTTGTTGTTGATGTAACCCAGGATCTCGCTTTTCCCGGCCACATACAGCTCCCCCCAGACGCCTATAGCCACCGGTTTTTGGTAGTCATCCAGGATGAATATTCTCACATTGTCGATGGGCTTTCCGGCTGGCGGGATGGGGGTTTGTGCCGCTGTCGAGGCATCGAGTGTGTAGCTGGTGACCACGTGCATCTCGGTCGAGCCATAGTGGTTGTGCAACCGGATATGCGGGTTCAAATCTAAAAACCGCTTTAACCCGGCCGTGACTTTCAACTGCTCCCCGGCGGTGATAATATGTTTCAGACTATGCCGAAACTCCCGCTGCCAGCGTCCCGTCTCATTGAAGAGAAAATTCAGATAGGAAAAGGGCAGAAATAGGATGTCGATCTGCCGGGCACTCAAAAAGTCCATTAAATAATCGATATCCTGCCTTTCGATGTCCCCGATCAAATGAAGCTCGCCACCGGAGATCAGTGCGCCCATAATCTCCTGGAAAGACACACAGAAATTGATGGAGGTGAATTGCAGCACCCGCAATCCACAGTCTATACCTGTTTTCTCTTTCTGCCACTGGATCAGGTTGGTCAGGCAATCATGCGATAGCATGGCCCCATTGGGCGTGCCGGTGGACCCGGAGGTGTAATTTACATAGAGGGTGTCTAAGGGCTTATTGACCACGACCGGGTTTTTATCGGGACAGCGATCGATCCCCTGCCGGTGCTCTTCGATATTCAATATCTTCCCCAAATACCCGCCGAACAACTCGGGCCGCATGCGGTCGATGATGAGAATATCCGACCGGCTGTTGGCCAGTATGTGCAGCACCCGCTCCCGCGGGTAAGTGGGATCAAGGGCCAGGTAGGCCGCCCCGGCTTTGATAATGCCCAACAGTACCAGGATCATATCGAGCGAGCGATCCATCGATACCCCGATTACATCGTTTGGTTTGACCCCATGCGTCTCCCTTAAATAATGGGCCAGCCGGTTGGCCTGCCGGTTCAATTCCCGGTAGGTAATGGTCGGGGCATGATCTATGCCCGTCCCCTCCCCTATCCCTTTCACAGCTATCTTATCCGGTGTCATTTCCACCTGGGCCTCGAAAAGCTCGGGCAAAGTAAGCGGTGGGAAGGGGGTGTCGGTGCGGTTAAATTCATCCTTTATCTGCCTGTACTCCTCAGCGGAAATATATTCCAGGCTATAAACCGGGGCACTGCCCCTCTCCAGCACATCGTCCAGCAACCTTAAAAAATTCCCGGCCATCCGCTCGATGAAAGGTCGCAAGAATAGGTCGCTGTTATACTCGATCCGTACCTGCACCTGGCCGGCCGACTCATCCATAAAAAAAATCAGGTCGAATTTGCTCATATTGAATTCGCCGCTGTGCCGATAACCGGAGACTTCTACCCCTTCGAGATTCAATTCCTGCTGTCTCGTCTCCGCATTGTTGTGTGCCAGCATCACATTAAAAAGCGGCGATTGACTCATGTCCCGGTCCAGGCCCAGTTCCTCTATCAGCAGGTCAAAGGGGTAATCCTGGTACTGGAAACCGTTTAATGCCTCCTCTTTGACGCTTTTTAACAAATCTACAAACGATCGCTCCGGGTTTACATGATTGCGATAGACCAGCGTATTGACCAGGAAGCCGACGATCTGTTGCAGTTCCGGCCGCTTCCGGGCGGCAATCGGTGCGCCGATGATGATGTCCTGCTGACCTGTGTACCGGTAGAGGAATATATCCAGCAGGTTCAACAAGCCCATGAATAGTGTGGCTTCCTGGGAGAGGATGAGCCGGTATAACTTCGCTGTCCTTTCCTCATCGATGACAAATGCCACCCGGCCGCCATTAAAGGTCTGGATAGGCTGGCGAACACTGCCCAGGGGTAAATCCAGGCCATTGGGCCTGTCTTTGAATTTCTCCAGCCAGTATTGCCGTGACTCGTTATAACTTTCCCCGCCTATCTGTCGATTATGCCAGACCGTGTAATCTTTGTATTGCAGTGTTAAGGGCGGCAAAGGGTTTGTCCCCCCCTTTAAAAAATGATTATAGAGGATGATGAGATCATTGGTGATAATACCCTGCGACCAGCCATCGTTGACGATGTGATGAATATTGCCGGTTACCAGGTATTGCTCATCTGCCAGGCGGACCACCTGGAAACGAAATAACGGGCCCCGCTCCAGGTCGAACGCCCGGTTGGCGTCGCCCAGGTAGATTTCCCTGGCCCGCCGCCCTTTTGTCTCTTCTTCCAATTCCCGCAAATCGGTCACCGGTAAATCGCAGCTAAAATCCCTGAGCACGCGCTGGCAGGGCTTTCCATCCACCTGGACAAAAACCGTACGCAGGCTCTCATGGCGATCTGAAAGCGCCTGGATGGCCCGGGCAAACTCCGGCACCGCCAATGGCCCGGAAACGATAAAAGCAACCGGCATATTGTAAGCGGTGGAATCTTCCTCGAACTGGCAGAGCACCCACAACCGCCGTTGCGCATAGGAGATATCATAGTACTCCTTCTCCTCTATGGCCGGGATCTCGATATATTCAGACACCTCCCCGCCCCTGATCTTTCGCGCCTGCATCCGAATGGTCGTCAACGTAAACACGTCGCTTATGGCCAGGTTAATTTTAAATTCCCGGAATATGTGGTAGACCAATGTGGTGGCCTTTAACGAGTGACCGCCCAGGGCAAAAAAATCATCGTCGATCCCCGGCCTAAAATCCCCCATGCCCAGGACTTCTGCCCAGATCCGGCAGAGCCCCGATTCTATTTCATCCCGCGGCGCCGCAAACTCCCGCCCGGATACGCTCATCTCCGGCTCCGGTAAGGCGCGGCGATCGACTTTACCATTCGGATTTAACGGCATCTGTTCGAGCCTGACAAATTGGGGCGGCACCATATAATCGGGTAATTCCCTGGCCAGGTTTTCCTGCCACTGCGATATCGAGGCGGCACTCCATTCTAACCCAGCGGCCAACACCACATAGGCGCAGAGAAAATTTTCACCCAGTTTGTTCTCCCGGGCCAGGACCACTGCCTCCCTGATCCCCACTTGCCTCATTAATTGGGTCTCGATCTCGTGAAGCTCGATGCGAAAGCCCCTGATCTTGACCTGGAAATCGATGCGCCCCAGGAACTCGATGGTGCCGTCATCCAGCCAGCGGCACAAGTCCCCGGTGCGATAGAGGCGATTGGTGATTGGTGAGTGGTGAGTGGTGATTGGTGAGCTTTGAGGGGCGGCTGGCGTGCGGGTAAACCGCTCCGCGGTTAGCTCGGGGTTATTCAGGTAACCGATGGACAGACCTTCCCCACCAATAACCAACTCCCCTTTCACCCCAACCGGACACAAATTATTCCCGGCATCCAGCACCAACACCTGGTTGTTACTTACTGCCCGGCCGATCGGCATACTCGACAACTCCCGGTACGCCCCTATTCTTTCACGGTCTATCTCCAGCACGGTGGCGATGATCGTGGCCTCGGTCGGCCCATACATGTTGAACACCCGGCACTTTTCCGAAACCTGATCAAAGCATTCTTTTACCAGCTCGACCGGCAATTTTTCCGCCCCCAGCAGCAAATATCTCAGCCCCATAAGCTTCCGGCCTGTCCGGACCAGGTACTGGTACTGGGTGGGTGTGATATGCAACACCGTGATCCCCCGGCTTTCGATAAACTCCGCCAGGGCCCGGGCATCCAGCAGGATATCCTCGTCGATCAGGTGCAAACTGGCGCCGCTGGTCAGGGTGATAAATATTTCCCAGACCGACCAATCGAAATAGTAGGCCAGGTTCTGGATAACCCGATCGCTGCTTGAAAAATTCAGCGTTTCATACCCCCAATGAAACAGCGGGCATAGATTCCGGTGCCTGATCGCCACCCCCTTGGGCCGGCCGGTCGAGCCGGAGGTGTAGATAACATAGGCGAGATCCGTAGGGGCGAACTGCCGTTCGCCCTTGCATTGCACACCGATATCCTGAATGGGCGAACAGCAGTTCGCCCCTACACCCTGCGGGCCAAAGACAATCTCCGCCCCGGAATCCGCTAACATGTACTGCACACGCTCTTCGGGCGTTTTTGGGTTGATCGGCAAATAGGCGGCCCCGGCTTTCAAAATGCCCAGTAATCCGACGATCAACTCGATCGAGCGTCCCATCATAATGCCCACCACCGTACCGGCACCGACACCCCTCTCGGCCAGGGCCAGGCAGACCGTTTCCGCCTCCCGGTCTAACTGCCGATAAGTCAATGCCCCCGATTCAAGACCCCCCAATCGCCTCCCGACGAGTGCTATCCCATCGCCATTTTTCTCTACTTCCCGGGCAAACAACCCCTGGATCGTTTCCCCGGCCGCATATCTCCCGGGACGGTTAAACCGCTGCAGGATATCTTCCTTCTCCTCCGCAGTCAATATTCCCGCCTTTGACACCTTCATCTCGATATTGGACAGGAGATTTTTGAGTAAACATTGAAAATGCCCGATAATTCTCCTGACCGCGTCCGCCTGGTACAGACCGCGATGGTATCTCACCCCCAGTAAAATCTCCTCTCCCTGCCGCTTAAAAGAAAAAATCATCGGCGGAGACACTGCTTCCAGGTGTTTGGGGTCATGGATATTCTCTAACAGAACCGCCAGGTCGAATAGAGGGAAACTCTCTTCACGGGAAGGTAAACCTAATTTTTCCACCAACACCTCGATGGGATAACCCTGGTTCTCATTGGCTTCCTTGCTGGTCTTTCTCACCTCCAGTAAGAATTCCTTGAAACTCATCTCTTCACCGACCCGGTTCCTTTGGGCCAATACCGTATTGATGAATTCCGCCTCCACATCGGGCCTTAAAATGGGAACCCCGATGGTGATATCGCTCCGGCCGGTATATTTATAGACCAGTAGTGTCGCTGCTGCCAATAGGATCATATGCAACCTGACATCCGAACCGGCACTCAAATCGATTGCCGCTACCGATAGCTCGCCGGGCAACCGTTCCTCCAGGCTACCGGAACCCATTTCTCCACCCCTCGCCTGCCGAAAATCATAAGGAAACCCGGTTTTCTCGAATTCCCCAGAAAACCGGTTCAACCAATAGTCCCGTTCCTTTGTTTTCTGACCGGCAGCCAATAACAAGCGATCGAAATGATTCCTGTTTCTCATCGGTAAATCTCCTTAAGTCTCACTCCGCATGGTTAAAAAGCAAAATCCCCATCGGCCTCCTGGCTCATCTCCGATTCGGGCTCGACCAGGTCGACCGATACCTGGATGTCTTTCAATTTTATGCCCGGGTTATCCGCTAATACGGTGGCTATCTCCTGGAAATACCCGATATACCTATCGATCGTTTCCAGCTTGAATAATCCGGTGCTGTATTCCAGGGTGAAAGCCAACTTATCCTGCCTGGCGATGCCGATCAAGGTCAGATCGAATTTCGAAATCCGCTTGATCAGACGATAAGGGGTTAATGTCAGCCCCTTTATGCTTATCTCCGGTAAGTCGAGGTTTTGCAGCACAAACATGACATCGAACAGGGGATTTCGCCCGTTTTCCCGGCGTTGCACCACCTTTTCCACCAGGTCTTCAAAGGGGTAATCCTGGTTATCGAAGGCTTTTAGCACAGTCTTCTTGACTTCGGATAAAAACCCGGCGAAAGTCTGGTCGCCGCCGGGCTGAACCCTGATCCCCAGGGTATTGACGAACATACCGATCATCCCTTCCAGGTCGGATTGGGTGCGCCCGGCCACCGGCGTACCGACCACTAAATCCTCCTGGCCGCTCAATTTCCCCAAAAAAACGGCAAATGCAGCCATTAACACCATATACAACGTGGCCCCCTGCCCCTGGGCCAAGCGTCGCCAGGCAGCCAACCGCTCCCGGTCGAGTTCAAAATCCCGGCTGCTACCGGAAAAATCCCGGGTCAGCGCCCTCGGATAATCGGTGGGCAGATCAAGCACCGGGATGTCGCCGGAAAACTCGGTAAGCCAGTACTTCTCTTGTTTATTCCTGAGTTCCTGGCCCCCCTTTCCATTTTGCCAGGCCGCATAGTCCCGGTATCCCAACCTTAATCCCGGCAGCCGTTCCCCAGCGTAGAGGGACATGAACTCCGACAGGAACACCCCCTGGGAAACGCCATCGGAAACGATATGGTGCATGTCCAGGATCAAAAAATGCCGGCCCACTGCTATTTCGATCAACCCAAGCCTGAGCAAGGGGGCTTTGGCCAGGTCGAAGGGGCGGACAAAATCCAGCATTATCTTTACAGCCTGTTCTTCGGCCATCGATGGCTCAGTAGATTCTACAAGGTAATGATCGATACGAAATTCCAGCTCATGGGGTAAGTGCACCCTCTGGACAGGCACGCCACCAACCATCTCGAAAGATGTCCGCAAGCTATCATGCCTGGAAATCAACATCGAGATAATATTTTCCAGGTACCGATGTTCCAGTTTTCCCTCCAGCAATGCCGCCTGGGGCATATTGTAGCCGATGCCGGTATTATCCATCTGTTGCAAAATGTACAGTCTTTTCTGCACCGAAGAGAGTGGGTAATACTCTTTTTCTTCAACCGCTTCCAGGCCGCGGTAGCTCTCTTTTGCACTTGCCCGGATATAGCCGGCCAATCCCCTGATGGTGGGCTGTTTGAATACCTGGGCCAGCGGCACCTGGACTTCTAAGCTTTTGCGAATCCTGGCGATCAAAGTGGTGGCCTTGAGCGAATGGCCGCCCAGGTCAAAGAAGCTCGTACCGGTGCCGATCTTCTCTTTTTCCACTTTCAGGACAGCCGACCAGATTTCCACCAATGCCTCTTCGAGGCTGTTTTCCGGCGCCCGGTACGCATCTGCCAGGCCGATTTCCGGCTGGGGCAGGGCCTTTCTATCGACCTTGCCATTGGCATTGAGCGGCATTTGCCCGAGGAAAACGAAATAAGCCGGGATCATGTAAGCGGGCAGGGTGCGGGAAAGAAATTCCCGTAAAACCTGGACCTCCAAAGATTGACCGGCCTTGGTCACCAGGTAGGCGCAGAGGTATTTTTCGCTATTATCGCCATCCCGGGCCAGGACCACCGTCTCTTTGATCTCCGGGTGCTTGAGCAATTGCGTCTCGATCTCACCCAATTCGATGCGAAAACCGCGGATCTTGACCTGGAAATCGATGCGCCCCAAAAATTCGATATTGCCGTCATCCAGCCAGCGGCACAGGTCCCCGGTCTTGTATAACCTAACGTTGGGGGCGGGGCTAACGCACCAATCCCCTTCACTACCGGCCAAAACTGTGCTCAGTTTTGCCTGCGGCTTCACGAATTGCGGGCTTTCCGCAATTCGGTTCAGCATGCCCGTTCCGGGGATTGCTGCTGCGCCCCGCTCGCATCTGCTAGCACCGGCATCAGACCACCAGTCTCCCCTCTCCACACTTGGAGAGGGGCTGGGGGTGAGGTTTGAGAACACAAACCGCTCCGCGGTCAGCTCCGGGTTATTCAGGTAGCCCCGCGCCAGGCCAGCACCACCGATCAACAGCTCGCCCAGCACCCCAACCGGTTGCAGCTTCTGCCACTTATCCACGATGTAGACCTGCGTATTGCCCAATGGTCGGCCGATCGGTACCCGGCCTTCGATCTCCCGGCCATCGCTTACCCTCATTTCTACCGACACCACTGTCGCTTCTGTGGGACCATACTTGTTGTAAAAAGCCCCGTATTTCTTCAATTTCTCCACCAACGGTAGAGGACAGATTTCGGCACCCGAAAGAATGCGCTTCAAGCTCCTGATAGGACCCAATTCCAGGCTGGCCAAGAAGGAAGGCACAGCATGCAGATGGGTGATGCACTGGGCCGTGATATAGGTCACGAAAGCCCCTGCGTCCAGCAGCGTCTCTTGATCGACCAGGACCAGGGCAGCACCGCTGAGCAAAGCCAGGAAAATCTGCTCGACCGATGGATCGAAATAGAAGGGAGAAAATTGCAGGATCCTATCCTGTGAGGTCACCTGGAATTCTTTTTGCTGGAAGGTGATCAGGTTAACCACCGAATGGTGCTGGATCATCACGCCTTTGGGCCGGCCGGTCGAGCCGGAGGTGTAGATGACATAGGCCAGGTCCGTAGGGGCGAACTGCCGTTCGCCCTTGCATTGCACACCGATATCCTGAATGGGCGAACAGCAGTTCGCCCCTACAGTCTGTGGGCCAATAACAATCTCGGCCCCGGAATCCGCCAGCATGTAATCGACCCGCTCCTCCGGCGCCTCCGGGTCTATCGGCAAATACGCACCACCGGCTTTTAATATTCCTAAAATAGCGACAATCATCCCGATCGACCGCTCTAGCTGGAGGGCAACAATGGTATTGGGTAATACTCCTTTTTCCATTAACTCCCCGGCCAGGGCCGTGGCATTCCGGTCAAGCTCTTTATAGCTCACAGAACCATGTAGGGGCGAATAATTATTCGCCCCAATAGTCTCACTGGACAGGGCTATTCTATCGGGACCCTTCTCCACTTGTTCGGAAAAAAGTTCATCGATCCTCTTGTCACATGGATAAACCCGGTCTTCGCCGCGACTAAACTCATTAACCAACCGCTCCCGCTCCTTCTCCGACAGTATGTCGATATCCCTTAGCTCCACGTGCTCGTCCCCGATCACCCCGGCAATCACTTCCCGGAAATACCCGATAAACCTATCGATACTCGCACCCGAAAACAAAACGGTACTATACTCCAACGCACAGTAAAGCCGATCGCCCCTCTCCCAGACCATTAACGTCAAATCGAACTTGGCCGCCCGATTCTCCCGTGTATAGGGCTGCAGACTCAACCCCGGTATGACGATCTCCTCCATATCCATGTTCTGCAAAGCAAACATCACATCGAACAGCGGGTTACGGCTCATATCACGCTTCTTGACCACTAACTCGACCAACTCCTCGAATGGGTATTCCTGGTTCTCGAATGCCGGCACCGTCCGACTCTTGATCTCCTGTAAATAATCGGGAAAACACATCTCTCCCGGCAACGCCAACCGGAGGCCAAGTGTGTTGACAAACATCCCCAATATTCCCTGCACATCGGCATGTCCCCGTCCAGCTACCGGCGTGCCGACCACGATATCTTCCTGGCCGGATAACTTGCCCAACATTAGCGCAGACATGCCCAACAACACCATGAACAACGTGCACCCGTGCCGGGCGGCCAAACCTTTTAAACCGCTTGTCTCGGCCTCTCCCAACTCGAACGCCTGTGTCCGCCCGGCAAAGCTCTGCACTGCCGGCCGCGGATGATCGTAAGGCAGCTCGAGCACCGGTATGTCCCCGGAGAATACCTCCTGCCAATACTTCGCCTGGACCTTATGTCCCGGGCCCTGCTGTTCTTCATTCTGCCAGGCCGCATAGTCTTTGTATTGGATATGCATCGGCGCCGGTATATCCCCGCTGTACAAGGCCATGAATTCCCGGGTCAGTATGGACATGGAGGTGCCGTCGGAGATGATATGGTGCATATCGACCAGCAGGATATGTTCCGCTTCCCCGCTCTTGATCAACCCGACGCGGATCAGGGGCGCGACCGCCAGGTCAAAGGGCCGGATAAAGCCCTGGGCTATGATCTCTATCCGTTCTTGTCCTTTTTGTCCTTCAATCTCAAATACTTCCAGCTCAAAATCAACCTGCTCGAGCACCCGCTGCACCGGCTCCTCATCAACCAGGAAAAATGAGGTGCGCAGGCTCTCATGGCGCGCAATCAAATGTCGGAATATCTCCTGGAATCTTCCACTGTCTATCTTTCCTTCTAAACGCATCACCGCCGAAATATTATAGACGGTACTTTCCAGCCCCATCTGCTGCAAAAGATACATCCGCTTCTGGGCGGAAGAGAGGGGATAATATTCCTTTTTTTCAACCGCTTCCAGGCCGCGGTAGCTCTCTTTTGCACTTGCCCGGATATAGCCGGCCAATCCCTTGATGGTGGGCTGTTTGAATACCTGGGCCAGCGGCACCTGGACTTCTAAGCTTTTGCGAATCCTGGCGATCAAAGTGGTGGCCTTGAGCGAGTGGCCGCCCAGGTCGAAGAAGCTCGTACCGGTGCCGATCTTATTTTTCTCCACTTTCAGGACCTCGGACCACAAGTCCAGCAATGCCTGTTCGAGGCTGTTTTCCGGCGCCCGGTACGCATCTACCAGGCCGATTTCCGGCTGGGGCAGGGCCTTTCTATCGACCTTGCCGTTGGCATTGAGCGGCATTTGCCCGAGGAAAACGAAATAAGCCGGGATCATGTAAGCGGGCAGGGTGCGTGAAAGAAATTCCCGTAAAACCTGGACCTCCAAAGATTGACCGGCTTTGGCCACCAGGTAGGCGCACAGGTACTTTTCACTATTATCGCCATCCCGGGCCAGTACCACCGTCTCTTTGATCTCCGGGTGTTTGAGCAATTGCGTCTCGATCTCGCCGAGCTCGATGCGAAAGCCCCTGATCTTGACCTGGAAATCGATGCGCCCCAAAAACTCGATATTGCCGTCATCCAGCCAGCGGCACAGGTCCCCGGTGCGGTAGAAGCGATTGGTGAGTGGTGAGTGGTGAGTGGTAAGTGGTGAGAACACAAACCGCTCTTTCGTCAGCTCCGGGTTATTCAGGTAACCGCGGGCCAGGCCAGCGCCACCGATCAACAACTCGCCCGCCACCCCGACCGGTTGCAGCTTCTGCCACTTATCCACGATATAGACCTGCGTATTGCCCAATGGCCGGCCGATCGGTACCCGGCCTTCGATCTCCCGGCCATCGCTTACCCTCATTTCTACCGACACCACTGTCGCTTCTGTGGGACCATACTTGTTGTAAAAAGCCCCGTATTTCTTCAATTTCTCCACCAACGGTAGAGGACAGATTTCGGCACCCGAAAGAATGCGCTTCAAGCTCCTGATAGGACCCAATTCCAGGCTGGCCAAGAAGGAAGGCACAGCATGCAGATGGGTGATGCACTGGGCCGTGATATAGGTAACGAAAGCCTCTGCCTCCAGCAGCGTCTCTTGATCGACCAGGACCAGAGTGGCACCGCTGAGCAAAGCCAGGAAAATCTGTTCGACCGATGGATCGAAATAGAAGGGAGAAAATTGCAGGATCCGCTCCTGTGACGTCACCTGGAATTCTTTTTGCTGGAAGGTGATCAGGTTGACCACCGAATGGTGCTGGATCATCACCCCCTTGGGCCGGCCGGTAGAGCCCGAGGTGTAGATGACATAGGCGAGATCCGTAGGGGCGAACTGCCGTTCGCCCCTGCCTCCCCCTCTCCCCTCTGTGGGAGAGGGGTTAGGGGTGAGGGTTATAGCACCGATATCCTGAATGGGCGAACAGCAGTTCGCCCCTACAGTCTGTGGGCCAATCAGGATCTCGGCCCCGGAGTCCTGGAGCATGTACTGAACACGCTCCTGCGGCGCCTCCGGGTCTATCGGCAGATACGCACCACCGGCTTTTAATATTCCTAAAATAGCGACAATCATCCCGATCGACCGCCCTAGCTGGAGAGCAACAATGGTATTGGGTAATACCCCTTTTTCCATTAACTCCCCGGCCAGGGCCGCGGCATTCCGGTCAAGCTCTTTATAGCTCACAGAACCATGTCGGGGCGAATGGCCATTCGCCCCGACAATCGCTATTTCATCGGGCGTCTTTTCCACCTGTTCAGAAAAAAGTTTCTGGAGTGTCTGATGACCGCCATAGTCCATACTTGTGCGGTTGAAATCGATCAGCAGCCTGCTTCTCTCAGCCTCATCCAGTATCGATATCTCGCAAATGCGACAACTTGCATCCGCCAGCAGGTGACAGATAATATTCCTGTAATAGTGCGCATACCGCTCAACTGTCTTTGGCTCGAACAACTTCGACGCATACTCCAGGCCAAAAACCACCTTTCCTTCCATCTCATACCCATCGAGGGTTAGATCGAATTTGGCTGTCTTATTCTCATATTTATAGGGGGAAAGACGTAAATCTCCCATTTCCAGCCGTGGAATATCCATATTCTGGAGTGCAAACATGACGTCGAACAATGGATTCCGGCTCACATCGCGCTTGACTGTTAGCTTATCCAGCAGGTCCTCCAGGTGGTAATCCTGGTTCTGAAATGCAGCCAGGGCATTCTCTCTGACTTCATTTAGAAAAAGAGCGAACGGTTTATCTCCTGCCGGCAAACCCCGCAAGGGCAGCGTATTGACGAACATGCCGATCATACCCTGTAAGTCTGCATGCTGACGACCGGCTACCGGCGTACCGACCACGATATCTTCCTGGCCGGAGAGTTTGGCCAACAGCACCTGGAAGACAGCCAATAAAACCATGAACAGGGTGGCCTGCGACTCTTTGGCCAGGGCCTTTACGCCTTTTGTCTCCGCTTCTGTTAGTGAGAAAACCAGGCGGGCACCGCTGAAATTCTGGATTGGCGGTCTTGGGTGATCGGTGGCGAGATAGAGTACGGGTATTTCACCCGGGAATTGGGTCAACCAATAAGACTCCTGGGTTTTTAAAATTTCCCGTTGTTCCTGGCTGTTTTGCCATTCGGCAAAATCTTTATAATGGACTTTTTGGGGGGGGCACTCGCTCTGGACGTAAAGACGGGCAAATTCACCAACCATCACGCCGATGGAGGTGCCGTCGGAGATGATGTGGTGCATATCGACCAGCAGGATATGTGCCGCTTCCCCGCTCTTGATCAAACCGACGCGCAACAGGGGCGCCCGGCAGAGATCAAAGGGCCGGATAAACTCCCTAATGATCAGCTCTATTAGCTCCTGTCCACTCTGTCCATCCCGTCCAGCAGCCCCAAATACTTCTAGCTCAAAGCCCACCTGCTCGAGCACCCGCTGCACCGGCTCCTCATCAACCAGGAAAAATGAGGTGCGCAGGCTCTCATGGCACGCAATCAAATGTCGGAATATCTCCTGGAATCTTTCCCGGTCGAGCTTTCCTTCTAAACGCATCACCGCCGAAATATTATAGACGGTACTTTCCAGCCCCATCTGCTGCAAAAGATACATCCGCTTCTGGGCGGATGAGAGGGGATAGTATTCCTTTTTTTCAACCGCTTCCAGGCCGCGGTAGCTCTCTTTTGCACTTGCCCGGATATAGCCGGCCAACTCCTTGATGGTGGGCTGTTTGAATACCTGCGCCAGCGGCACCTGGACTTCTAAGTTTTTGCGAATCCTGGCGATCAAAGTGGTGGCCTTGAGCGAATGGCCGCCCAGGTCGAAGAAGCTCGTACCGGTGCCGATCTTATCTTTTTCCACTTTCAGGACCTCGGACCACAAGTCCACCAATGCCTGTTCGAGGCTGTTTTCCGGCGCCCGGTACGCATCTACCAGGCCGATTTCCGGCTGGGGCAGCGCCTTTCTATCGATCTTGCCGTTGGCATTGAGCGGCATTTGCGTGATGAAAACAAAATAAGCCGGGATCATGTATACGGGCAGGTTATGAGATAGGAATTCGCGTAAGACCTTTGTCTCCAAAGGCTGACCGGCCCTTGTCACCAGGTAGGCGCAGAGGTATTTTTCGCCAGTATCACCATCCCGGGCCAGTACCACCGTCTCTTTGATCTCCGGGTGTTTCATCATCTGCGTCTCGATCTCACCCAATTCGATGCGATAGCCCCGGATCTTGACCTGGAAATCGATGCGGCCCAAAAATTCGATGGTGCCGTCACTGAGCCAGCGGCACAGGTCCCCGGTGCGATAGAGGCGATTGGTGAGTGGTGAGGGGTGAGTGGTAAGTGGTGAGAACACAAACCGCTCTGCGGTCAACTCCGGGTTATTCAGGTAGCCCCGCGCCAGGCCAGCGCCACCGATCAACAACTCGCCCGGCACACCGATCGGTTGCCACCTTTCTGTCCGATCGACAATATATAGCCTAACATTCGACACGGGCCGACCAATGGGAATAGCACTCTCCCCATCCCAGCCCGATAATGAATAATAGCTCGAATAAACCGTACCTTCGGTGGGACCGTACAGGTTTTCTACAGTTACATTTACTCCCAGGGAGATAAACCTCTTGACCAACTCCGGTAATAATGCTTCCCCGGCCAGGAATAGATAACGCAAGGATTTCAGTTTTCTTTTTTTCTTCTCGATCAAGGCTTCCAGGAAAGCCTGGAACATGGATGGCACAAAGTTGAGATGGCTGACCCGGTATTGCTCGATGGCATCCAATATTAATTGGGGGTCTTTTTCACCACCTTTTTGAAGAACGGCCAGCCGGCCGCCGCCCATGAACCAGCCGAAAATCTCGGCTACCGATACATCAAAGAGGTAGGATGTTTTAAACAGGTAGGTGTCGCCGGGATGGACCGGGTACATCTCCTGGAGGGCGAAAAGGATATTGACCACGCTCTGGTGGCCGATCATCACGCCCTTGGGTCTCCCGGTCGAGCCCGAGGTGTAGATGACATAGGCGAGGTCGGTAGGGGCGAACTGCCGTTCGCCCTTGCATTCCGTACCGATATCCTGAATGGGCGAACAGCAGTTCGCCCCTACAGTCTGTGAGCCAATGACAATCTCGGCCCCGGAATCCGCCAACATGTACTGCACCCGTTCTACCGGCGCCTGCGGGTCTATCGGCAAATACGCCCCACCGGCTTTCAAGATACCCAACATGCCGACAATCATCCCGATCGACCGCTCCACCTGGAGGGCAACAATGGTATTGGGTAATACTCCTTTTTCGATTAACTCCCCGGCCAGGGCCGCGGCCCGCCGGTCAAGCTCTTTATAGCTCACAGAACCATGTCGGGGCGAATGGCCATTCGCCCCGACAATCTCACCGGACAGTGCTATTCTATCGGGACCCTTCTCCACTTGTCCGGAAAAAAGTTCAACCAATGTCTTATCGACAGGATAGGGTTGCCCAGTGCCGCGGCTAAATTCTTCAAGCAGCTGCTCCCGCTCCGCCTCACCCATCATCTCTATCTCGCCCAGGACCTGATCAGGATTGGATGCAACTGCACTTAAAATATTCCGATAGTATCCGGCAAACCTCCACACCGTCTCTGTCTTAAAAAGCCTGGATGCATACTCCAGGAAAAAAACCAACCCCTCTCCCACCTCGGTGGCGATCAAAGTCAGATCGAATTTGGCGGTCAGGTTTTCTCTCTCGTACGGTTTCATCTTCAAACCCGGTATATCGATCTCCGCCATCTCCACGTTTTG
>Ga0315287_10000925_pt1 | contig 26264 bp, 24 predicted proteins | sample YL17G11_0_MG_FD_205037 | JGI IMG/M metagenome (GOLD analysis project Ga0315287, IMG submission 205037) | Sediment microbial communities from Yellowstone Lake, YNP, Wyoming, USA - YL17G11_0 | ecosystem: Environmental > Aquatic > Freshwater > Lake > Sediment | place: USA: Wyoming | collected... | reverse complement strand
CTTCTTCAACAACAAACAAAAAAACCGAAACCTACCTCTCAAACAGTCTGCTCCGCCTGCATCCGCTCCAACCTCGAGTTCCAGGCCCGAGAGGGCACGCGCAAGGCGGCAGCACCGGGCGAGGGAGCAGGAGGAGAAGGAGGAGGCGCCCTCCTCCTGGAGAGCGGGAGCACCGTCGTCGGCGGGTGCTACTGCCCCGAGTGCCGCGAGCCGGCCGACGCCCGGGCGCTGAGGAGGGCGCCGCTGGCCCTGAGAAGCATCGTGGCCGCGCTGAGAGAAAAGAGGGATGGCTTCGTGTTTTTTGCTCACGATTGAAATCATGCATCCATTCTTTTTGAAAAGAAAGTAGTTGCACACCACCCAGCGGGATTGATTTATCGGGGAAGAGAGGAGAGAAAGACGAGAGCGAGAGGAGAGGAGGTCGAAGAAGAAGAGGAGGAAGAAGAAGAACACGACGGAGAGGTCGAAACGCGAAAGTCGCTTCTTTGGCTTGAGAACTTTTTACCTAACTTTCGCTAAATCCTCGCTTCCACTTCTGAAGTTAAAGTTCTTTTTTCTACTCGAGGGACGTTGTTCACTTCCCTCCAACTCAAAACGAAAAACTCTCCAACCTTCCGTCTCAAAAAGCCCATTCCCGAGTATCCGGGCTCACAAACCCTCGCCATAATGCATCGCACAACTCTCTTAGTCGCCTTTGGTGAGATCAAAGTGGGGCAGACACGGGTTTAGCAGGGACGGTCTCCCCATCAAAGCCAATGGATTGAAACTGAACATGCCTTCCCTTGTCTCAATCAAAAACCTCCCTCCTCTCCAAACTCGGCGCACAAGCAGTCGCGCTCCTCTGCTTCGCGTCTTCGACGGTTGAAGCGACGAATGGGTCGACTGGTGAGTGGGTTTTCTGGTTTCGGGATACGGGCCGACCATTCGACGAGCGTGTGGTTTTCTAGTAACAAAGAGAGCCGTTGGGTGGCCATGTCAGCTCGCGACGGAGGCCGGCCTCGCGGTACTAAAAAAAGCTCGAAAAAAAACCACATATTCCTCAGGATGGTCGCCGCCGTGGATTGGCAGCGGCAGCGGCTGGTTCCGCTTCGGAGGTTGGAATTACTACCAGGGAAACACCCCGGGCGCCTGTCCCGGCTCCTCGCAGATCGCCGGTTGGCAGGCGATCGGCTGGGACCAGAACGGGCGCTTCATCTTCCGCACGCCTTGGCGCGGGGCGGGCTTCTGGTCGGGCGCCGGCTTTGGCTGGTGCGCAAGCCTTTTTTTTTTTCTCTCTCTCTCTCTCTCTCTCTCTCTCTCTCTCTCTCTCTCTCTCTCTCTCTCTCTCTCTCTCTCTCTCTCTCTCTCTCTCTCTCTCTCCCTCTCTCTCCCTCTCTCTCCCTCTCGCTCGCTCGCTCGCTCGCTCGCTCCCTGCTGCCACTCGCTCCCTGCTGCCACTCGCTCCCTGCTGCCACTCGCTCCCTGTTGCCACTCAGCGAACACGCGCACACTCCCGCCCCACGCTTGCTACCGCAACTGCTCTGGCAGTCGCGCACTAACTAGCCCGCTGCCGACACGGTACCGCGTGTCAACAGGCGCTCAGATCCGAAACATTCGCCGTAGTCACCACAATCTCGGAACCCTAACCGGCGACCTTTTGACAAACGAAAAACAAAAACGAAAACAAAAAACAGCGGTAATTTTGTCTGCACTTGGGCTTGCGGCTCCCAACAGTCCTGCGGCAGAGGTGCTTACTGGGACAATGGCTCGTGCCGCACAGTCTCCACCAACACGGATTCGGCCGACTGCGGTCCCTGCCAGAGCTTCGACCTCGGCACCGGGACCTGCGTCCAGGTCCAAGGCTGCGGCAGCGCGTTCGGCACGACCGGCGCAGCCGGCGCCGCCGCCGCGACGACTGGCCCCGGGCCCGTCAACGCCGACGCGGGCTGGACCGCGTGCGGCAGAAAGGGCAAGGGCTGCTGAGCGCCTCCTCCCCCCGCTCCCGCGGTTCCAGCGTCTGACTCTCCAAGCATGCTGGCGCCAGGTGCAACATCGAAGGAGGAGGGGGATGGACCGAGAGATCGACGGACTGACGGACAGAAAAAACCCATCTAGGGAGCAAATAGAAAGAACATCTAGGGAGAAGCAGAGAGTTGACGGCAGCGCAGCTCGGACTTGTCTCCTCGAGCGCGCTCTCTTTTCATCTTTTACATTTTCGTTATCGACCTTTTTGCTTTGCACTCTTCGCGATTCAAGTCGGATGTGCGAGTGAATCAAAAGACGACGGAACAGAGCGTTTTTTATTGTCGGGCGTGCGCCCGGCAATAAAAAACGCTTGCTCACTCCATCCCGTCTTGAGAGTCCTCGATTTTCCCCCCGGCTCGACCTTTTCCATGATCAAGAAGGCCCCGTAACCTTTTTTCCTCCGGATCTTGCCTGCATGTAACGTAAGAAAAAAACAGGTCGAAACGGGCATTCGGAGGAGATTTCATCTGCGGGGAAAGAAAAAAATGATTTCTGCTGTTGATGGCCACGTCAGCTCGCCACGGACCCGGCATCGAAAAAAAAAAAGGCTCGAAAAAAATCACATACTCTGTGCCTCAGGATGGTCGCCGCCCTGGATCGGCAGCGGCAGCGGCTGGTTCCGCTACGGAGGGTAGTTGGAACTACTACCAGAGAGAGAGAGAGAGAGAGAGAGAGAGAGAGAGAGAAAGGGGAGAGAGGGGGAGAGAGAGAGAAGAGGAGGGGAGAGGGGGGGAGAGAGAGAAGGGAGAGAGAGAGAAAAGGGGGAGAGAGATAGAGGGAGCTCTGAATTTTTTTCCACATCTCCCCTGTGCTGTTTCCTCTTCATTCCGACGTCTTCTTCATCCTGGTGACTCGCACGAGTCTCTTTTTCTTATCGTTTCTCCTTTCTACCTTCTCCTTTCTCCTCCCACTCGCCAAATGTGCCTCTTCCTCCCGCCGGTCGAAATATCAAGCATCATGGCGACAATCCCGTCTTCATCAGAGCTCCTTTCAGCCCGGTTTCGGGGAATGGGCGGCCGCGAGACGGCCGCCGTCCTGAACTCGAGTGCGCCAAACGAATGAAGCGAGGGGAGAAGTTTCCGAGGCGTGCCTGTCGAGCCCGTCGTTCCTGAAGATAAAAGGGCCCGAGAAGCCATCAGCAGGGTTCGAGGTCTTCGACACCGAGAGGATGAACTGCGAGTACTTGGTCGCCCCTTCTCCGAAGCGGAACACGCCCACGAAGAAGCGCCTCGAGTCCTGCGAATTCGAAGATGCTGACGGGGTCGGAGAAGTCGCCGTCGAGGCCGAAGAAATCGGGATGAGCGATGAGGCCTTGCAAGGCCGCCTGCAGAAGCGGGAGGGGCAGCTGCGCTCGGGCGCTGCCGCTGCCGCTGCTGCCGCTGCTGCCGCCGCCCTCTTCCTCGCCTCCGTCGCCTCCTCGATCATCCTGTCCACCAGCTCGGGCTCCTTCTCCACGGAATTTTCCAGAGGCGTCCTCGGCGTCGAGGTCCGCGAGCGGCTTCTCGAACGGCGAGGTCCAGGGGTCGGAGGAGGACGAGGGCGAGGAGGAGGAAGAAGACGGCAAAGGAGGCGAGAAGCACGACGCGAGCGCTTTGAGAGAGAGTGAAAAAAAGAAGAGATCGCTCCATTTTTTCTTCTCTCTTTACTTTCCCTCCTCGCCTCCGCTCCTCTCTGCCCAGGGATCAGCGAGGAGGAGGAATGGACGCGGACGTCGCCCCCTCGCCTGGAGACTGGGAGGAGCTTCCAGGCGGCGGCGGCGCAGCGGCGACAACAGCGACAGCGACAGCGACAGCGGCGGCATCGGCTCTCCCGCCAGCGTCGACGTCTCTTCTCTCGTCTACATCGGCGTCGCTCCCGTTGCTGCTGAGAGCCCTCGACGACGCCGCCTGTTGCGCCATATGCCGCGACTTTCTCGACGCGCCGATGGTCCTGGAGTGCGGGCACGCCTGTGAGTTTAAAGGCCGTTTAAAGGCCGTCTTTGCGTTTTTAGAGAGAGGCGATTGTCGAGGACTCGATGGCATCGACCCACGGCGGACGAGAAAAACAAACTCACCCCTTCTTCTTCAACAACAAACAAAAAAACCGAAACCTCCCTCTCAAACAGTCTGCTCCGCCTGCATCCGCTCCAACCTCGAGTTCCAGGCCCGAGAGGGCACGCGCAAGGCGGCAGCACCGGGCGAGGGAGCAGGAGGAGAAGGAGGAGGCGCCCTCCTCCTGGAGAGCGGGAGCACTGTCGTCGGCGGGTGCTACTGCCCCGAGTGCCGCGAGCCGGCCGACGCCCGGGCGCTGAGGAGGGCGCCGCTGGCCCTGAGAAGCATCGTGGCCGCGCTGAGGAACGTCAGGGGACCGCTGACGGCGGTCCTGCGGGGCGCTGCGGCGGCGTCGGCCGAGGGAGAACGCAGGTCTGCTGCCGCTGCTGCTGCTGCTGCTTCTGCTTCTGCTGCGGCGGCGGCCGCGGCGGCCAAGGGCAAGAGGACTCGCCGGCAGCAGCTCTCCTCTCCTGCTCCTCCTGCTGCTGCCGCCGTCGCGCGCAGCAGCCGCCTCCGCTCGCAGCCGGCCCGCGCGGCCGTCGCGAAGAAGCGCGGGTCGAGATACATCGACGAGAGCGAAGAAGACGGAAGCGAGGAGGAGGAAAACGCCGCCGCCGATGAAAGCGTCTCTTTCGACGCCGAGGAGAGAGAAGACGACGACGTCGACGACGAGGATGAGGACTTTTCGGAGGAGGAGGGGGAGGGAGCCAAGGGCTCTGCCAGGGCGCGGCGGCAGCGGCAGCGGCAGCGGCAGCGCGGCCGCTCCCCTTCCGCCGCGAACCCTCGCCCGCCGAGCGGGAGCGAGGAGAAGAAGGCGAGGAGCGCTCCGGGCCCCCTCGCCGCCGCGGGCGCTCCCCTCCCCGAGGGGACCGTGCGCTGCCCCTCCTGCGGCGGCATCGTGGGGGAGGCCCTGATAAACGCCCACCTCGACTCGTGCTTGTCCAAGGCGGCGACGACGACGAACGGCGGGGGAGCCGCCGCCGCCCCCGGCGCCGCCGGCGGCGCTCGCTCCGCGCCCCCCGGAGCTTCCACCTCTCTCCTCCTTCCGGTCCCGCCCAAACTCTGCCTCTCCATCGTCAAGGACAAGGAGCTCAAGGACCGCCTCCGCGGGCTGGGCGTGCTCCGGGGCGACTCCGCGCCGGCGGCGGCGACGAGGCGCCCCGAGCTCGAGAGGCTCTACCGCGCGTTCCGCCTCGCCGTCGTCGCTGCCAACGACGCGGGCGGAGCCTCGGCGGTGGTCGGGTGCGGGGACGGGAGCGTGGGGTCGGCGATGAGGGAGCTCGCGAGGAGGACGGCCGGGGGAGGGGGGGCAGGGAGGGTTTCGGCCCCCGCGGCGGGGGGCCCGGCGGCGCTGGCGGCGAGGAGGTTGGCGGCCGCTGCCGCCAACGGAATCGGCGGCGGCGGCGGCGGAGGAAGAGGCAGGGCGGCGAATCCCGTCACGAAAGCAGCAGCAGGAGCGAACGGCAGCATCGACGACGACGCCTCGTTCGAGGCCCTGATCCGCGGCACGAAGGCGAGGCAGGCAGCTGCAGCTGCAGCAGCAGTGGCAGCGAAGAAGCCCCCTCCTCCTCCGAGCCCAGAGGAGAAGAGCGGCCTCGTCGTCGTCCTCGACGACGGCGACGAGGGGAACGAGAACGAGCACGAGCACGAGAACGGAGAGGCCTTCGCGGCCCTGGTCGGGGACGACAGCGCCCACGACCAGGTTTTCGGAGAAGATCTCGTCGTCCGCGGCAGCGGCGGCGGCGAAGACGAGGGAGAGGAGGGGGGAGGCACCGGGGAGTGGCTCGAGGAGGACGACGGCGGCGACGGGGGAACTCCGACGGCAGCAGGGAGGCGGCAGCGGGCGCCCCCTCCTCCTTCCTCCGCCCGCGAGAGGCCTCGCAGGCCCTCGCAATCGCAGTCGCAGAGGCAATCGCAGAGGCAGCAGCAGCAGCAGCAGCTCCTCTCGCCGGAGCTTCGCGGTTCCTCACCGGCTGTGATCCGCCACGCGAGCGGCGACAACAGCGGGAACAGAGGCGAAGAAACGGCGGCTGCGGCGGCAGCGGCGGAAGCGACGGGCTCTCTCCCCCCGCGTTCTCAGACAGATGCCGCGGCGGCGTCGGCGGCTGCGGCTCCGGCCTCCAACGGCCCTCCGCCCGGGCATTGGTCGCGCCTCGGAGGGGGAGCGGGCTCCGCGCCGCGCAGCGCGAGCGGCAGCGCCGGCGGCGGCGGCGGTGACCCAAGAGGACCCGGGGGGGCCTCGAGCAGAAAGGAATGAAAAATCGAACTGTAAAAACAAGCAAGCAACCGCAAATGGTTTTCCCCCGCCTCCGAGGTCCGTTTTTTATTTTTACAGTTCTTTTTCTATCTTTTGATGCGATATCGATCAGTTCGGCGGAGAGGGGCAGAGTGAGAGTCAGTCGGAAGGAGGAGAAGGAGGAGAGCTCGTCGTCGTCGTTGTCTTTGAAGAAACGTCGACTTTCTCGACCGCCCTCCCGCTCCTCTTCTTCAAGAGCCCCTCGTCCGCCGGCACGCTCTCGCTCGAGAACATCGTCCCCGTCGACTTGGAGATGACGGCTGCTCCGGCAGCGGCGCAGGCCATCATGCCGAGGACTTTTTTATTTTTATTTTGAGGAAGTTTTTTTTTTTTTTTTGAGAGGAAGAGGTCGGGGTTGAGAGTTTTCCCTTTGTTCGTCATTCTTCGGCCGGTCTCACCCCAAATGCATCCCCATTTTCGCACCTAGCGCGGCGCTCTCCCCTCCGGCGACCCAGATCGTTTCCATCGGCATCTCGACACGCGGAGAATTGAAGTGTCGCAGCGCGCCTGCGAGGTGTTTGGAGCGCGAGAAGAAAGCAAGGAGATCGGCTCTCGCTTTTGGGTGATTTTTTATGTGCGCAAAGAACTCGCAGACAGTGATTTCCACTTTTTTTTTCTCTTCGGCGCTTTGGCGCGTCTCTCTCTCTCTCTCTCTCTCTCTCTCCCTCTTTCTCGACTGCTAAACGCGCGGGGCACACACACGCTCTCGAACGAGGCAGCAGAGGAAGCCATGTCCGACGTCAAGGACATCCTCGGCGTCGCCCGCGGAGGAGGAGGGGCGGCGCCTGCCCTCCCTCCAGGCTCGACATCGTCGATCGCCACCGCGGCCGCCCCTGCCGCCGCCGCAGCTGCCGCGCTGGGCAACCGCCAGCCGCGCGAGGTCCGCCCGCCGAGGCCCGCGGGCATGTCCCGCGAGGCGTACGCGCTCCTGGACGGGTAAGAAGAGGTTTCGTAGGGAGAGAAAGAGCGAGAGAAAGAGAAAGAGAAAGAGGAGGAACAAGAAGATGCCTCGACAAATCCATCGCTTTCGTTGCTCTCCTTCCTCACCCTCTCGACCTCGACTTGAACGAAAACCTCAAAACCTCAAAACGCAAAACAGAGCGCACCCTATCGCCCCCTCCGCCGCGGCCGACGCCCTCCGCTCCGTCGCCGGCACCTCCTCCTCGAAGCTCCTCGGAGCCGGAGGGGCAGGAGGAGCAGGAGGAGCGTCGTCCAGCAAAAAAGGCGCCGCGGGTCCCAAGAAGGGCTCGGCGGCGGCCAACGCCGCCGCGGCCGCCGCCGCCGCCGTCGCCAAGATCCGCGGCCGCAAGCGCAGGAAGGGCGAGGCCGTCACCTGGCAGCTCCGCCCCTTCGAGAACGCCGCGCGCGGCGACGAGGGCGACAAGCCCCTGAAGCTGGTCCACTGGGTCAAGTGCCTGTTCCCGGCCAAGCTCCTCGCGCCGCCGCCCGGGACGCCGGCCGCGGACTTTGACTTTGCCTCGGCCGCGGCCGAGGCCCGCGCCGCCGCCGCGCCGGCCGACGGCGGCGCCCCGTACCCCTTCGCCGCGTTCAACAAGCGGCCGAGGGCCCTGCGCTACGACGACGACGAGTGGGCCTCCGTGGTCCCCCCGGCCCAGGGCTGGGACAGGGAGGAGTCCGACTACCTCCTGGACATGCTCGATCGGTTCGGGCTGCGGTTCCATGTCGTCGCCGACCGGTACAAGGTCCGTCGAGAAAAGGAGGCCCTTTTTTCCCCTCCCCCCTCGCTGCCTCCTCGCCGACTCCCCCCGAGGTCGCTGCTTCGTTCCGTCGTCTCCTCTTTTCTCCCCCCCTCCCCCCTCGCTCTCCCCCCGTCGTTTTCCCCCGTGGTCGCTCCTTGTGTCCACCGTCTCCTCTTTTCTCACCCCCCCCCCCTCTCACTGCAACGTACCCCAGTTCCCCGGAGGCCAGACCCGCACGGTCGAGGACCTGAAGGAGCGCTACTTCGGCATCTCGCGCGCCCTGCTCGTCGCGCGAGAGGGCGGCGAGAGCGCCGCCGCGCACCACGTCGCCGTCCGCGCCCCCTACGCGGCCTCGCACGAGCGCGAGCGCAAGGCCGCCGTCGAGCTGCTGCTGGCGCGGAGCCCCCGGGCGGAGCGCGAGGAGGCCGAGGTGCTGGAGCGGGCGAGGGGGATCGAGGCCGCGAGGAAGGCCGAGGCGCAGAGGGCCGCGCAGGCCGCGGCCGCCGCGGCCGCGGCCGCCGCCGCCGCGGCCGCCGCGGCCGGCGGGCCCGCGGCGGCCAACGCCGCCGCCTCCTCCGCCGTCGCCACCACCGCCGCTGCCGCGAACGCGGCCGCCGCGAACGCCGCCGCCGCTCCCGGTGACCCGGCGGCCGCGGCCGCCGCCGCGGCCGCCGCCGCCGCCGCCCGGGCGGCGGCCGCGGCCGCCGCCGCGTCGTCGGCGATGCCGTGGGCCTCGGACGAGCTGCCGCTGCTGGCGCCGCTCGACTTTTCGGCGCCGCCGCCGCGGGGCGCGCCCTCACTCTTCGACGCCGACGCGCGCCCCTACCGCCCGCGGCCCGGAGTGATCTCGAGGTCCGCCAGCGTCAGGGAGGCCGCCGCTGCGCAGGTGGCGAGGGCGAGGGCCGGCGGCGCGTGCCCGCTGGCCCCCGGCGGGGCGGGCGCGGCTGCGGCAGCCTCGGCCGGAGCAGCCTCGTCCGCCGCGGCCGCCGCCGCCGGGACCCCCACCGCCGCCGCCGCCTCGGCCCGCATCGCCGCCGCCAAGGCCCTCGAGGCCGCCCTGGCCGAGTGCGGCCTCCCCTCGGGCAGGCCGGCCTACCCGACGCGGGCGGCGTGCGGCGCCTGGCTGGCTCTCAGGCTCGAACTCCTGGCGATGCTCGAGGCCAAGAGCGCCCTCGCGGCGCGGATGGCGGAGATGGGCGTTTCTCCGTCGAGCTCCGCTTCTCAGCACCAGCAGCAGCAGCAGTTCCAGCAGCAGCAGCAGCAGCAGTACCAGCAGCAGCAGCAGCAGGCGAGGATGCAGCAACAGCATATGCAGCATCAGCAGCAGCAGATGCGGCGGTGAAAGTTGGGTTTTTGAAGAGTTTTTTTTTGTAAAAAAAGAGAGAGAGCGCGCAGTCGAGGTCGAACGTAAGAAGGCACTTTTTTTTCCAACTCTGCTCTCTCTGTCGCGCCTCGTGGCTTCGTTCCCCCTCCCCCCCTCTCTCTCTCTTCTCCGCAGCACACGCGAAGAGGAAGCTCCTCGCCATCATGTCTGCAGTGGTGAGCGCGTGCGCGAGAGCTTTCTGCCTCTTCTCGAGACCAGCGGAAGAAGAGGAGGAAGAAAGAGAGAAATGTCGTCGATGGAGGGCCTCGATCGAGGGAATCGATCGAGCCCAATCGTTCCTTCAAAGTTCCACCTCACGCGCCTCGCCTTGCTCCGTTTTCCTGCCCGTGCGCGTCCTACCACACGGTAGCTACAGTCACGCTGAAGCTCACTGCGTCCTCGAATCCCCCCCAAAACCCAAACGAAAACTCAAAACTCGCAGGAGGAAACCGCCGAGGCGGTTGCCGCGCTCTCGGTCGGCGAAGAAGAAGCCGCCGCCGCCGGTGCCTCCGCAGGAGCTCCTGGCGGGTCCGACGCCGCTTCCGGTTCCGCCAAGCCCAAGAAGGAGAAGCCCAAGAAGGAGAAGAAGGAGAAACCGCCGCAGGGAGGTAAGAAGCAAGTTTGCAAGGGAGAAGAGAGGGGGAAAAGGGCTCGGGAAAAGATCCTCCTCTTCTCGACCTCGCCTCGACCCCGAGAAACTCAAAAAAACGAAAAAAAAACCCAAACCAAAAACACCCAGCCGGCGCCGCCGCCGCCGCGGGCAAGAAGAAGGAGACCAAGCTCGGCCTCTCGGCGCCCAAGGCCACCAACTTCTCAGACTGGTACACCGAGGCGCTCCTGGCCTCCGAGATGGTTTCCTACTACGACGTCAGCGGGTGCTACATCCTGAGGCCGTGGTCCTTTGCAGTGTGGGAGTCCATCACCGCGTGGTTTGACGCGAAGATCAAAGCGCTCGGCGTCAAAAACGCCTATTTCCCGCTGTTTATCACGGAGGACAGGCTGAACACGGAGAAGGACCACGTCGAAGGGGTATGTCGTCGTCGTCGTCGTTTTGGTTTTTTCTTCCTTTCGTTCTTCTTTCTTCGGGGGGTCGAGGGGGTCTCCACCTTTTCTCCGAAAAAACTCACGCCCTCTCTCTTTCTCTCCTCCTCTCTCTTTCTCTCTCTCTCTCTCTCGAAAAACCCCAGTTCTCCGCCGAGGTCGCGTGGGTGACAAAATCCGGCAAATCGGAGCTCGACCGCCCGATAGCGATCCGCCCGACCTCGGAGACCGTGATGTGAGTTTTTTTTCCATTTTAAAAACCTTTCCGAAAGAATTTCCCCCCTCTTTTCTTCTTCTTCCCTCTTCTTCTCACGCTCCTTTCTCCCCTCCCTTTTCTTTTCTTTTCTCTCCCCTCCCCCCCTTTTCTCAGGTACCCCTACTTCGCCAACTGGGTCCGCTCGTGGCGCGACCTCCCCCTGCGGCTCAACCAGTGGACAAACGTCGTGAGGTGGGAGTTCAAGCACCCGACGCCGTTCATCCGCACGCGGGAGTTCCTGTGGCAGGAGGGCCACACCGCCTTCGGGTCCCGCAAGGAGGCCGAGGACGAGGTCCGCGAGATCTTGAACCTCTACGCGAGGGTGTACACGGACCTGCTGGCGGTGCCGGTGATCGAGGGGCGCAAGTCCGAGGCGGAGAAGTTTGCAGGAGCCCTGTACACGACTTCGGTCGAGGTAACGATTTTGTTTTTCAGATGTTTTTTTGAACGTGTTCGGAGTTTTTTGAGTTTCCAAATTTTTGAATTTCGACAGCGAGTGAAGGCAGGCTCACTCTCTTCTTCTTCTTCCCCCTCCCCCGATCCATCCATATCCCGCGATCCCAACTCTGAAAACCAAAACAACAAACCAGGGCTACGTCCCCGAGGCCGGGCGCGGTATCCAGGGCGCAACGTCTCACTGCCTCGGCCAGAACTTTTCAAAGATGTTCAACATCGAGTTCGAGGCCGAGGACGGTGGGAAGCAGTTTGCGTGGCAGGTGAGAGGAGAGAGTTAGGGAGAGATAGAGAGAGAGAGAAAAGCGGGGAAGAGCACGAGAGAGAAAGAGAGAGAGAGAGAGAGAGAGAGGGGAAAGAGAAAGACAGCATAATCTCACCGAGAGAGAAAAAAATACCCGAAACAAAAAACTCCAAAAACTCTTCCCACCCGAAAGAACTCTTGGGGCCTCTCGACGCGCTCCATCGGCGTCATGGTCATGGTCCACGGCGATGACAAGGGCCTCGTCATGCCCCCGCTCGTCTCGCCTGTCCAGCTCGTCGCCGTGCCCATCGTCAACGCGAAGATGGCACCTGAAGACCTCGCCGCCCTCAACGCGAAAGCAGGAGAGCTGGTCGCTATCTTAAAAGCGGCGGGCGTGCGCTGCGAGCTGGACGCCCGGTCGGACAAGACGCCCGGGTGGAAGTACAACCACTGGGAGGTCAAGGGCGTGCCGCTCAGGCTGGAGCTCGGGCCGAGGGACATGGAGGCGAGGGTCGCCGTCGTCGCGCGCCGCGACGGCGGCGCCTTCGTCGCCGGCGGCGGCGGCGGCGGCGGCGACGGAGGGGAGGGCGGCAGCGGCCCGGCCAAGGAGACGGTCTCCTGGGACGACCTCGCCGCGAGGGTCCCCGCCCTCCTCGATCAGGTCCAGGCGGACATGTTCTCGCGCGCCAAGCTGCGGTTCGACGCCTGCCTCGAGAAGCACGAGACGTGGGAGGGGTTCGAGGGGGCGCTGGAGAGGTGAGAATTTGTGTTTCTTCCTTTTTCGAGTTGTTTCTTGGTCGTCGGCGTCGACGGGAAGAACTCAACAAGAAAAACTCCCTCTCTCCCTCTCTCTCTCTCTCCCTCTCTCTCTCTCTCCCTCTCTCTCTCTCTCCTCCTCTCTCAACAAAAAAAAAACAAAAAAAACGAACAACGAACAGGAGGCACATGTGCCTGGCGCCGTGGGCCGACGAGAAGGAGGTCGAGGACGACGTTCGCAAGCGCTCAGCGACGGTCGACGCGATGGGGGCCAAGACGCTCTGCATCCCGTTCGAGCAGCCCGAGCTGCCCGAGGGGACCAAGTGCTTCGCGTCGGGGAAGCCCGCGAAGAACTGGGCGCTGTGGGGGAGGTCCTATTAGAGAGGAGGAGACGAGGCGGAGAGGGAAGAGAGAGAGTGAGCGAGTTTTTTGTTTTGAACTTTTTGGGGGTTTTTTTCCCCCCCCGACCGAGAGAGGGACAGACGGCGCGTTTCCGACGGAGAGACATATTTCTTCTTCTTTTCTTTTAAATTTGCACTGCAAAAGAACAAAATAAGAACAGGAAAAAAACGGCCTCCTACAGAGCCCCAAACATCGGGTTGTTGAGCGCCGAGTCCAGCAGCGACGCGACCTCCTGCAGGTCCGCGGGCCTCGCCCTGCCCTCTGGCAGGACCAGCAGCGCCTCCCCTCCCTCCCCCGCCTCCCTCGCGAAGCCCGCCAGGCCGAGAAAGTCCAGCGCGCCGGGCACCGAGAACACGCGGGAGTCCAGCGCCGCGTTGGCGAGCCGCAGCCTCCGGAACTTGGGCTCCGTCGGGTTGGTCCCGACGTTGGCGACGATCTTGAGGAGCGTCTCGAAGCACGTCTTGGCCCTCTCCTCGGCCTCGTGCTTCTTCACCAAGACGAGGATCTCGCGCTGCTTGGCCAGGGAGGACGCCGGCTTGACGGGCAGCCTCTTTGCCGCCTCCGCCGCGGCCTTGGCGGCCTCCTTCGCGGCCTCGGCGGCCCGCTCTTCCTCGGAGAGCTCCGGCGGCAGACCCAGCGCCATGCGCCGCGCCCGGCGGTCCTCCTCGAGCTTGAGCTTGACCTTGAGCCGCGCGCGCTCCGCCTCCTCCTTCTCCAGCCTGCGGGCTTCGGCCGCGCGCGTGCCCGCGAGCTCTTCCTCCTTCCGCTTCGCGAGCAGCAGCTCCTTGCCGGCGCGGATGCGGTTGGCTTCCCTCTCTTTTTCCTGCGCGGCCTCCTCGGCGGCGCGCCGGGCCTTGGCGGCCGAGAGCATTTCGGCGGCCTTGGCCGCCGCTTCCTCCCTGGAGAGCTTGGGCTTGGGCGGGGGGCCCGGAGGCAGGAGGAGGGGCTCTTCGAGCCGGGCGGCGAAGAGGGCGGCCGGGTCCGCGGCAGCAGGTTTCTCTGGCTCTCCTTCGCCGCCGCCGCCACCGCCGCCGCCGTTGCCGCCGCCGCCGTCGCCGCCGCCTTCTTTCTTCTTCTCATCTGCCGCCGCCGTAGCCGCCGCCGCCGAAGAAGAGGAAGAAGAAGCAGCCTTCGCCTCCAGCCACGCCACCGCGCCCTCCACGCTGCCCCCTCCCTCGTTTCCCCCCGCGTGCTCCTCGCTCCCGCCGCCCGAAAAGTGCAGGGCCCGCACGGCCTTGTTGCGAGAGAATCCCATCTGCCGCAGGGACTCGAGCGCCGCGGCGTCGACCGCGGGCTCGATGAAAGTGGAAGGGTCGGTCGAGGGCACGAACGCCGCCGCCGCCGCTGCCTCGTCCTTTTCGGCCCACTTCTTCTTCGCGCCCGCCACCTCGCCCTCGCCGTCGGAGTCTGCCGCCGCGGCGGCCTTGGCTGCCTCCCTCGCGGCGATCCGCGCGGCGGCGACTTGGCCCTCGGTGTCCATTTCCGCCGCCCTCGCCGCCGTCTCGTCGACGAACTCTTCGTGGCCCGGGTTGAGGCGCTTGTGCATGTCCTGTTCTACCTGGGAGCGGCAGGGCTTGCCGCACTCGGCGCAGACCTGTCGGAGGGGGGGGGAGAGGGGGAGGAGGAAAAGGGTGAGTTGGAGAGGAAGAGACGGGGCGCGGCCGGCGAGTGGAAGAAAGGAGACCGGGCGCGGTCGGCGAGTGGAAGAAAGGAGACGCCGCTCGCGCGCACCATCGTCAAAATCGCTTCGGTAGACTCCTCAAAGTTGCTGTGCCCCGTGGCATCGCCGTGGTCCTGCGCTTCCTTGACGCTGCGGAGCTGGGCGCCGCAGTCGACGCAGCGCAGAGAGAGCGCCATCGGAGAGAGAAAGAAAAAGAGACAGAGAAAGGTTTCGTTCCAATCGATCAACGAGAGAATGGAAATGACAGAAAGAAGCCGAAGACCAACGACGCTTTTTCACACACAAAAAAACTTCTGCAGCCTCTCTCTCTCTCTCTCCTCTCTCTCTCTCTCTCTCTCTCTCTCTCTCTCTCTCTCTCTCTCTCTCTCTCTCTCTCTCTCGCACCCTATTGAGAAAACCGAGCCCACCACACGGCCTTTTTTCGCCTCTTCTTCCTCTCTTCCTCCTTCTCTCTCAAACACGAAACCAACATCAAGATGCGCGAGATTGTGGCATTGCAGGTCGGCCAGTGCGGCAACCAGATCGGCGCCAAGTTCTGGGAGACGCTCTCTGACGAGCACGGGGTCTCCCCGACCGGTGCGTTTTGTTTTTTCCCCTGAAGTTTTCTTCTTTTTTTGGTTTCGCGCCCTTCTTAGACGAGAAAAAGAAGCACCTAGCCCGCCTCTCTGGGTGCAGCTCCAAGGCTCCTTACTCTCTCTCTCGCTCCGATCGACCTCGAGACGTTAAGATGCGGCCTTGCGCGCGAGAAACGCGAGGCGAAACGGCGCGAAAGGCACTGCGAGTGCGGCAAAAAAGTGTTCGATGCCATCGGCGGCAGTCGAAGCGAGCGAGCCGAAGACGAACAGACTTGCGACGGAAAGAAAGAAAAAAACTCAAAAACCCCGACCTCTTCTTTGCCTCCCCTCCTCTCTTCTCCTGTCTTCTCGCTTTCTCTCAAAAACAGGATCCTACGAGGGCGATTCCGACCTCCAGCTAGAGCGCGTCAACGTCTACTTCAACGAAGCGACCGGCGGTGAGTTGGAGAAAAGAAAGAGAGGAAAAAACGGTTTCTATTTTTGGCAACGAGTTTTTCTCGTTTTCCCGCCCTCGCGAGCTAGAGCAACAAGATGCGATGCGGCGTTGTGTGCTGCTGCTTTGTTCGAGGAGAGAGAAGGACGCCGTCTCTTCTCTTTTGTCTTCTGCACGATCAGCATGAGCGCGGCACGCTGCGTGCGACGGGAAGAAGAAAGAAGAAAAGGCGAAAGCAGCAAAAGCTCGAGCGCGAGCGCGCAGCTCTTTTTCTCCTTCTTCGAGGTTTTTCGACGCCGCAACACCCAGGCTCAGCTCTCTCTTTCTCTCTCTCATCCCTTTTCCTTGCAAAAAAAAAAAAAAAAACTCGTTTTTCCCCCCCCAGGTCGCTACGTCCCGCGCGCCGTGCTCCTCGACCTCGAGCCCGGAACCATGGACTCGGTGCGCTCGGGGCCCTACGGGCAGATCTTCCGCCCCGACAACTTCGTCTTCGGCCAGGTTGGTTGTTTCATTTTTCACATGTTTTCATTCTTTCTTTCGAGACCCGACCCGACTCTGAAGAAAACGTGCGGGAGAGGAAGAGCCGCGACAATTTCTTTTTTTCCCACTCTTTCTACTTCTGCTTCTTCTCTTTCCCTTTCTCTCCGGGCGGCCTCTGCCCCTCCTCCCCTGCCCCTCCTCTTGTCTCCCACTCTCTCTCTGTTCTCTCCCTCTCTCTCTCTCCCTCAACACCATCGAAAAAAAAAAACAGACCGGAGCCGGAAACAACTGGGCCAAGGGGCACTACACCGAGGGCGCCGAGCTCATCGACTCGGTGCTCGACGTCGTCCGCAAGGAGGCCGAGTGCTGCGACTGCCTCCAGGGCTTCCAGGTCTCGCACTCGCTGGGCGGCGGGACCGGCTCGGGCATGGGCACGCTGCTGATCAGCAAGATCCGCGAGGAGTACCCGGACCGCATGATGATGACATTCTCCGTCGTGCCCTCGCCGAAAGTCTCGGACACCGTCGTCGAGCCGTACAACGCGACGCTCTCGGTGCACCAGCTCGTCGAGAATGCCGACGAGTGCATGGTGCTCGACAACGAGGCGCTCTACGACATCTGCTTCCGCACGCTCAAGCTGACCACGCCCACGTTCGGCGACCTCAACCACCTGATCTCGGGCGTGACCTGCTGCCTGCGCTTCCCGGGGCAGCTCAACTCGGACCTGCGCAAGCTCGCGGTCAACCTGATCCCGTTCCCGCGCCTGCACTTCTTCATGGTCGGGTTCGCGCCGCTGACGTCGCGCGGCTCGCAGCAGTACAGGTCGCTGTCGGTGCCGGAGCTGACGCAGCAGATGTGAGTAGTTTTGTTTTTGTTTTTGAAAAAGTTTTGAGAGCGTCCCCCCCCCCCCTGTCGAACCAAAAAAAAAACTCAACTATTTTTCCTTCTCAAAAACCTAAAAAAACTCTCAAAATAAACCTCAGGTACGACGCCAAGAACATGATGTGCGCCGCCGACCCGCGCCACGGCCGCTACCTCACCGCCTCGGCCCTCTTCCGCGGCCGCATGTCGACCAAGGAGGTCGACGAGCAGATGCTCAACGTGCAGTCGAAGAACTCGAGCTACTTCGTCGAGTGGATCCCGAACAACGTCAAGTCATCGATCTGCGACATCCCGCCGCGCGGGCTCAAGATGGCCGCGACCTTCATCGGCAACTCAACGGCGATCCAGGAGATGTTCAAGCGCGTCTCGGAGCAGTTCACGGCGATGTTCCGCCGCAAGGCGTTCCTGCACTGGTACACGGGCGAGGGGATGGACGAGATGGAGTTCACCGAGGCAGAGTCCAACATGAACGACTTGGTGAGCGAGTACCAGCAGTACCAGGACGCCGGGGCCGACGACGGGGTCGACGACGAGGAGGAGCTCGCAGGAGGCGAGGTCGCCGCTTGAAGGAATGGGTCGAAAATATGACTTATGAGTTTCGGGTTTTTTTCGTCGCACTGCGGCGCGCGACAAAAGAGAGAGAAATAACAACAACCACTTCTGTTTTACCCCTTTTTTACTTATGGTCCTCTTACGCGCACGGGGGGGGGATATAGATAACAACGAATGAACACTGCTAATTGTTTTGGTTTTGGAGGGAGACAAATCTGTGTGTGGGGGGGTGGCGAGACGACGGCGACACAATTTCTTCTTCCTCTTCTTCTTCCTCTTCTTCTTCCTCTTCTTCTTCTTCTTCCTCTTCTTCTTCTTCTTCTTCTTCTTCTTCTTCTTCTTCTTCTTCTTCTTCATCTTCTTTCCTTCTTGAGAGAGTTTGAGTCGTGACCCCGGAGAGTTCTTCTCCCCTCAAACTAAAGCCTGCGCCTTCTTCACCCCTCCTCTTTAGGGAAAAAAAGAAGAGAAGAGATGAGAATATTAACGTAGAGAAAAAAGAGAGAAAGGGAGAGAAAGGAAAGAAAGAGAGATTGTTGGAGTGGTGAGTGGGGGGGAGAAAAAGAAAAAAAGAGAGCTTTTGAATGACTTTTTTAATCTCTTGGCGTGGGAGACGCGCGAGAGAGCGAGCGTCGGAAAATCATGCTGTGCTTTCTTATTTCTTTTTCTTCCGCTCCTCTACTTGTGCAACGAGGTCTCTTTTCCCCTCTTTCTCCCCTTTCTTTGTCTCAAATTATAAAAAAAAGGCCGAGAGTTGAGGTCGAGGTCGACGAAAAGAAATCACTTTTCTCTCGTCTTTTTTCTCCATGTTTCGCGCCGCGGCCAGCGCGGCCGCGAGGGGCCTGGAAGCTTCAAATGCTGTCCCTGCTTCGATCTTGACATCCTCTTTACTTTGGAAGAAGACCTTGAGCGTCGCAGCTCGGCAAAGCGCGGCGCCGATGAATCGATCCCTGGGTCGCTATGGGCGATCACCGACCTCGACGTTGTTTGCCTCCTCCCCCTCCCCCTCCTCCTCCTCCTTTTCCGCGGCAGCAGCAGCGGCGACGGCAACGAGGTGCGCCTCCTCCTCCGTCGTTCTCCCCTTCTCTTCTCCGTTCCGCCGCTCGCACCTCGACTTCCCGCGGAGGGAGTCGACGCTGCAGCGCCTCTTCTTCGGCAAAAAGGGACCGGGGGGACTCGACAGCGACGCCGTCCTCTACTCGCTGATCGGGCTCAACGTCGGCGTCTACGCGCTGTGGCAGGTGGCCGATCCCGTCCTCGCCCGCAGGCACCTCGTCGTCTCGGCCGCCGCGCTCTCCGAGGGCCGGCTCCACACCGTTCTCACCTCGGCGTTCTCGCACAGGGACGGGGCGTCTCACCTGCTCGTCAACATGGTGTCTCTGTTCTTCTTCGGGAGGACCGTGGGGCGGGCGCTGGGGGGGAGGGCGCTGCTTTCCCTGTACCTGACGGCGGGGGCGGGGTGAGTTCACACTTTCTCTCTTTTCTTTTGCGCCGAGAGGGGCCGGGGAGAGAGGTTCCGGGACCGGGCCCCCCCAAAACTCACTCTTTTTCCTCCTTCTCTTTCTCCTTCTCTTTCTCCTTCTCTTTCTCTTTCTCCTTCTCTTTCTCCTTCTCCTTCTCTCTCGAACCTCCCTCTCTCGACAGCGGCGCCCTCGCCCACTGCGCCGCGGCGGCCTGGCCCTGCCTCTCCCTCCCCCCCGGCAGCCCCCACCGCAGGGCCTGCGTCCAGCGCTCCCCCGGGGCTTTGGGCGCCAGCGCCGCCGTCAACGGCGTCGTCGCGCTCTCGTGCCTGACGTGGCCGACGTCGACCGTCTTGCTGTGGGGCATCCTCCCGGTGCCGGCGGCGCTGCTCGGGGCCGCTTTCGTCTTTCAAGATGTGCTGGGGGCGTGGAGGGACATCGATGGGAGGTACGGGCGAGGGGGAGGAGGAGGCGTCGCTCATGCGGGGCACTTGGGAGGAGCGGCGGTGGGGGCGCTCTGTTTTCTGGCGCTGCGGCGGCGGAGGTTCCTCTGAGATTTCTCCGTTTCGTTCCAACTTTTTTTTACACCTGTAGAATCGCGTCTTCCTCTTTATCTTCCTCCTCTTCTATTGCCCGGGAGAAGCTCTCCATGAGCTCAAGATACTCCCGCGGGTGCCGCCGGAGGTGCTCGCAGTGCGGCGAGTCGAAGAGGCGCAGCGAGACGGCCGGCAGGAGAGGCGGCGACGGGGCTGCGCCCCCTCCCTCGCTCTGCCTCTGCCTCTCCCTCTCTTCCGCCCTCGCCGCGGCCGCAGCGGCGACCTCCTCCACGCTCCCGGGAGGAATCAGCGCGTCGGTCAGGGAGTACGCGTAGACCCGGGGGCAGGAGGGGGGAGGGGGCGGAGAAGTCCCATCCCTCTCGCGGCCGCCGCCGCCGCCGCCGCCGTCGTCGCTCGACGGGCCCTCCCAGGCCCGCCAAGCGGCCTCCATCGCCCTCTCGATGGGCCCCGAGCGCAGGAAGGCGCGCAGGGCCAGCTTCAGCGCCGAATCGCGCAGGGAAGCGGTCGAGTTTTGGGGAGAACTCGGGAGCGGAGGAGGGGAGAGGATCGAGTGAGGAGAGGAGGTCGAGGTCGAGGTCGACGGCCCTCCTTCTTCCTCCGCCTCCGCTTCTTCTTCCCCCGCCGCCTTTGCCTTTGCCCTCGCCGCGGGGACGCCCCTGGCGGCCGCGGAGATCCCGCGAAGCGCCATGTCTTCGTCGACCCTCGCGGGACACGAGTCGAAGATGACGCCGCGGAGCCTGGAGCGGAAGAGAAGGTCAGGATCCTCCCGCCGCCGCCCCTCCTGCGCCTCCCGGGCGAGGCAGGTTCCGGAGAAGAGGAAGCCCGCGTTTGAAAAGACGTGCGCTACTATCGCCCTTTGGTCTCCCTCTCCTCCCTCTCCTCCTCCTTCCGACAGGGCTTGTCGGGCCAGGGAGAGCACGGAATCGGCCGCGCGGGACGCGAACGGAGGGAAAAGGACGGCGGCGAGAGGGGGGCGGGCAGTCAGGGTGTCGTGTCCGAGGGCCTAAGAGAGAGGAGTTTTTTTTTTTTTTTTTTGAAAGCGAAAATAGTTGGAAAAAATAGAGGAAAAAACTCTCTCTCTTTCCTTTTCGTCTCTCTCTCTCTCTCTCACTCTCTCTCTCTCTCTCTCTCTCTTTCTCTCTCTCTCTCTCTCTCTCTCTCTCTCCTTCTCCCCTTCTTTCTCTCTTTACCTGCCACGCCTCGGAGTACTTGGAGAGGTCCTTGGCGCGGGCCCCGAGCCACCCAAAAAGGATCACCAGTGGCTTCTTGCTGCGTCTCCTCCTCGGGGAGAGAAGGGGCGGCGGCGGCGGCCGCGACGTCGCCGGGGAGAGGCCGCTGCCGCCGCTGTCGCTGCTCGTCGAGGTCGGAGGAGAGGAGGAGGAGGAAGAGGCAGCGGAGGAAGCAGAAGAGACGCGTTCCGGCTCATCGTCTTCGTCATCGCTGAGCGTCACGAGGACGAGCCTGTCCTTTCCCAGGGCCGGGGAGGAGACGACAGCGCGCTGCCTGCTGTTGGTGGAGGTGGTTGAGTTGAGAGGAGAGAAAGAGGACAGAGAGGAGGTGAGGGGCGCCCTTGAGTTGAGAGAGAGGACAGCAGCGGCGACGAAACTGAATTGGATGTTGAAGAAAAAAAAACGTCTCAAGCCAGATAGCTCCGACTGGCACTAAAGCCACTCACCGCCTTGCAGAGGCCAAGGGAACAAAACCCTCTCCGACATAGGAGCAAGTGACGGGGAGAGCACGGGGCAGCAGCGAAGCGGCTGGAGGGAGATGGTGCTTCGGTGTCGTCGATGGCCTCGGCGGTCGAAAGACCAAAACTCGCGGCGTCGCCTTTGCCAGGGCCGCAGCGGCCGCGGCTATCCGAGGGCTCGCAGTGCGAGCCATCATACCGATTTGACAGAGTTGATCGGGAACGAGAGAGGTGGCCAACGCCCCTCCTCTCTCAACGCCCTCCTCCCTCTCAACTTCCTCGGGCGACGACGGCGGATAGAAATAGTGCCGTCGAAGTCGCCCTTTCCGTTCTCTCCCACTTTTCGATCGAAGAAGAAGAGACTCTGCTTTTCAGCTCCTTCTCTCTCACCTCGGAGAAAGGGAGAACGCGACACGCGCGAGTGCGAGAGCGAGACCTTCTCTCTCGAACGCTCTCGCGCTTCACAGCAAAAAAGAAGGAAAGCATGGCGCCCGCCGGCCTCTCCCGAGGCGGCCGAGGCGGCCGCGACGGCGGCGACAGCGGCGGCACCGGCCCGTCATTCGCCCCGCTCACGCCAGCCGAGGAGCGCCTGTACGAGGGCCAGCCCAAGGGCTTCCCCCTCGGCGGCTTCGACCTGGACGACGTGATGCTCCCCGAGGGCGAGGACATGGGCATCGCGAGCGGCGACGACGACGCGGGAGACGACGAGGAAGGGCCCGAGACTGGCTTCGGCCGCGTGATCGGTAAGCAAAAGGAAGAGAAGAAACAAGGCGTCGGTCGATCGATGGAGGAAGAAGACAGCGACGACTCAATCGCGTGACGCTCGATTCTCCCTGTCACTGCTTTTACTGGTCTTTTCGATCCCTCGAGGCTATAGATCGCGTCGAGCTCTATGCCCAGTGGTAGTTTGAGGACCTGAAAAGAAAAGGAACGCGAGGAGCAAACGCCGCATCGAATCTCTCAGCCGCCGCCGTCGACGACGGGGGAGCGAGTTTTTTTCTTTCTTCCTCTCTCGTCTTCTTCTTAAACCTTTCTCTCACCCCCTTTCCTCTCCCTCGCTCTCTCTCCTCCTCTTGCCCCCCCCGCCCCGCCCCCCCCCCAAAAAAATAAACTTACCTCTCCCAGTGGTCGACAACCTCCCCCAGGTGCCCCCCGAGAAGTACGAAAAGCTCTGCGCCGTCGTCAAAAAGGTCCTCTCCGCCGTCGGCCGGATCGCCGGCGGCGACGACGGCGCGGGGCTCACGATGCCCGTCGACGAGGGCACGAAGCTCTCCAAGGGCTTCGCGTTCGTCGAGTTCGAGACGCCCGCCGAGGCCGCCGCGGCCGTCGCCCACGCCGACGGCTACAAGCTCGACAAGGCCCACGCGCTGAGCGTCAACAGCTTCGACGACGTCGCGCGGTTCCAGGCCGTGCCCGACGCCTACGAGCCGCCCGCGCCGCGCGGCTTCGAGCCGGGCCCCAACCTGCAGAGCTGGCTGCTCGACCGCCGCGGGCGGGACCAGTTCGTGGCGCGCTTCGGCGACGAGACCGAGGTCTCCTGGAGCGACGCGCCCAGGCTCGCGGCCGAGGTCGCGCACTCGCGGCCGTTCTGGTCGGACCGCTTCGTGCTGTGGTCGCCGCGCGGCTCGTACCTCGCGACGGTGCACCGGCAGGGCGTCGCGCTCTGGGGCGGGCCCGAGTTCTCGCGCCTGCGCCGGTTCGCGCACGCGGGCGTCCAGCGCGTCGACTTCTCGCCCGCCGAGAAGTACCTGGTGACCTACTCCGCCGCGGAGCCGGGCGGCCCGCGCGAGAAGCCGCGCGTGACCATCAACTTCTTCTGCGTGCGCACGGGGCGCAAGCTGCGCACATTCGAGGGCGGCGCCGACGAGTTCGCGGTCGGCTCCTCGCAGGCCCCGGGGGGCGGCCCGGGCTGGCCGCTGTTCAAGTGGGCCGGGTGCGCGCCCGGGACCGCCCGCGCCGACGAGGACAGGTTCGTCGCGAGGCTGGGCAGGGGCGCGGTCTCCGTCTACGAGGCGCCCGGCATGGGCCTGCTCGACAAGCGGTCGCTCAAGCTCGAGGGCGTCGTCGACTTCCAGTGGTCGCCCTCCGCGCCGATCCTGTGGACCTACCAGCAGGGCAACGAGCAGCAGCAGGTCCCGGCCAGGATCGCGCTGACGAGGCTTCCCGACAGGGTGGAGCTGAGGCAGAAGCAGCTGTTCTCCGTGTCGCGCGTGCGAGGGTGAGATTTTGTCCCCCCCCCTTTTTGGAGAGGAGGCGCGCGCCGAGGTCGAGAGAAGGGGGAGAAACAAACTCACTCTCTTCTGTTCTCTTTTCTTCTCTTCTCTTTTTTTTCTTTCCTTCTCTTTCTCTCTTCCCTTGCATCCCCTCAACAGCTACTGGCACCCCAAGGGCCGCTACCTCGCCGTCGAGGTCGCGCGCTTCACCAAGACGCGCAAGTCGACCTTCACCAACCTCGAGCTCTTCACCTTCGACGACGCGCTCGTCGCTTCCACCTCCTCCGGCTCCTCCGCGGCCGCATCGGTCCCGATGGAGGTCCTGGATCTGGCCAAGACCGAGGCCATGGTCGACTTTGGCTGGGAGCCCTCGGGCACGCGATTTGGCGTGCTGCATGTGTCGGAGTCTACGGGCGGCGGCGGCGGCGGCGGCGGCGGCGGAGGCAACGCTTCGGCTGGCAAGCCGACCTTTTCGATCTACGATATGGCCGGCTCCTCCAAGGCGGGCGTCTCAGGCGTCGCGCTCGCGTGCTCGCTTCCCGGACAGCAGGCGAACGCGCTCTTCTGGTCCCCCTCGGGCCGCTTCGTGCTCCTTGCGGGACTCAAGAACATGAACGGCCAGCTGAGCTTCGTCGACGCCGACGCCGGCGACGCGCTGTCGGCCGGCGAGCATTTCATGGCCACCGACGTCTCTTGGGACCCGACTGGGCGATACGTGGCGACGAGCGTGACGAGCGTGCACCAGATGGAGAACGGGTACAAGGTGAGAGAAGAGAAGGCTTTTTTGTTCGGTTCGTGGAGAGAGAGGCGGGAGAGAGAGCGAGGTGAGAGATTTGGGAAAACGTCTGAAGAAAAAAACTCACTCCCCCCCCCCCAAAAAACAAACTCCCCTCTTTTCTCCTTCTCCTTCTCATACTTCTCCTCCAAACAGGTCTGGGCCTTCAACGGCAGGCCGCTCTACGCCGCCGCCAAAGAGTGCTTCTACCAGTTCCTCTGGCGGCCGAGGCCGCCCACGCTGCTCAGCCCGGAGGCAGAGAGGGCCATCGAGCGCAACCTGAAGAAGTACGCGCGGGCCTACGAGGAGGAGGACGCAGCGCTCCTGCACGAGGCGGACGCCGAGATCGTGGCCGAGCGCAGGGAGGCGATGGAGTCGTGGAGGAGCTGGCGCGCGTCGAGGGAGGAGTACGCGGAGTGGCTCGCGGCAGAGAGGGTCAGGGTGCTTGGGGAGGAGCGCTCCAAGGAGAAGGAGTTTGAGATCGCGACTGTCGAGGTCGAGGAGGCCGTGGACTCGAGGGAGGAGGTCGTCCCTCCCGGGGAGCTCTGATTTGTTTTTTTATCTCGGAGAGAGAGAAGAGAGAGAGAGAGAGAGATTTGGCTCAGGGAGAGGGAGTTGAGAGAGAGAGCGCAGGTGGGGAAACAGAGAGAGCGCACGTGCGCGCGCGCGCGAGAGAGAGTAAAAAAGTGTGAGTCAAAGAAAAACATTCATGCTTTTCCCCCCTTCTTGCTCTCTTTTCTCTTTCTCTTCTTCTCGTTCGATGCGATCACGGGCAAAAATAGAACGAAAGACGATTTTGACAAAGGGAAAAGAATTCGAACTTTCAAGAACAGATCTCTCTCTCTCTCTCGGGGAGTTGGCGCGGCTGAAAGCGAACGACCTCTCCTTTCTCTCTCGAGAACCTAAAAAAAACTAAACAAAATCTCCTCTTTTTCAACGCCTTCCTCCCTTCTCTCCTCGAATCTCCTTACGACGTCTCCCTCAGCACCTTCACCACCGACTTGAACGCAAACCACTCCGGGATGTCCGCCCCGGACCGCAGCAGCTGCCTGAACTTCGTGCCCGAAAGCTTAAGCTGGTGCAGGTTTTCTTTTTCCGCGACGTCGGCCGTGACGTAGCCCTTCTCCTCGGTGTATGTGATGTTAAGCGAGGGGACCGTGTCCATGCCGAGCTCGGGCGCGACGCGGCGGGCCATGTCCTGGGCCTCGTAGGGGGTGTAGAAGTCGTCGCCTGGTGTTTTATTCGTTTTTTGTCAAAAATAGAAATTTGTCGAGGTCAGGAAGGAGAAGAAAGAAGAAGCGAGAGGCCCCCCCACCCTCCCCCCCCCAAAAAGTGGTGGAAATAAAAAGTACAAAAAAACTTCCTCTCCTCTCACCAGACAGCGACGACTTGCACCCGGCCATGTCCCTCCCGATGATGAAGTGCGTGCACCCGTAATTCTTCCTGATCGCCATGTGCTGCACCGCCTCCCTGGGACCGGCCATGTGCATCGAGTAGGGCAGGTACGCCCACCGCAGCCTCGGGTTGCCGACCTCCTCCTTCAGGACCTCGTAGGTGCGCACTCGGGCCTCTCCCGGGATGTCATCGTCCTGCGTCGGGCCCACGGTGGGGTGCACGAGGCAGACCGCTCCCTTGGAGACGTTCGGCGCGTCCAGAGCGCGCGTGAAGAGCTCGTAGTGAGCGCGGTGGATGGGGTTGCGGCACTGGAACGCGAGCACGTCCTCGCCGACGGGCAGCGCCGCCCGCACCTCGGCCGGGCTCGCGCAGGGGAACGCGCGCTTGGGGAGCGCGAGGCCCTTGACCTCGCCCCCCAGGTAGTACCTGCCGCGCTCCATCGCGATCATCTGCACGGCCGGGTGCTCGATCGACGTGGTCCCGTAGCACTGCCTCGCCTCGACGGGCTTGTCCGGCGCCCACTTGCTCGAGACGTCGAGCGTCGCGAGCTCCTGCCCCCTGTACGTCAGGAGCAGGACGTCGCCCTCCTTGATGGACTCGTCATCGGTGTCGAGGACGACGGGGAGGCCGAAGAGGAGGCCGTCGGGGAGGCGCATGGTCTGGACCACCGCGGTGTACTCGCGCTCGTCCATGAAGCCCCTGAGCGGGGAGAACCCGCCGACGACGAGCAGCTCGACGTCGCACGCGCCGCGGTCTGAGAGCTCGACGGTCTTGGTGGCCCGGGCCCTCGCGGCCTCCTTGGCAGCGTCGTCCTTGAGCATGAGGTCGACGAGGGCGTCGCCGTTGCCGTGCGGGGGGATGAGGGCGGTGCGGGTGGCGGTGGGAGCAGCGGAGGCGCTGTGTTTTGAGAGAGCGAGAGAGGGTTGGAGAGGTTTGGAGGGAGGGAGAGAGAGAGATAAGAAGAAAAAGAAGAAGAAGAAGAAGAAGAGGGAAGAAGAGGTGGAGAAGAGAGCGTCGAACTTTTTCTCCGTC
>Ga0315287_10000924_pt1 | contig 26273 bp, 29 predicted proteins | sample YL17G11_0_MG_FD_205037 | JGI IMG/M metagenome (GOLD analysis project Ga0315287, IMG submission 205037) | Sediment microbial communities from Yellowstone Lake, YNP, Wyoming, USA - YL17G11_0 | ecosystem: Environmental > Aquatic > Freshwater > Lake > Sediment | place: USA: Wyoming | collected... | reverse complement strand
CAAGAATATCTTTGGCTTCCGCAAAGTCCGTTATCGGGGCCTGGCGAAGAACCTGCACCGACTGGAAGTGACCGCCGCGCTCGCCAACCTCTACATCGTCCGACGACGATTGCTGAAAGCGTAGGTGAGGTGTCGGTGGGGACTGGGAAATACGCGAAATTGAAGCGAAAAATGTCGAGCCGGTGCGCGAAACCGGACCGTTCGGCGCGTTCAACCCAAAATCCTGCCGCGGTCTTCTGTCATGACCAGTTCTTCAGAGCTTCCTTAGCAAGTGAGGTGCGGTCATGGCTGTCGCCGGCCGTCGACGAAAGCCAGTACACGGGCACTGCGTTGAAGGGCATCGAGATGCCCGAAGACCTCAGCCTGATCGGGTCGCCTCAATCAGCCAGATCGCAGCGCCTAGTGTCACAAGACCATCCCTGTCATGCGGGGCAAGTGCCACCTTGAGCCGTTCCGCTGCTATCGCCCGGACCTCTTGACTTGCCTCGGCGAGCGCGGACCCCGACGGGCCAACCATCATCGCGAAGCGTACCGCCGCCTCCACGCCGCCGTCGCTCGCGAGGCAGACGGGGAAATCGAATGGATTGATCGCGACATCCGCAAACCCCGCCCGCTCCAGTATTCCGCGCAGCCGGTCCGGATCGGCCAAGGCAAAGGGACCTGGCGCATGCGGCACGGGCGGTGGCTCTTCCGGGAGCAGGTTTCGAATGGCACCCATCGGCGTAGTCACCCACTGATTCTCCCCCGCCGCGCGCCAGCAAGTGAACAGCAGCCGCCCGCCGGGGCGGACATTGGCCGCGATCGTGGCAAAGGCCGCATCGGGATCGCAAAAGAACATCAGGCCAAATTGCGACACGGCCAGGTCGAACGGAGCGTCGCCCATCCAGACAGACGCATCCGCCTGAACCAGCGTTGCCTTTCCGTCCGTCCGGTCCGCCGCCACGGCCAGCATCGCCGCGGATACATCCACCCCCGTCACCTGTGCCCCGCCATCCAGCCAGATCGTGCAGGTCTCCCCCGTGCCGCAGCCGATATCGAGCACGCGCTGGCCCGAGACCGATCCTGCCCGCGCCCTCAACTCCGCCGTGCAATGCGACAGCATCGCGTCCAGGCTGACCTGCATCGCGGCCCATTTCTCGCCCACGCGGCCGTTCCAAAGGTCGATCTGGGCTTTGTTTGATCCGCTCACAAACTCTCCTCTTGGGACAGGAGGAATATTAATGCAGTTTTCAGCATATCCGGCCAAGGCAATGCTGTTGGGACCTTGGACGGGCGCTCAAGACGCGAACGGCTTTCCATGCGGAACTCACAACAACCAAGTCGTATCAGAGGCGCCCTGGACAGTTTGCACGATTCCGGTGTTGCAACAACGCCAGAAGCGATGCGCGCATCATTCACCGCCTCCGCGTGTCCGTCGGCCGCTCGAACACGCGCACTACCCACCACAGTAGACCCGGCATCACCCGCCGCACGATGACGCTGGAGCGCGCATACCAGCCCGGGAAAACCCAGAAGCGATGCCTGCGGATGGCCTTTTCAACGGCATCGATGACCATGTCAGCAGTGATCATCGGCAGCACATCCAGGAAGCGCGGCCACCGCGTGTCCTTGCCCTGCTGCAGTAGAGGCGTCTTTACCGCCGGAGGGCAGACGCACAGGACCTGCACGCCCCGGCCGCGTGTTTCCTGGTACAGAGTTTCCGTATAGGCGACCACGGCAGACTTGGTAGCCCCATAGGCCCCCATGTAGAAAATGGGTATGTGACCGGCCAGCGACGCGAAGCTGATGAACTCCCCTGCTCCGCGTGACAGCATCTGTGGCATGGTCGCCGTAGTGACGTTGACCAGGCCTCCGACGTTGATATCGAAGAGCCGATGCACCGTTTGCGGGTCCATATCCACCACGGCGCCAAGGGGCATGATGGCCGCGCAATTCACGACGCGAGTGATGGGGCCCAGCTCCTGTTCGGTGCGTTGAACGGCGGCTTCGATTGCAGTGAAATCACGCACGTCGACGACGAGCTTCAGCAGCTTCTCGCTATCGCAGAAAGTAGCCAGAGCATCCGCGCTGACATCGACTGCGGTCACCTGCCAGCCCTGCTCCAGAAGACGCCCGGCATAGAGCCGGCCCATGCCGCTTCCGGCTCCGGTGATAAAGGCGACGCCAATACTCATGGCTTGGTCCTCTCCGATTCATTCAAGGTACGCTTGGTCAAAGATAGGGGCCGTTCCTCCTGTCCCGCTCCTCGGTAACTACCTAGCAGGCACAACATGCTCAGGATTCATCGGCATTTTGTCCTGTCGCTTGCGGCACTGACGCTTGCTGCCAGCCCCGGCAAGGCTGAGACCCCGGCCGAAGTTCGCGCGGCCGAGTCCGCCTTCACGGCATTCTTCGATGCCGCCGATGCCGTGTCTTACATCGACTCGGGGTACGTGAATCGCGTCGAGGGCCGCGACCTTGCCGGATGGAGGAAAACCGCCGCCGAACGACAGCGGGCGTTGGGTGCGGCACTCTCGACGGCCGGCCGCGGTCCCCTCTCGAAGTCCGACGCATTCGCCATCGCGGCGATGCGCAAGTCGCTGGATGCATTCGAGCCGGATGAATTCAGTTCGAATGACGCGGCGTCCGCAGCACCGGCGACCACCTGCAAGGATGCCCGGCGCCGCGACCTCGACTACGCCGCGATACGGGCGTCGCTCGTCCAGTGCTACGTCGAGATCGGCAACCAGCTCAAGTTCGAGAATGGCACCGTCGATCGCGGGACGGCGCTGCAACTGCTGCACGTGATCGAGGAACCCGGACGCCGCAAGGTCCTGTTCGATGCATTCCTGCCGCTGTGGGCTGCGCTGAACGGCAACGACGAACCCGACAGTCCCTATCGCCGAATGATTGCGATGGCTGCGGCCGATGCGACGCACGGCGGCTCCGAGATCGACACCGCCGCGCGCGCGATCGGAGTCGATACCGCGCAGGTCGAGCGCTGGCTGGTGCAGATCCTCGAGGAATGGCGGGACGTCAGCGGGCCCTCCATGGTCGAACCCTGGGATTACCGCTACCAGGGCAGCGCGGCCAATCGCCTCCTTGCGAGCCGCATTCCTGCCGCGGCATTGCTGCCGGCGAACAATCGCTTCTATCGCGATCTCGGCGCAGATCCCGAGAAACTGGGCGTCCTGTTCGACCTGGCGCCGCGCGCCGGGAAGTCTCCCCTCGCCTACACCGATTTCCTGCACCGCGGACGCTCCGCGGGCACGCAGTGGCAGCCCCCGGTCGCTCGAGTCGTCGGGATGTATCCCACCGGCGGCCTCTTCTCGCTGAACGAACTCGTTCACGAGACCGGCCACGCGGTGCACGTGAGCGCGATTCACACCCGCCCCGCGTACAGGGACTGGCCGGATTCGCTGTTCGCGGAGGCGTTCGCCGACGTGCCGTCGTGGAGCACGTACGAGCCGGCCTGGCAGCGGCGGTATCTGGGTGCCGATGTGCCCGAGGCAATGGCGCTGCGTGCACTCTTCAGCGACGTGATGCTGGACGTGTCGTGGTCATTGTTCGAGTTGCGCATGCTGCGCGACCCCAAGGTCGATCCGAACGTGATCTGGACCGACATCACGAGCAGCTACCTGCACGTCGTGCCCCATCCCGAGGTGCCGTGGTGGGCGATGCGGGTGCAACTCGTCGACAGTCCCGGTTACATGGTCAACTACGGGCTCGGCGCCGTGCTGACGGCCGAGATGCGTGAGCGGACGGTAAAGGCCATCGGGCCTTTCGATGCCGGCAATGGCCAGTGGTACGAATGGCAGAGCCGGCACCTGCTGCAATTCGGGTCCGAGCGCGACACGCTTACCCTGCTGCAGGCGCTGCTCGGCCGACCCATCTCGCCCGATGCGCTGCTGCGGCAAGTGCACAGGAGCCAGGCACCGCGCTGAGGCAGGCCCCGGTCAACCGATCACGCACCTGCGCGTTATGCCGGACAGGATGCCGCCATCTGGAGGTCGGTTCCATCATGCCCGCACCCACTCGCCTGGCTTCCGCCCTGCTCCCCCTGGCGCTCACGGCTGCGTTGGCTGGGTGCGCCACGGAGCCGCCCGTGGCGACGACACCACCGGCTCCGCCCGCGCCGCGGCCGTCCGCCAACGTCTATTTCTATCCACTGCAGGGGCAGTCGGCCGACCAGCAGGACCGTGACCGATACGAATGCTACGTGTGGTCGCGCAAGCAGACCGGCTTCGACCCCAGCCTGCCGCGGCGCGATGGTGGCCCGCCGGTGCGTGTCGTCGCGATGCCGCCCGCGGGCCACGATACAGTCGCGGGCGCCGCAACCGGGGCCCTGATCGGCGCGGCGGTGTCCGATCCATGGCACACGGGTGAAGGTGCCGCGGTGGGTGCCGTGGCAGGTGCGGCGATCGGTGCGGCTTCGGACGCCAGCCGACAACAGGCGGCGCAGGCAGCGCAGGGTCGGCAGGATGCGGAGCGCGCGCGCATCGAAGCCGAGGTCGATGCGCAGGTGCTCGGGTATCGCAATGCGATGAAGGCGTGCCTCTCGGCACGCGGCTACACCGTGGAATGACGGATCGCCGTGCCCACGCCGGCAGAGGTTCCGGCGCACGCAAGGAGTGGACGATGAAACGACGAATGCTTTCGATGCTTGCCGTACTGACCATCACCGCTGCGACGCTCGGCGCCGGTGCAGTCCTGGCCGAGCCGCAGCACGATCAGGGATCCAGCGCACATCCTCAGAATGGCCATCCGCCGGCACAGAACGATTCGCGCCCACCTGGCCAGCAGAACGGTCCGCATCCCGGCTACCAGATGGATCAGCGCTATCACCACGACCGCTATTACCCGCCACGCGGTTACGTCGTGCCGCACTTGCCGCACGAGTACCACGACGTGCATTACGGCAACAATCACTACTACTACGGTGGCGGTGCCTGGTACCGGCCGTACGGCCCGCGCTATACCGTCGTCGCGCCGCCGATCGGCCTGTTCGTCGGATTCCTGCCGGACTACTACACGACCTTGTGGTACGGCAACATGCCGTATTACTACGCAAATTCGGTCTACTACACCCGCAACTGGAACTCGCCCGGCTACGTCGTCGCGGAGCCTCCCGCCGGCGAGCCGAATCGCGTCGAAGCGACCGTAGACCGGGCTGGTGAGGATTTCTTCATGTACCCGCGCAATGGCCAGGGCACGGATCAACAGGCGCGCGATCGTTACGAATGCCACAGCTGGGCCGTGCAGCAGACGGGCTTCGATCCTTCACAGGCAGACGGCGGAGCAGCGTCAAACGATGCGGCCAGTGGCCGCGCCGACTACCTGCGCGCAATCAGCGCGTGCCTCGACGCACGCGGTTACACGGTGCGCTAGACGAGGTTCACCGTCGGACTCCTGGGGCCACTCGTAGCGCAGCGGTGCTACAGTGCGCCCTATGTCTGAATCCATGTCGCTGCGCCCGCGCCGGCGCTTCTGGGGCTGGGGCAACCTCACCGACGAACTGCTCCCGCAGGAGCAGGCGACGATCGACGGCATCATGAAGCTGCTCGGCGGCGCGTCGAGCAGCCCCCCTTCCCCGCAGGAATCCGATTTTGCGCTCGCCGCGCCTCTGTTCCAGCCGCCTGCCAGCCTTGCGCCGTGCTTCTCGAACTCGACTTACGATCGCCTCGCGCACAGTTACGGCAAGTCATTTGCGGACGTCGTGCGCATGTGGAACCGGTCGGTGCCGAATCCGCCGGACTGGGTGGCGTTTCCACAGGACGAACAGGGCGTTGCCGACATTCTGGACTGGGCCGCGCGCGAGAACATCGCGGTGGTGCCGTTCGGGGGTGGCTCCAGTGTGTGCGGCGGCGTCGAGCCCGACGTGGGCCTCAGTTACCGGGGCGTGGTATCGCTCGACCTCGAACGCCTCGACCACGTGCTCGAGGTCGATCAGATCAGTCGCTGTGCGCGTATCCAGGCGGGGGTGCTCGGCCCCGACCTCGAAGCGCAGTTGCGGCCGCACGGGCTCACCCTGCGACATTTCCCGCAGAGCTTCCAGTTCTCTTCGCTGGGCGGTTGGATCGTCACGCGCGCCGGCGGCCACTACGCCACGCTGTATACCCACATCGACGAATTCGTGCAGTCGGTGCGCATGGTAACCCCCCGGGGCGTGCTCGAGACTCGCCGACTCCCGGGCAGTGGCGCTGGACCCGATCCCAACCGGCTGGTCAGCGGTTCCGAGGGCGTGCTCGGCGTCGTGACCGAAGCGTGGATGCGACTGCAGGATCGTCCGACGTATCGCGCGTCGGCGGCGGTGCTGTTTCACGCCTTTGATGCCGCCTCCACCTGCCTGCGCGCGCTCGCGCAGTCCGGACTGAATCCCACGAACTGCCGCCTGCTCGACTCGGCCGAGGTCGCGTTCGCCGGTGTCGGCGACCGTTCGAGCCCGATGATCGTCCTGGGCTTCGAATCGGCCGATCATGCACTCGGCCCGTGGATGGAGCGTGCACTCGAACTGGTCCGCGACCACGGCGGTCAGTACGACCCCCAGGCCGTCGCGCGCTCGATGCAGGCCGCCGAAACCGACGACGCGGGCGAGCACCGCAAGGGCGCGGCGGGGGAATGGCGCGATGCGTTCATCCGCATGCCCTACTGGCGCGATCCGATGACCGGGCGTGGGGCCGTGCTCGATACGTTCGAGACCGCCATCACCTGGGATCGCTTCCCCGACTTCTATGCAGGCGTGAAACGCAGCATGCACGACGTGTTGCGGCGCGTGACGGGGCGCCCGGCATCCGTCTCCTGCCGCATCACGCATGTCTATCCGGACGGCCCGGCGCCCTACTTCACGTATGCGACGCTCGGCACGGACAAGAATGACCTGGCCTCGTCGCTCGCGGTCTGGCGCGAGATCAAGCTCGCGTCGATCGATGTCGTGACCCGCATGGGCGGAACAGTCACGCACCACCACGCCGTGGGCCGTGATCATCGCAGCGGATACGAGCGCGAGTCATCCCCGCTGTATCGCGCCGCACTCGCGGCGGCGAAGCAGAGTCTCGATCCTCGCGGCATCCTCAACCCGGGCGTGCTGATCGATCCGGTGGATCGGGTGGTCGGGATCACGGGCGCGGTGGGTCCATTGCCCGCCGCCTAGCCGGCGTCGGACGGAGATTTCGTCACAGCCAGCGCCGCACCGCGCGCAGATACTCTTCGTAATCGCGGCCGAATTTCCCGCTCAGGATTCGCTCTTCCGGCACGATCTGGAAGCGGTTCATGTAGACAACGAAGGCTGGCAGTATCAGTGCGCTGACCGCATGGGCGAGAAACCACGCCCAGCCGGCCAGCACCAGCAGGAACCCCAGGTACATCGGATTGCGGCTGTAGCGGTACACGCTCGAGGCGACGACCCTCGTTGTCGCACCCGGGCGCGTCGGATCGACCGTGGTGTGGGCGCGGAAAAATGCAACGCCGCCAGCCAGGGCAACCGCCACGCCGCCGGCCGCAAGCACGCCCGCGACGACGAGCCGGGCCGGGACTGCGAATGTCATCGAGGTCCCGGTTCGCGACACGATCCACATCACCAGCGCACTGATCGCTACCAGCAGCAGTGGCGGAATTTTCAACTCCAGTCGTTGCATCAATCACAGGCCTGACATCTTGGGTCCGCCACCTGCGGCGCCGTGTGAACGCTATTGGCGTGCGATCGCCGACTTGCCGCCGCGCAGCACGTACTTCTGGATCTTGCCCGTCGAAGTCTTGGGCAGTTCCGTCACGAAATGGAACGCCGTTGGTACCTTGAAGTGCGCCAGGATGCTGCGCGCATGGTCGCGGAGCTCGACTTCCGTGGACTGCATCCCTGAACGCAGCACGACGAATGCATGCGGCGACTCGCCCCACTTCTCGTGCGGCATGCCGACGACCGCCGCCTCGAGCACCGCCGGGTGACGCAGCAGGGCGCCCTCGACCTCGATCGATGAGATGTTCTCCCCGCCGCTGATGATCACGTCCTTGAATCGATCGCGGATCTCGACGTAACCGTCCGGATGGACCACGGCGGCGTCACCGGTATGGAACCAGCCACCGCGGAACGCCTTCTCGGTCGCCTCCGGGTCGTCGTAGTAGCCCTGCATGACGACGTTGCCACGTGCCACGATTTCACCGAGCGTTGCACCGTCTTGCGGCACGTCGCGCATCTCCTCATCCACGACGCGCATCTCGCCCGAAGTGATGAGTTCGACGCCCTGTCGCGCCTTGATGACGGCCCGTTCGCCGCCACTGAGCGCGGCGTGCTCGGGCAACGGCTCGCAGATCGATATCAATGGCGCGGTTTCGGTCAGGCCGTAGGCCTGGGTGACATTCCATCCGAGTTCGCCTTCCATGCGCTCGATCGTAGCCGCCGCCGGCGGCGCCCCGGCCGTGAGCACGCGCACCCCACGCCGCAGGTTCCGGCGCTGGGCCTCCGGGCCATTGGCGATGCCGATCAGCACGGTGGGTGCCGCACAGAGCATCGTCACGCGCTCCTGATCGATGTGCCGGTAGATCGACTCCGGCTCGACGCGGCGCAGGCACACATGAGTGGCACCGGCCGCCGTCACGATCCAGGTGAAGGTCCAGCCATTGGCATGGAACATCGGCAGCGTCCACAGGTAGCGGTCCGCTGGCGTCATCGGCAGGTGCAGCAGCGTTCCGACCGCGTTGGTCCACGCGTTGCGATGCGTGATCATCACGCCCTTCGGGTTCGACGTCGTGCCGCTGGTGTAGTTGATCGCGAGCAGGTCGCCCTCCGCGATCGGCGGCGCGTCGAAGCGTCCGTCGCCTTCCGTGAGCAATGCCTCGTAGTCCAGCCAGCCGTCCTTGTGCCCCTCGAGCGCGATGAAGTGCTCCACCGTCTTCATCCGCGGACGCACGCTGTCCACGGCGTCGAGGTAATCCGAATGCACGCAAAGCACGCGCGAACCGCTGTGATTGGCCAGGTAGACGAAGTCTTCGGGCACCAGCCGGTAGTTCATCGGCACGATCACCGCGCCGAGTTGTGGCACGGCGTAGTACTGTTCCAGGTGCCGGTGGGTGTTCGGCGCGATCGTGCCGACGCGATCGCCCTTCCTTAAACCCAGTCTCGCGAGCGCCGCAGACGCGCGATCGCAGCGTGCGCCGAATTGCGCGTAGGTCAGCCGCGTGTCGCCGTCGACCACGGCCTCGCGATTGCCGTACAGCTTGCGTGCGCGGCGCGCGAACTCGAGCGGTGTCAGTGGGGTATCCATCAGCCGTTCACCTGCCTTCCGCTGCGCGGATAGCCTCATGGCCGCGTCGCTACCAGCGTATAAAGGAACCTATCCCATCACGAAGTCCGGGTTCCAGCCATGATGCAAGACAAGTACCAGACCTACGCCAGCCAGGGGTCATCGCGGCCGGCCAGCGAGATCGCTGCCGAGCGGCGCGAGCAGATCGCAGCTGATCTCGCCGCGATGCAGGAGCGCAAGGACCGGGACCTCGTCCAGCAGACTGCCATGGAAAGCTCGCCCGAAACACGCATTTCGCTCTGGGAACGTCGCCATGGTCTCGCGTTGCCGCGCAGCCCGCAGCACCCGCTGTTGTCTTTCGTGGCGACCAGCACCGGCCTGCAGCTGGACCAGGTGATCGAGGAACAGACGCGCCGCGCCCAGCGCCGCGCGGGCTGAAGCCTCAGTCGTACCCCGGCGGCGGTGTGAAACCGCCGATCTCGGCCTCGATCAGCCGGGCGAACCGCAGCGTGCTGCGGTCCTCCAGATACGCACCCATGACCTGCATGCCGATCGGGACTCCGGTCGGGGCGAAGCTGCCCGTTGGGAACACCGTCGCCGGCAGGCCGGCCATCGAGGCCAGCGACGGCAGCGAACTGAGCCGGTAGTAAGGCGTGCGCACGCCGTTGATGGCGAGCGTCCGGTCGTAGAAGTAGCCGTCGTCGTGCGGGAAGGCGTTGGTGCTGCAGGTCGGCGACAGCAGCACGTCGATGTCGTGGAACACCCGCTCCCACTGCGCCTTGTAGCGCTCGCTGGTTTCCAGCAGCGTGAGCAGCAACCCCGCCCCGCCTTCCAGGCCGTTGGCGATCGCGTCCAGGAACGCGTCCTGGTAGCCGCGCATCTTGGCAGCGGCCTTGACGCGGGTTGCCGCCGGCAACGCGCTGCCGAGGATGCACTGCATCTGCGTCAGGAAGTCCTTGTAGTAATCGGTCAGGTCGCCGAAATGGGGCGAGAGGTCGACGCTGCGAACGCTGGCCCCGCCGTTCGTCAGGGCTGCGCAGAGGTGCTGTTGCGCGTCGAGAATGGAACTCTCGATTGGAATCCAGTCGGGGACCGTGAGGACGCCGACCCGGCAGCCGGCCAGGCGCTCGAAGCGCGCCGCCGGGAGTTCCAGTCGCCACGCCTTGCGTTCCAGTCCGTCGGCGCCGGCCATCACCCCGACCAGTAGTTCGAGGTCCGCGGCACTGCGGGCCAGCGGCCCCTGCACCGCGAGTCCGCGTGCGGGATTCGGAAAATTGCGCCACGGAAAGTGCCCCGAGCCCGGCACCACCGAGGCGCTCGGCTTGTGACCGAACACTCCGCAGAATGCGGCCGGGATCCGGATCGAGCCGCCGATGTCGCTGCCCAGTTCCGCCGCTGACAAGCCCGCGGCGAGCGCCGCCGCGCCGCCGCCGGTGCTGCCACCCGAGGTGAGGCCCGGATTCCACGGGTTGCTGGTCCGACCGAACAGGGCATTCGCCGCCTGCCAGTCCGCGTTCGCCACCGGGACATTGGTCTTGCCCAGTACGACCGCCCCTGCTTCGCGCAGCCGAAGCACATTGGGAGCGTCCTCGGCAGCGATCGCATTCGCCGGCTCGATCATGCCGCCCGTCGTCGGCAGGCCGGCGACGTGGATCCCGTCCTTGATCGTGATCGGCAGGCCATTCAGGACACCCGCGTCAGCGGTACCCATCGTCGCGTCGGCGTGCAGCGCGGCTTGCAAGGCCCGGACATCGTCTGGCGTGACGATCGCGTTGACTCGCGATGCCATCCTGGCGCGGCGTTCCTGGTAGCACCGGACCGTCTCGACGGCGGTGGCATCCCGTCGTTGGTAGGCCGCAAGGATTTCAGTGGCGGTCGCGAATGGGTTCATGCGTCCCTCGGCCTAGCAATCGCCGTCGTCACCCCAGCAGACCGACCGCCCAGCGCGCGAAGGACAGCCAGGCTGCGGTGCCCGACAGCATCAGTCGCAGGGGTTGCGAGGCGACCAGCAGCAGGCCGCCCCAGATCGTGACCGGATGCAGCCGGCGCCGGGAGGCGATGTCCCACAACGCGAGAGCGACGAGGAACAGGTCCAGGATTCCGAAAAAGGCCGGCGGCCCGTACGCCTTGATGCCGATGGGCCAGCGGGCGATGGCGGCGCCGAGCATCGCGATCGATGCGATCAGCATCAGACGCTTGTGCGACTGCGGATCGTGACGCCGGGCTATTGCGAGGCCCACGAAGGTCCCGAATATCAGCATGTCGCCCAGCGGAATGACGAGGAATTGCAGCGGCGGGATCGGGATGCCGACGAAACCGGTCGGCCGGCGCGCTGCGATCAGGGCGCCCAGCGTCCCGAGCAAAATCATCAGGACCGCGAGTCCGGCGCCGATGCGGCCCAGGCGCACGTGCACGTCGCTGCGGCCAACCGCGACGAGCGACGCCTGTGCGATCAGCAGGATGTACCAGGCTGCGAACACGGCGCCGTGCAGGTAGAAGATCGGCTCGTGGGCCGCCCGGACGTCCGGGAACCACGGCCGCAGGAAGAAGCTCTGTGCAAAGCCGAAGTAGACCGTGAGGAACATGGCGATCGCCATGCCCGTGTAGAAGCGCCGCTCCGATGACCAGGCGGCACGTCGGGTACGCACTGTAGATTTCATCTGAACCTCCCTGTTCTGCCGGCGCGAGCCGGCCGATGACCAACGCGGCACTGGCGCCGGACGGCCGCAATCACTTGCGGTCGCCGGCGCCAGTCCTTGATCGAAGCTGTTACGGCTTCAGCGTGGCGAAATAGGCCGCCAGGTCCGCAACGTCCTGCGCGTTGAGCGTCTTGGCTTCCTTCGTCATCTTCGGGCTCTTGGTGCGTGTCCCGTTCTGGTACTCCGTCATGGCCTTGGTGAACTTCTCCACTGGCATGCCGGCGATCGAGGGGTTCTTGGCGTCGCCCGTGCCGTCTTCACCGTGGCAGTCGGCGCAGCTCTCGCCCTTGGTCTTGCCGGCGGCCACGTTGCCAGCGGCTTGCGCCGAACCCATGGCGAACGCCATGCACGCACCAGCCAGGATCGACAAACATACTTTATTCATCGCTCTACTCCGTTCCAGGGGGGGAATTCACGCCACGCTTGGCCGTCGGCGGGCCAAACCCGGCACGCATGGGTATCGATAATATCAGTCAGGCCGCCGGGTTACAGCGGGGCGCATTGTTGCCTGCAGCGACGCGGCGCGCGACTCGTGGTTTTCCGCAAGACGAGACGCTTGGTGCTTAACGAAGCAGGCAAGTGCGCGTTGACAGTGACCCAGCTCGGGCAGTCGGCCACCGTGGATGTCGTGTCCTTCGACGATGCCGTGCAGGCCGACCTCGCGCTCAGCGTCGAAGGCGGCAAGCCAGGGGCCCGGCGCAGGTAGGTTCCGTCGGGAACCTGGACATGGCGGACGAACCGAAGAAGAAAGATCACTGGGACAAGCTCGGCATCGTGAAGCAACCGGTCGGCGGCCTGCTCACGGCGATGGCCGTCGCCTACGTCGGTGTCACCGGGTCGCGGATACTGGAAGACCGCCAGTCGCGCGAGGCCAACGCCCGCCTTTACTCCGAGCTGATGAGCCGGCGCGAGGAAGCGGAGTCAAGCCTGCGCAAGGACATGCTGGTCGCGATCATCGAGAAATACCTGGCCTCGAGTGAGAACGACCGCGACGCGAAGGTCCTGCAGCTCGAGAGGCTGGCCGACAACTTCCACGATTCGCTCGACGTGCGTCCGCTGTTCTTCGACCCCGCGACGTTCGATGTCAGTTATTTCGATTTCCCGATGATCGACAAACACTCGCCTCGCGAACGCGTGGCGCTGCGCCGTGGTGCTGACCGACTATGCCGCGACCGCGGCGGAACTCACGACGATCTGCTTCCCGGGCGAATACGCGAGCCTGAGATCGGGACCGATTCCTTGCAAAACAGCCCAGTCCTTGCAGTTCTTATTGGACGGCGTATATTCCGGCTATAGCCTCATGATTCTGTTGAGGAATTCATAAGGTGGCCGGCGGGAATTGACTTTACAATAATTCAATAAGTGTTTGATTCTAAAAAAATATATCTATCAGGGTGTCACATGTACGGGAACTGGGAATACTTCCGGCACGCGGTGCTGGTCCTCATCGGGCCGGGCTCCATCAAGCAACGCCTGATCGACGCGTACCTGGGGCACCTCAGCACGGTGAAACCCTCGGAACTGCCGGAACCGGCCAGTACGCAGTTCGCCGCGCTGGTGTCCACACTGAAGTGCGGACAGGCCGCGGGTGGGTTGTCCTGCCCGGAAGTAGCGGTCCGCAAGATGTCGGAACTCGACGCGGAGCGCCACGCGCATTGCATCCTGGATTGCTTTGTCGCGCTGTCGGCGCAGCATGCGTTGGAGCCCGAGGTGAACGCCCCACCCCGCCTGCGCGTCGTCGAGGACCTCGACGACGAGGATCTGCCCGCGTTCCTCAGTCGAGCTTGAATTCGATCATGTCGAAGCGCGTCGTCTCTTCATGACGCGCCTGCCGCCGGATCGCATCGACCAGTTGCCGCTGGTCCCAGGGCACCACTTCATCCCCGAATTCCAGCACCGCCGGCGCGATCGTCGCGTGCGCCCCGAACGGCTCCACGACGATCACCGGCTTGTCGAAGGCCTTGGCGCAGTGGAGCATGAACTCCACCCAGTCCACGTGCTTGCGGTACAGGGAGGCCGGCACGATCGTGACCTCGGCGTCCCTGATCTGCTTGCGGAGGTCGTCCTTTAGCGCTTCCTTGTCGCCGGCCGGCTTCTTGTCGGGTGTCGAGGTGTTCAGGTAGTAGAAGTTGTTCGAGTGCTCAAGGTACTCGAACACACGGAGGTAGTCGTCGTCCTGGAGCCAGAAATGGGCAACGAACAGGCGGACGGGATTTCTCTGCGTAATGCTGGTCATCGGGCCTCCATGTGTCTGCCGAGGGGCCTGCGGCCTAGTCTAGCTCAGCGCACGCGTTTCCGGATCGCCGCAATGACCCGTAGAGTAGAATTGCAGACCGATGCGCTTTCTGCTGTACAACATTCGCTACGCCACCGGCACCGGGGCGGCCTTTCACCTGCCGATCCCGGGCGCCGGGTACCTGCGCAGCAATGCCCGCGTGCTCGACGGGATCACCCGCTTCATCAAGGGCCAGGACCCGGACATCGTCGGGCTGGTCGAGGTGGATACCGGCTCGATCCGCTCCCGCCGCGTGAACCAGGCCGAAGTGATCGCCGAGTCACTCGGCCATTACTCGATCTACCAGTGCAAGTACGGCACCAGCTCGCTCAACACGCTGGTACCCATTGTCAATAAGCAGGCCAACGCCTTCCTGGCCTCCCCGCGTGTCAAGGGTGAGCGCTTCCACTACTTCGATACCGGCATCAAGAAGCTGATCATCGAGCTCGAGCTCGACGAGCTGTGCGTATTCCTGGTGCACCTGTCGCTCAAGTTCCGCCATCGCCACGCCCAGCTGCGCCACCTCTTCGATCTGGTGAAGGGCTCGACCAAGCCGGTCATCGTGGCCGGGGACTTCAACACGTTCTGGGGTGAGCACGAGATCGCGCTGTTCATGGAGGCGGCCGGCCTGAGAAGCGCCAATCGCGAGCGCTTGCCGTCCTACCCGGCGCGCCGGCCCCGGATGGAACTCGACTTCATCCTGCATACCCGCGGCATCGAGATCGACTCCTTCTCGATCCCGGACGTCACCTTCTCCGATCACCGGCCGCTCGTGTGCGACTTCCGCATTACGGGCGAGCAGCGCGCGGCCGCCTGACCCGGCCCGACCGGGTGAACGCCGGCTGGGACGCATTGGTTCGCGGTTCACTGTGATAGCATTGCGCTTCATTTTTCAGCGTCCGGACCGGTCGAATTTCGGCCCGCGGACCGACACGGAATGAACGAACCAGCACCCTTGGAACTGAGCGTCCTGCGCTGTTTTTCACCGCTGGACGGACTGCGCAACGAGAACCTGCGCGCCCTGGCGCGCAAGACGTCGTTGCGCGAGATGAGCCAGGGTCGCACGCTGTTCAAGGAAGGCGACGCCGACAAGCGCACCTACTACCTGGTGAGCGGCATCGTCGAACTCATGTCGGAAGGACGCATCGTCAGCACGATCAAGGCCGGCACGCCCGATGCGCGGCACGCGCTCGCGCCGATCGTCCCGCGTCGATGCTCCGCGCGCGCCGCCTCGGAGAAGGTCGAATACCTGTCGATCGACAGCGACCTGCTCGACGTACTCCTGACCTGGGACCAGACGGGAAGCTACGAAGTCAGCGAACTGCAGACGAACGGAGCGTCGAGCGACGACTGGATGACGATGCTGCTGCAGAGCCGGGCATTCCACAAGATTCCTCCGGCGAACCTGCAGGCGGTGTTCATGCGCATGCAGCGCGTGAACTACACGGCGGGTGACGTCGTGATCCGGCAGGGCGACGACGGCGACTATTTCTACGTGGTCGTGAGCGGCCGCTGCGCCGTGAGCCGCGAGACCCCGCTGAACCGCGAGGGTATCCGGCTCGCCGAACTCGGCATGGGCGATGCGTTCGGCGAGGAAGCGCTGATCTCCGGTGCGCGCCGCAACGCCACGGTCAGCATGCTCACCGATGGCGCGCTGATGCGCCTCGGCAAGGACGACTTCAATACCCTCCTCAACGAGCCGATGCTGCACTGGGTGGATTACGAGGAAGCGAAGGGCCTCGTGGCCGCGGGCGGCCGCTGGCTCGACGTGCGGCTGCCGAGCGAGTACGAGCACTGCCACTTCGACGGGTCGATCAACGTACCGCTGTATTTCGTGCGCCTGAAGATCAGGACGCTCGACCCGACGATTCCGTACGTCGTGGTCTGCGACAGCGGGCGGCGCAGTTCGGCCGCGGCCTACGTGCTGAGCGAGCGCGGCTTCGACTGCCACGTGCTGCGCGGCGGCATCGCCGCCACCGACCTCGCCGACTCGCTGTTCACCGCCCGCACCTGAGTCCGCGCCGGACCGTCACATCGTATGGGTGGGCTTGTCCCCGCCCAACGCACCGGCGAGGTAGGCCTCGATCTTGCGCTGGGTGTTGCCACGGTCCTGGTCGCTGAACTGCACGCCGATGCCGGCGGTGCGCTTGCCCTGGGCGCCCTTTGGCGTCATCCAGATGACCCGCCCGGCGACCGGCAGCTTCTCGTCCTCGCCCATCAGGTTGAGCAGCATGAACACCTCGTCGCCGAGGCGGTAATTACTGCTGGTCGGGATGAACAGCCCGCCGTTCTTCACGAACGGCATGTAGGCCAGGTACAGCGCGCTCTTGTCCTTGATGGTGAGCGTGAGCAGCCCCGGCTTGTTCGGTTGTCGCTGGGCGACGGCCATCAATGCACTCCTTACGGACCCACCGCGGCTCGCAATTCGATGAGCAGCGCCTCGACCACCAATTGCGGGGCGGCCGACCCTCCCAGCAATCGCCGGGCCTCGCGCAGGCGGTCCACGAGGTGGAACGCCCCCGTTATGTTCACTGTCGCGGCGGCCCTTTGCAAGGGTGCAGTCCCGGGAAGCGTGAGCGGAGTCTCATCTCCCGCGGTCCGGGCGCGGATGGCGAGCCCCAACCACGATTCCAGCCAGTCGAGGCGCGTCGGCAATCCCTCCCCCAGCATGTCCGCTGCAAGCCGGGTCACTTCGGAGCGACGCGACAGCAGGGCTTCGAGGATCTGCGCCATCTGCGATTCCAGCGCCTCGAAGTGCGGCGCAAGGCCCACGGCCTTCAGGGGCGCGCCGCCGGCGAGCGTGAGTAACCGTTCCGACGCGCCGTCCGGCAGCGCCTCGCGCAGCCAGCCCAGGGCCGACTCCGGGTCCGGCCGGGCGATCTCGATCCGCTGGGAGCGACTGCGCAACGTGGCCAGCAGGCGCGACGGGCGTGCGGTGACCAGCAGGATCACCGTGCGGCCGGCCGGCTCCTCCAGGGTCTTGAGCAAGGCGTTCTGCGCCGCGGCCGTCATCAGGTCGGCCGGGACGATGACCGCCACCCGGTACCCGCTGCGCATGCTGGTCATGCCCAGTTCGTCGCTCAACTGGCGGATCTGGTCCACGCCGATAGACTTCTTGTCCTTATCGCCCTTGGCGTCCTTGAGCAGGCGCACCCAGTGCAGGTCGGGATGCGAGCCGGCCCGGCTCAGGTGGCAATCATTGCACTCGCCGCAGGCGCGCAGGCTCGGCCCGCGGTTGGTGCAGAACAGCGCCGCCGCGAGCGCCGCGGCGAACCGCTCCTTGCCGACGCCCTGGGGGCCGTGCAGCAGCAGGCCGTGCGACAGGCGGCCGCCCGCGACCGCGGTCCGCAGACGCTCGTTGGCATCGGCATGCCAGGGGAGGAACTCGATCGGCAGCGGCGCGACGACCGCATCAATGCCTTCGTCGCTCATGCGCGCGCTGCACCGATCAGTGGCTCCAGCCTGGCGCGGATCGCAGCCTCGACGGCATGGACGTCACCCGCGGCGTCCAGCACGCGAAACCGCTCCGGTTCGCGCGCGGCTCGCGCCAGGTACGCGGTCCGCACCCGCTCGAAGAATTCGTAACGCTCGGTCTCGAAGCGGTCCGGCCCGGCGTCTCCGTTGCGGCGACCCGCACGAGCCATGCCGACCTCCACGGGCGCGTCGAGAAGTATCGTGAGATCCGGCTGGAACGCCGGGTGCACGATGTCGACGAGTGCATCGATGTCCGCCTCCCGCAGGCCGCGGCCACCGCCCTGGTACGCGTAGGTCGCGTCAGTGAAGCGATCGCAAAGCACCCAGGCGCCACGTGACACCGCGGGTTCGATCAGGTTGGCGAGGTGCGTGGCCCGCGCCGCGAACATCAGCAGCAGTTCGCAGGCTGCCGGCATCGGCTCATCGGCGCGCTCGAGCAGCACTTCGCGCAGCCTCTCGGCGCGCGGCGTACCGCCGGGCTCGCGGGTCACGACCACGTCGAGGCCGCGGCCCTTCAGCCATGCCGCCGCGCTCTGCAGCTGGGTGGTCTTGCCGACGCCCTCACCGCCCTCGAACGTAATGAACATCCCGCGCAAATCAGTGCTCCGTCCGCTGCTGCTGCCGGTACCGCGCCAGGTACTGCTTCACCGCCGCCTCGTGCTCGGTGAGCGTGCGCGAGAACCGGTGCGTGCCGTCGGGCAGTCCCGTCGCCACGAAATACAATTCACCCCGCGTGTCGGGCTGCACGGCCGCGTGCAGCGACGCCGCGCCGGGCAGCGCGATCGGCGTGGGCGGCAGGCCCGGCCTGGTGTAGGTATTGTACGGCCCATCGCGTTGCAGGTCGGACCGGCGCAGGTTGCCGTCGAAAGCCGGGCCGAGCCCGTAGATCACCGCCGGGTCGGTCTGCAGGCGCATGCCGAGACGCAGCCGCTCGACGAAAACCCCCGCAATGCGTGGCCGTTCGGCGGGATGGGCCGTCTCGCGCTCGACGAGCGACGCGAGGATCAGTGCCTCGTACGGCGTTCGCAGTGGCAGGTCGCTCGCCCTCGCCTGCCATGCGGCATCGAGCTCGCGCTTCATCCGCTCGCGCGACTGCCGCAGGATCTCCACGTCGGTCGCGCCCTTGCCGTAGAGATACGTGTCCGGGAAGAACAGCCCTTCGGGCGCCGTCCCGTCCTCGCCCAGCGCGCGCATCAGCTCGGCGTCGCTGCGGCCTCGCAGCGTGTTGTCGAGAACCTCCTGCCGCTCGAGCGCCCGGCGCAGCTCGCCAAACGTCCAGCCCTCGACGAGCGTGACCGAATGCTGGACGACCGCGCCAGCTACGAAAAGGCGCAGCAGGGTCTCCGGCGTGGTACCGGCCGGCACCGCGTATTCGCCGGCGCGCACTTGCGCGTCCGCACCCGTGAGCCGCGCGCCCGCCACGAGCCAGCGCGGATGACTGAGCACTCCTCGCTGCGCGAGCCCGCGCGCCACGGACGAGAGCGTCGCTCCGCGGGCGATATCGACCGTGACCGGCGTGTTCCCGATCGCGAGCGGAGCGCTCCACCACTGCTTCACGACAAGCGCGCCCATGCCAACGGCTGCGACGGCGGCCAGCAGTGCGAGGGCCAGGATGCGCCGCAGCTTCATGCCGATTCGGCGTCGAGCCGCGCCCGCAGCGATTCGGTGATCCGGCCCGGCGCAAATTCCCCGAAGCCGGCGATCCCGAGCACGGGCCGGATGCCGCGGATCGCGTTGGTCAGGAACACCTCGTCGGCCCGGGCGAGGTCGTCGAGGTCCAGGTCCGCGATCTCCACCGGCATGCCGAGGGTCACCGCGGCGCGCAGCACGACCTGCCGCATGACACCCGCCACGCCGCAGTCGCGGATCGCCGGCGTCAGCAACCGGCCGTCACGGGCGATGAATACGTTGGCCGAGGTCGCGCAGACCAGCCGGCCATCCATCGAGAGCATCAGGCCTTCATCGGTCCCCGGCTCGCGCAGCTCGGCGCTGGCCATGACCTGCTCGAGCCGATTGAGGTGCTTCATGCCGGCGAACTGTTCGCTGAGCGCGAGGCGCGTGCGGCAGACCTGCACGACGATGGGCCGCGTGGAGCGCTCCTCGTGTGAGTGGGACGACGCGGCGGTCACGATCCGGGTGATGGCGGGGTCGTCGGGTGGAGCGTACCCGCGAGGCCCGGGGCCGCGCGTGACGATCAGCTTCACGGTCGCCGCACCCAGCCCCTCCAGCACCCGGCGACAGTCCTCTGCGACCTGCTCGATGCTCGGCATCGGCATCTCGAGGCGGACACAGCTGCCCAGCAGCCGCGCCATGTGCAGGTCGAAATGCCGGATCCCACCATCGACCGCCGCCATGGACTCGAACAGTCCGTCACCGTACTGCAAGCCGCGATCATCTGCCGCGACCCCCGCACCCTCCACCCCGTTGACCAGCCGGCGTCCGATCATCCCTCGCCTCCCAGGGCGCGCAGCATGCCCCGGGCCTTTGCGCGCGTCTCGGCCAGTTCGGCCTCAGGAAGGGAGTCTGCCACGATGCCGGCGCCGGTTCGAAATTCGATGTCGGCGCCCTGCACCATCAGGGTGCGGATCAGGATATTCAGGTCCAGCGTGCCGTCGCGGCCCAGGTAACCCATCGAGCCCGTGTACGCATCGCGGGGGCCCCGCTCGAAGTCGGCCAGCAGTTGCATGCAGCGGACTTTCGGACAGCCGGTGATCGTGCCGCCGGGGAAGACCGCGGCGATCGCCTGTCCCGGCGTCACGTCCGCGCGCAACTCGCCTTGCACGTTCGAGACGATGTGGTGGACCGTCGCGTAGGTCTCGATCGTCATGTACTCGTCGACCCGCACCGTGCCCGGCCTGCAGATGCGGCCGAGGTCGTTGCGTTCGAGGTCCACGAGCATGACATGCTCGGCGCGCTCCTTCTCGTTCAGGCGTAATTCGCCGACGAGCGAGGCGTCGGCGTCTGCATCGGCGCCGCGCGGCCGGGTGCCCGCGATCGGCCGCGTGCTGGCGATGCCAGCCTCGATGCGCAGAAGTCGTTCCGGCGATGAACTCAGCACGGCACAGCCGCCGAACTGCGCGATGCCGGCAAACGGCGCCGGATTCGCCAGTCGCAGCGCCCGGTAGAGCGCGGTCGTCGTGACTTCGGGCGCCAGCGTCGCGTGCCAGGGGCGCGACAGGTTGGCCTGGTAGACATCGCCGCGGCCGATGGCCTCGAGCGCGGCGCGCACACCGTCGAGAAAGATCTCCGGCGCTTGCTCGACGATGCGGTGAGTCACGAGCGGGGCCGGGGAGTCGGGTGACGCCGGAGCGACCGGCAGGGCTGCGAGATCCTGCCGCAACTGGTCGCGCAGGGCCGACTCCTGCCCGGATTCGGCGCAGACGAGGAGTTCACCGGTCACCCTGTCGCGGACGATCGCGCCGTGCATCCGCCACGCGATCGCGCGCGGCAAGCGGCCCGGCGGCAGGCGCAGCGACGGTTCGACCTCGGCCGCCATTTCGTATCCGAGGTACAGGAACCAGCCGCCGGCAAATGGCGCATCGCTGCGGCCGCTCGCACAGCGCTCCAATCGCCACCAGTCATCGAGCGCGTCCAGGAAGCGGCTGCTTGTCGAGGCCTGCGCGCGACCGGTCAGCGTGCCGTCCGGCAACTGGGTGAGCCGCGCGCCGGGCAGCGCGAACAGGACGTCGAAGCGGCCGAGGTTCGCGGCCCCACTGACGCTCTCGAGCAGGATCGGATAACGCTGCGGATGGCGCTCGTGCAGAGCGAGCAGGTCGCAGCCGTCACGGGCGGACGCGGTCACCCTTACTCGAGGGCGCGGAACACGAGACTCCCGTTGGTGCCGCCGAAGCCGAAGGAATTCGACAGCACGGTCCGGACCTTCGCCTGGCGCGCGGTGCCCGGCACGTAGTCGAGGTCACACTCGGGGTCGGGATTCTCGAGGTTGATCGTCGGCGGCAGGATGCCGTCACGGATGGCCAGGATCGAGAAGATCGCCTCGACCACGCCCGCGGCGCCGAGCAGGTGGCCGGTCATCGACTTGGTCGAACTCACCGGCACCCGCCTGGCATGGTCGCCGAGCGCGCGCTTGATCGCTACCGTCTCGGCACGGTCGCCGAGTTCCGTCGAGGTGGCATGGGCGTTGATGTAGTGCAGGTCGCCCGGGTTGATGCCGGCATCGCGGATTGCGTTGGTCATCGCGAGTCGCGCGCCCTCGCCGTCTTCCGGCGGGGACGTGATGTGGTGGGCGTCGCCGCTCATGCCGAACCCGGAAAATTCGGCGTAGATGTGCGCGCCGCGGGCCCGGGCATGCTCGTATTCCTCGAGCACGATCGCGCCGCCGCCTTCGGCGATCACGAAGCCGTCGCGGTCACGGTCCCACGGCCGGCTGGCGCGGGCGGGATCGTCATTGCGTTGGGAGAGCGCGCGGGCCTGGCAGAAGCTGCCGAGCCCGAGCGGCGTGAAAGCCATCTCGGCGCCGCCGGCAACCATGATGTCCGCGTCGCCGTACTGGATGATCCGCGCGGCGATGCCGATGCTGTGTGTTGAGGTCGTGCAGGCCGTCACCAGCGCAAGGTTCGGCCCGCGCAGCTTGAAGTGGATCGACACGTGTCCCGCCGCGGCATTGATGATGCTGCCGGGAATGAAAAACGGCGAAATCTTGCGCGGGCTCTTCGACTCGAGCCACTTCGCGGTGGTTTCCTCGATCGTGCTCAGCCCGCCGATGCCGGCGCCCATCGCCACGCCGATCCGCGACGTGTTGGCGTCGGTCACCTCGAAACCGGAATCGTGCACCGCCTGCACCGCCGAGGCGAAGCCGAACGGCACGAACGGATCGAACTTCCGCACGTCCTTCGGCGACATGTACTCCTCGGCGTTGAATCCGACCGCCTGCCCGCCGATGCGGACCGGGAAGGCGCTCACGTCCATCTTCGTGATCGGGCCGATGCCGCTGCGGCCGTTCACGATCCCGTCCCATGCGATCGCCACTGAGCTGCCGAGCGGCGAAACGATGCCTAATCCGGTAACGACGACTCTGCGCTTGGACAAGCTGAGTCCCCCTGGGTGGGCGTGAGAACGGAAATCTGGCACCGCCTTCCCTGGCGGTGGCTGCGGCCCGCGCGTCAGGCCTGGCTGCGGCGCTCGTTGATGTAGTCGATCGCCTGCTGGACGGTGGTGATCTTTTCGGCGTCCTCGTCCGGAATTTCGGTCTCGAATTCCTCTTCGAGCGCCATGACGAGTTCGACAGTGTCGAGCGAGTCCGCACCGAGGTCGTCGACGAAGGACGACTCTTTGGTCACCTCTTCTTCCTTGACCCCCAGTTGCTCGGCGACGATCGCCTTCACTCGCTGTTCAATACTGCTCATTTTCGTTGGAATCCTTTGGAAGGAATGAAGTCATGCCGGTCCTGGTCTCCCCCCGGGGCTGACACGGCATGGGCGGAGTATTCTATGTTAAGGGCGCCGACGGGGTCCAATGACGCTGTTTTTCCTTTCAGATCATGTACATGCCGCCGTTCACGTGCAGCGTCTCGCCGGTGATATACGCAGCTTTGGGCGAAGCCAGGAAGGCCACGGCGTGCGCGATGTCCTCCGGCGAACCCAGCCGGCCGAGCGGTACCTGCCCCAGCAGAGTGGCGCGACTCGCCTCGCTCAGCGCGTCCGTCATGTCGGTGACGACGAAGCCGGGGGCAACCACGTTGACGGTGATGTTGCGCGATCCGACCTCGCGGGCGAGGCTCTTCGTGAAGCCGATCATGCCCGCCTTCGCCGCGGCGTAGTTGCTCTGGCCGGCGTTGCCCATGACCCCGACGACGGAGGCGATGTTGATGATCCGGCCGCGGCGCGCCTTCATCATCCCGCGCATCACCGCCTTGCAGGTCCGGTAGACGGAACCGAGGTCAGTCTCGATCACCGTCTGCCAGTCCGCCGCGCTCATCCGCATCAGCAGGCCGTCCTTGGTGATTCCGGCATTGTTGACGAGGATCGACGGCACTCCCTCCTTGCCCTCGATGTCCTTGAGGCACTGCTCGACCGATTCGGCCTGCGCGACGTCGAGCACCGCTCCCCGGCCCTGGATGCCGGCGGCCGCGAGGTACTCGTCGATGGCACGCGCGCCCGCCTCGCTGGTCGCAGTGCCGATGACCCGTGCGCCCTGCCGTCCGAGTTCAAGCGCGATCGCGCGGCCGATGCCGCGGGAGGCGCCGGTGACCAGGGCCAGTTCGTTCTCAAGCATCGGGCGACTCCTTGCAGGCCGCCAGCGCGACCGCGAGCGAAGCGGGATCTTCCAGCGCCAGCATCTTCAGGTCGGGTCGGCGCTCGATGCGGCGATTGAGCGACGTGAGCACCTTGCCGGGCCCGCATTCGACGAACGTCGTGACGCCGCTCGCCAGCATTGCACGCACTGTGTCGGCCCACCGCACGGGCTTGTAAAGCTGTTCCTTAAGCGACTGGCGGGTGCCTTCCGGATCGGAATGCTTGCGCATGTCGACCGCATAGACGTCAGGCACGTTCGGGCGGCGCACGTCCACGCCGGCCATGCGAGCCGCCAACTGCTCCGCCGCGCCGACCAGCAGGCTGCTGTGGCACGGCACGCTGATGGACAGCAGCGCCGCCCGCTTGGCGCCGCGGCTCTTCACCGCTTCCATCGCACGCGCCACCGCCGTGGCGTTGCCGGCGATCACGACTTGCCCGGGCGAATTGAAGTTCACCGCCTCGACGACTTCCCCCTGCGCCGCTTCGCGACACGCGGCCTCCACGTCGGCGTCATCGAGGCCGAGTACCGCGGCCATCGCGCCTTGCCCGAACGGCACGGCCTGCTGCATGACCTGTCCGCGGTAGCGGACGAGATCGATGGCCGTCCGAAAATCCAGGACCTCTGAGCACACCAGTGCCGAGTATTCTCCGAGACTGTGCCCGGCCATGGCCACCGGTCGCGGTCCGCCGTGCCGGAGCCAGACGCGCCAGGTGGCGACACCCGCTGCCAGCATTACGGGCTGCGTTTTCTCGGTCGAGGCGAGGTCGGCCTCCGGGCCGTGCTGGCACAAAGCCCACAAGTCGTAGCCCAGGACGTCCGAGGCTTCGGCGAAAGTCTGCTGCACGACGGGTTCCGCCGCGGCGAGCGCGGCGAGCATCCCGACGGATTGCGATCCCTGGCCGGGAAAGACGAATGCCAGCGACATCTTGCTGCTACTCCTGCGGGTGCTCCGCTGCGTCCGGCCGCGCGATTATAGCGACGGTACCCGCCGGCGCTGCCGCAGATTGAGATACAGCGCCGCGGCGAACCCGCCGAGGGCCCCGTAGGTGTGTGCCTGGTGCACGACCGGCAGGCTGAGCGTGGCAGCGGTGAACGGCAGCGCTCCGGCAAAGTGCTCCCAGGCCAGCTTGGCCGCAAAGGCCACCGTCACGACCGCGGTCAGCCGATCGCGGCTGGTATGCAGCCACGCCACGAGTCCGGCCGCCATGCAGCCGTGCAGCACACCGGAGAACCCGACGTACCATTCGAGTTGCGGCTCGAACACAAGGAACCCCAGGTCAATGGCCGCTGTCGAAGCTGTCAGGACGAGGAGCCAACCGCGCAGGCTGTACTCGCGTGCGAACAGCAACCCGACCAGCAGGAGCCCGGTGAGATTCCAGGCGAGGTGGAACGCGTCGGCGTGCACGAGGTGCCCGCCGACGAGGCGCCACCACTGTCCGTGCAGCACGGCAGCGCGCTCGTAGCGCAGGCTGGCCGTCACGTCCGGGCCGGCCAGGAACAGGATCACGAGCACTGCGGACCATCCGAGAGGGCCGATCCAGCCGGAAAGTCGCGGGCGAGTCAGGCGCTCGAGCATGGTGGAAGTCCGCGGGATGAGGACACGGTTTGCTATGATCCGCTTAATTTAACGCCCGTTACGGCCCAGGTGATGAAGATTAACAACACCTCACTGACTGCACACGCATCGATCCCGGTTGGGAACTCGCGCGGTTTCACTCTCATCGAAATCATGGTGGTGGTCGTCATCCTCGGCATCCTGGCCGCGCTGGTCGCGCCCAACGTCATCCGCCGCATCGACGATGCCCGCATCACCAAGGCGAAGCAGGACATCCGCGCCTACGAAACCGCCCTGAACCTCTACCGGATGGACAATTTCCGCTACCCGACGACGGACCAGGGTCTCGATGCGCTGGTGAAGCAACCCGCCGACCCGAACATCAAGAACTGGAAGCAAGGCGGCTACATCCAGAACCTGAGAAAGGATCCGTGGGGTAACGAGTACTCCTACATTTCGCCGGGCTCGCACGGCGACTACGACCTGTTCACCCTCGGTGCCGACGGCCAGCCGGGCGGCGAGGGATCCGATGCCGACATCGGCAACTGGAACATCGAGTAAGCCATTGCGGCGGTTCCCCGCCGTCCCGGCGGTCTCGGGCTTTACGCTGCTCGAGGTGCTGGTCGTCGTGATGATCATCGGCATCATCTCCGGCATGGCCGTCGTGTCGGTGAACGTGCTCGGCGGGGATCACGAGATGGACCAGGAGTCCGCTCGGCTGCAGGCGATCCTCACGCAGACGCGCGAGGACGCGATGCTGCTCGGCGCCGATGTCGGCCTGCGGATCGACGCCCACGGCT
>Ga0315287_10000923_pt1 | contig 26321 bp, 21 predicted proteins | sample YL17G11_0_MG_FD_205037 | JGI IMG/M metagenome (GOLD analysis project Ga0315287, IMG submission 205037) | Sediment microbial communities from Yellowstone Lake, YNP, Wyoming, USA - YL17G11_0 | ecosystem: Environmental > Aquatic > Freshwater > Lake > Sediment | place: USA: Wyoming | collected... | reverse complement strand
GAGCGCGAACTGGGTGAGATTGCGGCGAAGTCGGGGGCCGGGGCGCTGCCGGTGGTCGCCGACGTGACGCGGCGCGATCAGGTCGAGCGGCTCCTCGACTCGGCGCTCGTTCGCTTCGGCCACGTGGATGTCTGGGTCAACAACGCCGGTCGCGGCATCACCCGGCCGGTCTCGGCGCTGAGCGACGAGGACTTTGACGAGATGATGCTCGTGAACGTGAAGTCCGCGCTCTACGGAATGCAGGCGGTGCTCCCGCACTTCCAGGGTCGCGGTCGCGGGCACATCATCAACCTCTCCTCGATGCTCGGCCGCGTACCGCTCATGCCACAACGTTCGGCCTACACCGCCGCCAAGCACGCGCTCAACGCGCTCACCGCGAGCCTGCGCATGGAACTGCGCGAGCGCTGGCCGGACATCCACGTCTCGACCGTGTCACCCGGGGTCGTGGCGACCGAGTTCGGCGTGCACGCGCTGGGTGGCGGTTTCGATTCGCGGCAAATGCCGAACGCCCAGCCGGTCGACGAGGTGGCGCAAGTCATCGCCGACCTGATCGACCACCCGCGGGCCGACGTCTACACCCGGCCCGGGATGCGAGAGCAGGTCGCGGCCTACTTTGCGGCCGAGGACATGGGTGCGGCCGAGGCGCGGATGCCCGGCGCCCGCCGCCCGGAGGTGCCGGGGAGGTAGGGCCGCGCACCCTGCGGCCACGCGGACCACCGGCCGTGCCTCGCGGGAACAGACGCCGGGGCGCGGGGCCGCCATGCTAGACTGACCGCGCCGAGCGACCCGGAGACCACCCCTTGCCCGAGTTGTCGCAGCGCCTGACGGATGCCCTGTCCGACCGCTACCGGATCGAGCGTGAGCTCGGCCGGGGCGGCATGGCGACGGTGTTCCTCGCCGAGGACCTCAGGCACCACCGCCAGGTCGCCATCAAGGTGCTCGACCCCGAGGTCGCCGCGGCCATCGGTTCCGAGCGCTTCCTGCGCGAGATCGAGACGGTCGCGCGGCTCACCCACCCGCACATCCTCCCACTCCACGACTCCGGCCAGGCCGGAGGCCTGCTCTACTACGTCATGCCCCACGTGGCGGGCGAGTCGCTGCGCCAGCGCCTCGAGCGGGAGAAGCAGTTGCCGGTGGAAGAGGCGCTGCGGCTGGCCCGCGAGGTGGCCGACGCGCTCGCCTACGCGCACCGGCAGGGGGTGGTGCACCGGGACATCAAGCCGGAGAACGTCCTGCTGGAAGAAGGGCACGCGCTGGTGGCGGACTTCGGGATCGCCCGTGCCGTGGCCGGGGCGGGTGGGGAGAAGCTGACGGCGACCGGGGTCTCGGTGGGGACGCCGGCCTACATGAGCCCGGAGCAGGCGGCGGGAGGCCGGGACGTGGACGGGCGGAGCGATCTCTACAGCCTGGGCTGCGTGCTCTACGAGATGCTGGCGGGGGAGGCGCCGTTCACCGGGCCGACGGCGGAGAGCCTGGTGCACCAGCACCTGAACGTGACGCCGCGGCCGGTGACGGAGTTGCGGACGTCCGTGCCGATGCCGGCGGCGGCCGCACTGCAGCGGGCCCTGGCCAAGACCCCGGCCGATCGGTACACGACGACGGGTGAGTTCGCAGCGGCACTGGCGGCCCCGGCGCATCCAGGTGCGGCGCCCGCCGCCGCGAGCCGGCTCCGCGGACGCGGGCGTCGCGCCATGATCGGTGCGTCCATCGTGGCGGCTGTGGCGCTGATTGCCGCCGGCGCGTGGCTGGGCTGGGGCCCGCTCGCGCGCCGGCTCGGACTCGGGAAGGCGCCTCCCTCGAGCACGAGGGACTGGATCCTGGTGGCCGATTTCGACGCCCCGGATTCAAGTCTTGGCGCGGCGGTGCGGGACCTGGTGAGCACGGCTCTCGATCAGTCGAGCCTGGTCGCCTGCATGTCCCGCTACCAGGTCGCTGAAGTGCTCGAAGCCTCGGGTCGCCCGCGCGGGATGCGGGTGGATGCGGAGCTGGCGCGCGAGTTGGCGTACCGAAGCGGGGTGCGCGCGGTGGTGGAAGGCCGCGTGGCGCAGCTGGGGCGCGGGTATACCCTCACCGTGCGAGTGCTGGATGCGGACAGCACCCGCGTCATCACCACCGCGACAGAGACGGCTCAGAACGAGGATGGACTGATCCGGGCCGCGGACGGGATCGGCCGGCGGCTGAGGCGGGCGCTCGGCGAGAACCAGGCCGCCATTCGGGGTAGCGGAAGAATCTGGCTCATGCGCACGCCTTCGTTCGAGGCCGTGCGGCTCATGCGGCTGGCCAACCGCAGTGAATTCGCCGGGGACTACTCAGCCGCCAGGGCTTGGGCACGCCGGGCGATCCAGCTGGACCCCGAGTTCGCAGTCGCCTGGCGGGCGATGGGGGTCTGGGGGTCCAACCTTGGCGATGTCGACTCGGCTCTCTTCTGCTATCGGCGCGCGCTGAGCTTCCCGCAGAGAATGACGGAGGGCGATCGGCTCAGAACGGAAGCGCATATCGCCAGTAACCAGGACGATCCGGCGACGTCGCTTGCCCTCTGGGAGCGCGCCCGGGCCATCGATCCCATCTATGGCCAGATGAACCGCGGGCCGCTGCTGGAGACGTTCGGACGCCACGAAGAGGCTCTCGCCGTGTATCGTTGGACGCGGAGCCTTCCCGGACTCGGGCGTTCCCAGCCCGCGGCCAACAACGAGTGGTTATGCCTGTTGTCTCTCGGTCGCACCGAGGAGGCCATCTCGGTGAGCAGGCTCATCTCGGTCCCGACCGGAGATTATTCCGTGGCCGCCGTGAACGCGCTGGTCACGGCACGGTGGGCACAGGCGGAAAGCCTCGGCACTCTGACTCTGGACAATCCGCAGATCGAGAGCGGCAGTCGCAGCTCCGGAGGTTCGATCGCCGCGGGCGCGCAGTGCGCGAGAGGCTCGATCGCGGGTGCACGTACGACCCTCCGCCGCGTGCTCTCCATTCCCGAGCTCACCTCGGGGTCCCGGGAAGATGCCCTCCTCGTCTGGCTGTTGATCGATGTCGTCACCGGGCGCCCACGGGATCCAATCAACGGCCCGGGACCCCGTGACACCAGCGAGACCTGGCAGGTCCAGCGGGCGCTGCGTCTCGCCGTGGCGGGCGACGCGCTCCTGGCCCAGGCGGTGCTCCGTGCCCTGGAGCCACGACGGCCGACGTGGACCATGCGCGTGCGCCGAACGCTGGCGCAGGGCCTGATCGACTCGCGCGCCCATCGGTATCAGCAAGTGGTCGAAGGGCTGGGCCCGGCGGCCCGCACGCGCATGTTCGAGGGCCGCGTGCTCCCGGGGGTGATGCCATACGCGTACCGCTGGCTCGTCTCCAGGGCATGGGAAAGTCTGGGCCAGCCCGATTCGGCAGTGGTCTATTGCGCCCTGGCGCTCGAGCCAAGCCTGGGCTCGGATGACCTCTTCGTCGGACATCCCATCGCTCTGCCGTTCGTCCTGCAGCGGTTGGTGTTGCTGGAGACCCGCCTGGGGCGCCTCGACGGGGCCCGCAGGCACTGGCAGGCGCTCGACTCGCTTGCGACGAAGCCGGACACGGAGTTCCGTCCGCTCCTCGCCGAGGCGCGCCAGGCGCTCGCCAGCGCCGAGGCCATGGCGAGATCGACGCGTCGCTAGCTGCGCCCCCGGGATCAGCAGCAGCTTGCCCGTGGTCGCGCGGCCCTGCAGTGGGCGGCGCGCCTCGGCCGCCTGCGCGAGCGGGAACCCGCGCCCGATGCGCAGCCGCAGGGCGCCGTCGCGGACCCAGCCCAGCACCGCGGTGCCTATCCGTCGCGTGAGATGAGCCGGAGCCGTCGAGTCAGGTTAACTTGACGCGGTGTAAACTTAACTTGACATCACTCCCCGGGCGCCCGTAGGCTCTCTCCCATGACTGATGACGTTCGCAGCGAAGTCAGGAAGCTGCGGTTCCTGAATGGCGAGATGACGCAGGAGGAACTCGCCAGACGGGTCGGCGTGAGCCGGCAGACGGTCGTCGCGATCGAGGGCGGGATGTACAACCCGTCGGTCAGCCTGGCGATCCGGATCGCCAGGGTGTTCGGGGTCCCCGTCGAAGAGGCATTCATCCTCGATGGGGGAGAGATGAAGTCCAGCTCCCGGGATTCCGGGAAGAAGAGGGGTGCGAAATGAGGCGTGGACTCGCGATGATGGGACTGGGCCTGGTCGCAGCGACGCTCACGGTGTGCGTCGGTCCAGCGACGGCGATGGCGGAGAAGGCGGCGAAGTCCCCGATGAAGATCGGAGTCTACGACTCCCGCGGTGTCGCCGTCGCCTACGCGCGGTCGCCGGAGTTCGGGGAGAGCATGGCCAGGCTGCGCGCCGACTACGAGCAGGCGAAAGCGAAGGGCGACAGCGCGCAGGTGAAGAAGCTGGGGCAGGAGGGGCTGTGGATGCAGGTGCGGCTCCACCAGCGGGGCTTCTCGACCGCCGGGGTCGGCGACCTCCTGGTGAAGGTGGCCGGTGCGCTTCCGGGGGTGGCCCGGGAAGCGGGCGTCGTCCTCATCGTCTCGAAATGGGAGATGCCCTATCAGGACGCGTCCGTCGAGGTCGTGGACGTGACGCTGCCGATCGCCAGGCTGTTCAAGCCGGACGAGCAGACGCTGAAGATCCTCGGAGAGCTGAAGGACCAGAAGCCGGTCCCGTTCGACGAGGTCCCGCTCGACGGGAATGACTGAACGCTCAGGCCGCGAGCCCCACTTGAATTAGGAGGACGCAATGAGCAGTCGCCTCGGTTGGTTCCGCTGGAGGCCGTCGCCCGCCACGCTGGTCGGGGGCGCGGTGGTCATCCTCGGGTTCGTGCTCGCACAGTGGTACCGGTGGGGCTTCCTTGCCCTGGCGGGCGTGGGCGCCTTCGGTCCCGGCCTCCTGCGCGAGTTGGGCTGGCTCCATGACCAGGACGAGTTCCAGCGCCGCGCGGCCCATCGCGCCGGCTACCACGCGTTCATCATCACCGGGCTCGTCGCGTTCCTCGTCTATGCGTACACCCGTTCGGGGGGCACCTTCAAGCAGGCGGAGGAGCTCTCCATGGTCTACCTGGCGCTGCTCTGGTTCACCTGGATGTTCAGCTCGCTCTTCTCCTACTGGGGCCCGCAGAAGACCGCGTTCCGGATCCTGATCGGCTTCGGCTGCGTATGGGGCGTGTTCAACATCCTCGGGGACCTCAAGGACCCGGTCGGCATGATCATGCAGCTGCTGGTCACGACCGCACCCTTCTTCGTGCTGGCCTACATCTCGCGCCGCTGGCCGCGCGTCGCCGGGGCGTTCCTGGTCGCGCTGTCCCTGTTCTTCCTCGGGTACTACTTCTACCCGGGGCATTTCACGAACCTGCTGCTCCTCGTGAAGCTCGGCGTCACCGTGCTCTTCATCGGGCCGCTGCTCGCAAGTGGCGTGGCGCTCCTGGGTGGCCGGGAGGAGCGCCCTGCAGCCGGGCCGGACGGCGCGCCCGGGGAGGGCGGACGCCAGGCCACGGCCGAATTCGGATGATGGAGTGGACGTCCACCGTGCCCACTGCCGGTGGGGAACGCGCCCGGCCTCGGCCATCAGGAGGACGCAGGGATTCTCCGCGCGTGATCCGTTTCGTTGGCGTCGTGATGCTCCTTCTGGCCTTCGCGCTCCCGGCCCGGAGCGGCGAGCAGCGGCCGCGGGTCTATCAGGCGGGGAGCCACAGCCACTCGTGGATCCTGCCGTACGCGGGCGACCAGGACGTGGTCCTGTCCATCTCGTCCATCGAGTGGGGAAGCCCCGACCGCTGGTCCTTCACGTCCCGGTACGTCCATATGTTCGACAAGAAGGCGGTGCGGGATCACAAGCCCTGGCTGCACAGCCTCACGGTCACGGCCATCCCCGGCACCTCCGGCGGACGCCTCGGAGTCGGCTACGGGAACGTATGCAGCCGCCTGGCCCTCCTCAGCGAGGCCCGCGTCGTGCTCCTGCGCACCTGGGGGAACCCGCTCGCCACTGTGGCCGACCGCACCTTCGTCGGGGCCGAGGTCCGCACCAGTTTCACGGGCGTCGTCAACGTGGGGACCGGCTACTACTGGCCCGTCTCCGGAGACGATGGCGACCGCAACGGATTCTGGGGATTCCACGTGGGCGTCGGGGTCTGACCCGCAGGGCGTGACGGTCGCGCTACGCCCCCGGGATCAGCAGCAGCTTGCCCGTGGTTGCGCGGCCCTGCAGCTGGCGGTGGGCCTCGGCCGCCTGTGAGAGCGGGAACGCGCGTTCGATGCGCAGCCGCAGGATCCCGTCGCGCACCCAGCCCAGAACCTCGTTCGCGCGCGCGAGCAGCTCGGTCCGCGTCGCCGTGTAGTGTCCCAGCACGGGCCGGGTCAGAAAGATCGAGCCGCGCTGGTTGAGCACCTGCGGGTCGAAGGGCCCGACCGGCCCGCTCGACTGCCCGTACAGCACCATCGTCCCGCGCGGGGCGAGGCAGCGCAGGCTCCGATCGAAGGTCGTGCGGCCCACCGAGTCGTAGACCACCTGCACGCCGGCGCCGCCGGTGAGGCGCCTCACCCCGGCTTCGAAGTCCTGCTCGACGTAGAGGATCACGTCGTCCGCGCCCGCCGCGCGCGCGAGTGCGGCCTTCTGCGGCGTGGACACCGTGCCGATCACGCGCGCGCCGCGCCGCTTCGCGATCTGGCAGAGCAGCAATCCCACGCCGCCCGCCGCGGCGTGCACCAGGCAGGCATCGCCGGGCTTGAGGGGAAACGTCGATGATGCGAGGTAGTGCGCGGTCATGCCCTGGAGCATCGCGGCGGCGGCCTGCTTCGTGCTCACGTCTTCGGGCAGGCGCACGAGCCGCTCGAGCGGCACGGCCGCGCGCTCGGCGTAGGCGCCGGATCCGCCCTGCCAGGCGACGCGGTCGCCGGCGCTGAACTCGGTCACGCCGGGGCCGACGGCGACGACCGTGCCCGCGGCCTCGGAGCCGGGCGTGGCGGGCAGCGCGACGGGATAGAGGCCGGTGCGCTGATAGACCTCGATGAAGTTCACCCCGACCGCCTCGATCGCGACCAGCACCTGTCCCGCGCCGGCGGTCGGGTCGGGGATCTCCTCGTCGGTAGACCTCGGGACCGCCGAAGGCGTGGATGCGGATGGCTCTCATGATCTCCTCCCGGGCGTGCGCCGGATGCGCGGCGTCTCCCCGCGAGCCTACGCCAGTGCGGCGGCGCGCTCCACCACGAGCGTGACCGCGTCCAGCGTCTCGTCCACGCGACCCTCGACGCGCACGATCCGGGCGCGGACTTCCCGCGCGTACCGGTGGAACACGTCGGGGAAGAGTACGCACTCGACGAGGCCGCTCCGGTCGGCGAGGGTCAGGAACAGCATGGTGCCGCCGCTCTTCGTCTCGACGCGGCGCCAGGCGCACGGCATCCCCACGACCGCGACTCGGCGCCCGGCGTGGGTGGGGATCTCCGCGGCGGGCACGGGACCGGACCCTTCGGTCCCGGACCGGTGGGTGCCCCCCGCGTGCGGGCCGACGAACACGTCGAGCGGGTGCGCGCTGAACCAGAGTCCGGTCGCGCGGCACTCGCCGCGCACGCGTTCGGCGGGGTCGAACTCGGGCAGGTCGGGTGCCGTGACGGGGGAGACCGGCTCAGGCGCGAGGTCCGTGCCGTCGGGGGTGACGAGCGCCGGGGCGCGCCCGAGGGCCGACCCACGCGTCGCGTGGGTACCCCGCCGGCGCGCCGGCGAGGCGTCGAGCCGCGCCTCGAGCAGCAGCGAGGGCCGCGTGCGCCCGGCGAAGTCGAGCGCACCCGCGAGCACGAGCGACTCCAGCTCCGGCAGCGTGAGGCGCACGCGGTCGACGAAGTCGGCGAGCGTGCGGAAGGGACGCGCGGCGCGACCGGCCACGATGCGTTCGCCGGTCGTGACGGCGAGCCCGAAGATGCGCCCGAGACCGACGCGGACGGCGGACGTTGTGCCGTGTCCCTGACCCTGCCCCGGGCCCGAGGCCGCCTCCAGCGTCGCTGCCCACGCGGAGTGGTTCACGCACGGCGCGAGGAAGCGCACGCCCGACCCGCTGCCGCGGGTACCCCGCCGCAGGTCCTCGACGTGCACCCAGGTGGCGTACATGCCGGCGTGGTGGTTCATGATCCCGACCGCCCACTCGGTCGGGAAGTGCGTCTTGAAGTACGCGCACTGCCAGCCGAGCGCGCCGTAACCGGCGGCGTGCGCCTTGCAGAAGGCGTAGGCGGCGAAGCGCGCGAGGTCGCGCCAGACGGCATGTGCGGCCTCGACCTGCACGCCGCGGTGCGCGCAGGCCGCGACGAAGCCGCGCTCGAGCGAGCGGAACTCCTCGTCGTCCCGCGCGGCCGCCAGCGCACGGCGCAGGTCGTCGCCCCCGGCGAGCGAGAGCCCGGCCAGCGCAGCGGCCACGCGCATCACGTCCTCCTCGTAGAGCATGACGCCGTGCGTGGCGGCCAGCACGGAGACGAGGTCCGGGTGGTGGAAGGCGGCGGGCTCGAGTCCGCGGTGGCGGCGGCAGAACGCCGCCTTCATGCCGGACTCGGCAGCGCCCGGACGCACCAGCGCCACGGCGGCGATGGTCTCCTCGAGCGTGCGCGCGCGGAGCATGCGCAGTAGGTGGCGCATCGCGGGGGACTCGAGCTGGAAGCAGTTGAGCGTGTCACCCGCGGCGACGCGCGCGGCGGTGGCGGGGTCGTCCCCGGGGACGAGGTCCGGGTCGAGCGTTGCGGACGGCGGCGTGCCTGGCGACCAGCCGCGCTTCACCAGCGTCACGCACTCGTCGATGGTGCTGAGCGCGCGGTTGCCGAGCAGGTCCAGCTTGACGAGCCCGATCTGCTCGATGGCGCGCTTCTCGAACTGCGTCACGACCACGCTCGACCCGTCGGTCCCTGACCGCCGGGTGCCCCGGGCGCGCTCGAGCGGGACGTACCAGGTGAGCGGCCGGTCGGCGATGACGATGCCGCCACAGTGGACCGACAGGTGCCGCGGCGCACCATCGAGGCGCTCGGCCAGGCGCAGCGCCCCGGCGAGCGGCGGCTCGCGCCAGTCGACGCCGCTCGCATCGGGCAGGTGCTCGAGCTTCTCCAGGTAGGGCGTCTCGAGCGCGCGCGGGATGCGCTTTGCCAGCGCGTTGACGCGGGCGTTCGCCACGCCGAGGGCCTTCGCGGTCTCGCGGAAGGCCGAGCGCGCGCCGAGCGTGGCGTGGGTCGAGATCATGGCGACGCGGTCGCGACCGTAGGTCTCGTAGACGTGCGCGATGACCTGGTCGCGCCGCTGCCAGCACAGGTCGATGTCGAGATCGGGGCAGTCGCGCCGTTGCGGGTGCAGGAAGCGCTCGAAACAGAGCCCGTGGCGCAGCGGGTCCACGTTGGTGATGCCGAGCACGTACGAGACGATCGAAGAGGCGCCCGAACCGCGGCCCACGGTCGGGATGCCCTGCGCGCGGGCGAACGCGACGATCTCGGCGACCACCAGGAAGTAGCCGGTGAAACCGAGACGCTCGATGATCGCCAGTTCCCCGGCCAGCCGGGCGCGGGCCGGGCGGACGCCGGCGCCGGTGCGGCCATAGCGCCGCGCGAGCCCCGTCTCGGCCTGGCGCCGCAGACCTGCCGGTCCCGACTCGCCTTCTGGCAGCGGCGCCTTCGGGAAGATGGGCACGCCCAACTCGAGTTCCAGGTGGCAGCGGGCGGCGAGCGCGGCGTTGTTGGCGAGCGCCTCGTCGGCCGCCTCGGTCACGCCGGCGGCGGCACAGGTCGCGCGCACGCGTCGCGTCCACTCGCCGGGGCCCGCGAGCCAGGCTTCGCGCGCGGCGAAAGCGGCGGCCGGCATGCGCTCGAGCAGTTCGCCCGCGGCGGCGGTCACGGCGATGCGGTGCACGTCCCAGTCGTGCGGCTCGAGCATCACGACGTCGCCGGTCGCGACCAGCGGCAGGCTCAGCCGCCGCGCCGTCGCGATGCGCTCGCGCAGGGGGCACCCGTTCGCGGGGCCGCGTTCGGCGGCGATCCCGCGCACGCCCAGCCACAGCCCGCCCGCGCCCGTGCGGTGACGCGCCGACCCGGGGTGCACGCCGGTGGCAGCCGGTACGCCGGCCGCCAGCAGCGCCGCGGCGAGCCCTGGCGACTCGACCACGACGTGCAGTCCGGCGTGCCACTCCGCGAGTGCTCGCACGAAGTCGAAGCCGGCGTCGAGTTGCCGCGCCGTGAGCACGGCGCAGAGGTTGGCGTAGCCGCGCCGGTCGAGCGCGATGAGCAGCGCACCCGGGCGCCGTCGCGGGGAAGCGGCCTCTGCCGCGCGCACGGCAGAGGCCGGTGCGGCGCGCAGCGTCACCTCGGCGCCGAGCAGCGGCTTGAGTCCCTCGGCGCGCGCGGTGCGGTAGAACGCCAGGGCGAGGTAGAGGTTGTCGCGATCCGCGAGGGCCATGGCATCGTAGCCCAGCGTCAGCGCCCGCTCGATCAGTGCCCGCGGCGACGCGGTGCCGTCGAGCAGCGTGCCGTGCGAGCGGACCCGCAGCGGGACGAACGTCACGGGTGATTCCCGCCCGGTGTCCAGGCGCGGGCCGGCCCTTGCAGGGCCGGGGGAGTGCGCGAGCGTGGCGCCCACGCCGGTGTTCCGGCACGACCGTCCGCGTGCGAGCGGGGTGCGAAGAAAACCCTCACGCGCTGGGTCCGTGTGGCGATAACATGCAGGGCACAGACGTCGGCCGTGCCCACCAGACCTGGCCGTGAAGGAGACATCAAGTGAATCGTCGCTGGTACCGTCTTGCTGCAGTCGTTGCGTTCATCGCCTGGGCGGCCATCGCGTATGCGAGGACCTCCGGGTCCCCCGCCTCGAGGACCGGGGCTCCGATCGTCGCCAGCGCGCCCGCCGAGTTGCTCTGCGACAACTGCCACACCGCGAGCGGAATGAACGACAGCGGTTCGATCACGGTGCTGGGAGTGCCTCCGCTCTTCCGCGCGGGCTCGACCTACCGGCTCACCGTGCACCTGGCCTCGACGCACACGTTCGGGTCGAGCACCGTCTGGGGCTTTCAGCTCACGTCGGCCGACCAGGCGACGGGGGTCGGCGCGGGCACCTTCACGCTCGTCAACGCGACGGAGACCAAGCTCGTGAGCGGGACCGGTTCGTATTCCACGCGGAAGTACGTGGACCACACGTCGAGCGGCATCAAGACCGGCGCGGCCTCGCCCGTCGAGTGGCAGGTGGACTGGACCGCGCCGGGTTCGGCGGCGTCCGGCGTGGCGTTCTATGCGGCGGGGCTCTCGAGCGATGGCACGGGCGAAGGCAACAGTTGGATCTACACCGGCACGGCCGCCAGTGCGGACACGGTGACCGAAGCGATCCCCCTCACCTGGGGCGCGGTGAAGAGGCGGTACTCGAAGTAACCCGGCCAGGCGATCCGGTCGGCGCGGCGCCGCGAGACGCCGCGCCGATCGGGTTCCGTGCCCCGTGGCGGGACGCGCCCGGCGGTCCCGCGGGCGCGTTGCGCCGCAGCGGCGTCCGGTGCGCCGTCTGCCGGTGCCCGTCATGCGCCCGGTTCCTCCGCTACTTCGTGAGCGAGGGCGTGCGCAGCACGAAGCCGTGCTCGTCCTCCGCGAGCCGCCCCTTCAGGTGAAGGGCGCGGCCCGAGATGATCACGCCGTGGCCGAAGGAGTCGCGCACGCTGTCGAAGGCCCGGTAGAGCGCGGCCCGCCGCCCGGCCTCGCGCTCCTCGAAGAGCGCACCCTGCTCGGCGCCCGCACGCACGAAGTTCGAGAGCGTGAGGCCGACCTGGTGGAGCGCCACTCGCCGCGTGAACAGGCGCGCCAGCGTATCGAGCGCCAGCGCCAGTACGACCGGATCGGCGTCCGAGGGCTGCGGCAGAGACCGCGCGCGCTCCGCGGACTCGCCATCGGCGTAGCGCAGACGCACCGCGACGGTGCGCGGCCGGATGCCCAGTTCGCGCGCGGTGCGGCAGGCCCGCCCGGCGAGGTAATCGAGCATGCCCTCGATCTCCCGCCGCTGGGTGGTGTCGCGATGGAACGAGGTCTCGCGCGAGATCGAGAACGGCACCTCGCGTTCGCTCACCACGGCGGTGTCGCGTCCGCGGCAGCGCTCGTGGAGCAGCAGCCCGGGCGAGCCGAACAGGCGCTCGAGTGTCCCGGCCGGCAGCACCCGCAACTCGCCCGCGGTGCGCACGTTCATCGAGCGCAGCGTCTTGGCGCGTGCGTGCCCCACGCCCAGGACCTGCTCGACCGGCAGGTCGCGCAGGAAGGCTTCGGCCTCGGCTGCGGTGACGCGCGCGAGCCCGTCGGGTTTCACCGCCTTGCCCACAAGTTTCGCCAGCATGCGATTGGGGCCGAGCCCGCAGGTCACGGTGAGCCCGGTGGACTCGAGGATCGCCCGCTTGAGCCGGCGCGCGGCCTCGAGCAGGTCGCCGTGCAGCCGCTCGGTGCCGGTGAGGTCGCAGTAGGCCTCGTCGAGGTAGGTCTCGACCGCGGGCGCCATGTCGCGGCAGTGCGCGAAGACCTTCTCGGCGAAGCAGCGGTAGACGTGCGCGTGGCCCTCGAGGACGACGGCCTGCGGGCAGAGGCGCTTCGCCTCCGGGAGCGTCATCCCGGCCCGGAGGCCGAAGCGCCTTGCTTCGTACGAGCACGAGGCGATCACCCCCGTGCCCACGATGACCGGCCGGCCCCGCAGCCGCGGCTCGCGGCGCTGCTCGACGCTCGCGAAGAAGGCGTCGATGTCCACGTGGAGGATGATGGGCTCGGCACAAGGGCCGGGTGGCGGGGTCCCTGTCCTTGCCGGTGCCGTCGCCATCACCCCTCCAGCGTCACCGAGTCCAGCCACCAGACGAGGTCGGCGGACTGGAGTTGGAGTTGGTAGACGTCGCCGCTTTCGGCCGTGACCGAGAAGTAGAAGTGCGGGTGCCGCGGCACGCGATCCACCCAGCGCGCATTCACGCGCACCACGCGGTGCTCCCGCCCGCGCAGGCGGAAGGCGATGGGCGTGACCGCGCCGCCCCGGAAGTCGGCGCGCACGGCGACGGGCTCGTCGATGGGTTCCTGTCTCATGATGGACCTGGCGAGAGAGACGTTACTGCACAAATGTGCAGTCGTCAAGAGAGGGCTTGCAGAGGCTCCCGAACCCACCCCGTGCCTGAGACCGCGCGAAGCCACACCGCGCGAAGCCCGGGTGCCCCGGACCGCCTCACGGGTTACACTGCGCCGGACTTCGAACGGGTCGAGCGCCAGGGAGGCGGCCGATGGACCCGCAGTCACGCACCGAGGGAGATTCCGTGACCAAGACCCTGAGAACCGCCTGGATCCTGGCGCCGGCCGCGCTGCTCGCGTTCGCGCTCCTGCTGTCCGTCGCCCCGCCGGGGGCGACCGCTCCACCCGTCGCGCCCAAGACCCTCGAACTGGGCAAGGGCCCCACGATCGTGCTCGTCCACGATCTGGGCGGGAACCGCTCGGTCTGGATGCCGACCGTCCGCAAGCTCCTCGGCAAACACCGCGTCGTGCTCGTGGATCTGCCGGGCCACGGCGAGAGCCCGGCGCCCGACCCGTTCACGCTCGAAGCCGCGGCGGAGGCGCTCGATCTCGTGCTGGCGAAGCAGAACCCCGACAGCACCGTGCTGGTGGGCAAGGGCATCGGCGGGATGCTGGCGCTGCTCGAGCTCAAGGCGCATCCCGGGCGCGTGCGCGGGATCGTGGTCATCGAGACGCCGCTGAAGTCGCCGCTCAAGATCGACGACCAGGAGATCAAGTATTTCCTGCAAATGATGGATTCGGACTACGACCAGGTCCTCAAGATGGTCTTCGGCCGGGCCGGCAAGGACTCGATCCAGGGGATCGCCATCCGCGCGATGGCCGCCCAGACGCCGCCGCAGACCATCAAGGCCTACATCGGCGCCTCGCTCACCGGCGACGCCACGGCGGCGCTGAAGTCGCTCCAGGTGCCGTTCCTCTTCGTCGCGACCGACCGGCTCTTCAAGGGCGGGAAGAGCCCGGGAACTGCGCTCCTGGCGCTCGGCTACGAGGACACGACCTCGGTCCCGATGCGGCGCATCGCCGACGCGGGCTACCTGGTGATGCAGGACCAGCCCGATACGCTGGCCGCGGTCATCGCGGACTTCATGGCCCGGGCACTGGCGGTGAAGAAGAAGTAGGCGAGGCCCGGTGCGCCGGTCCTCCCGCTCCCTGGCAGGTCTCTCGCCGCCCCGGGCTGGACCCGCGCTGCACCAGCGTTGCCGGGGAAGGTCAAGGCCGAGCAAGGCACCGTGCGCTCGGCCTTGACCTTCCCCGGCAACGCTCATCCGGTGAGCGGCATGACGTCACGCCACGGTCAGCCCCTCGAGCTCGAGCAGCCTGCGCTTGCGCTCGAGCCCGCCGCCGTAGCCGCCGAGCCCGCCATCCGCGGCGATCACGCGGTGGCACGGCACGAACAGCGAGACCGGGTTGCTCCCGTTCGCCTGTCCCACCGCGCGGACGGCGCGCGGGCGCGCGATCCGGACCGCGAGCGCCGAGTAGCTGAGCGTGCGGCCGGGCGGGATGCGGCGCAACTCGCGCCACACGGCGAGCTGGAATGGCGTGCCGTGCAGCTCCACCTTCTGGCCGGAAAGCGCGTGCCGTTCGCCCGCGAAGTAGGCCTCGAGCCGGCTGCGGGCCCCGGCGGGGTCGCGGACTTCGCGTGTCTCGAACCTGCCGAGGTGGCGCCGCAGTTGCCGTTCCAGCGCGGCGCGCCGCGCAGCGCGGTCGGTGAATTCCAGGCCGACCAGCGCGCCGCCCTTCGCGTAGAGCGTCACCGGCCCGAGCGGGGTCTGCACCACGGCCGTCTCGATCGTCATTGTTTCCTCCTGGGTGTGGGTTCCGCGACGTCCTTCATCCACAGGGCGATCAGGGCGTAGGCGCGCCAGGGCCGCCAGCGTTCGGCGCGCTTCGCAACCTCGCCTGGCGTCGCGAGCCGGCCGCCGCGCCCGAGTGCGCGCCGCAGGCCCAGGTCGCCGGCCGGGAACGCATCCGGATCGCCGAGCGCGCGCATCGCTACGTAGTGCGCCGTCCACTCCCCGATGCCGGGGAGTGCGGTGAGCCGCGCGACCTGCTCATCGAGGCTCGCGGCGATGGTGAGGTCGAGTTCGCCGCTGGCGACCGCCGTGGCGAAACCCCGCAGGGCCGTGGTGCGCGAGCGCGTCAGTCCGATGCGCGACAGGTCCGCGCCCGCGACGGCGGCCGGTGTGGGGAACAGGCGCGTGATGGTCCCCCGTGGCCTACCGGGCAATGGCGTCCCGCACCGGCTGACGAGGCGGGCGGCGAGCGTGCGCGCCGCCGCGACCGAGATCTGCTGGCCGAGCAGGGCGCGCACGCCGAGCTCGAACGGGTCCCAGGCGCCGGGCACGCGGATCCCGGCCGGCGGGATCGCGGCCGCGAGCGCCGGGTCGCGCCGCAGGTGCGCGCGGATCGTGGCGACGTCGGCTGCGAGATCGAACAGACGGCTTGCGCGGCTCGCCAGGGTGAGCAGCGAGCGGGACGACGACGCGGGCCAGCGCACGCGCACGCCGGTCTCGCCGGGCACGGCGCGGATCTCGACCACGCCGGACTCGTCTCCGAGCCGCACACTGCGGCGGTAGACGCCGTCCGCCACCTCCTCGACGCCGGGCAGCACCCGGGCGGCGAAGAAGCGCAGCAGCGGCCCGGCGTCGAACGGCGGCCGGGCCGGCAGCCTCAACTCGAGCGCCTCGCCCTCGGGGGCCGTGCGGGTCGCGGCGGATGCGGCGCGCGTGCGCTCCACGACGCTCCTGCCCGCGCGGGATCCAGCCGGACGCCGGCGCAACTCGCGCGGCGCGCGGCGGAACGTGGCGCGGATCGCGTCGTGCAGACGCCGCGCGCTGCCGAAGCCGGACGCCAGCGCCACCTCCGCGACGGGCAGGTCGGTCTCGCCGAGCAGTCGTCGCGCGAAGTGCACGCGGCGCGTCCGCGCCACCGCGAGCGGCGAGGCGCCGAGTTGCCCGGCGAACAACTCCCGCAGCCAGCGCCCGGTCACACCGAGGCGTGCGGCGAGGCCCTCGACGCCCGACTCGTCCAGCGCCCCGTCGTCGATCAGCCGCAGCGCGCGTGTCACGGTCGCCGACGTGCCGGACCAGGCCGGGCCGCCCGGCGCGGTTTCGGGCCGGCAGCGCAGGCAGGGCCGGAAGCCGGCGCTCTCGGCTGCCGCCGGGCAGGCGAAAAAGCGCACGTTTCGCCGCGCGGGCCGGCGCGCCGGGCAGCCCGGACGACAGTAGATCCCGGTCGTGAGCACGGCCGTCACGAAGCGGCCGTCGAAACGGCGGTCGCGACTCGTGAACGCGCGGTAGCAGGTATCGTCGTCGAACATCAGACTCTCTTTCTACCATAGTCCCGCCCGGGGCATCGGACGTTTTCGGAACCGGATGCCGGGACCTGCCGGGACCTGCCGGGAGCTGCCGGGACCTGCCGGGACCTGCCGGGACCTGCCGGGAGCCGCTGGCCTTCAGCCGGGTCCGCCGCGGGCCGATAACTCCTGAGCGCCCCGTCCAACCCCGGGGCGCTCCGGAGACGCTTGTCCCTTCGAGCCAGTGTCCTCGCCTTTGCTGTGCTCGCGCTGGTCCTGTTCAGCGCCCGCATCCTCTCGCCGCCGCTGGCGTCGCTGACGGCCGCGTTCGGCCGTGGCCCCGCCATCGTCCTCGTCCGCGGGCTCGACAGCGGCACCGAACGCTGGCTGCCCACTGCGCGGATCCTCGCCCGGCGGCACCGCGTCGTGTTCGTGGACCTGCCGGGCCACGGCGTCAGCGCGATGCCCGAGCCGTTCTCGCTCGAGCGTGCGACGCGGGTGCTCGACGTCGCGCTCGCCCGGGCGTCGCGGGAGCCGGTCGTGCTCGTGGGCCACTCGCTCGGCGGGTTGGTGGCCGCGGCCGAAGCCTGCGCCCGCCCTGGCCGGGTGCGCGCGCTGGTGCTGATCGAGACGGCGCTGCGACCGCAGGCCGAAGGGGCGGAGCGCCGGCTCGCGCTTGCCGCACTCGATCGCGACTATCGGGGTACGTTGCGCCAGGTCTATGGCGCTCTCGGTCGGGACTCCGCACAGGGCGAGGCGCTCTACCGCCAGGTGGCGGCGCTGGATCCCGCGGTCGTCAAGCCGTGGATCCGGCTCGCGTTCGCGACCGACCTCTCGGCGCGCGTGGCCCGGCTGCAGTGCCCGCTGCTCGTGGTGCTCGCGCCGCGCTCCTGGCCGAAGAGCGAGCCCTGGGTGGAGACCGCGGCCGAGCTCGGGTTCGGGGCCGCACCCCGGGTGCGTGCGGTGCGCGTGGACGGTTGCGGGCACTTCGTGATGCTCGACCGCCCGGACGAACTCGCCCGTCTCATCGGCCGCTTCGCCGATGCGCCCGACGGCGGGCCGGTGGTGATGGCCGCACCACGGTCGGATCGCGTTCGCAGCAGCGGGTCATAGGTCAGTCTGTCCGGGTGGCCTGTCCGTCGTCCCGGGGCCGGAGTCCCATGGTGGCCGAGCAGAGGCGCCACGCGCTCGGCCACCATGGGACTCCGGCCCCTCCCTCTGACGCTGAGCCACGGCGCCGGCCTGGGGGGGCCTGTCCGTCTTCCGCGGGGCTGGAGCACCGGGGTGGCCGAGCAAAGGCACCATGCGCTCGGCCACCATGGCACTCCAGCCCCGCGACGCGTGATCGTGGCGCCGGCCCGGCGCTTGCCCGCGTTCGTCGGCTTCGGCTGGTGCGTCCAGCGCCGTTCTGAGAAGGTACCGCGGTCGCGTACCGTGTCCCGAACGGAGGAGCCGATGGTGCTGAAGCTCGTGATGTTGTCCCTGTTGGCCTCGCTGTTGTCCCTCGGGTCGGCGCTCGCCGCGCCGGCCGAAGATCCCGGACTCTGGCTCGAGGAGGTGACCGGGAAGAAGGCGCTCGACTGGGTGGCCAGCCAGAACCAGGAGAGCGTGCGGGAACTGGCCGGCTCCGCGGAGTTCAAGACCCTGGAAGCGCGTTTCATGGACATCCTGAACTCCGACGCCCGGATCCCCGGCGTCGAGAAGATCGGCGACCGCTACTACAACTTCTGGCGCGACTCGAAGCACGAGCGCGGCATCTGGCGCCGCACCACGCTCGACGGGTACCGCAAGACCACGCCGGCGTGGGAGACCGTGATCGACGTGGACTCCCTGGCGAAGGCCGAGGATCGGAACTGGGTCTGGGAGGGCGCCTCGGCCCTGGCGCCCGAGTACCGCCGCTGCCTGGTCCGCCTGTCGCGTGGCGGCGCCGATGCCACCACGGTCCGCGAGTTCGACCTCGTGACCGGCTCCTTCGTCCCGGACGGTTTCACGCTCCCCGAGTCCAAGAGCGATGCCTCGTGGATCGACCGTGACCGGCTCTACGTCGGCTTTGCCTTCGACTCGTCCACCATGACGACCTCGGGCTACGCGCGGATCGTGAAGGAGTGGCGGCGCGGCACCCCGCTCTCGGCCGCGACCCTGGTGTACGAGGGCCAGCCCGGCGACGTGGGCGTGAACGCCTGGCACGACGACACGCCCGGCTTCGAGCGTGACTTCGTCAGCCGTGGCATCACCACCTACTCGAACGAGCAGTTCCTGCGCCGCGACGCGCGGTTGATCCGGATCGAGAAGCCGGATGATGCCGACGCGGGGACCTTCCGGGAGTGGCTGGTCGTCAAGCTGCGCACCGACTGGAGCGTGGGAGGGCGGACCTACCTCTCGGGCGCGCTGATCGCGACTCGATTCGAGGACTTCCTGGGCGGCAAGCGCGAGTTCGACGTCCTGTTCGAGCCCACCGAGCACAGCTCGCTCGATGGCTGGTCCACCACCCGGAACGCCATCCTGCTCGAGGTGCTCGACAACGTCCGCAGCCGGCTCTACGTGGTGCGCCACGCGGACGGGGCCTGGACCCGCTCGGCGGTGGCGGGGCTCCCGGAGTTCGGCAGGATCGGCGCCTCGCCGGTGGACTACCGGCAGTCCGACGATTTCTGGCTCACCATCACCGACTTCCTCACGCCGGGCAGCCTCTCGCTCGGCACGGTCGGCGGCGGCCCGGCCGAGAAACTCAAGCAGACCCCGGCGTTCTTCGATGCCAGCCACGACACGGTGAGCCAGCACGAGGCGGTCTCGAAGGACGGCACCCGCGTCCCGTACTTCGAAGTCGGGCCCGCGGAGCCGCGCGCGACGGGGGAGGCGCCGACGTTGCTCACCGGGTACGGCGGCTTCGAGGTGTCCGAGCTGCCGTCCTACAACGGCACGCGGGGCGCCGGCTGGCTCGAGCTCGGCGGTGTGCTGGTGGTGGCGAACATCCGCGGTGGCGGCGAGTTCGGTCCGAGGTGGCACCAGGCGGGCGTGAAGGCCGGCCGCCACCGGGTCTACGAGGACTTCATCGCGGTGGCCGAGGACCTGGTCCGGCGCGGGGTCACGACTCCGAAGCGTCTGGGCTGCCTCGGTGGCTCCAACGGCGGGCTGCTGGTCGGCAACATGCTGACCATGCGTCCCGACCTGTTCGGGGCGATCGTCTGCCAGGCGCCGCTGCTCGACATGAAGCGCTACCACAAGCTGCTGGCCGGGGCGTCGTGGACGGGAGAGTACGGGGATCCCGACGACCCGAAGCAGTGGGAGTTCATCCGCACCTGGTCGCCGTACCAGAACGTCAGGAAGGACGTGAAGTACCCGCGCACGCTCTTCACCAGTTCCACGCGCGACGACCGGGTGCACCCGGGCCACGCGCGCAAGATGGTGGCCCGGATGAAGGAGCAGGGGCACGACCTGCTCTACTACGAGAACGTCGAGGGCGGGCACGCGGGCGCGGCGAACAACCGGCAGCGCGCGTTCATGTCGGCGCTGGCCTACACGTTCCTGTGGAAGCAGCTGGGCGGAGTCGCAGGCGCCGGTCCCCGCTGATCGTCCACCCGTGAACGCGCCGGGGCGCACGGCGACGACCGTGCGCCCCGGCGGACGAAGGTCAGCGGCTGTCCGGCGGCGCCTGCCCTGTCATGCCCCAGCGCAGGCTCACGCCGGTGCCACGGAGTTGCCCCAGCGTGGCGTCGCGCCCCATGAAGCCCTCGAGGCGCGAGGATTCGCGGCCGTCCATGCCGGCCACGATCAGCGTCGGGAACGCGTTCACCCGGTAGTGCGCCTGGAGCGAGTCCACCCAGCGCGCGTTGCGGCCCTCTTCGCGCTGGCGGTCGAGCACTCGCACCGGCACGAAACGGCTCTCGATCTCCGCCGCGGCCCGCGGGTCCGCGAAGAGCTGGCGCTGCATCAACCGGCACGGCGGGCACCACTCGGCGGTGAAGTCGTAGAGGATGGGCCGGTTCGTCGCGCGGGCCTCGGCGAGTCCCGCCTCGAGCGTGCGCCACTGCACGGCGCCGGCGCCCGAAGGCGCACCCGAAGGCGGCACCGCCCGCGACGGCGCTTCGTGGAAGCCGAGGACCACGCGCAGCACCAGCAGCAGTGCGGCGACGGCCAGCAGCAGCACCGGGTCGCGCCGGGGCGAGCCCGCGCGGCGCGGAGGAACGGCGCCCGGCAGGTCAGTTGCCGGAGGAGGCATAGGACAGCTCCCTGCGGTTCATCACCACCACGGCGAGCCCGAGGCAGAGCGTGACGGTCGAGAGATAGGCGACCACCGCGAACCAGGCGATCGGGCCGCCGTGGAGGAAGGGCGCGAGATCGAGTTCCGGCTTGAGCCCGCGCAACAGCTCCCCGGCGCCACGCACGAGCCACTCCCACGACTTGAACATGCCCACCTTCTCCAGCACCTGGGCCGAGAGGAAGACCGTGAAGAGCAGTCCGAGGTCGCCGAGCCCCGCGGCCAGCGATGAGAGCAGCGCCATGACGGCCGCGGTGCCGAGCGCGAGCAGGGCGCTGTTCCCGAGGTGGAGCGCCGCCTGGTCCCAGGGCACCGGCACGCCGCGCACGAGCATGATGAACGCCGCGCACGACATCTGCAGCACGACGAGCAGGAAGGTGCCCGTGGCGACCGCGCCCCACCGGCTGAAGACGTACTGCGCGCGGGTCACGGGGCGCGCCAGCAGCAGTTGCAGCGTGCCCGAGGAGAGATCCTGGCCGATCATGCCCGCGGCCAGCGCCAGGGCGAGGAAGTAGCAGTCGCCGAGCGCGGCGAACCCGGTGCGCGGCGCCATCAGGATCGGGACCATCGGCATCCAGCCGAACAGCAGCATGATGACGAGCCGGATGGGGCTGGTGAAGCGCTGCCGCAGCGTGGCGAGGACGAGGGTGAGGTTCATGCCGGGCCTCCCGGCGGTCCGTCCTCGAGGAACAGGCGCTCGAGCCGGCCCTCCTCGGGCGTGACTTCGGCCACGGGCACGCCGGCCGCGACCAGCGCCTGCACGAGGCGCACGGCCCCGGCGTCATCGGGCACCGCGAAACGCGCGAGCGGCGGCGAGACCTCGCGCAACTCGGCGCCCGCACGCTGCGCCGCCTGCTCGAGCGCCGCGCGCGGCACGGCCTCGCCGATCGTGCCGGCCGGGCCGCGCACGCGCAGCACGCGCGCCATGGCCGCGCCGGCGTGCAGCGTCTCCAGCGCCTCGATGCGCCCCTGCTTGACGAACGCCACGCGGTCGCACACGCGTTCGACCTGGTCCAGTTGGTGCGAGTTGAGCACCACGGTCGTGCCGCCCGCCCTCACTTCATCGAGCAGGCGGCGGAAGAGCACGACGCCCGCCGGGTCCACGCCCGAGGCGGGCTCGTCGAGGAACACGTAGCGTGGTCTGCCGAGCAGCGCCTGCGCGAGGCCGAGACGCTGCAGCATCCCGCGCGAGTAGCGGCGGATGGAGCGGTGCCCGGCCTCGGGGTCGAGTCCGACTCGCGCGAGCGCGGCCTCGACCTCGGCGGCGCGGCCGGCGGCAGGCAGTCGGGCCAGCGCGTGGTGGTAGGCGAGGAAGTCGAGCCCGGTCATCCAGCGGTCGAGCGTGAGGCGCTCGGGCAGGTAGCCGGACACAGCGCGGATGACGAGATCGTCGGGCTCGCGCCCGGCGATGCTGACGCGCCCGGAGTCGGGCCGCAGGAAGCCGAGCAGGCAGCCGAGCAGGGTGGTCTTGCCGGCGCCGTTGGGGCCGATGATGCCGAACACCTCGCCGGGCGCGATCTCGAGCGAGACACCGTCGAGCGCGCGCACCTGTCCGGCGCGGTAGGTCTTGGTCAGGGATTCGATGCGGATGCCGTCCATGGGAATTGGGCCGCATGGTGACAGAGGCGGGGGAGCGGCGCAAAGCCGCGCCGGGCGATGCCCGGCGGGCACGGTGTCCTTGCGCGGGTTTTCTCATCTCAAGTCGGGGCTGCGGCAGGCCGATGACTCATTGCGAACGTCGCCGGGGCCCCCTCGTCCTCTGGCGCGCTCACTCATGCCCTCGCGGGGTCCACCATGACGGTCGAACCCTTGCTTGCCCGGTTGGATGTGCTGGCCGCCGCCGGCGCGCGGTTCGAGGATGTGCTCGAAGCCGCCGTGGCCGGCGTGCACCAGCTGGATCCGCGCTTCCACTGGACCGGCATCTACGAGTTGTTCGAAGACGGCATGCTGCGCCTGGGGCCGTTCATCGGCGCGCCCACGGAGCACGTCTTCATCGGCAACGGCCAGGGCATCTGCGGCACGGCCATCGCGAAGCGGTGCAACATCAACGTCCCGGACGTGAGCAAGGTCGAGAACTACCTCGCCTGCAGCACCCAGACCTGTTCGGAGCTGGTGGTGCTGATCCGCTCCGGCGAAGTGATCCACGGGCAGATCGACATCGACAGCAACGAGCTCGCTGCCTTCGACGATGAGGTCGTGCTCGAGGTCCAGGCCGTGGCCGACTGGCTGGCCCGCTACTACGCCGCGCGGCCGGGGGCCTGAGGGAACGCCATGACCACCCCGCGCGATGGGGCCGGGGACTTCGAGCGCGCGCTCGAACTGCTGGGGCCGATCCTGGTATCCGACTCGCTCGGGGAGGCCGCCGCTCTCACCGCCCGGCTCTTCGCCACGCTCTCCGGAGCGGAGGCGGTCGCGCTGTTCCTCGTCAGCGGAAAGGACACGGGAGATGAGTTCTGGGTTCCGGCAGACGAGGCCACGCGCCTGCGCTTCCGCCCGCACTTCCGCGGCCTTGCGCTCGAATCCCTCGTGCAGAACACCCCGGTCACGATGCCGTTCCCGCCCGGGCTGGCGAGCGGCCTCGAGCCCTCGGTCCTGCCGCTCGTGGAGCGCGGCCACACGCGTGCGCTGGTCTACTTCGCCGGAGCGCCGGGGGCGGGCGCGCGCTGTGCGGACGCGGGCGCGCTCGTCGCGCGGCAGATCGTGCAGCATCAGGACGTGGCCCAGTCACGGCTGGCGAAGGCCCGCTACGAACGCTGGTTCCGGCAGTTCGACCAGCAGTTGCGCGTGCTCGAGGGGGAGCGCCAGAAGTTCGCAGCGGTCGTGAACCAGGCGGACACCTACGTCTTCACCGCCGACCCCTCACGCAAGGTGCGCTGGGTGAGCCGCGCCATGACGTCACGCTTCCCGCTGGACGACGGCCCGAGCTGGGTCGGGCGGGACTGCGAGGAGGTGTGGGCCCGTTTCGGCCGGCCGGCGGGGTCTGTTCCAGGCCCTTTCTGTCCGGTTACCCGCGTGCTCGCCCTCCACCGGCCCGTCCGTCAGGAGTTCGTCCATGACGGCGGCGGGCCGGGGCACCGCCTCCATGTGACCGCGCTCCCGATCCGCGAGCCCGAGGGTCGGATCCAGGAGGTTCTCGTGGTCGCGCAGGACCTCAGCGGGATCGAGTTGGTGCGCCACATGGAGGAAGGCCTGCGGGCGGTGGTGTCGAATGCGCCGGTCGTGCTCTTCGCCGTGGATCGCGAGGGGATCTTCCAGCTCTCCGAAGGACGAGCCCTCGCGAGGCTCGGACTCGCGCCCGGGCAGGTGGTGGGCCTGTCGGCCTTCGAGTTCTACCGAGACCAGCCGCAGATCGTGGCGGCCCTCCAGCGCGCGCTGGAGGGAGAGGATTTCACTCAGCTGGTCGAAGTTGGTGACGCGGTCTTTGAAACGCACTACACGCCGCGGCGGGACGAAGCGGGGGAGATCTTCGGTGTGGTCGGCGTGGCCACCGACGTCTCGGAGCGCCGCCAGTTCGAGACGCAATTGCGGGAGTCGCAGCGCCTGGAGGCGCTCGGGCGGCTCGCCGCCAACACGGCGAACGAATTCGGCGATCTGCTCAGCGTCATCATGGGCAACACCGAGCTGATCCTGGGCCGGCTGCAGCAAGGGCACCCGCTCCAGCGCCCGGCCGAGGAGCTGCAACGTGCGGGCGCGCAGGGGGCGCGGCTCGTCCGCCAGCTGCTGACCCTGAGCCAACGTGAGACCGCGACGCCGCGGCCACTCGATCCCGATGCTCTGCTGAGCGAGATGGGGGGCCTGCTGCGCCGACTCGTCAGCGGCGACGTGGAGCTGGTCACCGTGCCGGGATCGAGCCCGGCTCTCGTCTCGGCCGACCGGGCGCAACTCGAGCAGGCGCTCGTGAACCTCGTGGTCAATACGCGTGAAGCACTGCCGCGCGGTGGGTGCATCACGATCGAGCGCGGCACGGTCGAACTCGAGGCGGAGAGCGACAAGCGGTGCGACTTGCCGCCGGGGTCCTACATCACGCTCGTGGTGCGCGGCGCGGGTCCCGGGTTGGACGAGCGCACACACACGCGTCTCCTCGATGCGCTCCTGGCCGGGTGCGGCGCCGATTCCGATGCCAGACTCGGCGTGCCGCTCGCCCAGAACATCGTGCGCCGGTTCGGCGGGGACGTGGTCGTGCGCTCCGAGCCCGGCGTGGGCACCGCCATCACGGTCCGCCTGCCGAGCCTCGAGGAGGCGGCCACGCCGTCACTCGAGTCGCCGCTCAGCGAAGCCGCGTAGCACTCCTGCGCGCCCCCGGCGGCCAAGCGAAAGGCCCCGGTCTCGGGACCGGGGCCTTCGCAAAGTCTGCCGATGGACTAGCGTGCCTTGAGCGCGAGCTCCTTCATGGCCTTCGCGATCCGGAACTTCAGCACGCGCTTGGCCGGGATCTTGAGTGCCGCGCCCGTCTGCGGGTTGCGGCCCATGCGAGCCTTGCGGTTCACCACGACCAACTTGCCCACGCCGGGGAACACGAAGCCGTTCTTCTTGGCTTCCTTGCCGGCCAGCATCGCCAGTTCCTCGAGGATCGCCGTGCCCATCTTCTTCGTGAGTTCGAACTTGTCGGCGATGTGCGCGGAGACCTGGGACTTCGTCATCATCTTCGCCATGGTTCCATCCTTTCCTTGCGAAGGTACGAGTAGCGGAACGGACGGGCACTTCGTTGTGCCCTAGCCAAGTGCGTGTATAGCAGGATGCCCCGCATTTTCAAAGCCTTTTTTCGCCATGGTGCCGGTTTCGTCCGCGGCTGATGCGGTCGTAACGGCCAAGCATATTCCGGGCCGCGTCCTGAGCGGTCGGAATGAAGTCGAGCCCGGGACGAATGCCCCGGGCTCGATCCGCTGTGCGCGCGTCGCGTGCGCCGGTCAGTCCATCCGCACGAGTCTCCGCGTCACCGTCGAGCCGGAGGCGCTCGCTCGAAGGAAGTAGATCCCGGCGCCTGCGCGATGGCCGCGCGCGTCCAGTCCGTCCCAGGCGAGCGGCAGAGTGCCGGGCCCAGCGCCTCCCGAAAACAGGTCCCGGACGCGTCGTCCCGCGGCGTCAAAGATCGTGATTTCCGCGTTTCCGGCCGCTGGCAGCGCCAGCGTGAAGCGCGCCGCGCCCCGGCTTGGGTTGGGCGCCGGCGCGCTCAGCGCGATGCGCACCGGTGTCGCAGTGCGGCCCACCGCAACGGGTAGCGCGCCGACGTTGATCTTCCACTGTGAGCGTCCGTGCGTGGCGGCGACCAGCGTGTGCGAGGGTTGGTGGAGCGTCAGGTCGAAGATCGCCTGGAGCGGCATCCCCTGGCCCAGGGCGTTCCATTCACCGCCCAGGTTGCGGGTGAAGTAGCCCCCGACGTCCGTCGCCAGGAACAGCGTGTTCGGGTCGCCGGGGTCCACGATCAGGTCGTTCGCCGGGGCGTCGGGCAGGTTGCCGGCGATGGGGGCCCAGGTGGCGCCCTGGTCGGCGCTCCGGAAGACGTGGGGGGAGTGCTGATCCTGACCGAAGCCCGACAGGCAGACATAGACGACATCCGGGGCGACCGGGTCGGCGGTCACCCGGGTGACGTAGTAGAGCGGGAGTCCGGCGGAGACGTTCGTCCAGGAGGCCCCCGCGTCGTTCGAGCGCCAGACCCGGCCGTCGTCCGTGCCCGCGTAGTAGTGCTGCGGGTCGGCCGGGGAGATGTCCAGGGTGGTGATGGTGTGGTAGGTCAGGGACGAAGCCGGGTTCGGGTA
>Ga0315287_10000921_pt1 | contig 26324 bp, 62 predicted proteins | sample YL17G11_0_MG_FD_205037 | JGI IMG/M metagenome (GOLD analysis project Ga0315287, IMG submission 205037) | Sediment microbial communities from Yellowstone Lake, YNP, Wyoming, USA - YL17G11_0 | ecosystem: Environmental > Aquatic > Freshwater > Lake > Sediment | place: USA: Wyoming | collected... | reverse complement strand
CAATATCGGTTGTCATTATATTTGCACGTTTCACATCTGTATATGTTCATAGTTTGCCCTCCTTATTATAGAGATTCTAACAATTAAATCGCCCCGTTATTATACCTGAGCCTCTCCACATCGATAACAGCGTGTCATCTACTCACCATCATTCTGCCGGAGTTTTCTGACCAATAACTTCGTGGTATCCACAATCACACCAACACTCGTAATCTCCGTTTCCTTCTTTAGTTATTTCTACGAGATCGTTACATATAATGCAGTTCATGGTTCACACTCCGATTTATTGAATTACTCTTTTTCCTTCTTCTAAATCTCTGGTAAACCAATAACAAGCCATCTCTTTTGCGGCAGTTATTATGTGTTGTTCCCCTCGTTCAAGTTTAATATCACAAGAATACCCACTCAACCTACATTTTCCGTCTATGAAACGTGTACATTGATGTTTGAATCTCATTCTTGTTCACCACCATCTCTCTGACGGATATCTTCTATCATATCTAACACTTCGCCCAAACCCATTCTTCGTTCCCAAACAAGTTGTGATTTCGGGGTTTTAAGGGTTTGGAGTTCTTCTGACAGTTCAGTTGCCCTTACCATTATCCGTCTATCCAATTCATCTAATATCTTATTTCGCTCGTCTTTGCGTATTAGATCGATATCCGGGTTTTTTAACGGGTCCATAACTCACCTACGAAATTTATCATATTTGTTTTTAATTGCGATTATCTGGTCGAATAAAAATTCACGGTTACGTTCCTGATGTGACGCGATCCGTTTATTAATTGCATCGTAATCTATTCCAACCATTGCACAAAAGTCCGAACCTGTCAATGCCTCTAATGTCGAAATTGTGCCTTTAAACCCTATAACCACAGCCTGTTTATCTTTCGCATACCACATGCAAATTGCATAGGATACTCTATATGTAGTAGCCCGATTTAGTTTGTCAGCGTATAGTTTAAGGTTGTTTACTTCCCCGGATGATTTTTTAGTATCAAAATTATCCCCGAGTTTAATTTCAATAATTTTACAAGTGTTTTTATCAACGTTTACTACTAATACGTCGGGGGATTGATCGAATCGTAACCTCCGGTCAAGCATGGTCTTTTTCGGGATTATATATATACCCGGCTTTAATGTTTTGTTGAAGAAAGCGTCGATCTGGTCGCCTTCAATGGTTTTCGCCAGTTCAACGATTATACGTTCAAGTTCGGTTCCCATTTTAATTGAGGTTGCATGAACCGCACTTATTAACGAACCTATATCTTCATCTCCAAAAATGATCGAATAATTACCATCCCGCCTTCCGGGGAATGATTCTGATATGTGTGCCATTTATCCACCTACTAAGTCGCACCCGATAAAGTTCCGTTTCTCTATAAACGCACTCTGCATTACTGTATATGAACCTGCTGCCGGGTCTAAAATTACATCTCCTTCTCTTGTAACGGACGATATAAGTGCTGACTGTAATTTAATCGGTTTTGAATGTGCATGTGTATTCGTCTGTTTTTCATTCCAGACATCCGGGATGTTATGGCGACACCAGACACCTTTTGCTCGTTTCGGGGATTTCTGTAAGATTAACAGATATTCGGCTGTTCTACGTGAACGATAACCCATTCCGATACGCATTTTGTTCCATGTGATCATATCAACTACATTAAGTTCAGTGTCTTTGAACCATTCCTTAATTCCTTCGATAAGGTGGAATTTATCTAACCATAAGAATAAATGTCCGGACGGTACTAATACACGGTTAATTTCACGAATAAACTCACCGATCTTTACCTCGTCCATCTGCATTAACAACGCCCGTTCCTTCTGACGTCCCCCTTCATTTCCATAATCCATTTTATCCAGTACCCCCCTATACTGCGGATCAAAGAAACTACACGGTATGCTTTTATCCGGTAATGTTTTTAAGAATGATACACCTTCATGCTGTAACGCATGATTTACCTGAATGCCAAGTTTCTGGAACACTTCTAATGGCATGGATTCCAGATGGCAGGTTTTTCCATATACATTATTTGGGTTTACTGCCTTCTGTTCCATATCAATCCTCTTTCGAGTACTTTATTTTTATGCACTCAACTTCAACATAATGGGCACCGGCACATTCGGCATTACAAAATTGATACGTCCACCCCTGCTCATCTTCATATTCGAGAATATCTTTGCCGTCAGTGAATGGCACCCCACAATACGTACATTCTCCGTTACTCATCATCTTCATCTCCCACGTTTTCCGGGTATTGTTCTAATAGTTTTGCCAGTTCGTCTAATGTCGGACGGACGTTTTGGTTGATCCATATCTGAATTTGGTCTCGCATCTGACCGTACGAATATACAATATCATCTTCAGTTACTGTCATAGTGTAATCTCCTTTTTCTTTCTTTCTCATCGTCCTCAATCGAACATTTTGTACACCAATAGGGGAAACCATCATACGGTGCGATTAGTTCTACACCACATTCCGCACATTTCGCTAATGTCATTCCTGCTCACCATCCTTGATTGGAAACCCAATCAGATGTTTTAAGGTTGGCAATTTTTCCAAATCTAAATCATTAAATGGTTTAGATAATTCCCTTATTTCTTCATCGGGTAATAGTGCAATTATCCTTTTCATCCTGTTGATCATCCTCTACTCCCCATTATTACCCAAACGGATTCCTTCTATTAACGTTTGTGCGTGTTCTAATGCAGAACAAGCTCCTTCTTCATACTCTGCTGATGTTTGGGGTTCGCAATCATACCAGAAATATAGTTTTTCCAGAATGGATAATACCTCATCTATTATCTTGTCTCGGTCACTCTGGCGTGGACTGGAACTTGCCTTTTCCCCTATAATCATTTGTTCTAACTGTTCATCCGTAATAATATATTCAACCATTCCTGCTCACCATCCTTACTTTATGTATATGTATTAATGTCCCGTTCTCATTCCTCGTTATGATACCGTCTTCTGAAAAAATGGTTTTCCTAAGAGATACATTCCTGCACCGAATAATAGTAAAGATCCTATAATAAAGAAACCATCTGCTAAATTGTTAATCGGAATGCTAGCGTTCCCATTTGTTTTCATCACAAAATATCCTGCAATAAGGATTCCCCCTACCATCATACTAGTGAATGTAAATTTGCCCGTATCCTGTTCTTTGGGTTTTTCCTGAATTTCTGACATGAGTTACACCGCTATCCGTAACCCACACTGTTTACACATTTTTATGGTTTTATTAGTTTTATATGCATTTTGTCCCATGATGTTTGAGTTCACATCAACCAATCCGCCTTTGCCACATTGGGGACAAACCGTAAATTCCGTTTTTACCGGAGTTGGTTTTTTGGTTACTGAACTTTTATGACTGGTACAACCAATATGTTCAAGTAGCTGGATTGTTTTATCGTGTAAAGGTACTTCATTTACTATTTTCTTTACCGGGGTTGCGTTCTTTGCTTTAATTGATTTCGCAATGAATTTCCCGTCTTTATCTCTTAATGGTTTTGTCATGTTTTTAGCCTCCATATTATAATTTGAAATTAAGTACGAAATACAGACCGATCCCAGCTAATGCTACTATTAATATCCACATACCGTAGTTTACATCGCTATCAGTCTGACGATCTTGTTTTACCATACTTATTTCTCCTGTTTTATCCCTAAAAGTTCCCTTGCTTTCCTTGAGCGGTGTCTGGGTACTCCTACCCTCACTGTATCATTTCCAATATCTTGAAATGTATATTGGATACCGTTGGTTTCGAGTACGTTGCCAGTATCAGCCATGTTTACGGTTTTTATTTTACATATCCATTGATACATTGGATCACCCCCGGTAAATGTAATATCATACTTCTTTTTAAGTCGGCGTATTGCCGATTGTGTGGATAACTTTTCAGGGTTCCCACTTGCTATTTTTAAAATGTGTTCATAATTTAACGTCGGATCATTAACCATTTATACTACTCCCGAATAGTAACCTTTGGTAACGGTTCGCTTGAAACTACAAATGGTTTTTGGAATGCATTGCCTCTGGTTTCAATAGGTTCATCCGGGTGTTTATATACAGTAAGATGGTGACGGAGTTGTTGGTAAATATCCCATGAAATTTTCGAGCGTTCACTCGTCTGCATAATCCCTTTATATGCATTTCCAGAAAGTCCACCGAAAATAACTGAACGTGCCTGCCGTAAATAACTTAATGCAAGTTCCCGGTCGTATTCCTGTCGGTGTACTACGGGATCAAATACGTCCATAGAAAGAGTATATTCGATATTATCAAACTGACCCATTCCTACACGGGAATACATCTCTAATGCCTCCATCATCGTATATGCCTGTTGATCCGTGAGTTCAATTACCACTTTCATACTTCAGCCCCCGGTAGCATCCAAACGCTCCGTTTCGCATTTATCCCTCTCGGCACCCTGCCTTGTGATTTTAAATAAAATGAAATATACCGTTTCTGGACAGCTATATGTTTTTTCGATAATAGAGGGTACTTTTCAGGGTGTTCGATAATGCCGTCTGTATATAAACCCGGCGTTACGTAGATTTTGTTTTTGTAATTCGGATCGAAGTTCCGTAACAATAAATCAATCTCTTTTTTAAAACCTTTCCAATTCGCAGGATAGTTATGTGTTTCTCCTTTTCCAATCATTTATATCCCTCCATTACAAAAATAATTATTCTGTTTTTCCCTGTTTCAATGCCTTTTCGGAGATTACCCGTTCCCGTTCCTGCTCAAAGAATTTTAACTGTTTCTTTGAAATATCTAACATCTCTTTATGTAGTTGGATACATTCAGCAAGATACTGGTTCGTATGAGTTACCAGTGTTTCAAGTGACGGGGTTGAGCCTATTTCTTCATCGGCTTTTGTCGTTACTTTCGTTATCTTTGGTTTGACCTGATTTAACTTATGCATTGCATACTGTATTTGATCGTATGTGAAGATTGCGGCTCGTTTCGTCCAGAAATCCCGTAGTTGGTTTGCGGTTCTTCTATCAAAACCAAACTGCATAAAGTATTCCTTAATAAACTCGTTTGAAGATTCTGATCCTTTTAATAGTTTGATCTCGTCCGGGTCTAATGTCATTTGTTTGGGTGTGAGGTCGAGTTCCGGGGGGGATACTGGTTTTTTAATCAGAGTCTCCTGAACCACTTTTTTAGGAGTTACACCAAACAATTTCTCCTGTTTATACTTTTTTAGGATACTGCTGATTGTTCCCGATCCACGTTTTACTTTCCGGGCGATTTGGTCTTGTGTGTATTTTCCGGTTTTATATAGAGCAACAATCTCCTGTAAATCTGCGTCTGTCAAATGTTTCCATGCCTTTTTTGTTTTTGGTTTCTGGTCTGTCATAATTTTAGCCTCCTTATTTTGTGTTCGTCTGTGTATATTAATTCTGCGGGGTTTTAATCCCTCGTTCATTTAGCCAATCTAAAAGATAATCCCAATATCCTCCATAGGATACAAGATGGTCTTGTAGTTTATGCGATAATCTGATCATATCTTGATCACTAATCTTATCAATCTGTTCTTTCGGTTCTCGCAGATTTTCAGGGATTAAATTTTGGTCAAGTCCATACGTTTCATCATTCCCTGATGCGTCCACAAGCACCCAGTATAAGTCCTCTTTCGATACAAATACTGACGGGTAACTATCGCCGTCAAGTGCCGTGTGTTGAAGTTCAGATAACGTATTACCTTGTTTGATAATAGTATATTTTCCTTCGTCGTGTAACTCTACTACTGCATACATTTTTAATACCCCTGTCTAATCAGATCCCATTCGTCGGTCTGGTCGAATTTTATTTCAAGCCAAGTGCTATTTCCACCGGCGTAATACACTTTATAACCGTTGGGGGTTATTTCACGTATATATGCATACATTCCCCCCTGATGTTTGAGTAACGATCCTATCGGGAGTTCGGTGTATCCCTTGTTTATATGCATATTACCTCTTACTACCTTTTTTCACCCGTTCAAACGTACCGAACAGTGAGATTGAATCGTTATTTGAAGTGATGTCGTAAAACTCCTGATCTAACGTTTCTTCCGGGGTGCATCCAGCCTCGCAAGTGAACGTATAAGTGAAACTGTATTGTTTTGCCATCTCAATCACCCAACATTTCCTCTAAATCATTTGATACCTGTATTATATCATCAGGTTTTCTTATCACATACAATCGTCCATCTTCGGGGTTTACATAATCCGAAAATGTATCCAACCATCCGTTGAAATCTTCTTCCTCATTTTCCTGATCGCTCATTTCTTTGCCTCCGTAATTACCCAATATCCTTCTGTGTATCCCGGTGCCCGTGTAATCGGTGCAATACTTATTATTCTCCTATCTGGATGTGCTGATAAGTATTCGGAAATATCTTTACCGAAATACGCTGCACTAAAATGTAGTACCCCGTTAAAATTTCCGTTTATAGTATAATCAGTGTATTCCATCATTTCGCCTCATCAACGGTCAATGCCGTGTTTAATTTCCGTTCAAGGAATGCTATTTCATCCCGCCAATCCTCAGATAAACCATGATACCCGTAAACCTCTAATGCAGTTAGAAGAAGCCGGATCTCGTTTTTTGGTAAATCTATATGTACCATTATTTTTCACCGTATGGTTTGTTTGCGTCGTGGTAATCAAATATCTTTGTCAGAACTGCGGCGAACATCCCCTCGTATCCGTCGTAAAATTCCAGTGACCATTCTTCCGCAAGTTCTTTCATTTCTTCATCGGTGATCTCATTGGCGTGTTCTTTTGCTTCGTCCTCGTCCATACCGTATTCCCGCATGTAGATTATTAATGCTATATCTTCTCTGGTGATAAACATATCCGGGATCTGAAACTGCCATTTCGCTAATGGTTCTACGGTTCCACCTTCTTCTCCTTCTTCTTCCACTTTAAACAACGGACTATACCCGCAATTTTTACAGGTTTCACCCGCTTCGTCAGCGTTATAAATTGATCCGCAATTCATACACTCTACTGCATTAATCGGTTTCCATACTGTTGTCATTTTTAATCACCCTTATAATTTACTTCGATAATTTTTACGCAATATTTTCTATGGATTAATCTTTGTGCGGTTTCTTCCGTGAACACTAATGCCTTTTGGAGATCGTCAGTCCACTGCCACCGGGGTTTGCAGATACAACACATATATAGCCCTTCCGCGAATCCATACCCGATTTTGTTCCCAATCACAAACATTCTCATATACACCAGCCCGGTTAATCTTCCATTGCTAATCTATATGCATCCATTATAGTAGAGGTCAGGTCAAGAATTATTCTCCGGTTGCCTTTACTAAATGAGAAATATAACTTTACACCAGATGACATAATATCAAACGTTTCGTCTTCGTTTATCTTTCCTGACATTACATTATATCCAAACGGGATCGTTCCCCCGCCGTCTGCCATCATCTCTTTTGACGACTTCTCCTTTTTTAGTTCAAGCGTTACCATTTACATCACATTAACTCCGTTCCTGTTTATACTCCAATTCAGCCATAATCAGACTTTGTATAATATCCCCTATCCCAGTACCCCTCGTAATCGGTATTGGTATTATAATCCCAATTACGTTACGTTCTCCTGAATTTGGAGATTTGTAAAAAGTTATATTTCGTTCTGTAAAAATACCAAGTTTTTCAAACACGATCTCCCTTACTTCGTCTTCGGGTATCCCTTTTACTTTAATTAACATATTATGCCCTTTTTCGGTTTCTATTGCGTTAATCATCATGCTAAAATCTCCACGTTTTCCATTTTCTTTAAGTGCAACGGGTTTAAAACTATTTCGTCTTCGTTCCTTGCATGTATATATGCAAATACATATTTCTTCTCAATTTTTGATTTGAGGATCTGCGGCGTAACGCCTGATGCCTTGTTCCATCGGGTCGCAAACCAGTGTGCAACTTTATATGAAGTCGTCCATGACAATGCCTTATGCCTTGTTCTTTTGTCCTGTATTCCCCGGTAAACTGTAACTATATCCGGTAAAACGCCTAATGCCTTGACCTCATCATCCGTCATTAAGAATTGTGTATCTGCACCCTTGAACATACGAATTAACTCGGCGTTAGACATTTGATGCGGGAACTCAGTACTCGTCCAACAATCCCGCAACAACTGGGCGTATTCCCGTTTGTCCCATACATATACATTTTTCAGGAATTGTAGCAATTGCAGACGGTTCGGTTTGCTAATGAACAAGAAAATCTGGTTGATGTTTATGCACTTGCGTAAACACTGGAGTTTATACTGGAGCAACTCCGCAACTTCGTCTGGTTTATTCATATAGATAATTCTAAACCCGGTGTCCGTGTCCTTGTCCGGGAGAATACCATATCCAAGATAAACGTCCATCCTATCGAATAGGAATTGCTGTTGAACGTGATCGGGGAATTGTTCTATTGCCATTATAATGCGTTCCGGTGTGACTGAAAATGCTGTCATAATCAAAACCTCGTTACTATTAATATCATCGAAAAGAAACCCGCTATTTGCGTTACGGGTAATGTCCGGGTGGTGGTCATGATCCCTCACCCGGACTGCGAATTGTTCGCTACATCTAATACTATCTCACATATAACTATCTATAACATACAAACTCTTTAGTATCATCAGGGAATATCATTGCTGACATTATAATTATCAGATACCGGCATACCTCAATATATTATCGGATTACAGCCGGGTTTCTTCCGTTAATTAACCGTCGCTCAATACCGTGAATCATGTTTTAGGGGGTACTCATGTGCCGAACACTTCGTCACAAGGGGATAAATCCCGATGTGGTCATTCAGGGGATGAAATACCCGATACTTCCGACCAGATTCGAACTGGTGTCGCAGGACCCAAAATCCTGCATGATTGACCGCTACACTACGGAAGTGTATATATGTATAAAATTATTAGTATCTAAAACGCACCGTGCATCGCTGATTTTAATTTTCTTTGTGTATATATATATCACAAAAAGAAGGTGTTTGGGACTTGTTCTGGACGAGTCCCAGTTACAAAGAATCGATTTGCGAGATACATATACATCAGATAAATCAAGAAAAGTTGGTAGCACCCCAAGTGTCTGATCTCGAATTGCTATGTGTATATAAATAAATTAAGATTGTGTAACCTTTATCGGGTTGTGATGTCCGGTTTTACTTAACTTATCGAATGGAATTATCGGATGTTCTTTCACATAATCCTTGCGATAAGAAAGGAAATGGTTAGTTTCAGATTTGTCGAATACATCTTCTTTCTCCATAGCGGAAATTACGGTTAGCGAAATATCCGTATAGGTATCAGAAACTTCATCATACAATTTACTGGAATCATAATCCCCTATGATAATAATTTCATCTCCTGCCCAGTACCCTACAAGCGGATTTTCTTTTAGATCTCCACCGCCATCACCACAGTCTGATTTGATAAGCAGATATCCTAATGCTTTTAATGTTTCGCCATTCGCTACAATTTCCCATGCCTTTAAGCCATCGTTAAAGACATGCGGATATAAATACTGTTTTTTTGTTTTGTTAGCAATTAAGTAATACTGACCCATGATTAATCCTCCGTTTCTTCATCGTGTTGGTTAGAGTTCCACATACAATAATACGCTGCACATTCTGTACAATCATAATCCTCACAATCATCTGCTTTTGTGAATTTCATGTAGATCACTCCTTATTCTTGTGGTTGTAATTTGTTCCCGCTACTATCGTAAAAATCTTCATGCAATAAAAACTCATTGGCTGTATGCCCATTTTTCAACAGATTTTTAAACTGTTTTTTCGAGAGAGCGTGTCGAACTAAAAAGTTAAGACAGTTTGCACACACCCGATACGCAGGTGTTCTATCTGTATATGCATCTTGTAGAATATATTGTTGGTCGAATTGTTCGCAACATTGACAGGTTGGTTTTTTTGTGGTTTTTGTTATCATGGAAATATCCCCTTCAATGAGCATGTTTTACAATATTCATCATTGGTAGATTTCTGACATTTGTGTTCCGATATTTCGATAATTTCTCTGATAGATATAAGTTTTCCATCTACGCAATGTGAGTATTCTACGGTTGATGTTCCTGCGCCATATTCTTTATACATATCTTTTGCGTTCATGTTTAATCACCTTAAATACCCGGCAAGATCTGACGGTTTGAACGTCTTTATTTCCATTACTTCAATTTCCCGAACCTCAATATCCCGATTCGGCGGGAGTTTATCCCATGTTTTCGCAACGTCCACAATTGCACCGTGTTTCAACACTTCCCCCGTTTTGGCGTTGATTAGTATATATGCATGGTATGGAAAATTTTGGGTTTTGCAGTTCGGGCAAAAATCCAGATCATCCCGCATACTTTCGCCACATGATTTACATTTGTTCATTTTGTGTCCTCCATTATCTGCCGTCAATTTCAGTTTTCTGATCTAATAGCCAGTTCGCAAACTTGCTTGCTTCGGCAGGAGTTATTACTACTCTGTTCATAGTATATACACCACCCCAACTGAAATAGATATTTTTATCTTCAAACGTCGTGTATGCTTGAAGCCGGTTATCGTCGTTTGCTATTTGAGCGATCTGTCGTATCACCATACTTATTTCTTCTCCGTCAATGCTGTATAATTCATCCAATTCCAATATGCCGACCCCAACATAATTGAGAACAGATACCTGATACTAATTGTTCCCGCACCCAATTTTCGGCATTGGGGTATTCGTCTTGAATTTTGCGATTACAATCCCGTGTACCTAAAATTGGTTTATAGTGTTTCTGACACTCCGGGCAGATCGTTAATCCTTTTTCATCAAATTTTCTTGCACATATTCTTGCACCTTCGTTCACTTTGATCCCTCTTTTGTTGCCATATATGCTTTTTTAGCCCATACACGATCACTTTCTTTGACTTCTTCTGGTAATTGTGTATATGCACTATTCCATTGGGTTTGCCATCGCTCGTAACGCTCGTTGTGTTTTTCGATCAATTTTTTAGCATTTTTATTTACTTTACTCCCCGCATAATCTTTGTCCGATTTTAACAACATAGCGTTCATTACGTTTACAGCGGCGATCATTTCGTTTAAATCCCGAGAGATTGACTGCGACCAGAAATGCCATTGATCGTGTTCAATCGCCGCTAATCGTTCAATCGTCTGATATGCTTTTACTTCGGTTTCGTTTTTCGGATCGGGTTTCGGGTTAATTTTTGATACGAATGTCGAGTTCTTCGTTGTGTTTTCGTTCTGTATATACACTTTAATCATCTCCCTTTTTCACTTTCTTCGAGTTCGTTTTCAAGTACCCCAGTAACCCTCAAAATGAGGACATTATAGGGTTGTCGAAAGCCAATAATCTCATAATCCGGGCTACTTAAACATAAATACCCGATACGTTCCGAGATAAGATCAAGAAAATACTCCAATCCCACTCCTACAACTTCACTCATCTGGACTTCAATTATTTTTTCAATTTCTTTATCTGTCATACTACTCGCCTCCTTGTTAATTATTGTGTATATACACTTTTTCTGAGATATGTCCGGTTGTCCCCACCAGTTTTCGGGTTGCTTTTATGAGATGCATATCAACTTACCACATGTCATAATGGATTGTTGATCCTGTCTGGACATATTGGGCAAGTTCACTACTCCATCCGAAATAGAGCCACTCTCCTTTCTTTCTAATGGCGATCAAGAAATCGTCGGTTAATTTGTATGTTTTTACTTTGTACTCTAAAAGGAGAGCATCTATTGAGGTACATCTTGTTTCAAAACCTTTATGCGTCATGTTTACCTCTGAACCAATCATTTAGGAGTTTTTCATCTTTGTAGATAGTTCTCATCAAAATACATCGCATCCCCAAAATACACGCGTAAGCTGAGGATTACGAGGATCGTGTTCCCCGTATGCCTCTTTGATATAGGCAACAGCACTCATCTTATATCTGAAAACTGCCACAAATTCCCGGTCTGATTCTAATTCACCGGGGTTAATAGATACTGCATATCCCACTGTTATATTTTCCATAGTAGATCACACCATTATAAAATATCAAGGAGATCATAATCAATCTCCGATTCCTTCTCTGTTCGCTCTGTTTGTTTTCTCAATCCGGGCTTATCCGGGGTTGCCACCCAATTTGGAGTGTTGGCATTTTTCACTATTTCCGGGACGGCATATAATACACACACCCAATTTGGAGTGTTGGCATTTTTCACTATTTCCGGGACGGCATATAATACACAAAAGTTTCTGCTGTTCAGGTATTCCCCCATAACACTTCCTTGTGCTGATGTAGCAAATGATAATGTGCATCTAACCCGTGATAGCTTCGCTTCCGCACAATTCTTTGATTTACATACCAGATAAGTACGTTTTGGTTTCAGCATATTCACCATCCTCCATGTTTATGATACTGATTTCGCCAGTAGATCACTAATATTCCCATGACCTTTCTTGACCAACCTGAAAATACCGTCTGCCTCAATTGCATCAATTTGATCGCAAATGCCTAATTGTAATTCATCACAATTCTTACAATTGCGGTTGCAGTTATTTTTACGATTTATGTCGTGGATATACATTCACTCAACAGGTTCGGTAAAACAATCTGTACATACTTCTCTATCAAACATTTCTTTAAATTTGCCGGATAGTTTACATTTACCGTCCATTAAACCGATAAGTTCGCCATCCTCTTTGAAACAAAGATGTTCTCCGTGTTTCTGACAATAAAAACCGTTTTGCATTATGGCTCACTCCTTTTTCATTGTTCTGAAATATCCTTTACCACATTTTGTACATCTACAATCTATCTGCCCGATTTCAAAGGGGTTTATAACCCCGCAATACGGACAAACGATCTCCTTTTTTGGAATTGCTCCACCTGATATATGTGGCATAATTATGTTTCCACTTTTTTTGTTTCGGTAAAATCCGTGATCGTATCAATGAGTTTCATTTTACTTTCGCCATCTTTATAAGGGGTTCCAGTTTTAGAGTTAAAATTACTCACGGATTGGACACGAATTGAAAGTGCTATCAGATCCAGTGTATATAGATACCCAATATCACAGTGAATGCCTGTTGTCGGTTCGTATGAGCCGCATTTCCACCCGGAGATTGTATCTGTTTCTGTCGGTTCGGTCAGAGAGAGTTTCTTTTCACGTTTCCCTGCACCTATATATACAGATTCATACTCCTTTGCTCCGATTAAGATTAACCACCCGGCAGCCTGACCAACATTATTTCGGATTTTTTTTGTTTTCACCCACGACATAAATTTCTTTAGTGTCGGTAATGTACCTTCGGGATATCCATCACTGTGTCGGTAAAAGAATAATTTATCTTCCTTATCCTTAATTACAATATTTGCTCTGGTACTCATAATCAGCCTCCATCTTTGAGTTTACTATTTGCCGGGGATTCCGTCCGGTAATGTGTCGTTCAAATGACATTCAACGATATGGTCTAATACGTCCATCCGTAATTCGTGTTCACTCCCGCAAATATTACAAACGTAACACGGATCGCCCATAATCGGCTCGTTTACACGGGTTAATAAAAAATAGTATCCGTGTGAAATAACTTTTGCGAGAGGTTCATCTGCAATAGTTTTTGTCGTTTTTGCCATCTTCATCAGTCCATCGGTAAATCATCTTCTCTGTCAGTCATGCTTGGATCGTAACAAAGTTCCATTTCATAGTCGTTATCAATGCACCCGTCAAAATGATCAAAGTATGGTTTATAACCAATAACATTCGATCTGACCTTTGTACTAAATCTTTGTTTATATGTAGTTGCCATTTTAGTCCACCGTTCCTTTCCGATAAAATTTTTCGTTCAGCCCTAACCGTTCAGCTAATTCGTCCGTATCCCGGAGTTCGATTTTGTTGTTTGGATTCGTTAGGTCTATTGACCGCTTATATTCCATCAATGCCATAGCGATCCGATCTTGATCTTCTTTAGATAAATAAGGCATTATTCCACCACCGTTTTTTCAGCTTCTTTAATACCCCGTTTTAGTTCTTTAATACGATCTTTATTCATACGCTTAAATCTCCGATACAGTTTAATCGTATCTTCAAAATCTTTAACCTTACATTCATAAGTGTTTAAGAGTTTCTTACCGTTTTCAATATATCTTTTTTTAATATATTCTTTTTCTTCTTTTGTGGTTGTTTCTGGAAAATTCATATATATCCTCCAAATAGTCGAGATCTGGATCTGGGTTATGCCGGAATTCGGTTTGTTTTATGCATATACATTTTTTTGGAGTTAGGGGTTTCTTTTTGGAGGTCGAGGGTTAATCCAATCACTAAAGAGATTGAAAGGATCATCCCCTGATACATTCGATTTCCCTCCGTTCTCCACTGTGTTTTCAGTTACCTCAATTATAACCGTTCCAACAATGGATTTTCTTGAAAACCAAAAATGACCGGATACGGTATCCGTTACCCAACCGTCCTTTTTGGCACATGCATATATACGTTCAAGATCAGCCTCCTTGTTCCACTCCCCTTTTACGTGGTGAGTTGTCCGGTGTAGATAATATTTTTTTAGTGCCGACAGTATTCCTGCTGATAATTTTTTAGCCATCTTGGTTTCCTCCTTAATCCATGTTTATATGCACGAGAGTATTTATGAGTTTCGGGTTTAGCCGAACTATCATCCGCCACATTATTGCAGAAAACTAATGTGCATATTTAGGATTTATGTGTCCTTTTCCTTTACGGACATTGAGTTTTGCCAAAAATTCGGTGTCCGTGTCATAATGAGAGGGTAAACAGATACAATAACCGTCTTTAAATTTAGAGAATATAACCGGATCCTTCCATAATTTGCCCTTAACTCCATTCAGGAAGGTCTTAACTGTTACTGGTATGAAATTATACCGTGAACATAGATCATACGCTTCGTGCCAGCTATCATCCGCAACTAAATCAAAGGCAATAGGATTTCTACATACAGTTATTATTTCACCGTATTTTTGATCCTGTTTATCCATTAAGGATAATCCTTTCTTCCCTCGCTCTGGTGAAGGGGTAGGGTTGATATTAATATCATTCATGATTACATCTATCTCTTTTTGGATTTTGTCAATATCTCTCCTGATAAAATTGATCTTCTCAACCTGTTCTTTGCCAATAATAGCGCAGTAGATATATGCATCTCCACTTGTCATGTATGCCTCCGTTTTAACAATCTATACTTCATTAAAATCCTGTTACCGGATTGAACCGGAAAAAAAGGTTGAACGTAGGTTCGCTGCGATGCCTAATGCCGATACTATATATACATAATTATTCGTCAAACCGGACCCACGGATTTTACGACCGGATTTAACGCCTGATGCCTAATCCACAACTTCATGGACCCCCTTGTACCCTTTAGCGTTTCCGATGTGTATATACATTTGATATTCATTCCAGTTCCTTGCGAGATTTCTCAAGAGGTACGTTGAATTTTTTGGATACCCATTGCGCCACCGCCTCTTTGAGTTCTTTCTCAAAGTGATCGCCTCTCCAACATATTTCTGGATCGTTCTTACTGACGATAAAACAGTTACCTTGACCGGGAATAACAACTGCGATCAGTTCGTGTGTTTTACCATCCATGATGTGATCGAAAAATACGGAATAAAAGTGATTTCCACTTATCCCATTCCGATGCGATTGAACCGCTTTAACAAAATCGGGTTGGGGGGAGGGTTTTTTCCTTTCTGCAAATAGTGTATATGAATCTCCAAAACCTAAATCTTGGAAAGACATTTTTTTCGTTTTTACAGTCCACCCTTCTTTTCGTAATTGCCTTGCCAGAGTATCCCGTTCTAATTTTGCATTGGGGTTCTTTGGATAATGATATGATTTATCAATGATATCATATTCATCCAGATACCGTTTAGAATATACTGTTACCATATTATTTACTCCTGTTTTAATCCTAATTGTTTAAGTGTTAGACCAATTTTATCTGTTACCAATTCCCTTTCCGCTAATAAAGCGTCGTATTCTTTAAGCAGAGATTTATTTTCTGCTGTTATGTGCGGTTTGCATTTTAGGGTTTTTAACAGCACATCAAATTGTGTACCTATGATCTCTTTTGCTATTTTATCGCACAAATGACACTGATCCGTTCCCCTCAATGCCGATAAGCAGAGAGTAGGGTTTTGTTTTTTATCAAACACTTCTTTAGAACTTACAATTTTTACATCCATAATTCAAATCTCCTTTATGTATATGTATAATCCATTACTGGGTTACACTGGGTCACAAATCGGGTTGTGAGATGCCTTACGTCGGGAAGTTCCACAGGAAACGGTATATGTTCCCCGTGCGCCGCATGGAGAGAGTTGTGTATATATATCTTTGGAATTTGACCCTTTCTATCGGAGCCCTTGTGTTAATTATATATATACATTCATTTAAAGGATTCTCGCTTCAAAGATCACCACTTTCCCGGTCGCTGATTTTTCTGTATCAGACCCATGTAAATTTTCTTTTTTGTTCAAAAAAGCAGAGGGGTTCTTAACCGCACATGAATAGATAGTTTCATGCCCGTCCGAATTTCGGGCGAGTTCTCTCATTGCATCCATTTTTGCTATTTTTATAGCGTGATCTATGGTCGTGTTATCATGGATTGTATAACAACCACCATGTAGTTTTTCGGTTAAGCCCTGCCATTCACATAGGTATTTCTTTGAAGTATCAAAGATAACAACATGAATATTAATTTCCAGTACGTCATATCCTGCGGGGATACGATCATACCGGGTAGTGATCCCATAATCTGTTACCGTGATCTCATAAGGTAATTTTACCTCGATGAGTTCGCCAACATTTAACGGTTCTCTCAATCTTGTGTGCATATAAATTTCTCCTTTTTTCAGGTTATAATTTTCTCTACGCCGGTGGGCTGGTTGGGACACCAATTCCGCTGATTGTAGAAAAATGTATATAAATCATTAACACTTCATCGCTTGGCTTTACCTAATTTGATACCCGTTCCCGGACTGAACCGGGATAAAGGTTATTGGAATAATCCCCGACCAAAAATACTCGCCGGGATTTGGATTGTATATATGTATTATATTTATTCGACAGTCTGTTTTAGCCATCGGCTTGTGTATATACAGAGTTTAGGGTTCTACCGGGTCGTTACGATATGGCTTGGTTCCCAAAGTTCGGGATATAATTTGAAAAAACTCTTTCTGCATTTGTTAAGTGCATAACAGAGATTCACTACGTTACCAAAGGGGCATATCGTGTCGCCAGTATGCCACACAATATAATCATCCGTGTCCTTAACCGTGTAAGGATTACGTAGGATGTGTGCCATGAATGCCGAATATTCACGGATGTGTACCAGTTTTTCGGGTTCGGTTAAAGTCTTTGAAGGAATTGGCTCTCCGAATTTATCAGCATAGGTTTGTACTCCTGATAATCCCCATATCTCGTAATGTCCTTCAAGTGCGCCTTTACGGAAATTAGCCTCACCAAGTAGACCAATACCAACTTTTGTACTACCACCAAAATGATGACTGATGGTTTTATCGCCTTCTTTAAACTGTGTACCGAAATATGGACGTACCTCATTACCATTCGTTTGGCAATATTCAGAAATTCCATCTTTACGGATAACGCTATTTTGTGCCATTACGCTTCACCTTTCTCGCTATCCAACAACTGCGGTCTGATATCTATATGCACTTCGGATTTGATTTGAGCGATTGCGTCGTCGCCAAAATATCCCCAACATGACCAGAGTTCTTCTCCGTGTTCATCCTCTAAAGTGTATCCGTACACATTCCCGGTGAGGTAGTCGTCGTACTCCTCAACTTCGGCTTGAAGAAGATCATCAGCTTTTTTCAGGAGTTCTTTTGTGAGATGTTTGCCACCCCAATTTTTTAGGATATCTCCCCGGCTTGCATAGATAAATCCAATCTGACCGCTATCCCAATTATCAGAGAATGGGTGTGTCCTGATTGTTAGACCACTATGGTCATACATATAGATTGGAAGGATAACTTTAGCTTCTTTCTCCATGACCAGATGATCCTTCATTTCATCCCATGACGAAAATTCCGTGTGGTCAATGCCATGTAGATCACCTAACGAATATCGTTTGTGAAAACAAACCATCCGTCCGAAATTGTCATAGTCGGTACGGGGATTTAACGGATCATCATCCGTGTATATTTTAAGGGTTTTTCCTTCGATAAATTTTCCCTGCTCGAAATGAGATAGGGTTTTTATTGTTTCTATCGGTTCGTTGTGCATATACATCTATCTCCTTGCGCATTTGTTACCGGAATAAGCCTCTATGGTTTCGGTTTTTCCAGTACCCTTATCCATTACATCAAAAATCCAATCTGCCGGTTCATGCATCTGGTTCTGAGATTCCATAGCCGCTTCAATTTTGTCCTCTGCCTCAATGTCCATACTTACAGTTACCTTATATTGTGGCATGGTTATTCCTCTTTAAGTTCTTCAACAGATGCGTGAAAATCCCAATTTCCTTGATCTTTCATCATTGCCATTGCCACTACTGCGGCTTCCGGTTCGGAATTAGCTTCAACATTAGCAGCCCATGTTACTAAATAGTGCGTCATTTTAATTCTCCTTTAAACGTGATCATGAATTTCTTGATCTATGTTCACAAGACTATACCAATAATTGAAATGCTCTGCTTGGGAATTGAACCCAAATCTTTAGGTTGGAAACCTAACGTGCTACCGTTGTACCAGCAAAGCAGATGTATATAAATAAATTTAGTTTTTGCTCCGGCTTTTCGGGGGGTTGTGTATGTTAAGTTTTTAAAATTTATCTCCGTCGTAGAGAGAAAAAATATTTCGCGGAAAACTTACCACGGAACATGGTGCCGTTTGCAGTTCAATTGTTTTGTATTGTGTATATAAATTTTTATTGGTTTGAGAGTTTCAAAAGATTAAATCCCCAATACACCAAAGTTGCAGAATGATGATTGGGGTAATACCTTCCAAACGGACTGAACCGGAAAAAGGTGTATATGTATATTTTTAATGCGGGCGGGGTTCACGGTTCCGTGGTAAAAGATTTTTGAATATTTACATACGGATTTTTTGGAGTTTCATTTTGTAGATTGGCTTTTTGTTTTTTTGGTTTCACGTTTAACTTTATCAAAATTTTAGTATAATCGTTTAGTAATTGTGGATTATCTCCGGTACCTGATTCATCATTAATCTCATCTATGGTAAATGAGATTATGCCTGATATCAATTCTTTCTCATGCTCTGTAAATACAGGTGCAAATACGGATACATTATTTTCTATTTCTTTCACCGTTCCTTTATCGTGTTCATAACCCTCATTATCCTCATCTGGTACAACCATAATATGACCACATTTAGGACATTCACAAAATGACGTTCCTGAACCATAATCAAATACTTCATCCATTTTTTCGTATTCACATTCTGGACATTCACGATATATCTTATCTACCATAAATCTTACCTCCATCTGTAAATTAATACATATAAAATAATGTAAATTTTGGGAAATGGTCAAAAAAGTTTCTGAACTTGTTTTTCGGAAAGTTCTTTACCTCGGATGCCTAATGCCACTTGACAAAAAAACCGTTCCCTCTTCCTCTTTTTTTATGACTACATATACACCAAATTGGATGCCTGATGCCTTGTCGGGCGTTTGCAGGTTGGATGGCTATCGGTTTGCGTGTGTATATATCCTCGTTCCAGATGCCTGATGCCTCGCTCGGCATTGCCGGGCAATCGCCGGTACTCGGCGTTGCTGTCCGGCGCTCGGCATTGGCGGCGTGGGCGTGGAACTTGGCATTGGGGTTTCGGAATTTCCCGGGCTTGGCATTGGGCGGCGGGAAAAAAAATTCCTGCGTCGGTGGTGGCGGCGGTGGGTGTCGTGAGGATCATTTTCAGATCCTCCTTGTTACCCTGAATATCCAGTACACGAAAATTAAATTTAGTCCGGTCAAAAGACCGGCGAAATAAAAGAACTGTTGAACTGCTATCATAATTTTAACCTCCTATTTTGTGTATATACATTTTTTATCTTCTGGGTTTGCTGATGTCCAGTCACTCTGGGAAAAATTATTTGAGGTATAATTTTCTCCCCTCACGGATCACAAAAATTTTATCTTCAAAGAAAGGCTGTTTTTGTTCGTGGTCTATTGCTCTTCCTAAATCAATTGTTACGGATCGATATGCCTTTATGAGATCGTCGTATGAGAGAATTGTTTTCCCCATATCCTCTTTTTCAGATTTGAGAGTTCTGATCTCTGCCGATAAGGTTTCATTCTTTTTTACACTTTCTGAAAAATTGTATTTCAGATTACGGATTTCTGTTTCAAGATTTCTGATTGCCTGTTTGTGCATCTCGTCTTTAGATATTTTTGTTACCATAATTATTTACCTCCGTGAACTTGCCAGTCAATTTTAACGGGCTTGGTCGTGATTGGTCGTTTGGCAATACTGCTTTAAAATTTACACATCTGGATCGAACCATCAGGATCTTTAACTTTCCTGTGTGTATATATATAGTGTAAAAAGGGAGAAGGAAACAGGAATACCCTGAAAGGGTATTCCATAGGATGAGGGTAATTTTACCCATACATTATATCCTGATTTGTCCGTGGTTTTTCCCGGTTTGGTTCTGCGGGGTTTCCGTTGGCGGTTGCCATCGGTGCGCCTTCGTTCCCCATCTCCTGACGGGCGATCTGAGCTCCGATATTGGCGGCGGTATTCAACAGTTCCGGGAGCTTTTCTATTACCTCTTTGACGCTGTATCTCCCTACCAGTTTCCCCAATACATAAGATAGGAATATCCTTTCTTCATCCGTGAGCGTGGGTTCTGCCATAATCCCCAAAAGAGCTTTATCTACTCCTACGGTGCTTTTCATAATGAGGTTAAATTTCTCATTAATCTCATTCCCACGGTTGAGTGATATTCCTAATTTCTGACTGACTGCCCTGTTTCCTGTCGGGTTATCTTCATCGTCGCTCATGGTTGTTCACCGTCGCAAAAAAATTCTCCATTTCTATTATGATATATGCTCGTTCCCTCAATAATTTTGCGGGGGATCTCAGAATGTTTAATGGGGATTTCCTCCCCTACAATCCAGTACTGGTTAGTAAAATGAGTGATTTTCCAGCCGGTTATATGGGCGTCCGGGTTCTGATCATTTACTGGCAGTTTGCCGGATAACTCAATAATAATATCTCCCGTAACAACCGGGATGATTGCTTGGTCCATCTCATTAGCTAACATACCAGTGCGCCGTATAAAACTGGCAGGTTTTAGTTGGCGGTTTGCATCCAATACGAGTATAGACTTGTACGTGTTGGTGAATGATCCGCCTCCTGCGGTCAGGGCAGGGTATCCGTCCTTTGTTAAGACCGTCTTAAAGTCCTTTTGCGTCCTCATTTGTAATACCTCTTAAACGTGCGCCATGCCCGTTTTTTTGGCAATGCGCTATGTTCTGCGGTCTATGCTTTGTAATGTGTATATACACATTTTAAACCCCGTTCCGGGCGTGATCCGGGTGTCGGCTTGATACCGATAAAAAGGTTAAATTTTATGAAAATCTCGGCACATACCACATACCGCAAAATAATCCATATCGGCACATTTCTGCCGGTCGGAAGAATTTAGATAATTTATATCTACACATTTCCAATTTCGCCATGGCTTTTCCGTGTCTATTACGGTGTCCGTGTGACCGGACTTCTTTGATTTGCATACTCCGATTGCCATTTTCAACCTCGTAAAAATTAAATTAAGTCCTCAAAATTGTCCTCAATTTCAAGGTCTTTCGCCATCATTGATTTCTTACCCATTGGCTCGGAAATGGTGATTGCACCATCATCCTGATTTTCACCCTGCGGAGGGGAGACCTCATTATTAATGAGGGCTGCATCATCCATATCAGATGTGATTTCAAGATTTGAGAACCTCCCGCCTTCGGTGGTGTCCTCGATCATGCTGATAATATTATCCCGCATCGGCAGGAGTGTACCGGCGATAATCTGATCCTTTATTGCCTCGATCCGGGCTGAAAGAGTTTCGTCCGGGATGATTGTACCGATCTCCTGAATCTCCTCGATCATCCCTAACAGGGCTGTCCGGGTCTTTGAGGTTATCGGCTTGATTGTGCCATCTGCCCGTTTGTAGGTCTTTAAAGTACCTTCAACCTTATCAAGAGCTTTCTGTAAAACCTGTGTAGAGAGCTCTTGTTTCATAAGCTCGAACATATTTTGGTTGTTGAGCTGTGCGAAGGTTTGTTCCATAAATTCTGGAGTAATACTTAATGATGGATCAATCTCCCTCATTCTGTCGGTGGCGATCTCACATGCCTTTTGGATTTCCCTCATACCGTTAGCGTTGGTGAATTTCAGTTTCCTGCGGTATTTCATGCAGGTATTGTTTACAACAACATTCACCGATTGCCGGATTGCGTTGATCTGTTTCCGTGTTTCAAGTGGGCGGGTGTATGTGATCCGCCTGATGTATTCATCTAAATCTTCCGATATAGATCCTTTGTTTCCGCTATCTCCGTGTATATCCACAAAGTAAACGGTATTGTCGTCAGTTACTTTAATTGGAATTGTCATTTTTACCTCCTTACCATTTTGCTTGATTTTTTTGCTCGGTTGCGAACAGTTCAGGTTTTTTAACCTGATTGGTCATATTTACCTCTATACCACCTTGATTTTTGAGGTAATTCTCAAAATCTTTGAGCTCTGAAAGGCATTTTCCGCCCTTAAAACCTTCGCTGTCAAAGGTCATACCTTCGGGGGTAATTTGGAACGTAATTTTTTCTGCCATTTTTCTTACCTCCATTTGGTAGCTATGACGGTGGTTTTATTGCCTTTCGTTGTTGCAGTGGTCGTATATCCCTTTGACTTTGACCATGCATTTACCCCGGCAATCTGGTAATTTTTGAAAAATGCATCCCGTACATTGTTGGCGATATTCTCACACATATAGAAGTCATATTGAAGCTCCCATACCCCTTTAGAATGGTTTTTTACCATCCTCATGTTGCCTCTGGTTTGATAGTTCTCTATCGGTTTGTACCTGACCATATAGGTGTCAGCATCCATTTTTTGAAAGGTCAATCCTGAAAATTCCTTCGCCATTGCTGACAAGGAATTTTTCAGCCAGTCCTCATTTTTGATAACAATTTTGCTATCGAATGTTGTAATGTGCGACATGATTTTAATCCTCCTAAAACGTGCGCCATGCCTGTTTTTTTGGCAATGCGCTATGTTCATCGGCTATACTCTGAAATGTGTATATACACATTTTAAACCCTGTTCCGGGCGTGATCCGGGTGTCGGCTTATTACCGATAAAAAGGGGATGGATATGTATTTACATATCCATGAGATCAAAGTTCTTTCCTGTGCCTGCGGGGGTGGCAGGGGTGGCGGGTGTGTCGCCTTCTTCCGGTACCTCTCCGGCAGGGGTGGCGTGTTTTTTCGCCCAATTACGCATTAACTCAATTTCGTCCTTTTTCTGCTCGTAAATTGATACATTCTGCCTTAATTCTTTCAGGAAATGATCGGTTGTTACCTCAACCGGTTTGAACTTCCCGGGTGCAATTTCGGTTAGTTGGTCGAATGAATTTCTTAGACCCTGCTGAATGATAAATTTGATTTCCCGTCCTGAAAATCCGGCGCTCGCATTAACAAGTGCGTCCATGTCAAAATCTTTTGCCTGTCTGCGTACCTTTTTGCTTTCAATGTGGATTTTCCATATTTCTGCCCGTTCTTTCGGGGTGGGTAGATCAACAAAAAAGCATTTTGGGAAACGGGCTAAAAGTTCCGGCTTTAGTCCTCCGGGGCTGTTGCTAGTACCTACGTAAAAGATACCTGTTGCTTCTTCCATGTCCGTCAAAAGAGCTCCAAACGTCCGGGCGGTTTCTTCGTGCATCCCCTGACCATCAGACGTTCCGAAGGCTTTTTCCAGCTCGTCAATCCATAAGATACATGGACTGATTGCGTGAGCCATTTTGAGAGCTTGCTTCATCCGGTTGGCTGTTTCGCCGTATAGACTACCTACCATTGCCGCCATGTCCAGACGGATGATCGGCAATTTCAGGACGTTTGATAAGACCTTTGCTGATAAGGATTTTCCGGTACCGGGTGAGCCAAAAAAGATACAACCTCTTGGCAGGTCAATACCATAATCCTGAGCTTCCTTTGAAAAGCATTTGGACGTGCTTTGCATCCACTTTTTGAGGTTTGCCAGTCCTCCGATGCTATCGGCGTTTTCCTCGGTGTCTATATATTCAAGCACTCCCGATTTCTTGATAATTGCCCGTTTTTCCTTCAAAATTTCCATGACTGATAGGTTGCGGTCAATCAAACACCGGGCAATAATATTTGCGTATTCCTCGGCTGTCAGTCCTAATCCTGCGCTGACTAATTGATCCTTATCCGCTTTGGCGGTGGCGATCAATCCATTTTGTGTCTTTTGTAGTCCTGACAATTGCTGTTTCAGTTTTTCGGCTTTTTCAGGCTGATCAATGATTTTATCAGCTATCCGTTTTTGCTGTGCTAACAGCCCGTCCACTGACGCACAAAGGATATCTTCAAGTTCCTGCGCTGACGGCAATGGCAGATCAACCACTGCCATACTTTTAGATAAGTCTGCGGGAATAATCACGGCGGGAGAAATGAGGATAACCGATTTACGGATGTTCTTTAAAACATTCGTAATATCCCTTAATTTCCTCTGGATGGTGGGATCATAATCATCTTTCATGTATTTGTGAAAGTCTAAAAGAATGTATATCTCACCGGGGTCGGTTTCGGTGATCTTGTCCTTTCCCTCGCTGTTTTTGGTTATGCTGATTTCCGCAATTATACCGGCTGCATCTGCTTTATAGGGTGCCTGATCGTCGGTTTGTTTCGGGGTCGGTAGGATCTGAAGTAAACCCTCGGTATATGACCAGACAAAGACCTTTCTGTTAGTCCTTTCTGCAATGCTTTGTATGAGGTCAATCGCTCTTAGCTCCTCATACGTTTCCATACCGATGACCGGAATTTTTGCCTTTATCATCGTCGTTAGATTTTTTGTTACGGTGGCAATTGTTTCCATGCGTCGTATCTCCTATAATCGTGCCTTTTACGGCGTGATCTACTGGCTGTACTTTTGATTGAAATGATCTTTAAAAGACGTTGCATCTTTATCGTGTGCTATCCTTTACGGGTATTCACAAAAGACCTTTACGCTTATCCCCGCCCAAAGGGTGTTGTAGGTGCTTTAACCCTCTACTCGCATAAACTACGGTAGAGATTCGGTCTATCAATCCCTGATAGTGGTGTGTGTGCGTTATCGCTTAACGGAAGTACTTGATTTTTACGTCGTTCCCTCCTGCGTGTACCATTTGCTGGTATGACGGGCGGTTTTTACCTCTGTTATTACGAGATGAGAAATTCCTGAAAAAAGGGGGTGGTGAGTGAATTTCCCTCTCCTGCGATCCGTGCGCTGACGGATCTCACTTCGGGCTTGCCCTGCTGTAACTTTTTGCCTGACGCTTCCCCGCACACATGTACCGGAGTGGATCGTGCCTTCTTTAGGGGGTTGGCGGTGATTTGTTCTCTCGGTGATGTGGGTGCCCACCGGGATTAGTTCCCTCGTATCTCGTCGGCTTGTACCTACGATCCTGCGCCTTTCATGGGATGACATCATTACCGTTTGACGGTTCAGGCAGTTCCCCGTATTTTTGGTTTTGCTGTTTTCACTCCTTTCTTACTACCTCTCTGTCTGCTGTATATATAAACCTTCCGATTTTTTCTTGAACGATTATCAGGCGTGAAATGAAATTTTTGCCTGATTTTTGAGGGCTCGGGTTTAACCTCGTGTACCGTCAGTAGGTGTCCGGCTATCAGGCGGTACCCGGCGATGCGGCGGTCTATTCTCCGGCGTGGGGGGGTGTCCGGGTTGGGTGCGGCGGGTAGGTAGGTGCGGCATGTATATGTATCAACCAAAAGAGCTTTAAGTTTATCGGTTTGCCTTCGGGTTGGTTATCGGCGTGGGTGTCGGAGTGGCAGGGGGATCTCGTTGGTAAAAGTTACGGGATAAACTTTCTTTCTTATATATTCTTTCTTTGATCAGGGTGGGTACGGTAGGTAGGGGTAGGGGATCAATTCCTTACGTACAGGAGCTTTATGTTGGGCGGGATTATGGCGTGGTATGTGTATATGCATCTGCTAAAATTAAAGGGGAAATTGGCAGGGCGGGGGGGATCACCGGCAGGGCAGGGGGGGGGATCACCGG
>Ga0315287_10000919_pt1 | contig 26351 bp, 29 predicted proteins | sample YL17G11_0_MG_FD_205037 | JGI IMG/M metagenome (GOLD analysis project Ga0315287, IMG submission 205037) | Sediment microbial communities from Yellowstone Lake, YNP, Wyoming, USA - YL17G11_0 | ecosystem: Environmental > Aquatic > Freshwater > Lake > Sediment | place: USA: Wyoming | collected... | reverse complement strand
ACCTGAAAACTGCGCCAATCACTAATACATTTTAAGTGCTTTTGCTAAAAGGAGAATCGTCAATGCCTATTATCCTTATTTCCGGTTTTATCTTTCTAAGAACCATAGTATTAAATTTTCTTTACTTGGGATACAAAATCATCTAATTGTTCACGTATTCTTTCAATTGCATCATTTATTGCTTTGCGCGAATTCTTCTTTGTGGTTCTTACTGTGAATATTGCTTCTTTTATCAACGGATGTTCCACAACATATCCAGCAAATTCTACTGACTTGTCTTTGAATAACTCTTTCTTAAGAAGATTGCCAATTGTATGTGTCTCGCCGATTACTTTAAACTTAATTTTATTGGCTTCTTCCTCTAAAACTTGTATTTCCATACAATTACCCATCAAAATATCGTTTTTAAACTTTTCTTTTATAAAGATTTAAAAATACATTGGAGTTATAGGATATCATGAATAGGAACAGAAATAGCAAAAAATCCGAAAGATTTGATTTTGATCCAGTAAATATAAAGATAACTCCATTTGGAGTATCAGCAACATATAAAGGAAACGATGTTGGCGAGCAGAATTGGGGCAAAGATCCGATAAAATGTGCTACCAATTATATGAAGAAGGGTATTCTCGCAAAAGAATTAAGCTCAAGCATAAATATACGTGCAAAACGTGAGATTGAAAGCATATTCGGCGAGGAGCTTGAAGAATTTGCATTAAAAAAAGGTTTTAAAGATAATGAGTTCAGAAATTTCTTACAAGAATTCATGATTGAGCTAACAAAACTCAAAATGAAGAGTGGTTTATCAAAGGACAAACTTATATCACAAGCAGTTCTCTTCACAGAAGAAGTTAATAAAACAATGAATATGTACTATGAAAGACTTTCAGAATGGTATGGTTTCTATTATCCTGAAGTTATAAAACAAATAACACATTTAGAGCAATTTGCAAAGCTTGTCGGAGAAAAACGAGACAAGGTTTCTAAAGAACTTAAAATTCCAGAAAAAAGCATGGGCTTCGATATAGAAGAAAACGATTTAGCAATGATTAAACAAGCTGGTGAAGAACTCGGAGCTGACATAAAGTTCAAGGAAAGGCTTGAATCATATATTGAGTCAGAAATGTCAAAGCTTGCTCCAAATCTTGCAAAAATTGCTGGACCTATCCTTGGAGCTAAGTTAATAGAAATTGCGGGCTCGTTGGAGAACTTAGCTAAGATGCCTGCATCAACTATACAGATACTTGGTGCAGAAAAGGCACTTTTCAGGCATTTGCGAAAAGGGACAAAACCACCAAAGCACGGAATACTTTTACAACACCAGTTAATGAGAAAGGTTGGTCCAAAAGACCGCGGAAAAGTTGCAAGATCACTGGCTTCAAAGATTGCAATTGCTGCTAAAGTTGATTTCTATTCAAAGGGCAAAGATCTTGTTTGGCAAGAAATAAACAAGGAACTTGAAGAAAGAGTCAAGAAGATAAAATAATGGAAATAATTCCTCATAAGAAATTCAAAGGTGTTTACTGGACAGATGGCAGTAAACTAGCCACGCTTAATCTGGTTCCTGGCTTTGCAGTCTATGGCGAGAAACTTGTTAGTTTCGATAATAAAGAGTACAGAACCTGGGACCACTACCGTTCTAAAATTGCTGCAGCAATTATGAAAAACATAAAGGATTTACCAATTCATTCTGGAGACAAGGTTCTTTATCTTGGAGCAGCAAACGGAACTACTGCTTCACATGTCAGCGATATCTTGGGAAAAGACGGTAAGATTTTCTGCATAGACATTGCACCAAGAGTAATGCGCGATTTGATTTATGTTTGCGAACATAAGAAAAATATGATTCCTATAATGGCTGATGCAAACAAAACTGAAGACTATGAACTCTTTGTTGACAAAGTTGATTTCTTATTCGAAGATGTCGCATCGCCAGACCAGGCAGAAATTCTTATTAAAAATGCTAAAAGATTCCTAAAAAAAGACGGTTATGCGATGATTGCTGTAAAAGCGCGAAGCATAGATGTCACAAGGGAACCTAAATCAATTTATATTGAATTTGAGAATAAAATCAAAGACGAATTTGTGATTATAGACAAGAAAGAACTTGATCCGTATGAGAAGGACCACATAGTTTTTTTGCTAAAGAGAAAACCTTAAAAATGAGCAAATTTGATTTATAGATATTCTCATAGTAACTTAGGGGGTATGTAGAAATGGCGAACCAACAGCAACAGCCTATCTTTATTTTGCCTGAAGGATACAGCAGGCAAATAGGGAAAGATGCTCAAAGAACGAATATAATGGCTGCAAGAATAGTTGCAGAAACAGTTAGAACAACTTTAGGTCCGAGAGGGATGGACAAGATGTTAGTTGATTCCCTTGGCGACGTTGTAATTACAAATGATGGTGTTACAATTCTTGAAGAAATGGAAATAGAACATCCAGCAGCAAAAATGATTGTTGAAATCGCAAAGACTCAGGAAGAGGAAGTCGGCGATGGAACAACCACAGCAGTTATTCTTGCTGGGGAATTATTGAAAAAGGCTGAAATACTTCTTGAACAAGATATACATCCCACAGTTATTGCTAAAGGTTACCAGATGGCTGCTGATAAAGCGCAGGAAATACTTGAAAAAATTGCTATACCTGTTAAAATAGAAGAGGATGAAGTGCTTGAAAAAATAGTATCTACTGCAATGTCTGGAAAGGGTTCAGTTGCAGTACGTGATTCTCTTAATAAAATACTTGTAAGGGCAATAAAAGAAGTTGCTGAAAAAGAAAATGGCAAGTATATTGTTGATCTTGATAATATTAAGATTGAGAAGAAAACCGGTGGCGGTATTGTTGACACAGAACTTATACAAGGTATAACTATTGATAAAGAAAGAGTCCACTCAGAAATGCCTCGTGATGTAAAAGATGCAAAAATTTTGATTTTGGATTCGTCTCTTGAAGTAAAAGAAACAGAGGGAGATGCACAAATAAGAGTTAATTCCCCAGATCAACTTCAGGCATTCATACAACAGGAAGAAAAGATAATGCGTGAAATGGTTGATAAAGTAAAGAAAACTGGCGCAACTGTTGTTTTCTGCCAGAAAGGAATTGATGAATTAGCACAGTATTTCCTTGCAAAGGCGGGAATATATGCATGCAGAAGAGTCAAGCAATCTGATATTGCAAAGCTTGCAAAAGCAACTGGTGCAAGAATAGTAACAAATCTTAGTGATACTTCAAGCAAAGAACTTGGATATGCAGGACTTGTTGAAGAAAAGAAAATTGCTGGTGAAGCATTGACATTCGTAAGGAACTGCAAGAATCCAAAAGCAGTTACAATTTTGATACGCGGTGGAACAGAGCATGTTGTCGATGAAGTAGAACGTGCAGTCGAAGATGCTCTTGGTGATCTCGCAGCTGTTATTGAAACAGGAAAGATTGTCGCTGGCGGCGGAGCTCCTGAAACAGAAGTTTCAAGAGAACTTATGAAGTACGCATTGGGCTTAAGCGGTCGCGAACAATTGGCTGTAAAATCTTTCGCAGAGGCACTTGAAATAATCCCAAAGACGCTTGCAGAAAACGGTGGACTTGATCCAATAGACATTTTAATAAACATAAAGACTGCACATGAGGAAGGTAAAAAATGGGCTGGTGTTGATGTCTCAACAGGGAAGATTATTGATATGTATCACGCAAACGTCCTTGAACCACTTAAAGTTAAAACGCAGGCAATAAAATCCGCCTCAGAAGTTTCAGTAATGATACTAAGGATAGATGATGTAATTGCGGCAGGAAAACTCAGTAGAGGCATGCCATCCGGCGCAGAAGGAATGTCAGGCGCTGGAATGTAATTTTTTTTAATAATAAGGCTTTTATACTTATTTAGATTACCTATAATTAAGGTGAGTAATGATGAAAAAAGAATCTAAAAAAGAGAATTTACCTGCTTCTTCGCTTAGAACATTTGAGAAAAAGTTTGAGTCTGTAGAGAAAGAACAAATTGGTGTTCTTGACAAACTTGAAGTAACTCTTGAAGAACTTTCAAAAAAGATTGATAATTCTGTAGATGTAAATATCAAACTTCAAATGAAAATCGCAGAACTTACTGCGAATGTTGCTGTTATAGCAGACAGCCTCAGACTTGGTAAAATAAAAGTACCTAGGATTGAAAATATTTCAGTTGTCGAAAAATCGCCATCAGTTGAAGAACAGATGTCTCCTTCGATAGAGTCTATATCAAACATTGGAAAAAGGCCTGATCTTACAGTTCAAATGAAGGAACTTGTTGAACAGAATAGAATGCTTACAGACACTCTTAAAGAGCTTGAATCACAGCTCAAGAAAACATCAACAAGGGAATCAATTAAAAGAGCCCTAGAAAAAAGCAGTTTGAAGTGAGAACCTTGAAAGGAATGACTCCTATTACTGCACTGATACTATTGGCTGCAATAATCGCCACAATAATGATTGTAATTTACTTCTGGTTGTGGCAAATATGAACAAATCAACAAATGTAACATACGAAAACATAAGCTTTGACATAAACGGCCGTAAATATAAAATTGTATCAAGCGCAATAAAATGGAACAGCAAGACTAATTCTTTAATGTATTATGTTAATGAACCAGATGTGAACCAAGATGATAGACTAGTTATAACGCAATTAAAGGAATTGTTATCAAAAAGCAATAAAAGAAATTTAAGCAATATTGGCGAAGTTGCAAAAATAAATGCTAATCTAAAGAAAAAACTTAATATTCAGACAGCAAGTGCTCAGGATGCCATTGTAAATTATTATGTTTATAGGGATATTTTTGGTTATGGAAAACTTGAAGGATTAATTTGGGATCCAAAAGTGAAACTCATATCATTTGACAGGATCGGTGCGCCTCTTATGATATTTCACGAGGATTATAAAATAATACCCAGCAATATAATAATTGCATCAGATAACGAACTTTCAAACTTAAAGCAACTTCTTAAAGACAAATGCGTATACAAAAATGAAAATAGAGAAATGTTGAATGGTAAAACCCAAACAGACGCAGTTTTATTCATAAACAAAATCACTGATACATTCACAATAAGAAAATTGAATGACAAAGTTTACCATCCTACTGCTCTAATAATGAAAATAGGCCTAGCAAATGTTGAGATGTTGGCATTTATTGAATTTTTCTTGAGGAACAAAGGTTCTATCCTTGTTATCGGATCGGAATATAGCAACAAGACTGAATTTGTGTCAGGTCTTGGATCAATTCTGGGGGATTCCAAAATTTTAACATTCGAAAATGTTCCAGAAATAAAATTGCTTTCTGAAAACTGGATTCCTGAAGTTTTGCCTGTTCATATATATACACAAAGTGACATAGTCGAGAATCTTATCAGACAAAAACCTGAGTATGTCATTGCCGATGGAATAGGTGGTAAAGAATTGAAAAAGATAATTAATGGTATCCCAAAACATTATTCTGGAATAATAACTCTTAAAGCATCAAGCATAGAAGAAGGTCTAGAAATTCTAACAAGTGAACCAATAAATCTAGACAGCAACAGCATGCCAAATTTCGATTTGATAATATTACTTTCGATGGAAAAACATGGACTCCGTTACTTACACAGAATAAAAAAAATTGTTGAAGTCATAGATTATATCACAGAAGATTCAAAATTAAAGTTAAACACTGTATTTGAATTGGATAATAAAAGAGATAAATTCATTCCTTACAAAAGCCTTCTAATCGAAAAATTTGTTAGAAAAACAGGAATGCACCCAAGTAAACTTGTTGAAGATTTAAAGAATTCTATCAAAACTTTTAGAAGATTAAGCAGATAAAAATTCAATTTCTGAACTGTCCAAACCTATTGTTTCTGCTATACTTAATACTTGTTTATTTTTTGATTTAAACATAAACCGCAGCATATTTATGTAATCCTTCTCTGCTGTTTTCAGGGAAGTGTGTGTAACCACTGAAACCTTTTTTGCTATTGACTTTATTATATGTCTATACGCTTTGGTTTCAAATAATTTCATTATCTTTGAGGGTTTGTTATATTTGATGAAAGATGTTTCTTTCTTAAGACCTGAAACAGAAACACCTGCTGTTGCAAGCAGATTCGCATAGTAAAAAAATCCCTGATATTGTCTCTTGTTTATTCTCCCTATGAAAACATCGCTTCTTGACAGTGCTTCATATGATTTGGATATTTCTTCAGGGGTTTTGTATGCATTTGGTATATTTTCTGAAATCCATAAGCTTGCTGTATCAAAATCCATATCCAGATTATCGAGCGCGGACAATATCTCATTTCTATTTTTTGACTGGAATATCTTTTGCATTGAACTAAAGATGTCTGCTCCATGATTTCTTTCTTCCAAGAGTTCAATGTCTTCCTTTGCCGCAATGCCATTGTCAATAACAGCATCTAAATCATTAAGAGCTGCTCTTACATCACCATTAGAATTTTTTGATATAAAGTCAACAACTTCCTTGTCAAATTTTATATTTTCTTTTTTTAATACATTTGTCAAAAAGTTATTAATGAAAAAGATAGGTAACTTCTTGAATTCTATTAGTTCGCATAGTGGTCTCAAGCTTTTTAATTTGGGCGACCAAACATCAAGTGCAATTATGATTATTGAGAATTTGGATATCTTTATGAGATTATTCAAAACAAAAATCTCATCTAAGGATTCTATGTCATCTATTAATATCAACTTCTTATTTCCGAATATGCTTGCGGTTGTAACAGCATTTATCACAGAATCTTTATTTTGAAATTCCTCCCAGCCAAGCTTTATAAGATCAAAATTCATTTCATCTGCAACTGCACTTACTGCTGATGTTTTCCCTGTACCACTTGGTCCGTACAATATTATTGCTTTCTTTGTTTTTCTGTCATCCAAAAGAAATTCCTTAATCTTCTGAACAGCAATATTCTGATTAAGTACATCAATTGCTCTTTTAGGAGCATACTTGTCTGCGAGAGAATTCATTATATCATTCCATTCTTTTCTAAAAGTTTCAAAAGCTTTTCAACGTCGAGCTTTCCAGAAGCCTTAATCATTTCCAGATCAGACACATCTGCTTCTTGATTAGAATTAAGTTTCGTGAAATATATCTCATCCAATGGGGCAACCTTAAAGTAACCTCTGCTGCTTTTTCCACCCATAAATGAACCGAAAACTTCTTTTCTTTCTTGATCGAACATTTTCGCTGGGAACTTAAGATTTTTCAATTGGTAATTAACAATAAAATCTTTATCATCTGGAATTGATAGAACAATGTCTAATGTTACATCACCGTATTTTGAAGACTTCCTTATTTTGATTACGTTATCCTTAACAGCATATATGATATAGTTTAATTTAAAAATCATCTCAAGTATCTTTGTTTTATTATCTGAAGAAATAACTATTATTGTATCAAGACATTGTTTCGTCCTCATCCCATGTGCAAGAAGAGCATAACAGCCAAATACACAATAATCGACTTTTATTGTGTCAAAAAGATTTCCTATTTTAGTTATCTCATCGAGATATTCTCTCTCAAGTTTTTGTTTGTCAATGAACATCATTTTACCTCTTTTTCTTTACCAGCATGAATTGTGCAAGCAGAGCTTCAATTTGAAGATATTCATCCGAGCCTTCGACAATTCTGAACTCATACTCTCCGACACGATCCATAAGCCATACTTTCGATTCTTCTGGAATATCTAATTCCCAAACATTTTTACCTATAAGCTTTACTGCATCCAAACCACTTAAACCATATTTAAGCATAACATCCATCATTTTACTTTTTGCTTTTATGATGTCACCGTTGATTGCATTGTGAAGTATTTCTGTGATTTCTTTTGGTTTTGCCACACCCGCAACAGAGTAAACTAATTCTTCGTTTATAACTTTGTCTAAAGATGATGCGCTTTGTAATACATTTGTAACGCGTCTTAAGTCTCCTTCACACGAATCGAAAAGCGCCTTTATTGCTGAATCGTCTACCATAATTCTTTCACCATCAGTTATTTTTGTCACATATTTTTTGACATCTTCGATAAGTAACGGTTTGAATCTGAATACAGCACACCTTGACTGTATTGGCGGGATTATTTTGCTCGAGAAGTTACAGTTCAATATAAATCTGCACGTATTTGTATAATTCTCCATCGTCCTTCTAAGTGCATGCTGTGCATCTCGGGTCAATGCATCTGCTTCGTCAAGTAAAATTATTTTGAATGGGACACCTGGTAATGGTCTGGTTCTTGCAAAGTCCTTTACTTTGATTCTAACCGTGTCTATGCCACGTTCATCGCTGCTGTTCAATTCAAGAAAATTCTGTCTCCAACTGTCTCCAAATAATTCTATTGCTACTGCAATTGCACAGGTTGTTTTACCAGTACCTGCCGGTCCTGAGAAAAGCAAATGGGGCATATTTGATTTCTTAACAAACGCCTTCAACTTGTTTACAATTGCATTTTGGCCTATAACTTCGTTCAGGTTCTTTGGCCTATACTTTTCAGTCCAAATTTCAAGCTCAGACATATCATAAATAAGAAAAGCGAGAAGCATAAAAAGGTTACCAAAGGAAAAAATTTATAGATGTATCCATCATCTTTATCCTTATGAACTATGAACCAAATGTGGTTGAGCAAAAAATTCTGAAATTTTGGAAAGATAAAAGTATTTACAAAAAGCAAAAAAATAAAGGGAGACATGGCAAAAAATTCTATTTCTTACAGGGTCCGCCGTATACTTCAGGAAGATTTCATGTCGGTCATGCTTGGAATCACAGCCTAAAGGACTGCGTTCTTAGATACAAACGAATGAATGGATTCGATGTTTGGGACCGTGGAGGATGGGACATGCATGGTTTACCTACGTCCATCAAAGTTCAGGAAAAGTTTGGTCTTGTAAGCAAGGACGACATTGAAAAATTTGGTGTAAATAAATTTGTCATGGAATGTGAAAACTATTCCAAGGAAATGATGAAAACAATGACTGAAGATCTAATTAAGTGGGGTGTTTGGTTGGACCATGAAAATGCTTATCAGCCTATCACAAAAGAATTTATGGAAGGCGTTTGGTGGTGTATAAGCGAAGCACACAAGAACGGCTACTTATACGAAGGCGACAAAGTTATGGCTTGGGACACAGAAACAGAAACTGTTGCAGCCAAGCATGAATTGGAATACAAAGAAGTTACTGAGGACTCAATTTTCTTGAAATTAAAAGTTGAGAATAAAGAAAATGAATATCTCATAGTATGGACAACAACACCTTGGACAATACCATTCAATCTCGCAGTGATGGCAAATCCAGATATAGACTATGTAAAAGTAAATGTTGGTGGTGAAGTCTGGATTCTCGCATCTGATATTGAAAAATCAATTTTTGATGTTCTTAAATTAAATCATGAGGTTACAGACAAAATTTCTGGTAAAAAGTTAGAAGGTATGTCGTATGAGCCTCTTCTTGGTGCAGAGATACCAATATTGAATGATTTCAAAAAGAATTACAATTGGGCATTTAAGGTTATTTTATCAAAGGAATACGTTGATACTACAACAGGCTCAGGGCTTGTTCATTGTGCTCCAGGGTGTGGGCCAGAAGATCAGGAAGTTGGTTCGAAATACAAACTGCCAACATTTAATGAAACAAATGCTAAAGGAATATTTTCGAAAAAAATGGGGAAATTCGAAGGAATGACTGCTCGCGTCGATGATCATAAGTTCACAGAATATTTCGAGCAGAAAGGCGTTCTTGTTGCAAAGATAAAATACAAACATGAATATCCATACCACCAAAGAACAAAGAAACCAGTTATATTCCGTGCAACAAAACAATGGTTTTTTGCTGTCGAAAATTTAAAGAAAAAAATGCATGAATGGAACAAAGAGATCAAATGGATTCCTGATTGGGCAGGTGGTAGAACTTTTGATGACTGGTTGAAAAATCTTAAGGACATTGGGATAACCAGACAGATGTATTGGGGGACTCCAATCCCGATTTGGCGATGTGGTTCCTGTAAAGAAATACTTATTTTTGGATCATTAAAAGATTTACAAAAATATTCCAAGATTCCATCAAACATACACAAACCATGGATTGACGAAGTAAAATTCAAATGTCCAAAATGCAAAAAAGGATTCATGTCCAGGATTCCCGATGTCGGAGATGTTTGGATGGACGCGGGGTGTACATCATGGATAAGTTTGTATTTCCCACAGAAAAAAGAACTTCTGAAAAAATATTGGCCAGCAGATTTCATTACAGAAGGTAAAGATCAAATACGTGGATGGTTCAATCTGTTATTTGATACATCTGCGGTCTCATTCGGAAAACTTCCGTTTCTAAATTGTTATATGCACGGTTTTATTACAGACATTGAAGGAGAAAAAATGTCCAAATCAAAGGGTAATGTAGTCTCTCCATATGACGTGTGTGGAAAATGGGGGGCAGATACGATGCGATATTACATGAACGCTGCAACTCAACCAGGTTTAGATATGAATTTTAATTTAAAGGACATAGAAACACGGTTCAAGAATCTATGTATATTTTGGAATACTGTAAATTTCCTTATTGATTTTGTTAAGAATTCAAAGATTTCTCTTAGGGGTAAGATGAAGCTCGATGTTGAAGAAAAATATATTTTGTCTAGAACAAACAAAACAATAAAACTTGTAACTGAAATGTTCGATAATTATAGACTAAATGAAATACCGGATAAGATAGAACAACTGTATCTTGACTTGAGCAGAATTTACATAAAATCTATAAGAGAAAAAAGCAATGAAGGTACTAACGAAGAAAAACTTGCAATTGTAAATACCATTTTTGAATGTTTGACATCAACATTGAAAATCTTTGCTCCTGTTGCACCATTCATAACAGAAGAGCTTTACCATCAAATGAGACAGCAGTTCAAGCTTAAGGAAGAGTCTGTTCACTTATTTGACTGGCCAAAATATGACAAAAAGATGATTGACGAAGATTTAGAAAAATCATTTAACATTTCAAATGAGATACTCACATCAATTCTTGCGGCGCGTGACAAGGGAAAAATAGGCATAAGATGGCCTTTACAGAAGGTAACAATCTATACCGAGGATGAAGAATATACAAAGGCAATTGAATTGCTAAAAGAATTCATACTTAATCAATGCAATTTAAAGGAACTTGTTGTTACGAAAACAAAACCAGTCTGGGTAACGACATTGGTTAAAATAAATTATGATGTAATTGCTCCTAGAGCTAAAGAGAAACTTCCGAAGATAGTCAGTCGTTTTGTGGAAATAAGCGCGGAAGCTATCAAATCAAGTCTTTTGAAGAAAGGTAAGTTTGAATTAGCTGTCGAAGATTGGACATTCAAATTACAAAAAGACGATGTTTATTTTGTTGACCAAGTGCCGACAAATGTTGCTTCTACAGAATTCAGCAAAGGAGTTGTCTATCTTGATTTGATACAAACTTCAGATCTGTTAAGTGAAGGATTTGTACGCGAAATAACAAGGAAAATCCAAAGCATGCGCAAAGATGCTGCTATGATTAGGGCACAGAAGGCAAATATTGTGGTTGCTACAGAAGATAAAGTACTAAAGCATACAATAGAGAAATATGCAAACGATATTTCGACAAGAACAAACACTTCTCTAAGAATAACTTTCGGAAATAGTACAGATGAAAAGATAAATGAGTCATTTGAAGTCAAAAATAAGAAAATTAAAATTGGATTAAGCCCGAAATAAACCTTTATAAATTTTGCTTTGCTTTAAAAATTGTTTACTCTGATGGTGTTCATATGGTAAAAAACTTAACAATACAAAATGTAGTCGCTTCTGGGAACTTGCATCATGATATACCTCTCGAAAAATTAACAATTACTCTTCCTAACACTGAATACAATCCTGAACAATTCCCGGGTTTAGTCTTAAGATTAGCCAAGGGAAAAACAGCTTTAATATTTTCTTCTGGAAAAATCGTTTGTACAGGCGCAAAATCAGAAGAAGAGGTTAATGACGCAGTCAAGATGATAATACGGGAAATGAGAAAAATAAAAATCTATATCAAAAAGAAACCAGACATAACAATCCAGAATATGGTCGCTTCCGGCGACATTGGAATGAAATTAAATCTTAATACTCTTGCATTCAAACTTGAAAATGCAGAATATGAGCCAGAGCAGTTCCCAGGGCTTGTATACAAAGTGCCTAGTTCACACATTACATTTTTACTTTTTGGAACTGGCAAGATAGTCTGCACGGGTGCCAAGAACGAGGGCGAAATAAAACAAGCAGTTAGAAAATTAGTTAAAACTCTAAAGAAAGTTATTGGCAAGAAGATAATAAAAAATTAGTTCTGTGATCTAAATGAAAGAAAAATTAGTCTCTAATGAAGAGGATATAATCGAGCGATTTAGGGAATTTGTAGAAAAAAACAGCAGCGACCAGCTTAGAAAAACAATAAACACGGGACAGTCCTCATTCTATATTGATTATCGTTTATTAGACAAATTTGATCCAGAATTATGTGATTTTATAGCAGATCATCCTGACAAAGGACTTGACTTATTCTCAAAAGCTATTGCTCTGATACAAATAGCTGAAGATGCAAAACTGAATTTAAGATTTACAAACATACCTGAAACTAAAAGAACAAACATTAGAGACATAAGAAGCAGGCACATAGGCAAAATGGTTACCATCGAAGGATTAATCAGACAAGCCTCGGATGTCAGACCAGTCGCAACACTTGGTATATTCGAATGTCCACTTTGTGGAACTAAAATAGAAATAGTACAGAACGAGAGCACAATGAAAGAACCTGCAATGTGTTCATGCGGAAGAAAAGGTAGATTCAAATTAATTGACAAGAAATTAGTTGACACTCAAAGATTAGTCATTGAAGAATCACCTGAATCACTTGGCACCGCAGATGCACAACCGAGAAGATTAAGCATTTTTCTTACAGAAGATTTAGTTGATCCTAAAATAGAAAAGAAAACAGTTCCTGGTTCAAAGGTATTAGTGATTGGTGTAATAAGAGAATTTTCAATTATGGAACAAAGTGGCACTAAAACAACAAGATATGATTTAGCAATGCATGCGAATAATATGGAAACATCTGAGCATGAATTTGCAGACATAGAAATAACTCCTGAAGATACCAAAATAATAAAAGAAATGGCTGCTGATCCTGAAATAAATCTGAAACTAATAAGATCAATTGCACCAAGTATATTTGGTTATGAAGCAATAAAAGAAGCAATATTACTACAATTGTTTGGCGGACTCAAAACAGAAAGACCAGACAAGACAATAGTGCGTGGCGACATACATGTTCTTCTAGTAGGAGACCCAGGTGTAGCAAAATCACAGTTATTGAAATACGTCGCATCTGTCGCGCCAAAAGCAAGATATGTATCTGGTAAAGGTGCATCTGGTGCAGGTATAACTGCAGCAGTGGTCAAAGATGAATTCCTTAAAGGTTGGTCACTTGAAGCAGGCGCACTTGTACTTGCAAACAAAGGTATCGCATGCATAGACGAAATTGATAAGATGGACAAAGATGAGCGTTCTGCTATGCATGAAGCCATGGAACAGCAGACAGTAACAATCGCAAAAGCGAATATACATTCCACTCTTAAATCAGAAACAACAATCTTGGCAGCAGCCAATCCAAAGCTTGGAAGATTTGATCCATACCAGCCGATAGCAGCGCAGATAGACATGCCACCAACTTTAATCTCAAGATTTGATTTGATATTTACAGTAAGAGACAGACCAGATAGAGAACGCGATGAGAAATTGGCAACTCATATTATTAAGTCATTCACACAGCCGGACGAACTCAAACCGGAAATTTCACCAGATATAATGCGCAAGTACATAGCATATGCAAAGCAGCATTGCAGACCTATGCTTACAAAAGAAGCAACGGACCGAATAAAAGAATTCTTCGTGACACTCAGAGCACAAAGACATTCCGGAGATGAAGAGTCAATACCACCAATACCACTTACAGCAAGACAGCTTGAAGCGCTGATAAGACTTTCGCAGGCTGCAGCAAGAATACGACTCAGCGATACTGTTGCATTAAGAGATGCAAACACTGCGATAAGACTTCTTAAAAGTTGTCTGAATGATGTTGGAGTTGATACAGAAACCGGTGAATTAGACATTGACAGAATTGTTACTGGCATAACCGCAACAACTAGAAACAGAATATTAAATGTAAGAGAAATAATACGGGAGCTTGAACCAAGATTCGACGGAAATGTGCCTGTAGCTGACATTGTTGATGCTGCAAAAGAGAAAGGTCTTGATCCTATTAAAATCGAAGAAATCATAGAGAAGATGCGCCGTGATGGGGAATTGTTTGAACCTAAACCGGGAATATTAAGAAGGCTTCAGGGTTGATTCAAATATGTCTAAACGATGGATTGCATACAAAGTAAATGTTAAAGATCTATTGACTGGCCAGTTTACGCAAGAAGGTGGAATTCTTTACGGAGATCATGAAATAAATCGTGCCCGTATTCTTGGAAGTGTTGTCTCAAAATTTATAGGGCCTGAAGACAAGTATGCGTTTATTATTGTTGATGATGGTACAGAAACAATACGTATCAGAGGTTTTGAAGATTCTGTTCCAATGATAAAGGAAGTTCAGATTGGCGACATTGTTGATGTTATTGGAAGAATAAAAAAATATGAAGATGAAATTTATATTGTACCAGAAATCATAAGTAGGATAACAGACCCTAATTGGGAGATTCTAAGAAAAATAGAATTGATTGAACAGGAAAAACAAATTGTAAAATCCCCAATAGAAGAAGTAAAAACTACTGAAATCAAAGACGAGTTTGAAGAAGAAGTAATTGAATCATCAGAATCACCACGCAAGAAAATAATAAATGAAATAATATCAATGGATAAAGGCGAAGGCGTGGACATCGCATACCTTATGGATAAAATAGGTTTTGATCGCGACACAGTTGAAGGCATATTAAATGAGTTGATGAACGATGGCACAATATTTGAACCTCGCGCTGGCAAAGTTAAGATTCTAGAATAAACAAACTTTGAAAAGATTTATTAATCAAATAAAGGTTGTGTTCGATATGGACTACGAAGATCTATTAAAACGTGCAAGAGAAAATATTCCGAAAGATGTATTCGAAAAGAAAAGATTCGAAATACCTAAAGCTGAATCTTTTACCCAGGGTAACAAAACAATAATTACTAATCTTAATCATATTGCCAATTATCTTAATAGAGATATAAATCACATAATGAAATTTTTGTTGAGAGAACTTGCAACTTCAGGAAGTATAGAAGGTAATCGTGTTGTATTTACGGGTTCTTTCACAATTAAAGCAATAAATGACAAGATTGAATTGTATGTTAAAGAATTTGTATTGTGTAGAGAATGCAGTAAACCTGATACCAAGTTGGTCAAAGAAGGAAATGTTGATTATATGAAATGTATGGCATGTCAGGTAAAAAGACCTGTAACAACGCTAAAATAAAATGACAAAAGTCTGGATAAATGTTCAAGCAATAATGCAAGAGAGCAGAGAAGAATTATTAGTAGCAACATGTGATTCTGACCTTCTCGGAAAAAAGATTGTTGATGGAAAATTTATTTTTGATATTAACAAAAAATTCTATGGTGGCGAGCTTGTTGACATCGAAAAAATGATAAATGCCTTGAAGAGGGCAACAATTGCCAACATTGTCGGAGAAGAATGTATTAACGCAGCAGTAAGCGCCGGAATAATTGATGAGATAAATATTAAGAAAGTAAAAAATATTCCGCATGCACAATTATTTCAATTGTGATTTAACAAGAAAAGGATTTATAAGAGCAACCGTTTTTTAATTCGTATGAAACAACAAACGCCTGAACAATTTGAACGTGTTCGTTTTCCGAGAAGCGGTGAAATTCTTGGTGTAGTAGAACAACTTCTTGGTTTTGCAAAGATGCGCGTCAAATGTTTGGATGGCAAAACAAGAATATGCAGAGTTCCTGGAAGATTGACAAAAAGTCTTTGGGTCCGCGAAGGTGATGTTGTTTTGATTAAACCTTGGGAAATACGGCATGAAGATCGCGGTGACGTTATCTACAAGTATAGAAAGACACAGATTGGTGTGCTCAGAAGCAATGGATTCCTAAAAGAAATCGAATCTGAATTATAATCAGGGGGTTGTGATATGATAGAATTGATAATAATTGGTATTATAATTGCAGTAGCTGCAGTGTTGGTTTATTTCTACAATCGTATAATGGTTTTAAGCAATAGAATAAGCAATGCATGGTCACAGATTGACGTACAGCTAAAGAAGAGAACAGATCTTGTTCCAAATCTTGTCGAATCAGTAAAAGGATATATGAAGCATGAAAAGAATGTGTTCGAGATGGTTACAAAAGCAAGAGAAAACATGATGAAAGCTGGAACTGTCCAAGAAAAGGCAAAAGCCAACAACATGCTTTCAAATGCATTGAAAACAATATTTGCATTAGCAGAAAATTATCCGATACTTAAGGCAAATGAAAATTTCCTTATGCTTCAGGAAGAATTGTCTGGCATAGAAAACAAGATTGCTTATGCAAGACAATTTTACAATGACTCAGTACTTGAATTCAACAACATGGTAACAACTGTCCCAGGTATCTGGTTCGCGAACATAATGAGCAAGCAATCAAAGCCATATTTCGAAGTAACTGAGTCAGAAAGAAAACCTGTCAAGGTAAGCTTTTAATGGAAAAAATAAGTTTCCATGACCAGATTGTGCGCAATAAGCGCAATTCTGTTTTTCTTATGATATTTGTCTTAGCATTTACTGTACTAATTGGTTTTGTAATCGGTGAAATCTATGACCCATCAATCGCATTATTATTCATAATTGCGGCAGCAATAATCGGCATCGCACAGGTTTCTTATTCATATTATAACGGCGATAAAATGGTTTTAAAAATAACGAATGCACGTCCGGCAAATACAATTGATGTAAAAGAAAAACATCTGGAGAATGTGGTCGAAGGACTTGCGATTGCAGCAGGTATCAAGGCTCCTAAAGTTTATGTTATTGATTCAGAAGAAATGAATGCATTTGCCACAGGTAGATCCCCAGAAAATTCTTCAGTCGCAATAACAACTGGTTTATTAAACAAATTAAATCGTGAAGAGCTTGAAGGTGTAATTGCACATGAGCTCTCACATGTCAGAAATTATGATATTAGATTTGCAACATTCATTGCAATTGCAGTCGGTCTTGTTGCTATACTAAGTTATTTTTTTATGCGTTCAATGTGGTTTGGTGGTGGGCGTCATGATAGCAGAGAGCGTGGCAGTAGCGCTGGTTTAATTATAATTGTTGGTTTAATTCTTGCAATTGTAGCTCCAATTCTTGTAAGATTAATCCAGATGGCAATTTCAAGACAGCGCGAATATCTTGCTGATGCTTCATCTGCACAATTAACTAGGTATCCGGTAGGTCTTGCAAATGCTCTTGCAAAAATAAAAAATGTTAACAAAGGTAATATGGACGTTCCTGAAGCAATTTCACATCTTTTCTTTGTAGATCCGACAAAAACCTATTTAGATAGTCTTTATGCTACTCATCCGCCAATTGAAAAAAGGATAGAAATTTTAAGAAAAATGTGATGCTTTATAATTATTCATTATAAAATCTTTTAAAATATTCGTTTATACTCTCTAAAAGTTTATCTGATTTAATGGTATGTCCATTGGTATAATTAGCAACTACACGGTCATCTGAAGGAACATAAAGTTTTCTTTCATTATTGCGTTCAAGCAAGACTAAATCATTAGCAAGAGTGGTCTTGCTAACTGCCCACCCTTCTTTTACAAGTTCATCAAGTTTTTGTTTTGTTGCTACAATATTTTCCATTTTATCATTTCATATAGTTTTAAATATCATCCTCTAAGCCTACTGTGAAATCCGGGTTAAGGTATTTCTTTAAGTAATCTGGCACTGCTGCTATTAACTCTTTATCAGAAACATTTGGAGCGCTATAATTAAGTTCTTCTTCACCAATACTAATTTTTGATGGTAAAACCTTGTCATACCTTAATAAACTAGCTAAAGTGGCTTTATGTTGTAACCTTACTAAACTAGCTACAGTGACTTTATTTTGTAGATCTCCACATTCTGATATGAAATTTATAAAATAAATGGCTTTACTGAGCTTATCCCCGACATAATTGGTTACAGCCCCATTTTTACTCTTATGATTGTATGGCTTTAAAATATTTATTAGATTTTTTTTAACAGAAGGTTTGACATCTAATTTTTCAATCGTATTGTACACTGACGTTATTACATCTTTTAAATCAGTTATTGGTTCTGAAAAAGGAGAAATAGCTTCTTCGAAAGATATCTCACCTTTAGATATTTTTTTAATTGACTCCTTATGTGCATTTAGTACGTCATTTAAAGAAATCTCTTTTAAGGATGAATATTCTGGGTGTAATCTATGAAGAAAACTACAGCTACCAAAAGAAGTCTTTGGATACTTTGTATAATTAGAACTGCTAGAAGTATAAATTAATTTAAGTGGTTTATCAAACATTTTAGAAATGCCTTTATACACATTATGTTCACCTAAGCTTTCAAAAATGCTATCAATGCTTTCATATGATTTTTCCATTTTCCACCTTAAGTATTACCTACTAACACTGCTTCAAGACCGTCAGTATGATGTTTTGAAGAAGCGCCTTTACCAAGTTGGATCCTGCTTTTCCCATTTGTATAAGCATTCAATTTAGCAACCAATGATAAATCTTCTTTTCCACCATCATGCGGTAAACTAATTGCACCTAATGGAGTTCTAATAGTAAATTTCAATCCTGGCGTGTAATCAAGTCTAGTGATTCCACCACTTAATTCAAGCATGCGCTCAGCAGCTTCAGCGGCATCGATATCCCCTTCTCTAAATGATTGGTATACACTAGTTATTTCAGTTCTTGGATTTTTATTAGAAGTTTTTATACCTCTATAAACAGCTTGTGGTGTTTGGTGCAATTTTCCTTCTAAATAAGAATGATTTTTTTGTATTGCTTCTGTTTCATATACCATATTTATCACCTCACCTTCTATTTGTTACTACTATCGAGTAAATACATATATATAAATATATCGGTTTGTATTTTAAGCTTGTGAAAGAGAAAGAAAAGTTCAAGGTTTTCAAGGATGTTTTTGACACGCCTACTATGAAAACCATTTACAAGCTTGCTAATGACAATTATATAGATTACATGCTCGGCGTTATAGCCACTGGAAAAGAAGCGAATGTTTATTTTGGAAAGACTACTTCTGGAGAAAATATTGCCATAAAGATTTATCGCATGGAAACTTCTAATTTTAGGAATATGTACAAATATATTGCAGGAGATCGCAGGTTTGGTAATATAAAAATGAGCCGCCAAGTTATAGTAGAAACTTGGGCTAAAAAAGAGTTCAAAAACCTCGAATTAGCATATAATGCTGGTATACGCGTACCAAAGCCCATAATATGCCGTAGAAATGTGTTATTAATGGAGTTTATAGGAGAGAATGAAATTTCAGCACCAATTGCAAAAGATTACCCTCCTCAAGAGCCAAAAAAATGGCTGGAGAAAGTTTTAAATAGTATTAGAGTCTTATATAAGAAAGCGGGCTTAATTCATGGAGATTTAAGTGAATACAATATTTTAAACTTTGGAGAAGAGCCTGTAATAATAGATATGGGGCAGGGTGTTCCAATAGATCATCCTATAGCAGATGAATTATTAAGAAATGATATAAAAAATGTGCTTAAATGGTTCAAAAAACTTGGTGTAGCAATACCAAACGCTGAAGAAGTTTATAATAGTATAAAAGGAAAATAAAAATGGAATTATTTAAACAGGAACTTAAGGTTCCTAAGGAACGTGTTGCAATAATTATTGGGAAACTTGGACAAGACAAGAGAAACCTGGAAAAACGTACATCTACAAAGATAGAAATAACAAAAGATGGCGAGGTTACAATAACCAGTAACGATTCTATACATGCTTGGGATGCAAAACAGATCATAAAAGCTATTGGTCGGGGGTTTTCACCTGATGTTGCACTTTTGTTAATAAATGAAGATTATGCTTTCGAGATTATTGAACTTAAGGATTGGGCTGGGAAAAATGAAAATGTGATGAAACGCCTGAAAGGCAGAGTAATTGGTGAACATGGGAGATCAAAAATGGCGATTGAAGACATAACAGAATCATATATCTCAGTTTATGGCAAGACTGTAAGTATAATTGGTGACGTTACAAAAATAGAGATTGCTAAAAGAGCAATTGAAATGCTACTTGATGGAGCAAGGCATGCAACTGTTTATAAATTGCTTGAACATGAAAGGGCAAAAATGAGGCGCGCAAAGTTATTAGGTGAATGAAATGGCTGAAAAGGAGATTGCAGAAAAATTTGCGGAGAAGTATAAAGGGATCTCAATAGCTGAATTTTTCGAAAAAAACAGGCACTTGCTTGGATTTGACTCAAAAGTAAAAGCTATGTTGACTTGCGTAAAAGAAGCAGTTGATAATTCGCTTGATGCTTGTGAAGAATATGCTTACGAACAAATTAGAAGAAAGGAAAAACCTGAATTGCCAGAAATAAAGATTGAGATTCAAAAAGCAGAAAAGGCATTTACAATTATTCCAGAAGAAATGGAAGAAAGTATTGCTGAATTAATTAGGCGTGATGATGAATGGTATATTGTCTATAAAGGAAAACAGATGCGCGCAAGTGAACGAAAAAAGAATGTTGCGAGATATAATCTTGAAGGGATCTCTATTGTTTTAACTGAAGAGAAAAATAGCAACAAGCCGACTGTAACGGTTGATGACAAACCTGCAAAAGTTGCCGAAGAGGTTACAAAATATTATATTTCTGTTTTGGATAATGGCCCTGGAATTGTTAAGGAACATATCCCAGATATCTTTGGTAGAATGCTCTATGGTTCAAAATTCCATAGATTGAAACAAGGTCGTGGACAGCAGGGAATAGGAATCCATTCAGCAGTTCTTTATGCTCAATTAACTACTGGTCGTCCAGCTAAAGTAACCTCAAGAATTGCAAAAAACAAGCCGGCACATAGAATGGAAGTAATGATTCATACAGCAAAAAATGAACCAGAAGTTATCAGCGATGAAGTTGACAAAGAATTCAAACTTGAACATGGAACAAGAATTGAACTTTTAATTGATGGCGAATATGTTGGCAGCGGAGACAAATCTGTTTATGAGTTCATAAGAAGAACTGCAATTGTTAACCCGCATGCGACAATTACCTTCTATGATCCTGAGGGAGAAACTTATAGATTTGATAGAACAACGAGAGAAATACCAAAAGAGCCTGTTGAAATAAAACCACACCCGCATGGCTTACAGCTTGGAATCTTGATAAGAATGCTCAAGAATACAGAAAAGAAAGATCTTAAATCATTCTTGACAAAAGAATTTTCAAGAGTAAGTCCAGCGATAGCAGATGATGTTTTAGCGCACATAAAGCTTGAAAGTAAAAAACCTCAAGAACTTGAGCGTAATGAAATCGAATCTTTGCTTAAATCTTTACAGAAAGCGCCATTGTTAAGACCGCCAACAGATTGTTTATCACCAATTAGTGCAGATGCATTGGAAAAAAGCATAGGCTCAAAAACAAAACCAGAATTTATTGCAGTCGAGTCAAGACCTCCTGCTGTTTATTCGGGTATGCCGTTCTTGGTTGAAGCTGCAATTGCTTATGGTGGAGAAATACCAAAGGAAGGTCAAGCTCAAAGACTTAGATATGCTAACAAGATTCCTTTATTATATGACGCAAGTGCTTGTGGAATAACAGAAGCAATCCAAGAAGTGGATTGGAAGCGCTATTCTGTTGCAAATCTTACCTCAAGCAATATACCAGTCGGGCCTTACATTATTTTAGTTCATTTGGCGAGCGTTTGGGTTCCATATACAAGCGAAGGAAAATCAGCAATTGCTTCATATCCAGAAATAATAAAAGAAATCAAGCTTGCATTACAGGAATGCGCAAGAAAACTTGGCAAATATCTCTCAGGTAAACGAAGAGCACATGACGCAACAGAGCGTGCACATCTGTTTGAAATGTATATCCCAGAACTTGCTGAAGACTTACATAAGATAACTGGCTCAAAGAAAGAAAAGATAATTGCGGAACTTGAAAAAATACTCAAAAAAGGTGTAGTTGACATATCAGCTGAAACTGAAGAAACTAAAGGTGGAGAAAATGAAGGATCAAGCGAAGAAGAAAATTGATGATATAGCTAAAAAAATTATTGATGATATTGAACAGGGCCAAAACCCTAATTTTGACGTTCCTATCCGCGCACTTTCAAATATAACTTACGATGAGAAAGATAGAATACTTAGGATGGGTACTGCAAAATCAAAAAGATTTTTCTTCAATCTCGCACACATAAGAAAATTTGTTCAGACAACGAGCGTTGCAACAGTTGCAAAAGAATTGATTGATATTGGAAAACATTTGAACTTAAGAGAGGTTTTCTACAGCATAAAACGAACTATCCCTGGGACTAATATTAACATTGTAGATGAGCAGGTTGAAACTGACAAAGCAATCGAAGATTTGGAATTAGTAACCGGTTGTTCAAGAGAACAATTGCATATCAATGCGGGCAAGAACGGTTTCGCTGCTGGAAGAATCGTAATCAAAGACAAGAATGATACAATTGATTGGTCAAAAATGGGTTCTGGTGGTTGGGCAATTCCATCAAATGTTGAAGAAATTGAATTTAAGAAAGTTGAAGCGAAATTTGTTATTTATTTAGAAAAGGAAGCAACCTGGGAAAGGCTTAACGAGGATAGAGTTTGGGAAAAACTCAATTGTGTTATAGTCGCTTCAAAAGGACAGGCCACAAGAGGGATAAGAAGATTGCTTCAAAGATTAAGCACAGAAGAAAAACTTCCTATTTATGTTCTTACTGACTTTGATCCGTGGGGATTTTACATCTATTCTGTTATCAAATATGGTTCAATCAGTCTTGCAAACATTTCAGAATCATTGACAATCAAGAATGCAAAGTTCTTGGGTTTAGTTGGAGATGATATAACCAAGTATGACTTAAAAAGACATATAATCAAGTTTAAAGAAGTTGACCAGTCAAGACTTAATCAAATGAGGGCGTATGATTGGTTCAAGAATGATAAGGCTTGGCAGAGGCAAATGCAGCTGATGGACGATATGAAAGGCAAAGTGGAACTTGCAGCGCTTACGTCTAAAGGCATCTCATTCATTTCTGATAAGTATATCCCTGACAAAATCAAGAACAAGGATTGGATTGACTGAATTCAAAACCTTTTTAAAAGTACGTTAGATTTGATTTCTTTAAGCCCGAATAGCTCAGCCGGTAGAGCGTCTGCCTGTTAAGCAGAAGGTCGCAGGTTCGAATCCTGCTTCGGGCGCTTTTCTAATAATCGGTATACGTTTCAGAAGGCTTTCCGAACTCAGATTCTAATGACATACCCATAGCTTTAGGCATGCCTGGTTGGTAGAGTATCCTGCTTTTACTGTGCTTGCGTGTATATACACCAATATTTGTTAGAAAGTCTATACCCTCAAATAATCCAATTTCATTTATCGGCGTATGTAATTTATCTTCGAGGCGTGATTTTATATTATCAAGTGTCAAACTTTCATCTGGTTTTTCAAAAACATCATCTATGAGAACAGAAATTGACGGTTTGATTGGAGGTATATACTTAGGAGCTTCCAAATCGTTTCGTTGCCAATATCTTTTGACTGTGCCTACATTTACATCAGCATGTCTTGCTGCGCCCTTTATGCTCATACCGTTCGAATGAGCTTCATAAATTCTTTCTTTCTGGTTTTCAGATAAACGTTTTTCATCTTTAAATTTTAATCCAGCCTTTTTCCAATATTTCAAAACAGTGCTAGGATATACTCCGACAAGTTCTGCTGCTTCCTGTGTACTTGAACAAGATTTGTATGCTTCAATTATTGCCCAAATTTTCTCTTCTGGCAATGTGCTACCAAGGGGTTTGTAATTTAATCCCAGCCCTAACATTTTCCAACGATGGCGGATTATATCTACACTAACATTCGCATATGCTGCAGATTTACGAGTACTATAACCTAATTTGTTAGCTTCACGAATTTTATTGATAGTTTCTTCTGATAATTTTTTCAAGATATCAACTCTTCAAAAGAATTAGTATAAATGCTATTTATAAAATTTATTGTTTCCAATGCTCAAGAGCTTCTTTGAGTTCCTTTGATTTTCTTGCAGCTTCCTGAAGTGTTAACCCTTCAGATATACCATCAACTGCTGCTCTTGCTGCTTTAGCTCCAGCAATTGTTCCTTTTGGATGTCCGTGTATCCCGCCACCCATCTGTATAATAACATCTTTCCCAAATGTGTCAATCAATTGCGGGACCATTGCTGGTTGAAGTCCGCCTGAAGCAACAGGCATAACTTTTTTTAATCCATGGAACTCATCTTTGAGTACTTCTACATTTTCAAGAACTTCTTCTTTTGTTTCAAACATTTTTCCTACAGCTGTGCCAATATGTAACTGGTCCATACCAATCAGTCTTGACAAGCGCGCAAGGACTTTCATCTTTATGCCATGATAAGGAACTTTATCAAGAGCTGCATGTCCTGCCCTATGCGCATGAAGAACAAGTTTAAAATCTGCATTTCTCAATGTCTGAAGAGCTGACCAACCAACTGTCAATATGTCAACCATTGCATATTCGTTTCCAGACCTCTCGACAAGCTTCGCGCGTTTGAGCATTTCAACTGTTTCAGCTGTCACATTAATCATATACATCTTTTTCTCGCCGGTTTCTTTCTCTGCTTTTCGTTTCATCTTCAAAGTTTCTTTAAGTCTTGCATCAAATTTGTTGAAGTTTTGTGAGGAAAGATTCTCATCGTCCTTTACAATATCGCAGCCACCAGACCATGCATCATAAGCAACTTTAGCATGATCCTTAGTATTTAGACCAAGCTTTGGTTTTACAATTGTTCCAATTAATGGCCTGTTTTTAACACCAGTTATCTTTCTTACACCGTCTAATCCATACTTTGGACCATCATAACAATTCACAATGTCTTTAGGTAATTCAAGATCTATAAATCTTAAATCTCTGAGTTCTTTAAGTCCAAACACATTTCCTGCAATGCTTGAAAGTATGTTTGGAAGATTGCCATATTCGAAAAGTTCTATTGGATATGCAATTTTTATAAAAGCAGAATCTTTGTCTATAGGATTTATATCATAAACTTTAGCTGCAAGGTTCATCATGTAGGGTTTTGTTGTTGTCAACTCGGTCCATGTCCCAATAGAAGATTCTGCCGCAATAGCACCAGCGCCTCTCTTGAATGAAGTGCCTTCAGAAAGTCCACCTATTCGAAATGATGTAAGAATATCAGAATGCTTTGGTTTGTAATCTAAATGCACGAAATCCTCATAACTCACCATAAATATTTCTTTACAAATCCAATCTTATATATTTGTCTATCAAATGATTTATTAATGCAAAACTATTAGAAAATATTAGGTGATGTGATGACTTCAATGCGTGGCATGATAATTGGAATTTTGATTATGGTTCTTGGTCTTATAGTAATAAGCATATTTTTGTCGCCAGACTGGCTATTCTCGCTGGGGATTGACATACAAACTTTCAATGCAATAAACACACAATTCAGGTTCTGGTCATTGCCTGTTGGCATAGCAATAGTGATTGCAGGATTATACGCAATGGGGAAGTTAGAGTAAAATGAGCATAGGTAAAATATTTGTGGGGGTATTTGTGATGGTGATAGGTATAGCACTATGGTTTATGCTCGCAACGCCACAGGGAGCATTAACTCAAGTATTATTTTCTACCCCAGCAGACAGATTTGCATTCACTGAAACATTCAGCAGCTTCCAGTTCATTTATTTTCTAATTGTAATGGGGGCTGGTATAGGAATTATACTTTGGGGTTCGCAAACTTAGAAAAGTTTTAAAAGCAATAGTAATCTTCTCTTAATCAGTGGGCTTGTAGCTTAGCCTGGTAGAGCGCTGAAGTCTATTACAAAAAAACGTAAAAGGACTGCGCAAGTCTTATATGACCTGCATGGAGTTCCATGCATCTCGAAGCGAGCCAGAGGTCCCCGGTCCGAATCCGGGCAAGCCCACTTATTCATTTTTTAGAACAGAATTGTAAACTTCAAGAATCTGATCAACAACTTTCTCCCAAGAATGATTTCTTGAAACATATTCATGTCCATTCTTGCCAAATTCTTTTCGCATATTACCATCGT
>Ga0315287_10000917_pt1 | contig 26364 bp, 24 predicted proteins | sample YL17G11_0_MG_FD_205037 | JGI IMG/M metagenome (GOLD analysis project Ga0315287, IMG submission 205037) | Sediment microbial communities from Yellowstone Lake, YNP, Wyoming, USA - YL17G11_0 | ecosystem: Environmental > Aquatic > Freshwater > Lake > Sediment | place: USA: Wyoming | collected... | reverse complement strand
CGTGAGCTGTTCTCAGCCCATGGCACCGTCGATTCGGTTGCCCTGATCAACGACCGTGACACGGGCCAACCCCGTGGCTTCGGCTTCGTCGAAATGACCTCGAACTCCGAGGCCGCCAAGGCGATCCAGACGCTGAACGGCTTCCAGATGGGCGGCCGCGCCCTCAAGGTGAACGAAGCCCAGGCGAAGACGGAACGTCCCCGCCGCTGGTAAGCGTTCAGGCTGATCCGGACCCGTCGGCGGCTTAACCGCAGCCGACTGGAACGAGGAAGCAGCAGACGGCCCCTTCGGGGGCCGTTTTGCTTTGTGCGGTCCAACGGGTGAGCTAGGCTTTGCCGATGCAACAGCCCCCGCTCGAACTGCGAGTCATTTCCGCCCGCGAAGTGCGCGAGCTGCTGCCCTTCGCCGAATGCGTCGCCGCGGTGGAGCAAGCGATGCGCAGCGTCAGCGCCGGCAAGGTGCTGATGCCGTTGCGGCAGTTCATGCCGCTGCCCTCGGGCGACGGCAGGCTGGCCTGGATGCCAGGCTACCTCGGCGATCCCGAATGCTTCGGCATCAAGCTGCTGAGCCTGTTCCCCGGCAACCCCAGGGTGGGGCTGTCGTCGCACGTGGGTCTCTACGTGCTGTACGAATCCACGCACGGCCGTCCCGTCGCGATCATGGAAGCGAGCGCGCTCACGGCGATCCGTACGGCCGCGGCCAGCGTCGTCGCGACGCGCGCGTTGGCACGCGCCGACTCGCGCACACTGGCGGTCATCGGCACTGGCGAGGAAGCGCGCTCGCACATCGATGCGTTCCAGGCCGTGCGCCCGTTCGAGCGCGTGATCGTGTGGGGACGCAATCCCGGCGCCACGCGTGAACTTGCGGAGTACGCGCTGGCCGCAGGATGCGCGCACGTGGAGATCGCGGCCTCGATCGCTGCCGCGGCGGCCGCAGCCGACGTGATCTGCACCGTCACGGGTTCGCCGACCGCCATCCTGTTCGGTCGTGACATTCGCGGCGGCACGCACCTGTGCCTCGTCGGTGCCTCGATCCCGAGTGCGCGTGAAGTCGACGACGACCTGGTCGCGCTGTCGCGTTACTTCGTCGACTACCGGGGAAGTGCGCTGGCACAGGCGGGCGAGCTGCGCGACGCGATCGCGGCGGGCAGGGTGACGGAAGCCCATCTCCTCGGCGAGATCGGCGACGTGCTGAGCGGCGCGCTCCCCGGCCGGTTGGCGGACGATGACGTGACCGTCTATAAATCGCTGGGTGTGGCGGCGCAGGACCTGGTCAGTGCGCTGGTGGTGTACGGACAAGCGCTGCAGCGCGGCCTGGGCACGACGGCAGAACTGTAAGCGGCCAGGGAGCAAGCCGGCAGCGGCCTCTCAGAACCCCAGGGCGTGGCGCATCACGTGGAAGATCGTGTGCTGTTCCATGGTCCCGCGGAACAGGTAGGACTGCGGGCCACCGGCATAGATGGCCACGTCTTCGCCGCCGTGCGTCTCGGAACCCAGTGGCACCAGCGCTTCCTGGTAGAAGCCGGGCGCAGCGGTGTCGTCGTCGGCTTCCAGGTGACGCCCCGCATTGACCGGCCGTCGCACCTCCGGATCGGCGTTGGCCGGGAGAGTCGCGTAACCGGGTCCGTTCATGTAACCGAGGGTCGTATACCGCTTGCCGTCGCGGCCCAGCGCGGGTTCGGTCTTGCCGGGCTCGATGACGGGGCCGAGGATCGGGTTGCCCCGCTTCGGGTAGCCCGCCATCGTGAAGACGTGGCTGTGGTCGGCCGTGACGATGATCAGCGTGTCGCGCGGATCGGTGAGCTTCTGCGCAGTGCGCACCGCATCCGACAGCGCGAGGGTGTCCGTCAACGCGCGATAGGCGTTGCCGGCGTGGTGCGCGTGATCGATCCGGCCGGCCTCCACCATCAGGTAATAGCCCTTGGGGTTCCTGCGCAGGATGCCGATTGCCTTGGCCGTCATCTCGGCGAGCGAAGGTTCGGCGTCGGTGCGCCGGTCGGCTTCGTATTGCATGTGCGACGGTTCGAAGAGCCCGAGCAGGTGTCGCGTGGTCCGCGGATCGATCGCGGCAAACTGTGCGCGATTCCACACGTACTTCGAATCGGGTCGGGCGGCAACCCACTCATCGATCAGCGACCTGCCGTCCTTGCGGGAGCCCTTGCGCGTCGGGTATTCGGGATCGGTGGCCGTCGCCGGCATGAGTGGCGTGCGACCACCGCCAAGCACCACCTCGATGCCGTACTTGCGCTGCGCCGCGACGAGTTGCGCCGCGACGTCGCTGACGCTCGTGCCCGCGGGCAGGTTGGTGTCCGCTTCCCACTCGCGATTGGCGGTGTGCGCGTAATTGACCGCGGGCGTGGCGTGGGTGACGCGTGCAGTCGTCACGATACCGGTCGACAGGCCGTGCGCTTCAGCCAGCTCCAGGATCGACGTGACCGCATGCCGCGCGACGACCGCTGCATCTTTCTCATTGGGGTCGACGGTTTCGTCGACGGACAACGCGCCTTCCTGTGTCTTGATGCCGGTCATGATGGCCGTCGCCGTTGGCGCCGAATCGGACGTCTGTTGCGTGGCGCTGTAGGTCTTCGAGAGCGCAAGGAACGGCAGGGTTTCGAAGGCGAGCTGATGGTCTTCGCCGCTGCCGCCCGCGCGCTGGCCTTCGAGGATGCGTGCCGCCGTGACGGTCGAGATTCCCATGCCGTCGCCGACGAACAGGATCACGTTGCGCGCATGGCGCCGATCGACCAGGTCGTTTTCGTTGCGTGTCACGGCGTCGGCGCCGGAGCGATACCAGGCCAGGGCGGCCGGGTCCGTGGGTTCTGCAGCAAATGCGGTTGAGGCACCCGCACCGAGCACGAGCAGGAGAGACGCAAGCAAGCGGAGGATCGGGGGCATGGGTGACACTTTATATCGCGAAATATCGCGAAGCCGGGGCGGGGTGACTACCGATCCCCGGCCGGTCGCCCGGGCGGCTAGAATCCGGGCCGACCATTCGAACCGACGGTGACTTCCTCGTGGCCAGGATCCTGTTTTTGTACCACGGCGTGTACGGGCACACGCTGAAGGTCAGTGGCGTGATGCGCGAGGAGGTCGAGCGGCTCGGCCACACGGCGGAGGTCCGGCCGCTGGTCGACGGCCCGCAGGACGCGGCGACGTTCGACGCGATCGTGATCGGCGCCAGCATCCGGCACGGCAAGCACAATCCGGCGGTCTATGCGTTCATCGACGCGAATCGCGCGTTGCTCGATTCGAAGCCGAACGCGTTTTACTCGGTGAGTCTCGTCGCGCGCAAGCCGCACAAGAACACGCCCGAGACGAACCCGTACCTGCAGAAGTTCCTGGCGCTGACGACGTGGCGGCCGCAATTACTCGCCGTGTTTGGCGGAGTGCTCGATTACCAGCGCTACGGTCCCTTCGACCGGCACATCATCCGCTTCATCATGCGGCTGACGGGCGGGCCGACCGACCTGCACACCAACGTCGAGTTCACGCCGTGGGACGAGGTGCGCCGGTTCGCGGGACGCGTAGCCGCTTCGGTCGGAGAACGGGTTCCGTCCTGACCGCCGTGCAGGAAGCGACCACCAATCGATTGCACACCGCACTGGCCGTGCTGGCCATCTGGCTCGTGGCGACGAGTCCGTGGGTGTCGATGCTGCGGCAGATTCCGAGCGGCGCGGGTTTCTTCGACTACGCGCACGTAGTGCTCGGCTGGCTCGCGCTCGCGCTTGGATTGGTCTATGCCGTCGCGTTGATGAGAGGTGGCCGCTGGAAGCAGTACGTTCCGGGCAAGGCGGCCGGGATCACGGGCGTGATCGAAGGGTTGCTGCTGGTCGCGCTCGTCGTCACCGGCGCGACCGGTGCGGTGTGGTTCCTGCTGCAGGGCTCGAGCGACGCCGTGGCCTGGCGTGGCTGGCACATCCTTGCAGCGCGCGCGTTGATCGGCGTCGGTCTCGCGCACGTGCTCGCCGTTGCGTCGCACCTGCTGGATCTCTGAGCGACCGAGGCTACTCCCAGCCTTCCTTGCCGGGCTCCTGGTTCATCAGCTTCTTGAACTTCACTTTCAGGTAAAAGCCCATCACGATGATGAACACGATGACCCCGAGGCTCATCAGCCCGTAGTCGGTCGTGAACAGCAGGCTGAATTTATCCATCGGGTGCTCCGGGGAAGTGGCCGATTAGCCGGTGAACGGTAGTCCGCCGCTTGCGCCCGGGGCAGTGGTGAAAACCGCTATCAGGCCCTCAAGCGGCCGCCGCTTCGCCCGCCACCGGCACCGGCACGCGGATCAGGTGATCGAACGCGCTGAGCGCCGCCTTCGAGCCTTCTCCCATCGCAATGATGATCTGCTTGTACGGCACCGTCGTGACGTCGCCGGCCGCGAACACGCCCGGGAGCGATGTCTGGCCCTTGGCGTCGACCTCGATCTCACCGCGCGGTGAGAGCGCGACCGTGCCCTTGAGCCAGTCGGTGTTGGGCAGCAGGCCGATCTGCACGAAGACTCCTTCGAGTTCGACGCGGTGGATCTCCCCCGAGGCACGGTCCTTGTAGCTCAGTGCGTTGACCTTGCCGTCGGCGCCGTGCACTTCGGTGGTCTGCGCCGACACGATCACGCGCACGTTCGGCAGGCTGCGCAGCTTCCGCTGCAGCACTTCGTCGGCACGGAGCTTGCCGTCGAACTCGACCAGCGTGACGTGCGTGACGATGCCCGCGAGGTCGATCGCGGCTTCGACGCCGGAGTTGCCGCCGCCGATCACGGCGACGCGCTTGCCCTTGAACAACGGGCCGTCGCAGTGCGGGCAGTAGGCCACGCCCTTGCCGGAAAACTCCTTCTCGCCCGGCACGTTCACCTGCCGCCAGCGCGCGCCGGTGGAGATGATCACCGTGCGGCTCTTGAGGGTTGCACCGCTTTCGAGCTTGACCGCGAACAGGCCATCGTCGCCCGCCGGCTCCAGCGCAGCGGCGCGCTGCAGGTTCATGATGTCGACTTCGTAGTGCTTGACGTGCTCCTCGAGCGCCGCCGCGAGCTTCGGGCCCTCGGTCGCCTTGACCGAAATGAAGTTCTCGATGCCGAGCGTGTCCATCACCTGGCCGCCGAAGCGGTCTGCGACGACGCCCGTGCGGATGCCCTTGCGGGCCGCGTAGATGGCCGCAGACGAGCCAGCGGGGCCACCGCCGACGACGAGCACGTCGAACGGCTCCCTGGCGTTGATGCCCTCGGCCGCACGTTCAGCCGCGCTGGTGTCGATCTTGGCGAGGATCTCCTCGAGGCTGATGCGGCCCTGCGAGAACTCCTTGCCGTTCAGGAATACATACGGCACGGCCATGACCTGCCGGGCCTCGACTTCGGGCTGGAACAGCGCGCCGTCGATCATCGTCGTGCGCACACCCGGATTAAGTACGGCCAGCAGGTTCAGCGACTGCACGACCTCGGGGCAGTTGTGGCACGACAGCGAAATGAAGATTTCGAAGTTGAACTCACCCTTGAGCGCCTTGACCTGCTCGATCACGGGCGCGTCGACCTTGGGCGGATAGCCGCCGGCCTGCAGCAGGGCGAGCACGAGCGAGGTGAACTCGTGGCCCAGCGGGATGGCCGCGAACTCGACACCCATGTCGGCGCCGACACGCGTGACCTGGAAAGAGGGGGTGCGTTTGCCGGCCGGGATATCGTCCCCGCGGGTCTCGCGATAGCTGATCAGGCTCGACAGCGGGGCGATCTGCTGCAGCAGCTCCTGCATTTCGCGGGCGGCAGTGGACTCGTCGAGGGCGGCGATGATCTCGATCGGCTGCGTGAGCCGGGCGAGGTAGCCCTGGAGTTGTTCCTTGAGATCGGTGTCGAGCATGGCGTTCACCTGGCAGAAAATCCCCTCCCGACGGGATCGGCGGGAGGGGCAGGGGAGGACCGTCTGGGGGGTCAGAAGGGCCCTCCGGGAGACTCGCTCAGATCTTGCCGACGAGGTCGAGCGACGGCTTGATCGTCTTCGAACCGTCGTTCCACTTCGCCGGGCACACTTCGCCCGGGTGCGCGGCGACGTACTGGGCGGCCTTGAGCTTGCGCAGCGTTTCCTTCACGTCGCGGGCGATCGCGTTGTCGTGGATCTCGAGGGTCTTGATCACGCCGTCCGGGTTGATCACGAAGGTGCCGCGCAGCGCGAGGCCCGCTTCGTCGATGTGCACGCCGAAACCGCGCGTCAGGGTGTGCGTCGGGTCGCCGACCAGCGGGAACCTGGCCTTGCCGACGGCCGGCGAGGTCTCGTGCCACACCTTGTGCGAGAAGTGCGTGTCGGTCGTGACGATATAGACCTCGGCGCCGAGCTTCTGGAACTCGGCGTAGTTGTCGGCTGCGTCCTCGACTTCGGTCGGGCAGTTGAACGTGAAGGCGGCCGGCATGAAGATCACGACCGACCACTTGCCCTTCATGGACGCGTCGCTGACTTCGACGAACTTGCCGTTGTGGAAAGCCTGCGTCTTGAACGCCGGGATGGTGGTGTTGATCAGCGACATGGCGTGGTCTCCAGGTTGTGTTGCCGAGACGGCAGTGGGATTGAAGTTTCGATGAGCGGCATTGTCCGGGGTTCGGCTTGGTAGGGCCAATAGATTGTTATGTGGGGATCGATAGGGGCAGCCTATGAGGGGCTGCCCGTTGTCCTGCAGCCGGGGGGCGTAGATGACGCCCGCCGCAAGCTGTCAGCTCAATTGGAACACTAAACCCGGGCGTTATGTCACCCCGGGCTTGTTCCACGTCACATTTCCGCTTGCGTAGGTTGACGCACGCGAAGGGACCATGTCACGAGCAAGCTCACTGCGGATCGCGAAACCACCGCACCGCTGCCCACCGCGCGGCGGGATTGCCGTCCTTGGGGTTACTTCAGCTGGCCGCGGATCTCGCCGGAACGGTAGTCGCCCGGACCCGAGTAGGGGGGGTCGACGCCGTCGTAGGTGTGTACGTTGACGTACGCGTTGCCGGCGCGAATCTCTTCGATGAACTCGGCCATCGTCGAGCCCGTCATCGGGCCGACGAAATCACCGGCGTCGAACGAGCCTTCCACCAGCACGCCGGTGAATTCGCCACGCTTGCCGGCCGCATTGCCTTGCGGCCAGAGCTTGACCACTGACTGGCCGTTCTGGCTCGGGCTGCCGAAGTGCAGGTCGGCTTGCGACGGGTTCAACAGCTTGTCGAGCGTGATCTTGTAGCTGATCGTCTTGCCGTCTGCGCTCAGGCGCAGTTCGACGGCGCCGGTCGCCGTGGTCTTGACGGGCTCGGGCAGGCACTGCGCACCATCCATGTTTGCCTTGAAGACGGAATCGGCGGCCTGTGCCGGAATCGCGCAGCACGCGGCGGCGGCGACGAGGCTGATGAGGACGTTACGGCTGTTGAACATGGAAGGCTCCTGGGAACTCGTTCTAGCACCGGCAATGTGCGTCCCCAAGGCCGCGGCCGGAATACGTAGTTGCTGCGAATTGGTCGCGTTCTACGTCGTCACCCCGGAAGCCTCTGTCGCAATGCCGAAATCTGTGCCCGGCGCTGTTCGAGCAGGCCGTCGTGCGTCGGGTCGAAGCCACGATTCTTCAACCGGCGCTTGCGAAACGCGAGTTCGTTCTGGGCGTTGATCAGCGCCGAGGAGACTTGCGTATGGCGCGGATCGATGCGCCGCGTGCGGAAGGTGCGGTCCGCTGCGATCGCCGCGAATTCCTCCACGGTGACGCCGCGCCCCACCTCGTCCGCGAGTTCCTCGACGATCACGCGGCGCTCGGCCTTGCCGCTGCGGTACAGGATGAATGCGAGCAGCAGCGCGAATGGCAGGAACACGACGAGGTTGGTCAGGCTGGCCGTGGTCATCGCGTCCCACACGGTGTACGTCGGTGGTGCGAGCACTTCCGTCGGTGCAGCCTCACCGGTCTTCGCGGCGGCGAGCGCGAAGAACAGCGGCAGCGAGTTGTTCCAAGCGTGCCCCAGTAGCGCCAGCGCAAAACCGCCCAATGGCGCGACGATGCGCAGCCACGGCTTCGGCGTAGCCCGCGCGACGCCGAGCGAGGCGCCGAAAATCCCACAGAACAAGGCGTGGCCTGCGAGACCGAGCCAGGCGAAGCGCGTGCCGATCTGGAACCCGTACGGTGCGGTGCCGAACTCGACGAAATTCTGCTGCACGTAGAGAGCCGACTCGAACCAGTTGAAGCCGGCGCCGACCAGCGCGCCGTAGATGAAACCGTCGCGCACGTTGTCGAACTCACCGCGCAGCAGCCAGAACAGCAGCACGATGCCGATGCCCTTGGTCGTCTCTTCGACGATCGGCGCTGAAAGCGGTGCGCCGATCATCATCGCGGCGTCGGGGCCGAGCATCTCGCCGAGCCGGGGAAACTGCTCGAGCCACTGCGTGACGGCCATGATCGCCGCCGTGTTGAGCGGCAGCGCGACCGTCGTGGCGATGAGTCCGCCCCACAGGAAGGCCGCGGCGTATGCATACGGCGACTCGCGTTCGCGGCGGTCGAGGTACCAGAGGATCAGGATCGGGATCAGCGACATGGCGGACGACAGGGCCAGCGCGCGCACGAAAACACCGGTGGCCGCAGACCCCAGGCCGGCCACCACCGCGCAGAGGATCAGCGCGGCAAAGGCGAGCAGGATGCCGAGGGTCCACGCGATGGCTCGCGCTACCCGCGGCCGTCGCAGCGGCGAGGCGAGCGGGTCGAGCGTGAGGTCGAACGTTCCCTGCGACATCGGTCGGTGCTCCCGGCGTGATCCCCCGTGGGTCAGGTCAGGAGGATTGCCCCGACGCCGGTGGCGAGTATGCCGATAGTCGCTATTAGAATCGAACCACGCAGGGCCGGCGTACCGAGTGCCGCGACCATGCCGGTCTTGACGACCGTGTTGCTGAGTACGGCGATCACGATTGCGCGCGAGGCGACGTCCGGACTGCCCTCGCGCGCGTATTGTGCCATCGACAGCGTGATCGCATCGACGTCGGTCGTGCCGGCGAGCGCCGCCACGTAGTACATGCCGGTCTCCGGCGAGTGCGCCTGCACGATCTTGACGACCAGCAGCACGACGGCGAACAGCGCGGCGAACTTGACGGCCGACGTCAGGCTGAATGGATTGTGCAGCGGCACGTCCTTGCCCTGGACGTCCTTGCCGGCACGGCGCTGGTGCCACCCGGCGAATGCAGCGCACACCAGGGTCATCGTGACCATGGCGGGCAGCAGCGACGGCAGCAGGGCACGATTTACCACCAGTACTTCGATCACCACGCGCGCGAAGCTCACGGTCCAGGCGAGCAGGATGCCGCTCGCGATGGCTGAGTTGGCGGTCTGGTACTGTTGTTCGCGGCTCTGCCGCGAGAACGACAGCGTGACGGCCGTCGACGAGACGAGGCCACCCGAGAGTCCGGTGAGCGGAATCCCGCGGTGTGCGCCGAGTATCCGCGTGAGCACGTAGCCGACCAGCGACAGGCCCGCGATCAGCAGCACCAGTAACCACAGTGACCGGGGGTTCAGCGCATCCCACGGGTCGATCGTGCGGTCAGGCAGGATCGGCAGGATGATGAAGGTCGCGATCAGCAGTCGCAGCACGGCGTAGACGTCGTCGCTGTCGAGCCGGCCGACGAATCCGTGCAAAGGTTGCTTGTAGGCCAGCACGGCAGCCACGGTCACGCCGATCCCGACGGCGAGTTCACGTTCGCCCAGGGTCGCCAGCGCACCCAGCAGGAAGGTTGCGACGGCGGCGATTTCGGTCGTGAGTCCGAGACCCTCGGGGTTCATCCGCACGCTCAGGACGTAGCCGGTGAGCACTGTGGCCGTGACCGCCAGGAGGCCGGCCGCGAGCACCCATGGCGTCTGCAGCACGAGGCTTACCCAGCCGCTCAATGCGCCGAACAGCGACAGCAGCATGAAGCTGCGCAGGCCCGCGATCACGGGATGTTCGCGGCGTTGCTTGTGCCGCTCGCGCTCGATGCCGATCAACGCGCCGATCAGCAGCGCGGTGGCGAAATTCCAGGCGAGGGTGAGGTCGAGTACAGGCACGCCCTCTCCTAGGGCCGCGCCGCACCCGGTGTGATCGAGTCGATGACCTGTTCGAGGGCCGACTCGCACACGCGGCAGAAGGGGACCTGGTCGCGGGTGAACATGATGCAGTCGAGTTGCGGGCGGTAGTAGGCTTTCGCGTCGTAGTTGGCGCCCCGGAACGCGCCGACAACCGAGCGGTGCCGGTCGTCACTGAACAGCTTCGTGACGTGCGCCTGTTCTTCGCGGAAAAGCGCGTCCATCTCGCTTTCAGGCCGACGGTCCGCACGGATCTGCTTGCGGCGCGCCTGGACGTCCAGCTGGTACGCCTCGAAGGCTGCCTTGGACCACGGCGTCGGCACGGGGGTGCTGGTCGCGACGAGGTGACGCCACTTGAGCTGGTCCTTGTCGAGCAGCGCGGTGACGTTCGGTTCCCACGGTTCGACGATCTTCGTCGGCGCCGAATAGGCGACGGGCGAGGTGTAGTACTCGTCCGCGAGCGCGGCGAAGTGGTGGCCGAACTCGTGCACGAACAGGTAATCGGCCCACGTGCTGTTGACCGCGACGGTCGAGTACAGCCCGAAGATGCCGCCGCCGCCGTAGGTGTCGCTGTTGGCGAGAATCACCAGCGCTTCATACGGCGCCTGCGATGCGATCTCGCGCAGCGCCCGGTTCTCGAAGGTCAGCAGGTAGCGTTCGCTGCCAAAGGCGTCGTAGGTCGTGCCGACCGGGGAGGCGCGATGCACGCCCGTTGACGGGCGCGACACGCCGGATTCGGCAGCGGGCGGGCACAGGCCCCACACGTTGAAGTCCTGGCGGCGGCGTGCGAAGGGCTGCACCTTGAACAGCGCCGCCGTCATGCGTCGGGCATCTGCGCGGAATTTCGACGCGCATTCCGCGGCGGTGTAGCCGTCGCCGAGCAGCAGCAGGTCGACCTTGTCCGCGGGCGCGCCGTGCTGCTCGATTGCGATCAGGTCCTGCGGCACGGTCGGGGAGCGGTCGACGAACATGTCCGTCGTGTCGAGCTTCGTTTCCCACACCGGCTGGAAGACCTGCTGCGCATCGCGCTTGTAGATCTTCACCTGCACGGCGCCCGGCTTCGCTGGCGCCGGGAAGCGCAGCGATTCGTGGAAGGTACGGTGCTGGCTCTGCGCCTCTTCGGTCGTCACCCACTCGCCGAAGATCGATGCATAGCCGCGCGCCTGCAGCAACTGGCCGTCGGCGTCGCGCACTTCGAAACGGTAGGCGCCGGCCTTGCCGTCGTCGGTTGCGCGTGACGGATGCCCGGGCCACGGCAGCGGCTCCTGTCGCAGACGGTCGATCGAATAAATATCGACGCCCTTGCCGCCCGTGTGAAACAGGTCGAGCCGGTACGTGGCCGGCCCAGGATCCGCGGCCAGGCTCGCGCCGCACAGCGCCAGGGAAACGAGGCCGCAGGCGATGCGTTTCATTGCTGGGTCCGGGCTCGACGGGTGGCGGAGACGCGGTTCGACTTCGCAGCGGTGCCTGTCGAATCAGCTGCGGCTTTCGCTTTGCGTTTCGACGCGGACCGGCGCGTGCGCTTCTTGCCTTCGAGCCGCGCCAGTGCGCGCTGCTCGCGTGCCTGCAGGTCCACTTCGACCTGTCGCAGCTGGGTCATGAAGAGCTGGGCGACGCGCGAGAGCGGACGCTTGCGTGTGTAGAACAGTCCGTAGCTCAACTGCAGCCACGGCGCAGTGAAGGGCAACAGGAAGATCTGCCTGGCCCGCAAGTCCTGCTCCAGCGCGACCAGGGGTGCCAGGCCCACCGCATCGCCGGCCAGTACGGCGTTGCGCACGACGGTGAAGCTGTCGACCATCAGGCTCGGCGTGAGGTCGCCGGTTTCGCGATCGATTCGCGCATGCGTGGCAGCCTTGCCAAGGTGCACGGCCATGCGCTGCGGAATCCGCGGCGAGACCAGCGGGAACACCAGGATCGTCTCGAGCGAATGCTCCTTCGCTGCGACCAGTGGATGGCCCTGCCGCACGAAGAAAAACATGCGGTGCTCGGCGACGGGCTCGATGGCGAGCCGCGTGGGATGGCGCTCCGCGCCGGTCGTGTCGCCGACCGCGAATTCGAGCCTGCCCGCCAGCACCTCGCGCGAGAGATGTTCGAAATCGCTGGTCTGCGCATGCACGCGCAAGCGCGAGTTGGCCGATGCCATGCGACCGAGGGCCGCGCCGAGTGGCAATTCGGAGGAAAACATGTCGGTGCCGAAATGCAGTTCGGGTGCCTGCAGTCCGGCGAGTTCTTCGAGATCGCGCGTGAGGTCGCGCGCCTGCGTGAAGATGCGGGCCGCGTGGTCGATGACCAGGCGACCGGCTTCGCGGGGTTTGAGCGCCCGCGTCGCCGTTTCGACGAGCCGGGTGCCGATGCCGGTCGAGTCGAGTGCGAGCAGCCGTTTGGTGAGCGCTTCGGGGTCCAGTCCCAGGGCTTTCGCGGCCCTTGCGATGTCCGCGGCCGGAACGAGCGCGATGAGGTCCATCAGGCCAGGTGTTTTCGCCATGGAGGCGAAGCTAACAGAGGCCGGTCGTGCTGCCCAGACGGGCTTGTTGGACGCCGTGGAAAGCGTCCGGGGGCAGCGGCGTCCTGCCGAGGCGTATCATGGAATGTCGCATACAACGAGAAGATGGGGGTCGCGGTGAAGGCAGCAACGAAGATGGCCGGTGCCCGGTGCATGCTGATCACGGGTGCGTCCTCCGGGATCGGGGAGGGCCTCGCCCTCGAATTTGCGCGTCGGGGTTACGGCCTGGCGATTGCCGCGCGCCGGCTCGATCGCCTCGAAGCACTGGCGCCGCGGCTGCTTGCCGCCGGGGCCTCCCAGGTCGTGACGATTGCGCTCGACGTCGCTGACACGGATGCGATCCAGCCTGCCGTGCAGCGAGCCGCAGCCGAGCTCGGCCGACTCGACATCGTTGTGGCGAATGCCGGCGTGGGGCACCTTACGCCCACCGGCAGGGGCAAGCTGCCCCTGATGCGCGAGACGATCAACATCAACCTGACCGGCGCGATCGCGACGATCGAAGCCGCGCTGCCGATTTTTCGTGCGCAGGGTTGCGGCCACGTCGTTGGCGTGACGTCGGTCGCGGGTTCCAAGGGCCTGCCGGGATTCGGCGCCTACAGCGCCAGCAAGGCGGGACTGCATCGTTACCTGCAGTCCCTGCGTGCCGAACTCCGCGGGACGCCTGTCGTCGTCACCGAACTCGCGCCGGGCTTCATCGATACCGCACTCAATCGTGACAAGGGCGCGCGGCCGTTCCTGATCGACGTCGACAAGGGCGCGGCGATCATGGCGCGCATGATCGAGCGCCAGGTGGGCAAGCGCTGGGTGCCGGTGCTGCCGTGGACGATCGTCGCCCAATTGCTGAAGATCCTGCCTGCCTCGGTGCTCGCGCCGCGGCAGAAGCGAAGCTGACCCAAGGACACAACCATGGATTTCGAACACTCCCCACGCGTCAAGGAACTGCAGGCGCGCCTGACCACGTTCATGGACGAGCACGTCTATCTGAACGAAGCGCGCTTCCACGCCGAAGTCGAGGCGAACAAGGCCAGCGGCAACGGCTGGGTGCCGACACTCGTGATGGAAGAGATGAAGGCGAAGGCACGCGCCGCAGGGTTGTGGAACCTGTGGCTGCCCGAATCCGAGCACGGCGCCGGACTCACGAACCTCGAGTACGCACCGCTCGCCGAGATCACCGGGCGTTCGCACATTGCGCCCGAAGCGCTCAATTGCGCGGCACCCGACACCGGCAACATGGAAGTGCTCGTGCGCTACGGCAACGACGAGCAGAAGGAGCGCTGGCTCAAGCCGCTGCTCGCCGGCGAGATTCGCTCCGGCTTTGCGATGACCGAGCCGGCAGTCGCGTCGTCTGACGCCACCAACATCTCGGCCAGCATCGTGCGCGACGGCGATCATTACGTGATCAACGGCCGCAAGTGGTGGACTTCGGGCGCGTCGGACCCGCGCTGCAAGGTGCTCATTTTCATGGGCAAGACCGACCCGTCGAACGCCAACGTGCACAGGCAGCAGTCGATGATCCTGGTGCCGATGGACACGCCCGGAGTGCGCGTGGTGCGTCCGGTGCCGGTCTTCGGTTACCTCGATGAGCCGCACGGGCACCCCGAGGTCGACTTCGACAACGTGCGCGTGCCGGTGTCGAACCTGCTGCTCGGCGAGGGTCGCGGTTTCGAGATCGCGCAGGGCCGCCTCGGCCCGGGCCGCATCCACCATTGCATGCGCATCATCGGCGCGACCGAGCGTGCGCTGGAGGCAATGTGCCGCCGGTCGCTGCGGCGCACGGCGTTCCACAAGCAGCTGGCGGAGCAGGGTGTCTGGCGCGAGCGCATCGCGGACGCCCGCATGAAGCTCGACCAGGCGCGGTTGCTGACGCTGCACGCCGCGTGGAAGATGGACGTGGCGGGCAACAAGGCCGCGCAGAAGGAGATCGCGATGATCAAGGTCGTCGCGCCGAACATCGCCTGCCAGATCATCGACCAGGCGATCCAGCTCTTCGGCGGCGCGGGCGTCACGGACGACCACGGCCTCGGCTGGGCCTATGCGATGGCGCGGACCCTGCGCATCGCGGACGGTCCCGACGAAGTGCACCGCAACCACATCGCGAAGCTCGAGCTTTCGCGCTATCTCACGCCCTGAGAGTCCCGCATGCAGATGAAGGGCAAGATCGCGTTCGTGACCGGCGCGGGTCGTGGCATCGGGCGTGCCGTGTGCCGCGAGATGCTGAAGCGCGGCGCGGCGGGCCTGGTGATCGCCGATCTCGATGGCGCCATGGCGCAGGCGACGGCCGCCGAACTCGGGGGCCTCGGGCTGCAGTGCGACGTGTCGAGCGAGGCGGCCGTGCAGGCCGCAGTGGCGGCGGCGATCGCGCACTACGGTCGCGTTGACGTGCTGCTGTCGAATGCGGGGTTTGGCGCGACCGAACTCGATCTCGACGACGCCCTGGCCGAGCCCAACGATGTCTGGGCCCGCATGTGGCAGGTGCACGTGATGTCGCACGTATATGCCTCGCGCGCGGTGCTGCCGGGAATGCTCGAGCGCGGGGAGGGCTACCTGGTGAACGTGGCGTCCGCGGCGGGGCTGCTCTGCCAGGTGGGCGATGCCGCCTACAGCGCCACCAAGCACGCGGCGGTCGGGCTCGCAGAATCGCTCGCGATCACTTACGGCGAGCGGGGTGTCCGCGTCTCCGTCGTGTGTCCGCAATACATCGCGACTGCGATCACCGGACTCGACGAAAAGCTGCCGGCCGACGCGCCTCCCGGGCTGCTGTCGGTGGAGCAGGCGGCGACCGCGATCGTCGATGGGCTGGAAGCCGAGCATTTCCTGCTCCTGACGCACCCGGACGTATTGACGTACTTCCAGCGCAAGGCCGCGGACTACGACCGCTGGGTCGCCGGCATGCGACGTCTCCGTGCCGGACTGCGGAAGGGCGCAGGGTTCCTCAAAGTCCGCCAATGATAGACTCGGGCCAGACTGGTATCCGTGTAACCGGCAGCGGAAGGACGATGCGCTCATGAGGCAAATGCGGGGCGAAGACGCACGGTTCGTGTATGGCGAATCCGGCCATTCGAATTCGAACATCACGCTCATTTCGATCTACGACCCGTCCACAGCCAGGGACGGGCGCGTCCACTTCAAGGGACTGCTGAAACACATCGAGAGTCGGCTGAGCCTGTCGCCGATCTTCCGGCAGAAGCTGCTGCGCGTGCCGCTCGAACTCGACTTCCCGTACTGGATCGAGGACGAAAACTTCGACCTCGAATACCACGTGCGTCACATCGCGTTGCCGAAGCCGGGCGACTGGCGCCAGTTCTGCATCCAGGCGTCGCGCATCCACGCGCGCCCGCTCGACCTCTCCAAGCCCCTGTGGGAGCTGTACCTGGTCGAGGGGCTCGACTCCTTCCTGCACCTGCCGCCCGACAGCTTCGCAATCCTCGCCAAGATCCATCACGCGGCTATCGACGTGCGGGGCGGCGCCGAAATCACGACGCTGCTGCACGACACGACGGCGCAGCCGCCCGCGCCGGAACCGCCGGAGCCCTGGTTCCCGGAGTCCCCGCCGGGATCGATCTCGCTGCTGTCGCGCGCGCTGATCAACAACGTGGTGCGGCCGCTGATGTTCGCGGGACCGCTCGCGCGCGCCGTGAGCAGGGTCACGCCGGCCGTGCTCGGGTCGCTCAGCGAGCTGTGGCGCAAGGACCGTTTCGCGGTCACGCGTTTCAATTCCGAAGTCTCCCCGCATCGCGTCTTCGATTCGCGCCGTTTCTTCATCGACGAGTTCAAGCGCATCCGCGACATGGTGCCGGGCGCCACGATCAACGACGCAGTGCTCGCCGTCTGCGGCGGCGCGTTGCGCCGGTACCTGCTGGCGCACGAAGAGCTGCCGGCTTCCAGCGTGGTTTCGCTCGCGCCGTTCTCGGTGCGGGCAGCGGGCGCCACCAGTGAGGAACGCCCTGCACTGAGCCTCGTCCGCGTGCCGCTCGGCACGGAGTTCGAGGATCCGAAGAAGCGCCTGCGTGCGATCTACAAGCACACGTCGACGCATGCGGACATCGACCAGGCCGTGCGGGCGAAGGAACTGACGGAGTTCGACAAGCACGCGCCCGCCGCGACCCTGGCGCTTTCCGCGAAGTTGCTGGCAGGCTCGTCGCTCGGGTCGCCGCGCGAGCCGCTGGCCGGCTGCACGATCATGAACGTGCCGGGCCCCGCGATTCCTTTGTACCTCGACGGCGCGCGCATGACGTACTTCTCGTCGATCATGCCGATCTCCGACGGCATGGGGCTCGTGTTCTCGGTGACGAGCTACGACCGGATGATCTTCATCTCGCCGACGTCGTGCCGCGAGCAGTTGCCCGATCCCGAGTTCTTCGCGCTGTGCATCCGCGACAGCTTCCAGGAATTGCTGGCGCTGACGACGAAGCCGAAGAAGGCCAGGAAGAAAAAGGTGGTCGTGAAGAAGGCGGCGGCGAAGCGGAAGGCAGCCTGAGGAAGTGATTAGTGATTAGTGAATAGTGATTAGACGGAGGAGCGACCGCAGCAGCAACGACGACTGCACCTCTGACCAATCACTATTCACTATTCACTATTCACTATTCACTTCCTACCCAGGAACGGCGACGCCCTTGCGCCGCCCCTGCTCCGGCGGCCCGAACAATTTCGCGATCTTGCGATAGGCCATACCGGCCATACCGGCCGGTTCGAATGGCCGCCATTCGCCCTCTGCCTGTGCCAGCCGGTTGGCCAGGATCCACATCACGGCGGCATTGAAGCCGAGTCCGACGTGGCTGCCTGGCACCCAGATATTTTCGTGCTCGTCGTCGTCGCTGTCGTCGATGCGCGCAGCCTCGGGTGGCACGATGCCGTCCGTCATCGAGAACACGCAGGTCGATGGAACGGGCGGTGGCGCGCGCAGGACCTTGGCCCGCACGTTCGCCAGGTGCGCGACCGGGCCCATCGGATGCGCGAGGTACCGGTAGGCCGCCTTCACGACGACGGGCACGTCGAGCAACTCGTCGGTCGAGAACTTCATCGGGCTGCCGAGCGACACGACGGACCGCACGCATTCCGGGGCGGAGTGCGCTGCATAGAACGCATAGACGCCGCCGAGGCTCCAGCCGACGAGGCTGACCTTGCGGTGATGGCGGTGGTGCATGAAGCGGAGCTTCTGTTCCAGCGCCTGGCTGAACTTGAGTTTGAAGCCGGTGTTCTGGCCGAGACCCCAGGTCTCGACGTGGTAGCCCCGTGAACGCAGGAAGGCCGTCAGGCCGACGAGCGTGGCGTCGCTGGCCGTGAAGCCGGGGACGAGCAGGACCGGGTGACCGTCGCCCCGTGGAGTGCTGCGTAACAAGGGGTACAGCGCCGGCAGGAGCGCCATTTCCAGGAATGCCCGGCCCTCGAGCAGCGTAAACAAAGCCCGCGGAGGCTTCGGGATGAGCGAGCTCTTTGTTGCTTTCGCCACTCTGTGCCTATGCCCCGTTCGTGACCGGATCATTCTAGTTTGGCTGCACCGCAGCAATACTAGCAGGAACACCCCGCGTTGCGACCACCCGCTCGTCTAGGCAAGCTTGCCATCTCATTTTCGCAGCCAGACTGGCTGTTGCGGGAGCTTCCATGCGGATCAATGCCAGTTTCGGGGCACTTCTTGCGATTTCCGCGGTTGTCGTGGCGGGACCGGCCCATGCCCTGGAGCGTACCGAGGTTCCGGCCAGGTACCAGTGGGACCTGACGGGCCTGTATGCCGACGAGGCGGCCTGGGTCGCGGGCAAGCAGGAATTCGTGCAATCGCTGCCGGCGCTCGGTGCCTGGCAGGGCAAGCTGGGCGCGTCGGCGGGCAGCCTGCTGGAAGGGATGACGGCCTGGGAGCAGGCCAGCCGCCGGGCCGAGCGCCTCTACGCCTATGCATCCCAGTTGTACGACCAGGACACCCGCGTCGGGCGCAGCCTGCAGATGCAGCAGGAAATGTCGCAGGTCTACTCGAGTTTCCAGGCGGCCACGTCGTTCATGCGGCCGGAGATCCTCGCGCTGGGCCGCGAGAAGATCGATGCGTACCTGGCCGCCGAGCCGCAGCTCGGCCAGTACCACATGTTCTTCGACGACATCCTGCGCGCGGCGCCGCACACGCTGACGCCTGCCGAGGAGAAGGTGTTCGCGCGCATGGCCTCGCTGGGCGAGGCAGGCGGCACGCTGCAGTCCGTCTTCCGAGCCGCGGACCTGCCGTTCCCGGAGGTCACGTTCTCGACCGGCGAGAAGGTGCGGCTCGACGCATCCGCGTACTCGAAGTGGCGCGCGTCGCCGAACAAGGCCGACCGCGACCTTGCGTTCAAGGAGTTCTGGACGGCCTACAACCAGTTCACGCGCACGTTCGCGACCACGCTGAATGCGCACGTGCAGTCGCACGTCACGTTCAAGGACGTGCGGAATTTCCCGACCTCGCTCGACGCGGCACTGTTCGATTTCAACATTCCGCGCAGCGTGTATTCGCGCCTGCTCGACGACGTGCACGCCAACCTGCCGACGCTGCACCGCTACCTGAAGCTGCGCCAGAAGATCATGGGCGTGCAGCAACTGGGGTATGAAGACCTGTATGCGCCGATCGTGCAGCAGGTGGACCTGCAGTACACGCCCGAACAGGGCATGCAGATGACGCTCGATTCGTTCGCGCCGCTCGGCACCGACTACGTCGAGACCCTGCGCAAGGGCTATGCCGACCGCTGGGTCGACTTCATGCCCAACACGGGCAAGAGTCCCGGCGCCTACAGCAACACGGTCTACGGCGTGCATCCGTACCAGCTGCTGAACTTCAACGGCGCCTGGGACGACGTCTCGACGCTGGCCCACGAGTCCGGCCACTCGATGCATTCGTACATGTCGTCGGCGAAGCAGCCTTACGCGACCGCCTCGTACTCGACCTTCGTCGCGGAAGTGGCGTCGACGTTGAACGAGAACCTGCTGCTGCACCACGTGCTCGACCAGACGAAGGACGACCGCACGCGGCTCTTCCTGCTGTCGAGCTACCTCGACAGCATGCGCACGACGCTGTTCCGCCAGACGCTGTTCGCCGAATTCGAACTGAAGATCCACGAGATGGTCGAGCGCGGCGAGCCGCTCACGGCCGACGCGCTGAACAAGCTCTATCTCGGACTGCTGCGCCAGTACTACGGCCACGATGCGGGCGTAGTGAAGGTCGACGATCTCTACGCCGCGGAGTGGGCCTTCATCCCGCACTTCTATCGCAACTTCTACGTCTATCAGTACGCGACCAGCATGATCGGCGGGATGTCGCTGGCCGACGGCATGATCGGCAAGGCCGCGGTGAAGTCCGGCAAGGCGCAACAGAACCGCGAGGCGTACCTGCGCCTGATGTCCGCGGGTTCGTCGAAGTACCCGATCGAGTTGCTGCGGGATGCCGGCGTCGACATGACGACCTCGGAACCGTTCAACGCCGCGATGCGCGAGATGAACCGGATCATGGACGAGATGGAGCGCATCTACGCCAGGGGCAACGTCAAGTGAGCAGCGCGCGGCGCAAGGGCGGTTCGATCTATGCCGGGCTCAGGCAGCTCGGCGCAGCCACGGCGCTGCCGGCGACGCCGCAATCCGCCGTGCTCGAGCGCGTGCCGAATCCGCATCCACGCAAGGTGTACCTGGTGCGGTTCGCCGCCCCGGAATTCACGTCGTTGTGCCCGCTCACGGGGCAGCCGGATTTCGCCCACCTCGTGATCGATTACGCGCCGGCCAAGTGGCTGGTCGAGAGCAAGTCGTTGAAGCTGTACCTCGGCAGCTTCCGCAATCACGGTGCCTTCCACGAGGATTGCACGCTCGCCATTGCGGACCGGCTCGTCGATTTCCTCGGGCCCCGCTGGCTGCGCATCGGCGGCTACTGGTATCCCCGCGGCGGCATGCCGATCGACGTGTTCTGGCAGACGGGGCGTCCACCCGCCGGGTTGTGGCTGCCGGACCAGGGCGTGCCGCCGTATCGGGGCCGCGGTTGAATTTGCCGCGAATCCGGCATGGTATGATCGCGCCTCTTCAATGGTGGCTCGCGTCGGATCCCTCGCGACGGCCAGCCGCAAACCCCGCCAGGCCCGGAAGGGAGCAACGGTAGCGGCCACGCCGGGTGCCGGGGGTATTCTGGCGCGGGCCGCCGCCTACCCCAGGCCCTTGCGCACCGAAGAGCACGACCTCGCCCGATGAGTTACCTCGTCCTCGCCCGCAAATGGCGCCCCCGCACGTTCGACCAGCTCGTCGGCCAGGACCACGTCCGCCGCGCGCTCACCAACGCCCTCGATTCCGGCCGCATCCACCACGCGTTCCTGTTCACGGGCACGCGCGGCGTGGGCAAGACGACCATCGCGCGCATCTTCGCGAAGTCGCTCAATTGCGAGAAAGGCGTCTCGTCGACGCCGTGCGGCAAGTGCCCGACCTGCGTCGACATCGACGCCGGCCGGTTCGTCGACCTGCTCGAGGTCGACGCGGCCTCGCGCACCAAGGTCGACGACACGCGTGAACTGCTCGACAACGTGCAGTACTCGCCGGCGCGCGGACGCTACAAGGTCTACCTGATCGACGAAGTCCACATGCTCTCGACGCACTCCTTCAACGCGCTGTTGAAGACGCTCGAGGAGCCGCCCCCGCACGTCAAGTTCCTGCTCGCCACCACCGACCCGCAGAAGCTGCCGGTGACGGTGCTGTCGCGCTGCCTGCAGTTCCACCTGCGGCGCCTGCCGTTGCCGCTGATCTACGACCGACTGGCGCAGATCTCCGCCGCCGAGGAGGTCGAATTCGAGCCGGCCGCGTTGCGTGCGATTGCGCGTGGCGCCGAGGGCAGCATGCGCGATGCGCTGTCGCTGCTCGACCAGGTGCTCGCGTTCGGTGGCGGTCGCGCCATGGAAGCGGAAGTGCGCACGCTGCTCGGCACGCTCGACCGCAAGCACGTGCAGGGCATCCTGACGGCGCTGGCCGAGAAAGACGGCGCGGCGCTGATGAGGCAGGCCGCGCACCTCGACGAGCGCGCACCGGACTACCACCAGGCGCTGGGGGAATTGTCGGGCGCCATCCAGCGCATGGCGCTGTTGCAGGCGCTGCCGGACCTGCCGCCCGGCGACGACGAGGACGAAGACAAGCTGCTCGCCGAACTCGCCGCCAGGTTCACGGCGGAAGACCTGCAGTTGCTGTACCAGATTGCGATCAATTCACGTCGTGACCTCGACTACGCGCCGGATGCGCGTGCGGGTTTCGAAATGGCCTTGCTGCGCATGCTCGCGTTCCGTCCGCAGGGCTTGCCGCCGCCTGCGGCGACGAGCGGTGGCGGGGCGGCAGTGTCGAGGACGTCGACCGCGGCGCGACCCGCGAGCGCGCCGTCACGTCCCGCACCCGCGGTGAGTGCGCCGGCGGTGGTGAGCGCCCCTGCAGCGGAGGCCGATTGGGATGCAGTCGTCGCCTCGCTCGGACTGCAGGGCACCGCCAAGCATTTCGCAGCCAACTGCGTGCTGCTCGAACGCAAGGCCGGCCTCGTCCGGCTGCGCCTCGATCCGGCCGGGGACTCCTTCCGCAGGCCGCAGATCGAGAGTCGCCTGGCCGAGGCACTGTCGCAGCATTTCGGCGAGGCGATCCGTCTCGAAATTACGCAGGCAGAAGCGCCCGGAGAGGTCCTGACGCCGGCCAAGCGCGATGCGATCGCGACTGAAGACCGGCAGCGTGCTGCGGAGCAATCCATCGACAGCGATCCTGCCGTCCGCGCCATGCGCGAAGTCTTCGGCGCGACGGTGCGACCCGGTTCGGTGAAGCCGCTGGGTTGAGCTTCCGGCTCACTATTCACTAATCACTATTCACCAATCACTTCCGCGAGACGCACATGATGAAAGGCGGCATCGGCAACATGATGAAGCAGGCGCAGGCCCTGCAGGCGAACATGCAGAAGGCGCAGGCGGAGATCGCCGCCATGGAAGTCGTCGGCGAGTCCGGCGGCGGTATGGTCAAGATCACGATGAACGGCAAGCACGAGGCGAAGCGCGTGCAGATCGATCCGGGCGTGCCGCTCGACGATCGCGAGATGATCGAGGACCTGATGGCCGCCGCGATCAACGACGCCGCGCAGCGCATGGAAGCGGCGACACAGCAGCGCATGTCGAGCGTCATGGGCGGCATGAACCTGCCCCCTGGCTTCAAGATGCCGTTCTGAGCGGCGTGCCGACACTCCACCGATGCTCTATCCGCCTTCACTCAGCCGCTTGATCGAAGCCTTCCGCTGCCTGCCGGGCGTCGGCCCCAAGTCGGCGCAGCGGATGGCGTTCCACCTGCTGGAGCGCGACCGCGGCGGCGGCAAAGAGATCGCCGCGTCCGTTGCCAATGCCATGGAAACGCTTGGCCACTGCCAGCGCTGCCGCATGTTCGCCGAAGGCGAGCTGTGCCCGGTGTGCGCCTCGACGGGCCGCGATACCTCGCTGCTCTGCGTGGTGGAATCGCCGGCCGACGTGGTCGCGATCGAGCAGACCGCGAGTTTCCGCGGCTGCTATTTCGTGCTGATGGGCCACCTGTCGCCGCTCGACGGCGTCGGCCCGGCCGAGATCGGCATCGGCGATTTCGAGAAACTTCTGGGCGCTGGCGAGGTCAAGGAAGTGATCCTCGCCACGAACCCCACCGTCGAGGGCGAGGCCACGGCGCATTTCCTGGCCGAGGTCGCCGCACGGTTCGGCTTGCGCGCGTCGCGCATCGCGCACGGCGTGCCGGTCGGCGGTGAACTGGAATACGTCGACGGCGGCACGCTCGCACACGCGCTGGCGGGCCGCACGCCGGCACTCTGACCCACGGGATGAAGATGAAATACGCACCGACGATCCGGGTTTCCCTGCTGGCCGCGCTCGTGCTCGGAGCAGCGCCCGCGGCTTTTTCGGCTGAAGCAGCGCCCGCAAAGGCTGCCGCGCCGGCTGCAAAGCCTGCTCCTGCAACGCCGTTCGATACGGCAAGCCAGTTGTACGAGCAGGGCAAGCAGGCCGAGGCACTGGTCATGCTGCAGAAGCTGGCCGAGGCGGGCGACGCGCGGGCGCAGTACCTCGTCGGCCTCGACCTGATCGAAGGCCAGTACATCAAGCGTGACAACGCGCTGGGTTTCGCCTACCTGGTGCTCGCGACCGAAGACAAGCAGTGGGGCGACCTGGTTGCTCCGCGCGCACGTGAAGCCCGTGCGGTCGTCGAGCCGCAGCTCTCGGGCCCGGACCTGATCCATGCGGACGCGCTGATCGCCGCCTACAAGCAGCGGCGGAAATAGCGTTACGCTTTGGCTTCGTTCGCCAGGAACAACCAGGTTTCGACGACGGTATCGGGATTGAGCGACATGCTCTCGATCCCCTGGTCGAGCAGCCAGCGCGCCAGGTCGGGGTGATCCGACGGGCCCTGGCCGCAGATGCCGATGTACTTGCCGGCCTTGCGGCACGCCGTGATCGCCATCGAGAGCATGGCCTTCACCGCGTCGTCGCGCTCGTCGAACAGCCGCGCGATGATCGCCGAATCCCGGTCCAGTCCCAGCGTGAGCTGGGTCATGTCGTTCGAGCCGATCGACATGCCGTCGAAGAATTCGAGGTAGCGATCCGCCAGCACCGCGTTGGTCGGGATCTCGCACATCATGATGACCTTGAGGCCGTCTTCGCCGCGCTTCAGGCCATTGGCCGCGAGCAGGCCGACGACCTGTTCCGCTTCCTTCAGCGTGCGCACGAAGGGCACCATCACCCAGACGTTCTTGAGCCCCATCTGCTCGCGCACGCGCTTCAGCGCGCGGCACTCGAGTTCGAAGCAGGGGCGGAACCCTTCGTCGACGTAACGCGCCGCGCCGCGGAACCCGAGCATCGGGTTTTCCTCGACCGGCTCGTACTTGCGGCCGCCGATGAGGTTCGCGTACTCGTTCGACTTGAAGTCCGACAGCCGCACGATCACCGGTTCGGGCGCGAAAGCGGCGGCGATCGTGCCGATGCCTTCGCACAGCTTCTCGACGTAGAACTCGACCGGATCGGAGTAGCCGGCCATCTGCCGGCGGATCGTGTCCTTCAGGTCCGGCTCGAGCTTGTCGAACTCGAGCAGCGCCTTCGGGTGCACGCCGATCATGCGGTTGATGATGAATTCGAGCCGCGCGAGGCCGACGCCCTTGTTCGGGATCGCGGCGAAGTCGAACGCGCGGTCGGGGTTGCCGACGTTCATCATGATCTTGACGGGCAGGTTGGGCAGCGAGTCGAGTTCGATCTGCGTCTGGCTGAACTCGAGCTGGCCGTCGTAGATGTACCCGGTGTCGCCTTCGGCGCACGAAACGGTGACGGGCTGGCCTTCCTTGATCTTCTTCGTCGCGTCGCCGCAGCCGACGACCGCGGGGATGCCCAGTTCGCGCGCGATGATCGCGGCGTGGCAGGTGCGCCCGCCACGGTTGGTGACGATCGCCGACGCGCGCTTCATTACCGGCTCCCAGTCGGGGTCGGTCATGTCGGCCACGAGTACGTCGCCGGTTTCGACGCGTGCCATCTCGCGGATGTCGCGGATGACGCGGGCCGGGCCCGCGCCGATGCGCTGGCCGATGCTGCGGCCGGTGGCGAGCACTTCGCCTTTCTGCTTGAGCGAGTAGCGCTGGATCGTGCGCCCGGCACGGCTCTGGACCGTTTCGGGTCGCGCCTGCAAGATGTAGATCTTGCCGGTCTCGCCGTCCTTGCCCCACTCAATGTCCATCGGGCAGCCGTAGTGATCTTCGATGATCAGCGCCTGCTTCGAGAGTTCGATCAGGTCCGCGTCGCTGATGCAGAAGCGCATGCGGTCCGCTTCGGGAACGTCGACGGTGAGCACGCGCTTCTCGGCCTGGGCCGCCGGCGCATAGATCATCTTGATCGCCTTGGCGCCGAGCGTGCGCCGCAGGATCGGCTGGTGGCCGTCGCGCAGCGTCGGCTTGTAGACGTAGAACTCGTCCGGGTTCACTGCGCCCTGCACGATGGTTTCGCCGAGGCCGTAGGACGCGGTGACGAACACGACGTCGCGGAACCCCGAATCGGTATCGAGCGTGAACATGACGCCGCTCGCGCCAACGTCGCTGCGGACCATGTACTGGATGCCGGCCGAGAGCGCGACCAGCGAGTGATCGAAGCCCTGGTGCACGCGGTAGGAGATCGCACGGTCGTTGAACAGCGAGGCGAAGACTTCGTGCACGGCATTGACGACGTTGTCGGCGCCACGCACGTTGAGGAAGGTTTCCTGCTGGCCGGCGAACGAGGCCTCCGGCAGGTCTTCGGCCGTGGCGGACGAGCGCACCGCGACCGCGACATCCGCGCGGCCGTCGCACATGCGCGTGTAGCCGTCGACGATGTCTTGCTGCAGTCGCGGCGGGAAAGGCGTGGACAGGATCCAGTCGCGGATGCGGGCGCCGGTTTCTGCGAGCCTGGCGACGTCGTCGACGTCGAGCGCGTCGAGTTCCTGCTTGATGCGGCCGGCGAGGCCTTCGTGCGCGAGGAACTCGCGGTAGGCGTCTGCTGTGGTCGCGAAGCCGTCCGGCACGCTGACTCCCAGCTTAGCCAGGTTCGAAATCATCTCGCCGAGGGAGGAGTTCTTGCCGCCGACTTCCGCGACGTCGTGGCGGCCGAGGCTCGAAAAGGGCAGGGTGTAAGGACGCACGAGCGACCCCTTGCTACGTCAACGGACTAGGTGAAACACTGCGCAACACTTCTGCGCCCTGGGAACCGCCGTGCCGATGAATCGCCGAACGGTATTTTTCGTATCTGACCAGACCGGCGTGACAGCCGAGACGATGGGGCACAGCCTGCTCACGCAATTCGAGGGCCAGGAATTCAGGCAGGTGACTCTGCCATTTATAGCCA
>Ga0315287_10000916_pt1 | contig 26372 bp, 19 predicted proteins | sample YL17G11_0_MG_FD_205037 | JGI IMG/M metagenome (GOLD analysis project Ga0315287, IMG submission 205037) | Sediment microbial communities from Yellowstone Lake, YNP, Wyoming, USA - YL17G11_0 | ecosystem: Environmental > Aquatic > Freshwater > Lake > Sediment | place: USA: Wyoming | collected... | reverse complement strand
TCGCCAGGTTAGAGCAAACGAAAAACCGAAAATGGGGTCTTTGGAAATCACCTAATGCTGAGCGTGAAACAACAGCATAACAGGCCATTTTCGGCAATTATGGGATGGTAGTGAAACGAGTTCAGCATGACGTGGTACTCACGAACCGTGAGCTGTTACCATTTCCCTTGCACGCCTGTCCTTGCCGTGATATACTTGAAATGTCAAATAAGTGGGGCTTTCGCGCGGCGCGGAGGCTCTTTTGCCATGGAGAAGGCGTTTGCCATGTTCGATAACTTCCGGGCTGATTGGAGAGCTGTTTTCAAGAACGATCCCGCTGCCAGAAACGGGCTCGAGGTCCTCACTTACGCCGGGTTGCACGCGCTGACCTGGCACCGTGTCGCGCACTTCCTCTGGCGGCACAACCTCAAGTTCGCGGCAAGGCTGGTTTCTCAGATCACCCGCTTCTTCACGGGCATCGAAATCCACCCCGGAGCCACAATCGGCAAGGGGTTCTTCATCGACCACGGCATGGGCGTCGTGATCGGCGAGACCGCCGAGATAGGCGATAACTGCCTGCTCTATCACGGCGTCACGCTGGGCGGCGTCAGCCTCGAAAAGAAGAAGCGCCACCCCACCCTGGGTAACAACGTGGTAGTGGGGGCCGGCGCGAAGGTCCTCGGGGCGATCACGTTGGGAGACGGCACGCAGGTGGGCGCGAACGCCGTGGTGCTCAAGGATGTTCCGCCCAATTCCGTGGTCGTGGGCATACCGGGGCGAGTCGTGGTCCAGGACGGCAGGCGCATCGATGAAATGCAGCCGCTTAGCCACGGCAGGGACCTCGACCCCGAGGGCGAGATGATCAAGTGCCTGATGCACAAAATAGAGGAAGTCGATAAGAGACTCAAAACTGTTGAAAAGGGAGACCGCGATGAAGCTGCGCCTGTATAACACGCTTACCCGGCGCAAGGATGACTTCGAGCCGATGGAACCGGGCAAGGTGAGGATGTACACGTGCGGCCCCACAGTCTACAACTATGCCCACATAGGCAATCTGCGGTCCTACATATTCGCCGACATCCTGCGCCGGACCCTCGAATACACGGGTTATGATGTCGAGCAGGTCATGAACGTCACCGACGTCGGCCACCTGACATCCGACTCCGATGCCGGCGAAGACAAAATGGAACGCGAGGCCCGCACGAGCGGCAAGGATATCTGGGAGATAGCCCGCTGCTTCGAGAATGTGTTCTTCGATGACCTCGACAAGCTCAACATAGAGCCTCCCGTCATCAAGTGCCGGGCAACCGAGCACGTGCCCGAGATGATATCGCTCGTCGGGAAACTTATCGAGCGCGGCCATGCGTATGAAACCCAGCAGGCCGTGTATTTCGACGTGACCACGTTTGCGACCTACACCGAGCTTTCCCGGCAGTCGCTGGAGGATAAAATCACGGGCGCCAGGGACGAGGTCCAGGAAGATTCGGAGAAGCGCAACCCGGCTGACTTCGCGCTTTGGTTCAAGGCGGTCGGCAGGTTCGCGAATCACATCATGCGTTGGGAGTCGCCGTGGGGGGTCGGATTCCCCGGCTGGCACATCGAGTGCTCGGCGATGTCCATGAAGTATCTGGGGGAGACGCTCGATATCCATACGGGCGGCGAGGACCATATCTGGGTCCATCACCCGAACGAGATAGCGCAGAGCGAAGGGGCGACCGGAAAGAAGTTCGTGCGGTTTTGGCTGCACGGGGCGTTTCTCGTGGTCGGCGATCTGTCCAGGAATGGCGAGAAAACCGACAAAGAGCGCAGAATGGGCAAATCCGAAGGTAACTTCCTGCGTCTTCAGACGTTAATAGACATGGGTTATGACCCGCTGGCGTATCGTTATGCCTGCCTGATGGCCCATTATCGCGCCAAGCTCAAGTTCACCTGGGAATCGATGGACGCGGCGGCATCGGGCTATTCGAGCCTCAAGGACTTCGTCGCGCGAGCGAGCCAGATCGGCGGCGATGGGCAGCCTTGGGTGGCCGAATACCGCGACAGGTTCGCTTCGGCGATCTCCGACGATCTGAACATGCCGATGGCGATGGGCGTGGTTTCGGAGATGATCCGGGAGGCGGAAAAGCGCCGGGAATATGGCGTCCTGGATGCTCTTGATGACTTCGATCGGGTGTTGGGCCTGAAGCTGCGCGAATCCGCCGAAGCGGCGACAAACGTGGACGCCGAAGTCGAAGCGTTGATCCAGGAGCGCGAGCAGGCGAGAGCCGCGAAGAACTGGGCGCGGGCGGACGAGATCAGAAAACTCCTGAGCGAGCAGGGCGTTACACTCGAAGACACCCCCCACGGCACGCTGTGGCGAAAGGGGTAGGTAGGGGAGAGTTTTGAGTTTTGAATTATGAATTATGAATGGGGGAAGGGACGAACCATGCTGATGTTTCGGCATTTCAATGCCGAAACGGCCATGGCGGAGAGGTGTTTCGGGATTTGAGTGGAGCGTTAGCGTAACGGAAATCCCGAAACTTAGGCTGCAATCCTACCCCCGGCCCCTCCCTTCATTCACAATTCATAATTCCACTAGATTGTGGTAGAAAGCAAAGTTACGACAATAGAAACACTTCGAAAACATTGGCTTTGGGCGAGTCTCGCGGGCGTTGTGTGCGCCGGCGCGATTGCTGCCGTGTGCTTGACGCTGAGTTTCAGCGCGGGGGACCGGATCTGCCGGGGAGTGGTGGTCCAGGGAATGGACGTCGGCGGCCTCACGCGCGCTCAATGCTCGGACAGGCTCAGGGCGTGGGCGCTCAAGCGGGCCAGTGGAAACCTGGTGCTGACCGCCCTGGATGCGCGCGTCATGGGGCTGCTGCCCGATCTCGGAGTCCGGTATGAGTGGAAGATTGCCGCCGACCGGGCGTTCGCGGTCGGCAGAGAAGGCAGCTTCATCAACCGCGTCGTGTGCGCGCTTACGTCCAAAGGCGATGGCAAGCGCATAAGAATAGCCCTGGCTATCGACAACAGGCAGATGACCAGGACCATAGCCAAGGTCACAAGGCGCGTCAACCGCCCTCACAAAAATGCCGGTCTGGCCAATGTCGACGGCCGGCTTACGGTTACTCAGGATAGTTACGGCATCAAGGTGAACGAGAAACTGGCCCTGGATGCGATCATCAGCGGGCTCAGGTCGGATAAGGTCGTGATCGCTCTTCCCGTCGAAGCCGACAAGCCGGATGTCACCACGGCGGATGCTTCGGGCATCGACACGCTGCTGGCAAGGTTCACGACGCGTTTCAACCCCGGCAAGCGGGACCGCACCCATAATCTGCGGCTCGCGGCGACCGCGATAAGCGGCGTCATTATCAAGCCGAACGCCGAATTCTCGTATAACAACACGGTCGGGCCGAGAGTGGTTGAGAGAGGCTTCCGCGAGGCCCCGATCTTCGTGAGGGGCAAGTTGGAGCCGGGGGTCGGCGGGGGGATCTGCCAGGTGTCCAGCACGCTCTACAACACCGTGCTGATAACCGGCCTGGACATCCTGGAGCGCCACATCCACTCTAGGACCGTGCCCTACGTGGTGCCGGGCAGGGACGCCACGGTCGCGTTCGGCCTCAGGGATTTCCGGTTCAAGAACCCGTTCAAGTATCCGGTCGGCATCCTCACCCAGATTGACAGCTCTCACCTTACGGTGGATATCTATGGCTCGTCGGCCGATAAGATGAACGTGGCGATTTACACGGGACATGTGAATTACGCGCCCAGTAAGACCGTCAGGACCATCCTGGACACCAAGCTCCCGCGGGGATCTCGCAGGATCGTGGACAAGGGCTCGCGCGGCGCCACTGTGACCGTCTACCGGAAGATCACAGCCCCGGACGGCACTGTGACCACACAGATCGTATCCAGCGACCGCTACCCTTCGCAGCCCGTGATAGTGGGAGTCGGCCCCGCCAGGAAAGTCCCCACCACAGCCGCTCCAATCATCGCGCCGGTCCCGGCCTCGAATGTGACGACCGGCAGTGAAGCCGAGCCGACCGAGGACTGACGGCGTCCGGCTGCCAGCGCCAGGCTCACATTGCGCTCATCAAGCCCCCGCGCCTATCTGCCTCCATTGAGCTGCAACAGCTCAGAATCGGTGAGTACGGAGGTGCGAGAGCGCACAATCCAGCATCCTGAGCCCCGTCGAAGGGCGCGGTTTGCGAAGGTACGGTCTCTTCGGAGCCGCATACTTCGACTGCTTCGCGCTCAGCATGCTCACATTGTACTTACCGAGACTGAGCTCCTTCCTTGAGCTTGAATGCTGGGCTCGGGAATGGTAACATGCTTGTGGATCGGGTCCATCCATTCGTCAGGAGACTGATTCTATGCGTGAGGAGTTTGAAAACGTCCTTTACCGCCAGAGACTCGCCCACAAAGCCTGGCTGAGCAAGATGCGCGCGCGGGGTGTAATACCAAGCGAGCAGGTGTCCCAACTCATGTGGGAGCTTCTGGTCGCCTACAGCGAGGCTGCCGATGAGTTCGATGCGGTCGCCGACGACATCCTCAAAGCGGCGTATGAACTCGCCAAGCTGGTGCTTTCGAGCATCGGCATGGAGGAGGCTCACAAGTATTATCGCGATTACCTCGCGGAAGCGATCCTGGACCATACGGACGACAGCCACCCGGAACAGCTTCGCAACCTCGTTCGCTTCTCGAACGTGGTTTCATCCGCCATTTGCGAGGCAAGCATCGATCTTCTCAAGAGCAGTATCCGCCACGAACGGGCCGAGCGGCTGTCCCAAGAACTCACAGTCGCCAAGAGGATCCAGGGCCACCTGCTTCCCAAGGCGGTGCCGTCGATTCCAGGCTTCGAGTTCGCCGGGAGGTTGGTACCGGCGGCGGAGATCGGCGGAGACTACTGGAGCGTAAAGTACCAGGCGGCCGATGATCTGGTCACGCTCAAACTGGCTGACATTACCGGCCACGGGATCGCCGCCGCCACGCTGGTCGCGGCAGTCAAGTTCATCTCCGGAGGCTACTACAAAGGCTCGAAATCCGCCGCCGAGGTGATTGAGCAGACCAACCGGGTGCTGACCCTCGACACCCCGCACGAAATACTCGTGAGCATGGTCTACGGCTGGCTGTACCCGAAGACGTTCCATCTCACGATCGTCAATGCCGGCCACTCCCCCGCGTTCATCTGCGGCGGCGGCGCCTGCACGGACCTTCCACTGACCGGGCCACTGCTCGGGCTGACCGGGGATGCCAAATACGGTGAAGCCGCTTTTCAACTGCAAAAGGGCGATCTGGTCTTCTTCGGATCCGACGGGATCACTGAAGCCGGCGTGACGGAGAGTTTCGGCCTCGGCAGGCTTAAGCGGATCGTGATGGACAACAAAGACAAACCCGCCAACGCAATCGCGGACCTGGTGGTCCGCGAAGTCAAACGGTTTGTGGGACGGCCCCACGACGATATCTCGCTGGTGATCGTGAAGGTGATCGGCGACCCGCCGAAGAAGGCCGAATCGACGAAGCGCGGAGAAAGGAAGTCACGAGCACGTGCGGAGTAGATGCCGCCGAATCGTGCGTCTGGCACTGATCGCGCTGCCCATCGCCTGCATACTGGCAATATCCAGCGTCGCGGTGGCCTCGGTCCATCTTGATGCCTCGATGCGCTCGCGGCACTTCATCACCTACTACAATTCAGCCCACCGGCTTCAGGCCGAACTGCTGTCGGATGTCGCCGAGGACGAGTTGGCCAGGGTGTCGGCAAACCTCGGATACACGCCCGATCCCGATCACCCGTTCCCGCTCAAGATCTACAACTCGCGGAGCGCGTTCGTCTCCCAGGAGGGCATCGAGGGACTGAAGATGACCGTCGGGACCACGCAGGCAATCAGCGAGACAATCGCGATCGATGCAAGCGGACTTTTCGTGCTGCCAAGACAGGTCATATCACACGAGATTACGCATGCGGTCCTGTTCCGGATGCTCGGGCCGACGATCGTCGATCTGCCGCTGTGGTTCAACGAGGGCCTGGCCCAGCATGAAAGCGGCGCATACGGCGGAGCAAGTGACGAGCAGGTCGCCAACGCCGCCGGGGACGGGACCCTGCTGCCGCTTTCGAGCTTGTCCGGGGCGTTCCCGCGCGAGCAGATCGACCTGGCATATGCTGAGTCATCATCGGCTGTGCGCTACCTGATCGACAAACACGGTCCCACTTCCCCGAGGGTCTTGGTCGAGGCACTCGCCCGCACCGGTTCGATCGACAAGGCAATGCTTGTGGCGGCCCACATGGATGGTGGGGCTTTCGATGACGCGTGGTATGCCCACACCACCGCGCGGTTCTGGGGCATCAGGATGGCCCGCGTGGTGATGGCCATTTTCTCGGCCATAATGGCGGTGCTGGCGGTGGCGGCGTTCATTGTCAGGCGAAGACGCATGGCCGAGGCCGCGCGAAAGTGGGAGGAAGAGCAATTTGAGAAGGCTCTGCGCAGGCAGCAGGGCAACGACTGGTCATACTAACAAACGAGGCCCCGGATGGGGCCTCGCCAGTTTGCTTGTTGGGGCCGGATTTGTTGCTTCGGATGCATGCAACCGAAGCCGAGTCCGAAGGACTCGCCACCTTCGGCGGCGGCATCGGCAGCATGCTACCGATGCAACGAAGTTTGCTTGTTGGGGCCGGATTTGTTGCTTCGGATGCATGCAACCGAAGCCGAGTCCGAAGGACTCGCCACCTTCGGCGGCGGCATCGGCAGCATGCTACCGATGCAACGAAGCTTGTGGGCACAGTCGTTCCCGCAGCATAGCCCACTTCCGCCTACCTTACTTACCCGGCTTTGCGGGCTTGGCCGGTGTGACAGGCTTGGGAGCGGGACCGGGCTGCGCAGTGGGCGGAGGCGGCATCAGCGCGGGCGGATTCTTGAACGAGGCTATCGCCCCGTACATCTGGTCCATATTTATCTTGATATCCGCCTTCTTCTTCTGCTCATTCAGCTTCTCCATGAACAACCCAGTGTCGTATGGGCTTTGCGACTTCTGCCACGCCGTATAGTCCTCGATCTCGGACTTGGCCTGATCGAACGTGATATCGGACTTGGGCTGATCCACGAGGACCTTCAGCACAGCATACTGTGTCGGGCTGCCGGGAGGAGCGACCGTGAATACCGAGCTGACCCCTCCGGTCTTCGTGGACTTGGCCGCGTTCTTGATCTCCTGCGGCAGTCCCAGCTGATCTTCCACAACCCACAGTCTGATCGCCCCACCGTTCGACATGAAGCGGCTGTCGCCGTAATCAGCGGCGAGCTTGTCGAAGTCCTTGCCTTCACCCGCCGCCTTGGCGGCTTCATCGACCTTGGACTTGTCGGAATTGAGGATGATGGCAACACGCTTGCGAGGACCATGCATGTAGTTGGTCTTCATCATCTCGTATGCCTGCTTCAAGTCGGCGTCGCTGATCTTGTTGAACTTCTTATACAAGTTCGCTCTGGCCAGCGTGCCCCTGACCTCTTTCTTCGCGGCATCCTCGCCCAGCAGCTTCACCTGGTCGTCGAATATGCCGTCCCGCTTGAGCGTCTCGATCTGCCGGTTCACCTGTTCGTCGGTGGGCGCGACTTTTTCATCATCGGCCCATTTGAGGATGATCTCCTGCTCGATCTGATTCTGCAGCACCTGACGGCCCGCCTGCAGCGTCGAGAGTTTGATGAAGTCCGCTGAACGGATTGCCACACCGTTGACTGTCGCGACTGGATTCGGAACGCCGGCGCTCTTGCCCCACTTGACGAACCCAATCACTATGGCGGCCGCAACCGCCAAACCGATTGCCACATAGGCAGCTCTTTTCATGATGTCTGATTCGACTCCTTGTTCAGTATTTGGTACATCAACGCAGTATTAGTCATCGTGGATCTTTATTCCTGCTTAGAGACAAAACACTATTCCCATCCGCACAGATCCCAAACAACCAGCCCCCTCCCTTCCCAAATCCGAAATCCCCAATCCCCAATCCGAAATCCCACATCGAGGAATCCCACATCGAGCGACCCAGCATCCCCTACCACCTCAACGATATCCTGCATTCCCCTGGGGGGCACTGCTGCAAAGTCACGTGATAGACGCCGTCGACGATCTTCTGAGTAATCGTGCTCGGGCTGCCATCCACATATATTTCCCTTGGGGAATTTTTCAGCACAAACGTGGTCGTCTTTCCGGCCACCAAGTCGATCTCCGCCCGTCCGGCGCCGTCGGTGAGGGAGCGCAAACACAGACAACCGACCAAATCCAGGAATTTCGACCTGCGGCCAACCACTCTGAATGCCCTGAACGAATGCGGATCCACGGTTATCAGCGGGTCACCGTCAGGGAGCATTCCGTGTTCCCGCAAATCCCAGAAGTTGGCTCTGCCCGGCCTGCCCACGGCGGAACCTTGCATGTCCGACAGGTTGCTGATAACCACATAGTCGTTTCGATTGATGCTCCATACTATGCCATCCGTGCAGGAATCCACGACGGGCGGGGGAGCATCGATCTCGGACAAAGCATAGCGGACCGCCTTTACGGCCATGTCCGACGTCTCCGGTGAGAGGCCGAAACCGCAGAAAATCGCCAGCGTCGCTCGGTCTCGCCATTCAGCCACGACCGGCACCCGAAGCCCATCCAGCTCAGCCTCATAAAGGACATTCGCGCGCGAGCCAAACACTCTCTTAACGCCCGCGATCGCGCTTATCCTCTCCGGCGGATCGCTGCCCAGAAACGCCGATCTGCGGACTCGCGAAACGTCCTTGAGCGCCACCGGACGGTCGGACAACATCACATCATCTTCTTCATGCTTGAGCCCTATCAGCTCGAACATCCCCGGATAAGCGCTCGCGGACGGCTGCAGACCCGGAGCATTCATATCCGCTACGTATCCCTGCCCCACTCCGAAAGCAATCGCCGCCCGCCGGTGCGTTCCCTGCCACCAGTCCCTTATCACCAGCATCTGCTCCATATTCAGCGGGAAATGGTCGTCAAAAACCAGCAGTTGCACTTCCGGGTGGGCGGCCAGGTCATCCCCCAAGGTCTCCGCATGAAAGGTGAGCATGGGTATGCGCTCGCTAAAGGCCATCGGCTTGGCAAGCGACCAATAGGCCCGGAACACGTCCATGCAACTATGAGGCTCCACATGGCGGGTACCGCAGTAAGAGAACACGAACGCCACAGGCGCTTTCGGTTGGCCGAGCCTTCCGGAACACACTGCTTCGTCGGCAAGCACATCCAGGCAGCCGTCGCTTGGGGAATCCTCCCCGTTCCATTCCACCATAATGCCGCACGAATCACCCGCCAGCGCGGCATTCATGCAATCACGAAGGTAAACATCGGACATCTTCTTCTCGGCGGGAATATCTCCACGGCAACTGCTGCGCCCACCCAGTACGATAGTCCCCTTGCCGGAGGCCATGGCCATAGCCTCTGTATAGAACAGCAGAGGTGAGTGCTGCATCTCATCGAAGGTGTGAGCGCCATCGTTGAGCAGTTCCTCGGGGTCTAAGCCCGACACCACGAAATCGACCTCGGGAATGCGCGCCAGCAGCCCGGCCTCGCATCCGGATGATGGAGCGTGTCCGTCTGCCGGGATGAACGATTGCGGCACGATTCCCACGAGACATGCGCCCCGCGACTTGGCGTGTATTGCCAACTGCGCGCAGAACTCCATCACAGTCAGGGCTTTCTCGTGCTGGAGCATCAGGTATTCCGGCGTCTCGCCTCTCGGCGGTGGATATTGCATGCCAGGGTGCAGCAGGGCAAACCTGGCGGAGAGTGGGTCCGAAGGGCCCGGCACATCGCACTGAAAATCAAGGCCCTCGAAGATGACGCACTGGTAGCCGATCTCGCCAATGAAGAAGTCCAGCAACTCCTTGACTTGAGCAATCCATGCGTCCGACGCCATCGAAACAAAAAAACCACCCTGCGCTGTCACCGGGTTGTCATCAGTGTCGCGCTGAGCTTCGGAAATCCCTATCGCATCCTCGGCGCCCAGGGAAACGTGGATTCGGATGCAAGTTGTGTAGTCTTCTTCACGGGCTTGCGTGGCAAACCCGCCATAAATTCCTTTATACTCTCCCCGAAGCTGCCGGCGCGAAAGGGCGCAATACGAAATACACGCCCAACTGGCCCCCAGCTTCTCAAGATAATCGAAATAGCTCCTCCTCTGCTCGCTGTTCTGAACCAGGTGAGGCCTTACAGGTAGAACATTCATCTCCCCGACCCCCTAGCATTCCGCAATTACATAACGTTGCACGAAAGCTCAGCCACAAACGCCTTCCGGGAAAAAGCTCGCGGCGCTGACATTACATGACACGCTGGCGCGTGAAACTGAGGGTAAAATTGTCGCTGATCATCCCGCAAGGGCGAACGCTTCAACTCAATTATACAACACTTAGGCCGCAATGTCCACGATAACAGATGATTTCGGTTTTTCTGGGTATCGTGGTTCTTGTCTGTTCTCACGCTCGTGTGCCAGACCTTATAATGCTGTTCGTATCCAGCGAGATCGGCATAGGCTATCAGGCCAGGGCCTCGGCGATCAGCCGCTCGATCCGGGCGTCGAGTTCCGCCTGGTCCTTCGCGAACGCCTCGAGCGCCGAAACCGACATCAGATCGTCCACAGGGACGCCGGGCCAATCGGTGATATTGGGGATTTTGCCCTTCTGACGAATCTTGCGCCGGTCTTCGGGAGTCCATTCGTGGAACAGAGCGACGCAGTGTTGCCGCGAGAGATCGACCAGGTCCGCGCCCGTCTCCATCCTGTCCGCCTGCCGCACGGCATCCTCCACGAACGATATACACTCCGGGCTGATCTCCCAAAGCCGCGTCAGCGAGTTGACTTCCGCCATGCGATTGGGGTTCAGGTTGACTTCCAGGTCCCGCCAGTTGCGCGGATAGATGTCATCTTTCTTGACGTCCATTTCCAGGTACTCGGCGGCAACCTTGGGCGGCATGGTCAACACGTCCACACCCGCCAGAGTCACCACCTGCTTGCCGGAGCGTATGCTGGCCGCGATCTGTTGGGTGGAGGAGTCGGAGTTGGATGCCCTGATGTCCTTTATGATTTCATCGGATGCCAGCGCCGCCTTCTCACCCACATTCTCCGGGCTGCCGAGCTTGTTCTCTTGAACGAGCTGATTGAGCCTGCCCAGGAACACGTTCACAAACCACGGCTTCGCGAACTCCGCCGCCAGGTAGTTCTGCCTCGCGGAGAACCCGAGCGTGAAGTTCACCCGGACCCCCTCCCGCCCGAGCATTCGCGCGGCAATGTACCCGTCCGGAGTAAGCGGCAACTTGACGAAAAAGTGCTCCGGCGCGATCTCGGAATAGCGTCTGGCAAACGTCAGAGACCGCCTGATATCGGTCGCTACGTCCGGGTGCGGTTCCACGCTCACGTATGCGCCGAACTTCTCGACAAGGCTTAACGCGAGTTTGGCGTTTATGAGAAACCCTGCCTCTATGACCAAGTCGTGAGGCAGTATATCCGGGCGCGCTTCCTTGATCTTCCTGGCCCCATACCCTACAAGCCCATCCATCGCCCCCGTCTGAACAACCTGATTGACCAGGGTGTTGTTTGTCGTAAGCGCCTCGATTTCCGGCGACCACACACTCTCCGCCGCCTGGGCGTCGCCCGTATCGAGCCACAGTCTGCTGGTGACCCCACGCAGCCAAACATATTTCTCCCGGCTCCGATACTCCGGCTTGCCCGGCCCCTTGAAGCCTTCCAGCGCCAGTTCGCGCACCGCCCCGGCAAGTGCCATGTCTTCATGAACGCTAACCACGATTTCCATTCAGTTTCACCCCACTATATGTTAGACCCGTGCATCCCGCGCGACTTCCAGGGGTATCATGCAACGAGCGTCTGTCCCGAGTATTACCCATTTCGCGAAGCGAGGAAACTGATGAGGATAGCAATCACATCACAATCGACGGCGCGCCGGAGTGCGTCCAACCGGCCAGGACATATTCATCACCGGGAAACCTCCGGCGAAAGAGGGCGGGTCAATTCGCGGCAAAGATGTCGCTCTGGCTGCGCACGCGCAGTATACAGTGTAGTTCGTCCTGGTCGCCCACACGCACCTTCTCGCACGAGCTGATCCCCGTCACGCGCACATAGTGCCAAGTCGACTCAAGGATGACGCCGGTGGGAACCACGCACTTGATCTTGATATCGCTGCCGTCATCGATCGTGAACGTGGAGGAGTCCACACGGACATACTTGCCCCAGGCGGTCACCAGAAGGCCGATGTTATTGAGGCCGCCGACCTTCTCCCAGACACGATATGGCGCGCCGGCTGGGTCAGCATGCAGGCCCCAGCCCCAGACACCCCCCTGGAGCCCGAAATCGCCGCCGCCGAGGGCCTTGTTGTTCAATGCCAGAGGACGCACCGTATAAGGAGTCGTACCGGAAACGTCGGTGCACTCGATGTAGCGCTCGCCGGTCGCGGAGTTCGTGCGCATCGTGCCCATCACGGTCACGAGGTTGTTGACGGCGGCGCCGATGGTCCCCTCGATACGCGTGCCGGAGGAGCGATTGGTTTCCTCGATGTAGCCGACCGTGCCGCTCTTGTAATACAACGCTTTGCCGCTGACGCGGACCGTGACGTCATCGGCGGTCGTGCCGCGAGCAGCCGCCAGCGTCGCCACATCGGTGACGTCCGGCGACAGCCGAAGGATCGTGAGCGAATATGGCTGAATCGTGTAGTTGAACGGCAGACTCAGGCCCGTAAGCTGCGTTTGGGCCGGGCTGACCTTGGTCGGGTTTGCGATCGTGTTCTCGTCCATGTCCGAGGCCGAAGTGAGCGTGGCCACGGTCGCCTTCGCCTTTGGCCACCCTGTGCCGGTAATGCTTATCGGGGTGTTCGTGAGCGTGCTGGACGTTCGGTTCACGATCTTGAGGAGTATGTTCCCTGTCGCGTCCTCGCGTGTCGCAACTGCGTCGAAGGCGGGATAGGACGCGTTGTCGGTAAAATCGTGCACCAGCCTGTAGTCCGTCTGACCCTCCTGCTTGAGGTAGCATTGAATATGGGAGCCTTGAGCGACGATCTTGATGTAGTACCACACATTGGTCGTGACGATATCCGAAGTCGAGGAGCATGCGTCGGATTTGCCGCCGCTGACGCATCTTTCGACAGTGGTCCTGGCGTTCCCCCACCCGCCTATGTTCCACCAGTACCAATTGTCGTGGTCCTTGACGCGGAACATGATCAGGAAGCCCTCGCTGCCCGAGATCTTACGAGCTTTGAGAGTGAGAGTATAGTCGGTCCAACTCGGCGAGTAATAGACGTCCCGGCAATCGACGGATCCCGCGTCGCTCTGCTGCAGGTTGCCGCTGACAACGCTCCAAGTGCCGCCTTCCACAGTCCAACCCGCCGTGCCGCCTGCGAAATTCGATTGATAGAGCGTGGTTGAGCCGTTTGTAACCAGCACGTCCGCATACTCGGACGCCGTCGCCCAGGTAGCCACCCCGACCCCGCCGGTCAGCATATCCATTGACTTCACCGGGCCGCTGGACGTGGTTGCGAGGTTGACATCGCCCCTGTTGTTGGACAGCATCTTCTGCACGTGATATGAGGGAATGCCGTAAGAGCTAGTGGCATTGAACGCGATAAGATCGGGGTTCCAAGCTCGATTGCTGACGTTCACAAAGAGCGGCGCGTAACTGCACATGGTGACGACATCGGCATTGCGCTCCATTCCCATCATGAACATGGCCTCGCCCAGACCCGCCGAAAGGTTGCCCTGGCCGGCGCCCTGCGTGACGGCGTATTCGCCGACGTATATCTTGGGACCGGTGCGGCTATAGGAATCATACCTATGATTCTGCTGGGCGAACCAGTCAGGATTGGTGTAGTAGTGCTCGTCGAGGATTTCCATCGGCTTGCTGGAAACCGTGGTGTTGGTGACCAGGTTCATTGTGGGATACTGGGCCTTGATGGCGGTGTAGAACACGCCGTAGTTGGTGTTGTAGACGGCCCCGCCGTTTTCGTTGCCGATTTCCAGATACTTGAGGTTGAACGGGGCCGGGTGGCCCATGGCGGCGCGCTGAGCTCCCCAGGTGGTCGTGGAAGCGCCATTTGCAAACTCGATGCCATCCAGGGCGTCTTGGACGTAAGGGTTCAATGCGGCGCCCGAAACGGTCTCGGAGTGGGACATTCCGCAGTTAGTGACCAGCAGCGGCTCCGCGCCGAGTTTCTCGCACAGGATCAGATACTCATACAGCCCCAGCCCGTTGGTGTTCCAGTAACCCCAGAGGTTCCAGTGGGTGCGGCGGGCCTCTTGAGCGCCAATTCCGCCCTTCCACTGCCAGGCTTCCGCGAGCACGTTGCCTTCGACGTAACATCCGCCGGGGAAGCGCACGAAGCCGGGCTTGAGGTCCTTGAGCATCTGCAGCAGGTCGGGCCGGAAGCCGTCGATCGCATCCGCCGGCATCAGCGACACGAAAGTCAGATAGAACGTGCCTGTCGATGTCGTGGTGATGGCAAGCCGCGCGGCGGAGAGTGTGCGGGTGGCCGTCAGAGTGAAGGAATACTTGGTCCACGTAGTCGCGAGGCTGGCGTTGGTGATTGTGTAGGTGTTGGACGCGCTTGAACTCGAGTCCTCCAGCCTTACGCTCAACGCGCCGGCGAAGCCGCTCAATTTCCTGGCATAGACCACGCAGTTGTAAGCCTTGCCGGAAGTGATCGGCAGGCTGTAATAGCCGGAGTTGTAGACCCCGCACTTGCCCGTGCCTACAGCCGTGACGGCAACGGCAAGCTCGGTCTTGTTGTAGGTATTCAGTTGGTTGTTCGTATCCGTCGTTAGGGTCCCGGCGGCCCCGCCCGTGGTCAGCTTCGTCCAACCGTCGGTCGGTGTCCCATCCTCGAAGCTGCGGTTCTTGATGAGTTCGGCCCACAGGCCGGCATCCCCCGCGTGGTTGATCTCTTCATAGAAGATGCCGTAGTGCATGGAGCCCATGCGCGCGCCGGTCGACGCCGCATTGACGGTGACGCTCGCGGCCTGAGAAGACGCTGGTACAGTAATAATGGCAAGCAAGGCCGCTGTGGCGGCGATGCAGATGGATTTGACTGACATTATGGCATTCCTCCAGGCGAGGCGACATAAGCCCCGCAGTCGATATCTGCAGTATATCACATGTTTTGGGGAAAGGGAGCAGGCGGATACCATATCAAGGGCTAACGCGTCTTGGCAGCCGTACGTGGGGCATAAGCGTCCCTGCGACTGAAGTCACGGCTGCAAATTGCACGAAGTCTCCCTTCGGAGACTAGGGATGCAGTCCGCGGAGGCGGACTTTGTGCTGTTGTTGCCGCGGTTTCAACCGCCAGGGTACTTCAACTGGCTAATCGCCAGCACCACCACCGACTTCGCCGGCAGCTTCGCACTAAAGCCGTAATCGGTGAGCTGAACCCCGGTAAATTCAGACGGCGTAATCGCGTCGGGCTCATCAAAAGTATTATGGGCGTTCATGACGTCCGAAGTCAGTATCCGCCCGCTTATGCTGGTGGCGTTCGCCCCGCGCAGGTCGCAGTCGATCTCGGCCTCTTTGTCGCAATCGAGATTACACAGCGATATGTGAATCTCGCCCAGGCTGTCGACCGACGCGGACGCGCTCACGGACGGGATTTTCTCTTCGCCTATCTGATAATCGGCGCAAACGAGATCGATCGGCAGCATGGTCGCGTCCTGGTGGACCTTATACATATCGAACACGTGATATGTGGGCGTCAGGATCATCTTCGCGCCCTCGGTGAGGATCATCGCCTGCAGGACGTTGATGGTCTGAGCAATACACGCCATCCGCACGCGGTCACAGTGGTTATTGAATGTATTGAGGTTGATCCCGGCCACGAGGGCATCGCGCAGGGTGTTCTGCTGATAGAGAAAACCGGGGTTGGTGCCGGGCTCGACGTGATGCCACATCCCCCACTCATCGACCACCAGCGAGACTCGCTTTTCGGGGTCATATCGGTCCATGATCTTGGAGTGCCGGGTGACAAGCTCTTCCATCACGAGGGTCTTTTTCAGACTCCCGAACCAGCCGCTCTCATCGAACTCGGTCGCGAGGCCGTTGTACCATGTATAGTAATGCAGCGCGAGGCCGTCCATGTGCCGGCCCGCCTCGCGCATAAGCACGTCCGTCCACTCGTAGTTGGTGTCGTGTGGACCGCAGGCTATGCGCTCGACCTTGCCGTTGAAGTTGCGCACAAAGCAGTTGTAGCGTTTGTATTCATCGGCGTAGTATCCCGGCCTCATATCGCCGCCACAGCCCCAGTTCTCATTACCTACTCCGAAAAACGGCAGTTTCCAGGGCTCATCACGACCGTTGCGCCTGCGCAGATCAGCCATAGGCGACTTGCCGGGGAAGGTAATGTATTCGACCCAGTCGCGCATCTCCCGCACGGTCCCGCTGCCGACGTTGCCGCAGATATACGGGTCGGCCCCGAGCATATCGCAGAGGTCCATGAACTCGTGAGTGCCGAAGTGGTTGTTCTCGGTGACTCCGCCCCAGTGGATATTTATCATGCACGGGCGCTTGTCGCGGGGGCCGATGCCGTCCATCCAGTGATAATCATCGGCAAAGCACCCGCCCGGCCATCTCAATACGGGGATTTTGGCCTTCTTCAGTGCTTCCACCACATCGCAGCGAATTCCGCGAGTGTTGGGAATCGGGGAATCCTCCCCCACCCAATATCCCTCATATACGCACCGCCCGAGGTGCTCGGAGAAGTGCCCCTGGACGTTCTTGTCGATCTTATGCTTGCCGAGGTCGGCGTTTACAACCAGCTTGTTCAATGACGTCTCCTTCATTCGTGATATGCTAACCAGCCACAGGAAGTATCACACCGAAGGGGGTGTTTTGTCAATGGGGCCTAAGAGGGCGAAGCGAGAGAGGCGACGAGTTCCCGAGTATCGCCGTACGCGTCGTGGAGACACTCACGGATCATCCAGTCGGGGACGCTGCCTATGTCCCGGATTCCTGTAACGCACCAATACCGGCAAGCGGAGCAGGGCGTCTTCTCATAGGCCAGAACGAGCGGCTGAAGCCCTTCGGGAACTGGATTGTCCCGATACACCTCCCTGACGTGTATCGCCATCAGGTGCAGAGCGTCTTCGTCGCCTGCGCGTTCCAGCAGTTGGCAGATAACCTCGTGGTCTCCGTCCTTGTAGTTGCTCCTGAGAAGTCCAATGGCTCTATCCGACCAGCGATGTCCTGTGCTGATCTGCTGGAAGAGCTCTCGGACTACTGGGTGCTCAACCAACTCCAGCGCACTCAGAGCAGAGATTGCCACCTTGTCGTCCGGGTGATCCACAAGGCGTATGAGAGGGTCGGGATCGAGCGGGAACGGGTATCTATCGAACATGGAAATGTGGCTGCACAGCCTCTCCGGTTCGTCTTGAGGATCGAGGTCGCGCGCGGCCTTCTCCAGTTCTTCCTGGGATGCGACGTTTGCCCAACGGCGGGTAATGCTGCCGAAGTGTGGACTTGCCTTAACCTCTTCCCAAGTGGTGGTCTCGCCTATAGCGACAGGCGACCGGGACAGGCGTTCGCGCCGCTCTTCGCGACGGCGGGCTATTTCCTCGGCAGTCCAATCGGTGGAGTAGTCCTCGATGCGAGACAGGGCTGCTGCAATGTTCGGGTTACTGGATGCGGCTTGTTGCAGCGCCATGCGTACCTCTTCCACGCTTGAGGTCTCTTCGGTGTCTCTGATGTAAAAGCCGTCCCGCCAAGACGAGAGACCCGGGTCCTTGCCGATGATGTCAAGAACAAGGAGCAGGCCACTTGTTCCTTCGAGCTGGATCAGCTGTTCCGATCCCGTCAGCGCGTGATCCGTGTCATTGCGACGTACCTTCTCATACAGGGCTTCGCGGGCTTCGTGGCTGCCGTCTCTTGCGAACAGGATGGCAAAATCGCAGAGATGGTCGGCATCCCAAGAGTCTTTCTCATCAAATAGGGCACCGAGTATCCGGCTTCGATAGCTGTCTAATTCGCCAGTCGCCTTGATCAGCGGGTAGAGGTATTGGGCGCGAGGATCCTCGATCGAGCCGTCGTACGCGTAGTTGTGCAGGCAATTATCGAGGATGAGGTCGCGGTAGCAAGCAAGGTCCTGCTCCATAAGAAACAGAATCGCTCTGCCCATGCCGCGCTGGAGCATCTTTCGCAGTTCGTCGAGGTTGTTGAGATCACTCTTCATGATGGGCATTATACACTGGCTGCAGCCGTTCGGCAAACACGTCAAACCGTCGAGGCCCGCAAACCGCCCTATCTCACCAACTCCAGCACCGCCGGGATAACACCAATCGACATCAGCGTCATCAAGAACACGGCCGCGGAGGCGAATGTGGCATTGGAGCCGTAGCGGCCGGCGACCACGCTGGTCATGATTGCGGCCGGCATGGCGGCTTCGAGAATGGCGACTTGCCCGACGGTCCCGCCCACGCCGGTGAAATGCAGCCCGACCAGGTTGAGAAGAGGCATCGCGCCGAACTTGAGGACGCAAGCGACAGCAAACGGCACGGCTATGCTCTTCATCGGCACGCGTGTAATCGTGAGCCCCAGGGAGAGCATGGCGAGCGGTATGGTGGCGTCGGCGAGGTAGTTGATGACCCCCTTGGCCAGAGTGGGGTCCGGGGAAACGATGAACGCCGGGATGTGGATGAGATTGACAACGGGGAGCCTGATCGCGAACACCAGCGCCATCGCCAGGAACAATGGAGTCTTCAGGAAGCCTAAAGCCGCCTTGAAACCCCCATTTCCGTGGGACCCAAACGCCATGGCTATGGCGATACCTATCGAATACATACAGATCGTCTCGCCGAGCTGATCGACCATCACGACGGCGGGCATGGCGAGCACGTCCCTGGGAAACGCGGCCGCCACGACCGGGTAACCCAGAAACCCCGTGTTGCCGAACGCGCAGACGAGCATAAGGGCACCCGTGGTCGGTCTGTCGAGCCTCAATAGCCTGGCAAGAGCGTAAGCAGCAGCCGCCACGATCACCAGCGCGATGATATGCACTGCGGGCGCGACTATCATGTCACGATTGATCGCCTTGCCGTAAATGGCCGCAAAGATGAACGCCGGGCCTGTGATGTTGGTGACTATGGACCTGACGACGTCCGCGTCGCTCGCGCGCAGCGCGCCGGCCAGCCGAGCGATGAAACCGGCGAACATCAGCAGAAATATGGAGATAACGGTCGCAATCATGTCCACGTTCTTAGCTTAGCAGAGTCCGGGGTGAATGTGCAACAAGAGAACCTCAGTCGGAGGGCCGGAGCCCCTCCGACATCTTGAGTATGCTGCGGGAACGGCTGGTTGAACCCAGCCACCAAGTTTGCACGATCAAGAGTTCCCGCAGCATAGCGAGGCACGGCCATTGCATCAACATGTCACTATGTTCGCATGCTTGTGATATGCTGGCGTCCAGGCAGTCGTCGTCGCAGTGTTTGGGCATTATTACACGGTATTGCGCAATAATGGGAACTGATGGGCGTCACAGCTACGTCTTTGATTGTGTAACCCTTTCACAGCGAAAATATCAACAGGAGGGACAGCTATTGCTCATTCATAGATCATCCAGGCTCGGTGCATTGGGCACCACTAATCGACCGATGCTACTTGTGGTGGTCGCTCTGGCGGCGCTCATCATCGCCCAGGCAGCCTCCGCGGCAGCCAATGACGCCCGGAGCTTCTTTGCAAACATCACCGGCGAATGGATCGGGACCTGCCGCCAGAGCACAAACGGCAAGCAGGCAGACGACAAGTATTTCCACGCGGTTGTCAGGCAAGTGGACGCCAACACGTTCTCCAGCAGCTTCGACTACTACCGCCTGGATGACAACACCGGCAAACCTATCCCGATCGGGACATCCAGCGTCATTACGACTATCGGCCCCAACGGAGCAGCCCAGAACAGAATTCAGGGCAAGGGCATAATGATGGTCGACGCGAAGCCTAAACAGCAGCAGCACGACTTCAAGGAAGTCCTTAACTCGGCATCGGACGGCCTTCACGGCCAGGGCACCGGGACCCTCAGCGTCTTCGGCATGCCCTTCGGGCTCGGCAGGAACGGTAAGATAAAGAAGGCCACCAGCAGTTGGTCTCTCAACGACGGCCTCCTGACCGTGAATCAGTCCATCCTGGCAGGCTTCAGGGCCCTGTTCTTCAGCAAGAACTTCAACTTCGATGCGTGCTACACAGCCCGACGCGGCTCGGACATCGCGACCTTGATCACCAGGCCGCCTCGGGTGTCCTCGGGGTCCGGCGCCCCGACCGTGCGCCCACGAACCATAGGCGCCAGCTTTCGATAAGCATAGGCGCGCGAAGTTATTCACGGTCATTCGATGAATGGGTGGCGGCTCTGCCCGCCACCCATTTTACCAAATAATTCCCCCACCTTTGACCTGCGTCAAACAACCAGCCCGGCTCAGATGGTAGAATATGATCAGAACGCCATACCCAAGGAGACACGAAAATGGCCAAGAGAACCAGGCAGATAATCAAGATCGATGAAGAGAAGTGCAACGGTTGCGGGCTGTGCGTGAGCGCATGCCACGAAGGCGCTCTGCGGATAGCGGACGGCAAGGCGAAGCTGGTGTCGGAGACATATTGCGATGGTCTCGGCGCGTGCCTCGGCGATTGTCCCCAGGGCGCGATCACGATAGAGACTCGCGAAGCCGAGGATTTCAATGAGACCGAGGCGATGGCCCATGTGGCGGCTGCCCCGCAAGCGGCTCACTCTCACGCCGGGCACGACCACGGCGGGTTCGCCTGCCCGTCCGCGAAGACGATCGACCGCACTCACGAGGCCCCCAAAGCTCGGGCCGCTGTCGCCGAGGCAGTTCCCAGCGAACTGAGGCAGTGGCCGGTCAAGCTCTATCTGGTGAACCCGCGCGCGTCCTATTTCCAGAACGCCGACCTGCTCGTCGCCGCCGACTGCGTTCCGTTCGTCTATGGCGGGACCCACGCGGATTTCATCAGGGGCAAGACACTGGTCACCGGCTGTCCGAAGTTCGATGATACCGAACTCTATCTAAGCAAGCTGACGGACATACTCAGCTCGAACGTTATCAAGAGCATTACTGTCCTGCAAATGGAGGTCCCGTGCTGCTCGGGAATGCTGCGTATCGCCCAGATGGCTACAGCCGCGAGCGGCAAGGACGTGCCCATCGAGGTGGTCACCATTTCGCTGGATGGCCTGGTCAAATCCCAGGTGACTATGTAATTTCCCGGCCTCAAGCTGCCGCCTCGCCCAGCCGATGATTGAACGTGAGAGTTTTCGTTCAATGGATGGGAGAGAAGCACCAATGCGCGTTGCACTATTACTGATGGCGGCGGCAGTCGGCCTGCTTGCGCCGGGCGCGGCGAGCGGGCAGAGCTGGAACTCGCATAGTTCCGCGGGTATCATCAACGTCGGCTGGGCGCTCAACGGCCAGGAGTACGCGTTCACTGTCACTAACCCTGCGGCGAGCGGCGTGCTTGCTTGGAGCCTCGAGCCTTTCAACGTGGGCGCCCCGGTCGACACGGGCGCCCCGGACGGATGGACATGGGACAACAGAGGCGGCTGGAAAGCGTTTGAGATCGCCAACAACTCCACGAAATACACCGTTGGTGGTCCCGCGATCAAGCCCGGCGAGAGCATGACCTTTGTGTACAAGATAGGGGCATCCACCACACCCGTCAACAAAGGCGGCCCGGCGGGCGGCCAGCCCGCGTTCCTCGTTCACGTGGGGGCGGTCAGTGGCAGCGACGGACTGAAATGGCAGGACCGGAGCACTGAGCTTGGCCTCACTTGGTACGATGCGCCTACGCCTACTCGCAACCCGGAACCCATATCCGAGCCCGGGAACTGGCTAAGTATTTCTTTAGGAATTTTTGCGCTTGGTTGTTTAAGACTCAAGCGGGCGGGGGTATAGTATCGCAGACTCGCCCAAGTCATCCTGCCTGAGGTCCTCGACTAGTGATAGTCCTGGACCTCAGTGCCGTACGGAGTCACAGTTCCAACTGGCCGAAGCGGCCTTCCGTGGGGTTTAGAACCTCCCGTATTCGGGCGTAGGCTTCGTTGAGCGACCTGAGGATTTCCGCTGCCTTCCTCTCCTCCTCCGAGCCGGCGGGGAAATGCTTTGGGTCCGCTCGGGATGCAAGCCTACGCCAGGCCGCTTCCACTTCCACAAGGCCGGCGCTCGTATTCAGCCCCAGCAGCCGATAGTCCGGCGCGAGCTTGTCGGTCGGCGTCCGAGGTCTCGGTGGGATCGGGGCGGCAGGCTGCTTGAGGCTATCTATCTTCTCCAACGCTTTCGCCAACTCCTCGCGCGACTGCCTGCGCGACTGGGCGGAGCGAAGCTCTTCTTCGGCGGCGAGAGAGTCGAGCCGGTCGCCGGCGGAGCTTATGTAGCTTCTCACTATGAGCGATAGTCTGCTGAGAATTCCCATACACAATGACCCTGAAAAGATGAGCGGCACCCTCGCAACGCAGCACCCTCGCTGCGCGTCACCTTGAACGACAACACGTCACCCTGAACGGCAACACGTCACCCTGAACAGCAACACGTCACCCTGAACGGCAACACGTCACCCTGAACAGCAACACGTCACCCTGAACTTGTTTCAGGGTCCACGCGTGGATGCTGAAACGAGTTCAGCATGACGTCTCGCTGATCGCGATGTTATTGCCCCGAGTTGCCAAGTGTGAGCATCTCGCTGATGCTTTGTTCGAGGTTGGCGGCCGAAGTGCTCAACCCGCCGAGTTGGGTGTGAAGCTGGGTGTTGGCGGCCACCCAGTCGGCTATGCTTGTCGACTTGATGCGGACCAGCCTTGCCCGCAGTTCGGAGAACGCGCTTTCGATTGCGTCAAGCTGCGCCAGCACGCGCGCGCAGGCCAGTTCTATGGCCTCATACTCCTCCAGTTCGTGCTGCTTGGAATCCAGGGATGCCTTTGCTTCGGCCTGACTAACAGGATCCTGCTCGGCTCCCAGCTTCGCCTGCAATGACTGTATGCGCGATTCGATGGCGGCCTTGTCGGTGCGGGTCAGGTAACGCCGCAATTCCCTATGCTGCTGGGCCATAGCCATGCCGCGGTCGACCAATTCCTCGGTCGCCTCGACTGTATCGCCGAGCCCCGCCGCGACGGCATCCACCGAGGAACCGGCGATATCCGTGGCTATCTCGCTCTGGAGCTTGACGATAGCCTTCATCTTGAGCCGGCTTTCGAGATCAAGCTCTTCTATGCGAAACGTGCGGTCCATCAAGCTGCTCGATCGGCTCCGCTCACGGGCCTCGGCGATGGCCGCGCGGATGAATGTCTCGTCTCGCAGTTTGCCGGCCGCATATATCGCCACCAGCGCGATCGCGGCCACGAGCACGCCAATGCCGATACCATCGTGGGTCAAGAGCGCGAACAGCGCGCCAACGGTGAACAACCCCACGGCCAGCGGAGTGCGCGCGACTCGCCTGAGCACCAATCCAAGGTTTTGCCAACTCGATCCCGGCATTTATTGCTTGTCTGGCTCGGCGCCTTCTTTTTGAGCCGGCGTCTGCGTCTCGGCCGGCGGCTGAGCCGCGGGCTCACCCGTCCCGAGCGTCGCTTCAAGTTCGGCCAGTTCGCTTTCAACGTCGCTCTGACCTACCTGCACTGTCTGCTGGGTCTGGCCGGAGGATACCCCCATGCTTGCTTCCAGTTCCTGCAGCGCTTTCTCGGCCATGGCATCGTGGGTGTCGTCCTGAAGATCGGCGATCTTGGCCTGTATGCCGGCCTGAGCAAGTTCCGCCCTTGCCGAAGCTTCCGACTGAGCCGTGCGAATCTTCTCGCTGGCTCTCTCCCATGCCGAGGACTCGTCCTCGAACGTCAGGCCGTTGAGGGCCTTGTCGATTTCGATCTGAATCTGAGCCTGTTTCCACTGGGCCCTCTTTGCCAGGGATTCGGCGGTGCGCTGGCGGACGGTCTCCTCCTGCCTGCGAATGGCGACCTTTACCGCTTCCGATGCCTCCACGGCCTGATCGTAGCTGGTCTTGGTCTGGGTGATGGTCTCTTCAAAGGTCATCTTCTCGCGCAGGATGCGCCTGGCGAGGTCCCGGTCGCCCTTCTTGACCGCCATTTCCGCCTGTGCCTGTAGCACGTCGACACGTTTCTGCTGCTCGTCGAGCAGAGCCTTGAGGTTGTTTTTCTGAGTGATGGCTGTCACGGCGCGCTGACGGTTAGCGGCCATGTTCTCGCGCATCTCTCTCGCTGCTTCCTGCAGCAGCACTTCAGGGTTCTCGAACTGGTCGAGCTTGCCAAGGATCAGCGCCTTGAGATAGCGCCAGATTCGTCCAAACATCTTCTACCTCCCATTCGCTACGGATAATCATACCCGGCGTAAGACTTGTTCGCAATGCCCGCAAGGGTCACCAACGTACAATACGAGCCTATTATGCGTCACTACATCATTGATTCTAGAACGGCGCGGATTTTCCTGCGTGAAACCGGCATTATGTTGCTCGGATATGCCGGGAATTGTGTGGTGGGTGGGGTCCCTGCCGGAATCCGGCAGGGCGTATGACGCGCCGCGGGCCTGATCCACGGTGACCAGGCCCGCGCCGCATTTCAAAGTGGAACCGTTGAAGGTCAGGCGGCCTCGCTGTTTTTTTCGCGATCCGCAAGGACCTTGAGGAAAATATCCACCAGATCCGGGTCGAATTGGGCGCCCGCGCCTTTTTGTAGTTCCTCGATTGCATCCTCGGAACTCATCGCGTCTCTGTAGGGCCGCGAGGTGGTCATGGCGTCATGGGCGTCCGCTATCGCGATTATGCGCGCGAGCAGGGGTATATTTTTGCCGGCGAGCCCGCTGGGATAACCCTTTCCATCGTAACGCTCGTGGTGATGCTTGACACCGGGAATAATGGCGTCCATTTGCTGGACACGCCTGATAATGCGCGAGCCGAGCTTCGGATGATTCTCTATGATCTTCCACTCGTCGTCACGCAGTGGTTCGCGCTTCTTGAGTATTTCCTCCGGGGTGGCTATTCGCCCGAGATCGTGCAGAAGCGCGGCCATGCGCAGGTTCGCGAGTTCCTCCGCGGAGAACCCGAGTTCCTCACCCAAGTATAGCGACAAATTCGCGACCGCGATCGAGTGACCCTTTGAGTGGCTCTCCTTGGCGTCGGCCGCGGCGGCCAGAGCTTCCATTGCCTCCATATCCTCATCGTCCAGGAGGGGTCTGATATGGTCGCTGGTTGCCCAGTACGACCTGTCGTGTTCCTGTTCGTAGAGGCAGACCCGGTTCTTGCCCTGCTGCTTGGCTGAGTAAAGGGCGGCGTCGGCGCTGAGGACCAAAGCGTGGTGTGAAGCGCCGTGGTCGGGATAACAGGCCACGCCCGCGCTGACTGTCACAGCCTTGTTCCTGCCGAATGTGGATATGCTCTGCTTCTCGGTGGCCGCGCGGATTCGCTCCACGACCCCGAAAGCCTCGCTGCTGCCGGTCTCGGGAAATATGACAACGAACTCCTCCCCACCGTATCGAGCGAGCACGTCGATTCCGCGGATGTTGGACTCGCACAGTCCGGCAAACCATTTGAGGACCTTATCTCCCTCTTGGTGGCCCCACGTGTCGTTGAACGCCTTGAAGTTGTCGATGTCGAACATCGCCACGGAGAATGCCCTGCCATAGCGTGATGTACGGTCTATTTCATCGACAAGCCGTTCCTGGAAGTACCTGTGGTTGTAGATCTCGGTCAGTCCGTCGATGTTGGCTCTGAGCTCGGCTATGCGGCGGTGGCGGACTTCCCCGTCGAAAAGATGGCCGATGACTCCCGCAATGGAGACACATATTGCCTGCCAGACAAAAAGCGAGATCATGTGGCTTTGGAAGGAGTCGGACAAGTTTCTCAAGAGATCGGCGTAGAGCTGGCGATCTCCCCAACCCGCCGATTCCAGCCCAAACGCCCAGATGCACAGCACGTAGGAGGCAAACGCAAACAGAAACCCGCCAAGGTAGAACACGAGGCGGTAGTGCAAGCCAATATGGCTTCTGGAATGGCTCATTCAATTGCCCTCGGGTGATAGAGTTTATGAGTCACCCATATTATCGGGCGGATAAACCCGCCTCTGGAGGGCGACCTTGCCGCCATCATCCGGGGCAAGGCCCTTTTCCAGGCAATAATTCACTCCTAATGAGTACAACGTGAGCATGCTGAGCTATGTCGAAGCATGCGGCTCCGAAGTTCATGTTGCTTCGGATGCATGCAACCGAAGCCGAGTCCGAAGGACTCGCCACCTTCGGCGGCGGCATCGGCAGCATGCTACCGATGCAACCCTACATTGATCGTGTTTATGCACAAGATTACATTTTGATTATCCATGCGTTTGCCCTGCCCTTTTCCAGCTTCACCTTGACCTTGCCCGATGGATGTGGGAAAATGAGCCGTC
>Ga0315287_10000915_pt1 | contig 26385 bp, 19 predicted proteins | sample YL17G11_0_MG_FD_205037 | JGI IMG/M metagenome (GOLD analysis project Ga0315287, IMG submission 205037) | Sediment microbial communities from Yellowstone Lake, YNP, Wyoming, USA - YL17G11_0 | ecosystem: Environmental > Aquatic > Freshwater > Lake > Sediment | place: USA: Wyoming | collected... | reverse complement strand
CCGCCCCAGAGGTCGACCTCGATGAGATGGTGAGTAAGATCGAACGCGGCTACCACCTGATTAAGGCGATGCGCACCAGGCTCGACACCACTAAACAGAAAGTCGAGCAGCTGCGCTTAGACTTTGAATAATGGCCGAGCAAAAAATCTAGTGCCCTAGAACTTTTTGTCCAAGCCGATCTGCAGCGTGAAGGTCGTACTGACTTCGGCGCTTGCCTGCTGAAAGGCCGTCGAATAGGCTGGATCCAGGCCGCTAAAGCTAAAACTGGTGTAGCGATAAGACGCCATCCCAAAGCACCAGTCCACGGGTTTGAGCTCGGCCTGGCCGAGAAAGCTGTAGGAGTTTGCCTGCGACGCGGTGGCTTTGACACTAGGAGCGCCTTTAGCGCCGCTAGGGTCAGGGACTGCCGCATTGTACTGCGACGAGATCTGATAGGACGCAGCCGCCGTGAGCTTCAACCCAAGCTTCATCGTGTCGGTCGCGACCACGTCCACCCTGGTGTGCGCGGTGTCCCCACCCATGTAGTAGCCATTGTTTGGCTGATAGGCAGTATAGTTAACCTTGCCTTGAAGGCTGTAGGCGTCCCAGTTGCGCAGCACGTCGAGGTTCGCAGCCAGGGCCGACCCAGCAAAGCTGTTGTACACCTGATCATCGCTGTTGGACAGGGACACCGGTCCGGCTGGCGGCGCTTTATGCATCGTCACATAGACATCGGACAAGCGCAGCGTGGTCGCCAGAATCTTATCGCCGTACGTGGCGCCAGCGTAGATTTCATTAAACATGATCGATTTACCAAAGTCGATATCCGGTAGGGCCTCGAGGATCTTGTCACCACCAATCAGCAATACCGACGGCCTGAGCGCGTAGCCGCCTTTGCCCTCCAGCGACAGCAACAACACATGGGTCGATCCAGGTGGCACCGGCGATGATTGACTAAAAATCGTCCCGGGCTGCGAGCTTTGCGTGACATAACTCTCATTGGTGCCGTTGGTCTGACCCCAGTCTTGGGCGGTGAACACCTCGACGGATCCGTATGACTGGAAGCCCCCGGGCGTAGTCGGCGGCAGGTCGTAACGACCACCCAACCTTAGCGAGATGTTCTCGTTGAGTGTCTGGCTGTTGCCGTTTTTAAAGCCGAAGTAATTGGCGGTCTTGTTGCGCTGCTTCAGATACAGCCCTGGCTCAATAAAAGTCGAGACACCGACCTCCCCCTTGTCGGTGGCCGCCGCTGCGGGCGAGGGTGGGCCTACGGAGCCGACGGCGGGTTGCGGCGGCGGCGCCTCACCAGTCGCTGGAAAACCATAAAAAGCCGGCGGCACGGTCGCGACCGGAGGCCCCGCTAACGGCGCAACCGGAGGCGGTGCCTGACAGATGCGCGGATCGGTTTTGGCCAGCGCCTTCCGTCGCGCGGCTTCGAGCTTAGGCGGCAAATCCCTGGCCTTGCCTAGCAAAACCTCGGCCTTCTGGCATTCATAAGCATTCAAGGCACAGATGCCCAGGTAAAAATAGGCGAGGTTGATTTCCTGACTCTTGGCCGCGACTTTGTTGAAGCCGCGGACGGCTCGAGCGCAATCTTTCATGGTAAAGAAACTGACGCCGTATTCGTAGGCGTTATCGGTGGTCACGACGCTCGGCGGCAAGCGTCGGTATTGCAGTGCCGCCTTATTAAATTGCCCCATGCCATAGTACAGGTGAGCCAGCAGCAAGCGACTGGGTTCATGGTCGGGATAGCGTTTGAGAAGGCGACCGAGGATCTGCACCGCCGCCTTGGCGTGACCGCTTTCGGCTGCCCGCTGCGCTTTGGCAAAGCCCTGGCCCACCGTTTCGGCCCGCGCCGGCAACGGGCAAAACGCCGCGTAGCCGAGCCACCCTATGAGGGAGACGGCGCGACAAAAAGCGGCGGCGCGGCATGTAGAAGTCAATGTGATCACGATACTTTTCTAAACGAAAGGGACGAGATGGACGAATGGGGAGGGCCTAACCAACCAGGGCGGGAAACTAATGCGACAGTCTGACGGTGGGAAATTCGCTTTGGGCTTTTTCGATCGCTTTTTCTGTAGGCAAACCGGCGCGTGCCAAAGACACGAAGAGGCGTGCTTCAGGGCGGTAATCAAAGCGCGTGAAATGATCTTCAGGATTCATCTTCTCGCCTTGCTGCAGCAGCTGCCCAACGAGGTCAGCAGGCAGGTTGCCGCGAGTTGCCGAGGCCAATCGCAGCATGTTCCAGCCATAGCGCTCCTCGCTATAGGCGAGCAAAGGCGAGGCAGCCCCAAGATTTGAGCCACCGGTCATGGAACGCCGACAACGACTGAGCGCTTCGAAGTCGCGCGCGGCTTCGAAGCAGGTCCACAGGCCAACACTGCTATTATCGGCGGCCAGTGCCTTGGCCTCTTCGGATGGAACGGCGGCTGTGGCCGTGCCCATCGCGGCCTGCAACCAGGCTAGTCGGGCCTTCAACCGGGCGTAGCCGAGGCGATCCCGCTCTTCGATGGGCATGCTCTTGGCTAGGTCGTTGCCAACATCAGTCAGAGCTTTATCCGCCATCCCCAAACAGGCGACGTAGTAGTTCTGCTCGCCGATCCAGCCTTTATGCTCGCGGCGTCTGATCCAATAGGGATCCCACGCGATCAGCCGTGCCCAATGGGCCCGAACCAGGCGCCGCCCCGCCAGCATGTCATTCCAATCGGCGCTGCTGGACCGCCAACGACGACGCCACATGCGCAGCGAACAATCGACCGGGGTGGACGCAGCGGCATTGCCGCGCAGGTATTTGGGATCAAGACCGCTAAACTGCCCGTCGTGGGAGAATGCGTAGAGTCGCAAGTAAGGCAACCAGGCTTCGTCGGGCGCTTGCCGTTGATTAACCTGCGCGGTCAACTCACCGGCATGCTTTTGGACGTAGCGATCAAAGCCGGCACTATCGTTGCGGTCGAGATAGTTCTGCAGATCTTGCGGCCGCACTGCGCTTTCCAACTGGTCCTTAGCCTTAACGGTGTTCTTGGCGGTATTGGCCATATAGATCGCAGCAACGAAGGCCAATACGGCAATGACCAAAAAGACCAGGGCTAGCCGAATCCCGTTCATCGACTTAATGGCAAGCCGTTTGGTGTCCTCGTTGATCAGCTTGCCTTCGCTGTCACTGCTGATATTCCAACCGGCAATCATGTCTTCATGGACGATTCGCGCCACTTCCGGATACTGCTTTTTGATCCGATCGAGTTGTTCAAAGGTCACCCAGGGACCGCAATGCCCAGCGACTTCATCCTGCAGGCCAAACTGCATGCGCTTATAGGCATCCTTCATCTCCGCCAAGGTCATCGGACCTGAGAAGACTTCGAGATTGCGCCGGACTAGATAAAGTTTGGCCATCAGCCTCTCACGTGTGACAGAAGAACAGTGATATTGTCTCTACCACCCGCGGCGTTGGCCGCATCGATCAGCAACTTCGGCAAGGACTCGAACTGATCGAGATTTTCGGTGATGATCTGGGCGATACGCCGATCCTCCACCATCCCCGTGAGCCCATCCGAACAGGTTAAAAACAGCTGCCCTGGTTTAAGGGCAATCTCGTAGATATCAACGTCTATCCGCTCACCCAGGCCGAGGGCGCGAACCAAAGCCCCCTCCTTCGCGCCCGGCTGGACGGCCGACTTCGGTAGCCAACCGCGCTCCAGAAAATTGCCAACACTATGGTCGAGCGTCAATTGAAACAAATGCTTCTTATAGTAAAGATAAGTGCGACTGTCGCCGACGTGGGCAATATGCAGCTTTTCGCCGACAAACATCAGGCAATTGAGCGTGGTCCCCATGCCCAGGATCTCTTGCTCCTTGCGACCGCGCTCGAGAATCTCGGAGTTCATCTTGTCGACTGCGCTGACGAGGAAGGGCCCAACCTCTTCATGGCGAATCCGGTCGCTATTCATGAAGGCCTTGCGCAGGCCATTAACGGCTAAGCTCGAAGCGATCTCACCACCTTTGCGGCCGCCAATACCATCGGCGACGATGCCAAAGTTTGATAGCTCGTCGTAGTAGAGACTGTCCTGATTGCTTTTGCGCCGCCGGCCTACGTCCGTTGCGCCTATCATTCGCACCTGCACTTGCTTCCTCCGCTAGGTTCTACAGGGAGTCTATCGGTCGACAAGCTCCTTGGCCTTAGCTGGCCCAAGGCCCTGGTCCTCGCTCGCAAGAAATTCTAACATATCGAAAATTATAGCAAATCGACTGAGCATCGGCACCTTTTTTCACCGCCCTTGGGTGAAGCCAGCAAACCACGGAGGAACGACAAAGTCACTGACTTAGCGTCCCATTCCGGCTATTTTGTGCGCTTGTACCGCACCTCGTGGCCGATGCCTTTTTTTTGAGAAAGATCCGATTATCTATGTCCACGCCTTCTGTGTCCGGCAAATGGCAGAGTTTTGGGACCTCGATCTTTAGCGTCATGACGCAGCAGGCCAACGCCGCCGGCGCGGTCAACCTGGCCCAAGGCTTCCCTGACTTTGACGGTCCCCAGGTGATTAAAGACGCGGCGGTTGCCGCGCTCAAGGGCGCCTACAATCAATACGCGCCATCGGCAGGTCTGCCTGAGCTGCGCCGCCTACTCGCCGCGCGCCAGGCCAGCAAGAGCGGCCTCAGCTACGACTGGGAGAGCGAAGTCACGGTGTTTTCCGGGGCCACCGAGGCGCTTTTTTGCGCCTTGCAAGGACTGTTCGCTCCAGGCGACGAGATCATCGCCTTCGCACCGTTTTTTGATTGCTACCCGGCGGCGGCCCACTCCAGCGGCGCCAAGATCATCGGTGTCGAGCTGCGGGCCCCGGATTTTCGCTTCGATCCGGCGGAATTTAAACGCGCGATCACCCCACGGACCAAGGCGCTGCTGATCAATTCCCCGCACAATCCAACCGGCCGGGTGTTTGATGACGACGAGCGGCGCTTTCTGCGCGACATCGCCGTGGCGCATGACCTCGTGGTGATCACCGACGAAGTCTATGAAGAACTCGTCTACGCCCCGGCGAAGCATCACACGCTGGCGGCGATGCCCGGCATGCGCGAACGCACGCTGATCATTTCGTCGACGGCCAAGACCTTTAGCTTTACCGGCTGGAAAATCGGCTACGCCTTTGGTCCCAAGGCACTGACCGACGTCCTGCGCACGGTGCATCAGTTTACCGTTTTTTGCTCGGCGACACCGCTGCAGATGGGCATGGTGGCGGCGTTGAAGTTGCAGGAGACTTACTACGACGATCTACGCCGCGGCTACCTGGAACGCCGGGACCTTCTGGTGAAGATCTTACTGGAGCATGGCTTTAAGGCCAAAGCGCCCGAGGGCACTTACTTCGTCGTAGCAGACTATGCGCAGCGGTCGCAGCTCGGCGATTTAGACTACGCCCTCGAACTCACGACGCGGGCCAAAGTGGCGGCGATTCCAGTGTCGGTATTCTACAACGATCCGAAAGAGGCGGGACAACGCCTGCGCCTGCTGCGTTTTGCCTTTTGCAAGGGTCTAGATACCTTAAGTTCCGCAGCAGCCAATCTGCAGCTTGCAGGTGCTGCGCAAGCCGCGAAAGCCCGCATTTAGACGGCGAGTCGCCGCATCTGCGGCGGCTTTGTTGAATAAATCCCGCCCTCCAGCCTTCCCGGTCTCCCAGTTTTTGGGCAGCGGCTTTATTCCGCGCAGCTGGGAGGGCGGGAAGGCTGGAGGGCGGGATTTATTCAACAAAGCCATCTGCGCCCCGCTACTTAGCGATGCACTCGGTCAACGGCAGGTGGACCCACCCTTCGGACGCAACGTATTCTTTAGGCCTGGTCGTCGTCATACCGGCACTATGAAACGCAGCTACCAGGGCGGTGACAAAGGAATGAAAGGTTTCCACGCTGCTGATCGCTTGCGCCTCCAAAACCTGCTCTTCGGCGCCTTGCGCCAAAGCTAACCAACCTTTGCTTTGTAAGGCGGTCAGCACGGCCCGTCGGTGTTCCCCGCCGTCCTCAAAGCGCTTGTAGGACTGGCGGATCCCCGGCGTCAGGCCTAAGCTCAGGCGCAACGCTTCCAGGGCATGCGGTACTTGGGTTTCATGCAGGTCGATGACGGGCACCAGGGCCTTGAGGCGCCGTTGCAAGGTCATAGCCCTGGTCACCAGTGGCGCTAGGTTTGCGCTGTAGGATGGCTCCAAGCGCTCTTCCACCACCTCGGTCAGCTGCATCACATCCCATAGGCGTTGGCTCTGAGGGTTTACCGGGCGCGCCCGGCGCGCGCCGCGACGGCGGACCTTGTCGCTGATCGCCAGCATATAGGCGACGGCAACGTCTTCGCAGTGAACCGCTCCAGGACAAGAAGGCAATTGGCAAGAGACACACGGCGGGACGGTCAAGGGGCAGTCGACGAAGACTCCGGCCAATGGCCCGGCCAGGGTCAGAATGTCCACCAGCCGCTCGTCTGAAAATAAAGTGCCAAAAGCTCCGATCTTTTCATATACTTTGGCTATCTTCAGAGGACTATGACGCGGATCACCGCACAGCACGGTCAAGGCCGTCTTTTGGGCGTTAGGGCCTGACAGATGGATACCTGCTGAGACCGGCCGCGCCGGCGGAGAGGGATGTTTGCTGGACTGCCCGGGAAAACTCATGCGTTTACTCATCGTCGCCTGCCTGGGTTGCACACTGCTGCCGCGTGTAGCGCTTAGCGCCGATGTAGCGCCTCATTATGCCGTCCAAGGTCGCACTAAATTCACGCAACAAAAATATGATGAGGCCATCGACCTCCTGCGCAAACACCTGATCCAGACACCACGGGACTACGCGATCTGGAATTTATTGGCTGCAGCTTATTATTACACGGGTCAGCCGAGAAAAGCGCTACGATATCTAAAACACGTCGAGCGACTCACCGCGGAAAAGTCATATAATTATTTCTATCAAGGCCTGTGCTACGAAGCGATCTCGCCGGCTACGCTCGACGTTTCGACCGGCGAAGAATTAGCTAAGGCGCGTGAATACTTTACCTTTGCCGCGCAACGCTACAGCGACGAGTATGCGGCACGGGCCGCCTATGAAGTCGGTGTTTTGGAATACAATGCCAAGAATAAACCGCGCGCTCAGTATTGGTTGAGCTTCTACCTGCAGCATTACCCGCACGGGGTTTACGGCATGCCCGCAAGCAGGCTCCTGCAGAGCCTTAGAGACGGTTACTGGTTTGAACATGTGGCCGGAACAAAAAAGCCAGACATGGAAGACGCTCTATTCAGGTACAACCCGATCTCCCTATCCCCTACCCCGCACTATTGGTTTGTCCAAGGTGGCTTCCAAGGGCTCATCGATAACGCGCAGGAACCTAAACCAGCTGGCAAGGTTGGGTCCACGCAAAACAATGACTATGCCATCCTGGCCAACGCTGGCCTCGGTATCGGCCCGTGGCATCAGGAAGACACGACCTTTTTTGCCGGTTATACCTACCGCCAGATCTGGCACACCGATGACGATCGACTGACGGAATATGCAGGCGCCCCCTCCAAGCTCGCCTACTTTCCCTTTCGCGCCGACCAACTCGAACGCAAGCATCAGTTCTATGGTGACTTTCGCCGTGACGTCAGCGGACTGCTCTACTTCGGGGCCTTTGGTCGGTATGAATTCAACCGCATCGGTGCCGACCAATACTTTCCGAGTCCAGAGATCAAGGAGCTGCAAAAGAGCCTCAAGATCGCCGATACCCAGTTACTGATTCCGTGGATCGGCACCTCGTACCTCGAGCACTACCGAACGCTGTTCTACGTGTACATGCGCAAGGAGATCAATTTCGAAACCCCAGGCTTCTCCAACAAAAGTTACGACTTCGGCCTGAACGGCGGGACTCCCGTCGCCAGCTTCGGCATCAGCCATGCGATGGACTTTCCGAAGCTCAATCTCGGCGTCGACTTAGAGCTATTCCAATATGAGTTCATCTACAACGACAACTGGCTCGACTATAAGCGCCAAGGGGTGTTCCTGTCGACGGAGGTTGAGTTCCTGCCGCGCTGGTACTTCAATGGCATCGCTGGGTACTACCGTGATCAATACGCGCTACCGCGCCTTAAGAGCACCAGCTGCAGCAGCAACCACGGCGAATCCGATAGCTCCGCCGCCTCCAATGCCCCGCCGTTGCAGTGTCCACGCGTCGATAGTGGCCTGCTTTTCGAGGCTATCCTATACTGGAACTACTCACAGTTTCAGCGTTACCAGATCATGTTCCAATACGTCGATAACTCCAATCCGACGCAGAAGGAATTCCAAGAGAACAAAATGACCGTTCAGTTCATGTACACGATGGCCTTTCCCAGTGTTAAACGCGTGGCTAGGTTCATCGACCGGTTCGCTGACACAGCCTTTACCAAGGTGGCTCAATAGCATGCCCATCGACGCCAAGAATCAAAAAGTCCTAAGCGATGCCCATCACGAACGGCAGTCGGTGTTCATCTCCGGCGACGGCTTACCGATCACCTTCCAGACCTTTATCCTCGATGTGCGCGATGACCACGTCAAGCTGAGCAATCGCATCAAGCCGCGCTTTATCAGCGCCTTTGTCGCATCGCATGCCTTTAGTCTCCAGGCTGGGATGGTTCGCTTTCAGTCCGACCACATCAGGTCCGACGGCGAGCACATCATCTTTCCGCTGAAGGCGGACGCCGTGATCGAGGAGACACGCCAGGCCGAGCGCTTTTCCTTTGCCGCCGACGAACGGGTCATCGCCGAAATCCTCAATCCCTTTGACGGCGAGACAAGACTGTCGAAAGCCGTCATGGATATGTCGGCGACCGGACTTTCGCTACGCACCACGTTTGAATCCAAACTCTTTCAACCGGAGACCTACCTACCGCAGATCCGTGTGCTTATCGGGGGAGAAATCTACAAACAAGGTCCGGGACGGGTCGTCTACCGTCGCAAGCTGATGGACCTCGGCGGTCTGATGCGCAATCAGGTCGGCGTCAAATTCGAGAACTAACCGCGTGCAGTCAAAGCTTAAAAAGAACCAGCGAGTGTTCGTCAACCGGTCGCTGAACATGGGGCGAATTCGTGCCATCGGCTTCGACATGGACCACACCTTGATCTCGTACAACCGGGAGGAATTCGAGGCGCTGGCCTTTCGCGAGACCCTCGCGAAGTTTATCGCCGCTGGCTATCCCGAGGAGCTTGCGACCTTAACCTTCAACCCAAGCCTCTTGATTCGGGGGCTGCTTGTCGACATGGACCGCGGCAACCTACTCAAGGTCGACGGTCACAAGTACGTCAAGATCGCCTTTCATGGCCACGAGCGTTTAGAACGCGACGTTCGCCATAAACTCTACAACAGCGAGAGCTTTAAGGCCGCCAGCCTGCTCTCCGTCGATACCTTCTTCGCTCTCAGCGAAGTACAGCTGTTCACCGAAATTGTCGATTACATGGCCCGCAACCCGGCCAAGATTCAAAAGACCTTTCGTGAGGTCTACCAAGATCTCCGCCGCTTTATCGACCTGAGTCACGCCGATGGCTCGATCAAAAACGTCGTACTGGCCGACCCTGGGCGCTTTGTGCGCAAGGATAAGCAGCTTGCGGCGATGTTGATCCAGCAGATCGAGGCGGGGAAAAGCCTATTTTTGCTCACCAACTCGAGTTGGGACTACACCAATGCATTGATGAACTTTGCCTTCGACGACAAGTCCGAGGACTTTCCAACCTGGCGCCACTACTTTGAGCATGTCCTCGTGGGCGCTGGCAAACCGGGATTTTTTGTCGGCAGCCAACCTTTCTACCAAGTGATGACCGACACTGGTCTGCTGCGCCTAGAAAACGGCGGGCTCAAGCCCCTCAGTGTCTATCAAGGCGGCAATGCGGTGTTGTTTCAAAAATTAGCCGACTACCGCGGCGACGAGATCTTGTTCGTCGGCGACCACTTGTACGGCGATATCATCCGCTCTAAAGACAGCGTCAATTGGCGCACTCTGCTGATTGTCGAAGAGCTGGGCACGGAACTGGCGAAGCTAGAGCTGCTCAAGGAATCGCTCGAACTCATCATGCAGAAGCTGCAGGACCGCGAAGAGTGTGACGAAGAGCTACAGGTCATCCGCTCGCGCAAGCGCCACCAAGCGCGCCAGGCGGAAAAGGCCAAAGCCATCGGCGAGGGCAAAAAAGCCCACTATCTGCTCAAAGAATCGGACAAACTGACTGGCCGTGAGGATGAGCTGCAACTCCAGTTGGAGCAGCTGGATCTTCAGATCAAGGCCCTACTCCAAGAGCGCGAAGCACAGGTTCACCCGGTTTGGGGCGAACTCATGAAGGTCGGCCTCGAACGCAGTCGGTTCGCCGATCAGGTCTCGGACTATGCCTGCATCTATACGAGTTCGGTGACCAACCTGCGCTTTTACAGCCCGTTCAAGCGCTTCACCTCGACCCAGGATCTCCTGCCACACGATCTGTGACGGGCGGCTTTAGGAACGGGCGCTTAGGCGGCGGGAGTGACGCTTAGTTCTTTTAGGGCGGCACTCGCTTTGGTGAACTCGGGATTGAGCTTGAGCGACTTTTCAAAGTGCTGACGCGCTTTGTCGAAGTCCTTTTTCTTTTTGAAGGCGATGCCCAAATTATAGTGGATCGCATAAAGAAATTTGTTTACCTTAATCTGCTCTACGGCCGCCATATACATCTTAATGGCCCCGTCAACGTCGTTATCACTAGACAATTTAGCTCCGGCGTTGTTCAAAAATTGGACCATTTCCTTTTCGTCCATACCCTGGCGCAGGCCCCCGACCAAGTCGCTGAGGTCACCGGTTTTGATCTTGACCTGAGCGGTGACGACCGCAGCGGTTTTGTTCGCGGCATCGACGGCCTGGAGTTTGCCCATGTAGTCTTTTGCTAGGTCATAGCGCTCGATGTTGAGATTGGAGAGTCCAGCATTCTCCAGCAGCCTGATGTTGTATGGATTGACATCGGCGAGCTTGTTTAGCAGAGTCGCCGCGGCATTAAAGTCGTTCTTCTTCATGAGCAGCTGTGCCAGTCGGTGCAGAGCCGTGGATGATTTGGGATTGGCGGCAAGGGCTGCTTTGTAGTGCGTATCGGCGGCGGTGAGATCGTTTCGTTTCACTGCGATATCACCGAGCAAGATCAGCGCCTTCTCGAGTTTAGGCTGGGCACTGAGGACCTGCATAATTTTGTCCTCCGCCATATCGACCAGATCAGCGGCAAAGGCCGACTTACCGTCTCGGTATTTTAGCTCCACTTCTGACAGGGAATTTTCTGTGGTCATCAGGTGCTTAAACTTAGCCGCGACGGTGCCTTTGGATAGTGGTGGGACCATGACATAGTCGAGATCATACTCGCTGACCAATGCCAGCAGCTGCGTATCCAGCTTATTGCAAACAAGTAGATGCGGTTCGAGACCATAGTTACCGGTGGCCCGCAATTTTTGGATCACCACCAAGCCGCTCATATCCGGCATCTCGACGCGGGTGACAAATAGAGGAAACTGCTGCCGCGCACAGACCTCGTAGGCTTCTTTGCCGGAGGTGAACACGGTGATCCGACGAAAGCCGCACTCGGCAAGGCCTTGCGTGAACATTTCTGCTTCGGCTTGGCTGGCTGTGATAAGGGCCACGGGCATCTGATTGCTGAGCATGTGAATCCCACTAAACTCGGAGTAAAGCCATGCCCGTGACACCAGGCGCGGGTCAAGATCAGGACACCAAAGCCACCTATCGACTACAACAGTTCGCCGCTTAAATTGCAAATCTGTCGTATGGCCAAACCAACCTTCTTTCGCTCTGCGTTACGACAGCTTAGGATTTTCTTGGGGCATCTCGAAGTGGTCCTTGTAAGTGTACCAGGCTGGTGAGTGAGGCAGTGACGCGGCGTTTACTCATTCAGCAAATAGAACGACTATTCAAGGCGAAATCAGCATCGTCGGTGCCGACCTAGCAATTCCTAGCCGCCCCCCTTGACCTTCCTTGCTAAGACTCCGTAGGGGCATGGAACACTTAAGAAATATGGCCAATTAGCCGAAGAGACGACGGGGGACACTGAGGTCCTTCGGTCACACGCAGGCACGCGTTCATGCGCAACCAACTCTTAGGCGGCCGTTACCGCATCCTCGACTTAATTGGCGAAGGAGGTATGGCTTACGTTTACTTAGCGGTCGACGAAAAGCTAGGCCGCAAAGTCGCCGTCAAAGTGCTGCACGAACACATGGAAAAGAACGCCGATATCCGGCAGCGCTTTCAGATGGAAGCGCAGGCGGTATCCTCGCTTGAGCACCCTAACATCGTCAAGGTCTACGACTACTCCGGCGACCAGGTGGGCCGCTTATGGATCGTTACGGAAGTCATCCACGGCAGAAACCTCGCTCAATATGTCCAGCAGTCCAGTGGCGGTTGGCTGCATCCGGTCATCGCCGCTGCCATCGTCAATGAAATCTGCAAAGCCCTGGAAAAGGCGCACGGCCAGGGCATCGTCCACCGTGATGTCAAACCAGAAAACATCATGGTGACCTTCGACGGTCGGGTCAAACTGATGGACTTTGGCATCGCCAAAGACCTTGGCAAGTCCGGCATGACGGTGACCGGAACCTTTATGGGATCGCCAAGCTACATGTCGCCAGAACAGATCCGCGGTCGCGACATCGATCTGCGCAGCGACCTCTACAGTCTGTCGGTGTTGTTCTACGAGATCGTCACGGGGCGACTGCCTTTTACCGGCAGCAGCACCCACGACGTCGTACTGAAGATCATGGAAGGCAACTATACTCACCCACGCTTTTTGGTACCTGGATTGCCCTTACCGCTCAACGAATTAATCGTCAAAGGCATGGCCAGAAATCCAGATAACCGCTGCCAAAGCGCTAGGGAATACGGCGCCTACATTTCTCAGGTACTCATTGGCCTTGGCTTTGACGAAAGCCATATCGAACTAGAACGCTACTTTAAAGACCGCGAGGGCTACAATGCGCGCTTAGGAGCAACCAAAGCCAACGCCCAAGCAGCCCTGAAGCAAAACCATACCAGCCTGACTCGCGGCCGGCAGGCGCCAACAGCCGCGCATCGCAGCATGCTGCAACAAGCCCAACTGCTGCAGCAGGCCCAGCAGGCGCAGCAGCAGGCTGCACCAACGCGTCCTCTGCGCGGCCCAACTCAGCACGGCTACGCAGGTTCGGACGGTGAACCGTCACGCCTCAACGCGCAGATACCCGCTACCGCTGAAAGTCCGATGGCAGCAGCAGCAGCGCGCGTGTCGGTGCCACCACCCGTCGCCTATGCCTTGCCACCTCAGCCACCGCTGCAAGTGACCGACTACGTCACGCCACGGCGACCGGTCTATGTACCGCGGCAAAATCCACGCATCGTGCGGCGCCCGACCCGTGCTCCGTTGCAGTCCAGCAGAGCTAGCTGGGTTGGCTACCTGTCTGGATCGCTGATCGTCGGCCTCATCTGCGCCGTTAGCCTATGGGGTCTGCTTGGTCTGCAAGGACGCCCAGCCGCCAAAATACAAGGGCTCAGCAATGCCGAGGCGGCTTGGCGGGCCAACGTCCGTGCCTCAGTGAGTATGGCACGCAAGGTCGCACACGCGCGCCGTGATGGCTCCGCAAGCGTTGCGTCGCAACCACCAAGCAAAGTGACCCCCGTGCCTCCACCCGTCGTTGTCCCACCAAGCCACGGCAAGACGCCACGCCGCAGCGACCGTTCAGGACAAACCAGTAACTCGCAAATGCCTGCACAGACGTTAACGACTGCCTCACCACTAACGACCAAGGTGACGCCACCTAACAAAAAGGTCGGTAAGCGCGGCGAGCCGAAAGACAACACCGGCTTAGACCCCAGTGCGATGGCCGCTGCACCGGCGACGGCACCTGGAGCAAAGGCGGCAAGCCCGGCGCGCACCACCCGCGAGCTGGTAGCGGAGCATCCTGATGCTAGCACGGTAGAACCCAGCGCCGAGGCAGCGGTGGAAAAGGCCCCGACACGTCAAGGTAGAACCGAAAAAGCGGACAAAGCGGAAAAAGCAGAAAAAGTAGCAAAGCCTGACAAGGCCGCCAAAACGGAGGTCCAGGACAAGGGCGATCAAAGCGATCATACCGAAAGAGGCGACCGAACCGATAAGGGCGAGCCCAAGGAGCGCACCGACAAGGTCGACAAGCCAGGCAAAAGGAACAGTGCCCCGTCTGGAAAGGGCCGCTTTTCCATCAGCTCCCAACCTGCGGCTGAGATCTACCTCGATGGCCGCCGACTCGGCACCACCATTGATAACACCAGCGACAGCGGCTGGCTGACGGTAAGTGCTGGTCGCCATTCACTAGAGCTGCGCCGTAAGGACTATGTCGCGGCTCGCAGTCGGTTTGACCTCGCCGCAGATGAACAAAAAGCCTTGCCTCGCGTCGTCCTCGAAGCGGCCGGGCACAGCGGCCAAGGTGGCCCAAAACCGGCACTGCAGGAGGTGGCATTGACGCTGCGCATCAACCTTGGCCCTGCGCAGGCGACCCTGCGCAATCTCGAAACCAGTGCGACCCAAGTCTTTACGATCAAAAGCGGCACCAAGACCGTCTCTCTCAGTCCTGGCCGCTACCATATTCGCATCGACCACGGCAGCGAAACCAGGGAGCGCGACTTAAATTTAAATGGCGGTGAAGGTCAGCTTACGTTCAGCGTCGAATTTAAAAACGAAGACTAATCAGGAGTTCAAGACAACGACATGACAGGCCAGGTAAACACATCACAGCGAACACCGCAGACGGTATGGACCGGGCTTCGTAGCCTCGCCCGTCTCCTGCTCGTGTACGCCGTGATCCTACCCTTGGCCATACCGCCTAGCTACCTAATCTCCGCTTTGATCTATACGCCCACAGCCAGCGCCGCTGCTTATGGCAATGGCTACGGCAAATACCTGAGCCGCGACTTTGCCGGTGCTAAAGCCAGCCTGAAGTCAGCGTTGCAAACCCGTATGTCGAAGTCAGAACAGGCGCGCACGACGCAGCTCTTTGGCATGACCCAGTTTATGCTTGGCGACAAGGCCGGAGCAGCTAACGCCTTCAAAGCGGCCCTGGCGATCGATCCTACTTTAACCATCACCCAAGCGGATGCCCTGAGCCCGCAGATGCAACCATTCTTTAAAAGCCTCAAAGGCGCTGGTGGAGGTCGCGCGCCGGCTGCCACGGCCAAGGCTCCGCGCCAAACGCCACCAGGCGGCGGGAAGCCCGCGGCAAGCGCAAAAAACAGCAAGCCAGGTGACGCTCCGCCGCCACGTGGCAAGCCCAGCGGCCCACGCACCACCGACTCTACTGGCGCACCGCTCAAGCAAACCTTTTTAACGGTCACATCGTCGACGAAAGGGGCAAATGTCACCATCGATGGCATCATCGCCGGACCGGTCAACAGTCAGATCAACACGGATCCAGGTAAAGTCATCATCGAAGTGGCGATGACTGGCTATATCACCAAGAAGGTCAATGTTCTGATTGCCAAGAACAAGAGCAACAACATCTCCGTCGATCTGGAAAAGCCCAAACCCAAACCGCTACCCAAACCCAAGGCGCCGCCGCAACGTGCTGCGCCGCAGCAGCAGCAGCAGCAGCAGCAGCAGCAAGCTGATATGGTCAGCAGCAGTCCGCAGGGTAGTTACTCTGGCGCCGCAGTCGGCGCTCCACCTGCCGCGGCCGCAGGTAAAAGGCCACCGAGGGGCAAGGGGGCTGCCCGCAGCGCTGCTAAACCCTATGCTCCAGCACCCAGTGACGATATGTTTGGCGGCGCGCAAGCCACTGGTCCAAGCGGCGCTCCACCACCGGGCCCCGATCTAACCGCACAGTTTGCAGCCGATGCCGCAGCAGCCCGGCAACCACAGCAACAAATGGCCCAGAGGCCACAACAGCTCCAGCAACAGCAGCAACAGCAGTTCCAGCAACAGCCGCAGCAGTTCCAACAACAGCCGCAGCAGTTCCAACAACAGCCGCAGTTCCAACAACAGCCGCAGTTCCAACAACAGCCACAGTTCCAACAGCCACAGTTCCAACAACCGCAGTACCAACAGCCGCCACAGTATCAACAGCAGTACCAGCAGCCACAACAATTTGCACCACCACCGGCACAGTACTACGCACCACCACCGCCGCAGTACTATGCGCCACCGCCACAGCCTTACTATGCGCCGCCGCCGGATCCTATTATGAGTGAAATGCAGAGTACTCCGACCGCTCCGCTGCCGCCTCCGGTCGTGCCACCGCCGCAGGCTGACCCGGCGGATACAGGCTTTGGTGCGGACTCAGACCCGGCACCGGTAAAGGCCCCCTCGCGGGCACCAGGACGAGCACCAGGACCAAGCAATAGCCGAAAAAAACGCTCCAGTCAGACCAAGGGGGGTGACTTTAAGTTCCTGTTTGCCATCCTCCCCTTAGGTGCAGGCCAATTCTACAATGGTCGAACCCTGCTCGGCTTGGGTTTTATGGCGGCAGAAGGTGGCGCGATAGGCTTTTACTTCTACAATTCGCAGCAGAACACGAAGACCGTCAAGGACGCCGATGCCTACAATAAAGCCTATTGCAATGGCCAAACGAGTCCACCGCCAGAGTGTGACGTCAACTACAAGTACACCACCGCCAAGGCAAAGGCCTACAGCCAGAACGCCAACTATTCCCTGATGGGATTTGGCGTGATCTATGCCATCGGTGCGATCCAGGCCATGATCGACGACGGTCCGGCACCGGAGAAGAAAAAGCGGCGGCGGAGCAAAGGTATGAACTTCGGCGATGATTATCGCGAACATGCCAGCGAAGAGGAGCTGGCCGACGCTGGAGAGGCCCCCGTCGATCTGCACTCCTTCCAGTGGCAATTGGATCCCACTCCCGTCTATGATCAAGGCCATCAGCGGACTCGCAGCGCCCTGAGCTTGAATCTTACCTGGACGTTTTAACTCATGAGTTCCAATGAAAAAACCCGAGCCCAGCTCAAGCGCTACGGTATCGGCCTCACCGGCGGCATTGCCACCGGCAAATCCGCCGTCGCACGTCTGCTCGAAGCGCGCGGCTATAGCGTCATCGATGCCGATCAACTGGCACGCGCGGTCACCGCGCCTGGTTCACCCGGACTTGCGCAGATCGTCGCGCAGTTCGGCGCAGAGGTGCTCTCGCCAAGTGGAGACCTCAACCGGACACGACTTGGCCAGATCGTCTTTGCCAAGTCCGAACTGCGTCAACAACTCGAGCAGATCACTCATCCGTTGATTCGCGCTGCTTTATTGGCGAGGGTCGAGGCCTTAGACCTTGACCATAAGCCCAAATACTTTTTTTACGAAGCCGCCCTGATTTTTGAAATCGGTAGTGCAGCAGACTACGCCCAGATTTGGGCAACCGTCTGCGCGCCGGAACTTCAACTTGAGCGTCTGAAGCAACGCAGTGGTATCGACAACGAGCGGGCCAAGGCGATCATCGCAAATCAGATGGCGGCGAGCGAAAAGGCGCGACGAGCGGACCGAGTGATTCACACCGATGGAAGTTTAGACAGCGTTGCAGTTCAGGTCGACGATGGGGTCAGTCACTTACGCTAACTACATGAAATGCAACGGATTTGGTGCGTCAGCCACAACAATGCTGTCGACGAGGGGGTCAGTCACTTACGCTAACCATATGAAATGCAAAGGATTTGGTGCGTCAGCCACAACAATGCTAATGGCCAAATGGCCCCGTTGACCCCTAACAGCTCCCCTACATACAGTGATTCCAGCCAAGCTCGACGGAGCTAGAATCGTATTGATAATGGTTATCATTTTCATTATGATCGCCCGACGGACGTTTTCTCCACCATTGTTTCAGGAGGGCCCCAGTGCCGCCAAAAACCAAGACGCACAGCTTAGCCAGGGTCGAAGCGGAAGCCCACGGCTTAGACACTTTGGTGCGATGCTACTGGCGCGAGATTGCCGCCCCGGCTGGACTGGTCCAGATCAACGCTGCCGCGTACCCAGGATATCCGGGACTATCGCCCTGTCCTTTGGCGCCGCATCGACCCTACGTCGCGGTCATCTCCATGCCGCATGTGCAAGCCACCATCCTCGCACCACTCGATCGCCACCCACACATCGGCATTCCCGATGTCGACCGCTACTGGCTGCGCCGCCGCAATAGCTGCGAACCACTAAACTGGAAAACCTTCGCTGACCTCCTCCTACGAGAACTCAGCGCGCACTTTGGCCAGCTGCCGGCGGCTGAGTTACGTGAGCAACTGGGCCTAAGCGTCGATGTGTCCACCATGATCCTCGCATCAAGGCGACCGCAAGGTGTCGATCTAGGTGACCCGGATCAAGCGTATATTCAATCAGAGCAATCGCTGCTCCGCGGCCATCCTTACCACCCGACCCCAAAGGCTCGCAGCGGACTGCTCGACAGCGATCTCACGACCTATTCACCAGAGGTCGGAGCCAAGTTCTCGTTGCACTATTTTGCCGTCAAACGCGACGCCATGGTGCAGCATTCGATCCTCGCCGCCGATGCGCAAACACTGATCGCCGCCGAAGGACCAAGTCACCTGCTTAGCGACCCAAGCTGGGCCCTCATCCCAGTGCACCCCTGGCAGGCTGGCTATCTCCTTGGCCTTGAGTCGGTCAAAGCCGCACTGCAACCGGGAGCAGGTCAGCTACTACGCTACCTCGGAGCTTACGGACCTGAGTTTTCTCCGACAGCATCGGTGCGTACGCTGTTTGCTTCGTCCAGCCGCTTTTTCTATAAAACCTCGCTCAGCTTTCGCATCACTAATTGCCTGCGCCGCAATGCCCTGCCCGAACTCGCCGGCGCCCTGCGCATCAGCTCCATCATGCGCGACCTTAAAATCGAGCTCAGCGAGCATTTCCCAAGCTTTTACCCGCTTGAGGAGCAAGCCTATCTGAGCGTCTGCCTACCGTCGACGGACGAGTCCGAGCGCCGCAAGGTGACCGAGGGTTTTGGCCTGATGCTGCGAGAAACGATCGAAGCCAAGCGACAGGTTGGCGAGGTTTGTCTGGTCGCTGCGGCGCTCTTTGGCAATGCAGGTGGAGGCAGAGGGTTGATTCGCCGCTTACTCGCCACAGCCTCGGCACGGTATCCACAACTCCCGCGCCTGGACTTGGCTAAGCGGTGGTTTGCCGCGTATCTGGAACAACTCATCGGCCCACTCATCTACTTGTACAATCAGGCGGGCATCATGTTTGAACCGCACCTACAAAATATCGTCGTCGGCTTTGCCGACGGCTGGCCCCGGGCTGTCTATCTTCGCGACTACGAAAATGCGCGACTCGTGGCGAGCAGACTCAAACCACGTTTAGCTCTGAGCTTAAGCCGCGAGGAGCAGGAAGAACTACTCTATCCCGAAGACAAGGCCGAGCTACGCTTCACCTATTGTCTGTTTACCAATCATATCCACGAAGCCGTCCGACAACTCAGCTATGCCTGTCCCGAAATCGAAGCCGACCTCTGGGACTTGGTCCGAGTCGAGCTTGGCCGCTGTCTGAGGCGGTTTCCAAGTGCCCATCCAACGTCGCTTCTGGAGGGACTGCTTAAGGGGCGGCCATTTCCGGCCAAGACCAATCTGATCACCAGGTTTACCGCAGGCAAGGACGCGCTGGCCAGCTACGTTCCCATCGGCAGTCCATGGCGCCAGAATGCTGAGTATCACGCAAGGACGCAGTCAGCCGCATCTGGCCAGCTGCCACGAGCTCTGGCCTAAACAGCATGGACGACGTCAAGACCTCAGGATCATAGGATATGAAACTAGTCTCGCACTGGCGATGGCATCGCCTCCTCGGCATCGTCAGCGCAATCCCCCTGCTTTCGTGCGCATTAAGTGGCATCATCCTGGCATTCAAAGAGCGGCTCGAGCCACTGCTACCAACGCAACTGCCTGATCCGTGGCCGATCGTTTACCAGCTACATCGCAGCATGTTCGCCGGCACGTTAGGTAGAGCGTTGGTGTCGCTCCTTGGACTAAGCTTGTGGATCCTCTGGTGGACGGGCCGGCGACTTGACGCTGGCAAGGGTCGCAGCCGGCGGCGGCGCAGCTGGCACGTGAGGCTTGGACACAGCCTTGGACCGATCGTAGCGATCATCTGCACGCTCGGCTCTTTGCTAAACTTTCGCGAGCCCCTTAGCGAGGTGTTCGATCCGATTGGTTTGCGCAACCCTAGCTTTCAGCCTTTTCAGGTTCCTATGAGTTCAACAGCAGTGCTGGCGGCCCAACGCGAGGCACACAAGTTGCATCCCGAGGGTGGACCAGCCCAGCTGCGACCGCCCGACGCACAGCGTCCTTACCTCCTATTGTTCTACCGCGACGAAACTCGGATCTACGCCGATCCAATGACCGGCGCCGTGGTCAAAGTCCGCAGCCGGTGGTCGCACTGGACCAGTGCGTTACACCCACTACATACTCTGCAGCCGCTGGGACCAGTTGCGCCCTGGCTGTCGGCAGCACTTGCGGGCTGCTTGGCCTTCCTATGCTGCCGCGGTCTAGCAAACTTCAGACAGACGCGACGTCTGACTCCTACCGCAAATGGCACTCCCCTTCCGACCGAGTAAGGACCTCGACTCTTCGTCACCAAACCATGCACGACAGCGACCTGATCGCCGCGATCAATTTAGTGGCACAGGTGAAAGCGAGAAATTTTGCTGGAATTGAAGCAATGAAAGCCTGTGGCGCGAGAGGATACCAAAAGAGCGCTACAGCATCCTATTGGCGCCTCTTGCCCTATTGCCGCTAGCATTTGATGATGCGCCGCCCTAAGATGCAGGTCTTATCCAGAAGTCAGCCGGTTAGCAGAAGTGGCTGACCCCCTATACTCAAAGGGCGTGGTTTTTGACCAAAAAAGGCAAAGGCAAACAGCACAAGAAGAAGAAGCGCTTCGGCAAAGCCCCCGCCGCCAAAGCCGGTCAGGCCCGTCCAGCAAAGCCGGGTGAAAGACCATCGGCTAGCGCCAAAAAGACCGCCGGTGGCAGCAAACGCTTCGCCCGCCCCGCCGGGAACGAACCGCGTCATCGTCGCTGGCAGGGGGCCCCTCGCACCGAGGATGACGGAGATCGCGTCGCGCCAAACCCAGCAGGCCTCGCAGCGGCAAAGCTAGCGACGCAGCAGCAGCTCAGCCAATGGCTGGCCCAAGGCGAGGCCATCAGACGGCAGCGCAGTGCCGACGAGGGCAGCGATCACATCCGGCTTGATCCATGGCAGGACCAAGTGCTCAAGGCCCTGGTCGCTGGGTCCTGCGTCGTGGTCGATGCGCCAACCACGGCCGGCAAGACCCGCGCGGTCGAGGTATTCTTTCGCGAAAATTTAAAGAACCCGAATTTTCGCGCCGCCTATACGACGCCCGTCAAAAGCCTTTCGAACGATAAGCTGCGCGAATTTCGCCAGATGTACGGCGCCGAGAACGTCGGGATCGCAACCGGGGATATCAAAGAAAACCTCGACGCACCGATCGTCGTCGCCACGCTTGAGTCCTACCGCAACTCGCTGCTCGGGGTGGAGCCAGATCTCGGCCGCACGCTCGTGGTGTTTGATGAATACCACTATCTCCAGGACGAAAGCCGCGGTAGCGCCTGGGAAGAGGCGCTGATCCTGACGCCGCCAAGCTGTCAGGTCCTCCTCCTGTCTGCCTCGGTGGCCAATGCCGAGGAGTTTACGGACTGGCTGAGCAGTATCCGCGGTGGGCCCAAGTGTCTGCTGGTCCGCACCGAAACAAGGCCGGTGCCGCTGGCACACTTGATTTACCTGCATGGTCAATGGCTGCTCGCGGAGACCTTACCCGAAGAGGTATTTAAGCAGCTCGATCGCAACCGCTTGCAGACACCGATGCGGCAGGAAGAGCTGGCCGAAAAGGCGGTTCAACTCGTCGATCTGGGCTTGACTCCCGCCATCTTCTATTGCGGTCGGCGCCTCGCCTGCGAAACCATGGCTTCGTTACTCTGCCGCAATCTGCCACCCCTGGACACCGCTGCCGCCGAGCGCATCGGTGCGTCGCTGCAGACCTCGCATCAGGAATTTAGCGCGTTGTCCTTTATCCCGCCCAAAGTCCGGCAGATGCTACAGGTCTACGGGGTTGGCTTTCACCACTCTGGCCTCGCGGCTCCGGCACGCATGGCGATTGAGGCCCTGGTCAAAAACGGTCTACTGCGCTTTTGTACGGCAACGATGGGACTGAGTCTCGGCATCAACTTCTCGGTGCGTTCGGCGTTGATCTGCGAGTACCAACGTCCAGGCGAAGGCGGTTTTACCGACTATGCACCTTCGGAAGTCCTGCAGATGCTCGGACGCGCTGGCCGCCGTGGCAAGGATGCGGTCGGCTACAGCTTATGGCCGACGGTCGAGTCCTATTCCCGCCTGGGCAAGGCTAAACGCGATAACGTTGAGTCGCGGCTGCGCGCCGACCCGACCACGCTGCTTGGCCTGATCGGTCGCGGCTTTGACCTGGCGCATATCGAGCACTTTTACAGTAAGAGCTTTCGCCGCTTCACCGACCGTGGCATCGACCTCAGCATGGTGACGAAACCGCGCTTGCAAAAGCGCCTAGGCGCTGGCGAACTCCCGTGCCAGTCGCCAGCGGCAGCCTATGCGCAGTTTCTCCTGGAGCAACCGACGACGCCCTGTCACGGCTGCCCTGCGCGCGCGTCTTGTCACCCCCTGCTCAAAGCCAAGCCAGGGGGGTCGCTCGCCGCCTTGCAGATCCATCTGCACAAGATTGGCGCCTTAAACGAGGATGAATCGCTCACCGACTTTGGGCGGATCGCCAGATATTTCCCCCAGGCCGGTGGCTTGGTCATGGCCCGACTTATCATCGACCGCGTCATAACCAGCGACAACCTCGCCAAGGCCGCGGAGCTGGCGGCGGCTTTGACGCTGGCCAGGTTTAAGGCGCCGGGCGGTGACCCGCGCTACCGCCTGCCGTTTAGCGACTTGGACATCGAGAAGCGAGTCGAGGCGATGTATCCGGTGGCGCTGTTCGAAGAGCTCTACGATCCGCCGTTTCGCCAGCGCACCTTTCCGGTCATCCGTGAATTTAATCCGGCCGGAGGCTACGTCATCCGCGAGTGGATTCAAGGCATGCCGTGGAAGGACTTGGCGCAGACGGTCACGCACGAACAATATGGTGCCGGCGACATGATGTCCCTCATCTATCGCAGCGCCACTTACATGCAGTCGATCATTCAAGCGCGCATCCCCGACCTAGCTCCCGTCGCCAAAGCCCTCCGCGAACTCATGCTGCGGGAGCCCCTGTCATATGCCTTGTCGTTATGACGATTATTATGACACTATGGAATTATATGATATTTCAATAGAATTCTTTGGCCATTTGGCCAGTTACTAAATTTTGTTTTAAAGATTGACAGTGTTGACTGACAATTGTACAAAACGTGGCTGAGACCAGGAACGACCACAGACTGACTGGGATAGGTAAGTAATCCTGTATTTTTGGGATCTTAGCTGTTCAAGACCTGTCCGATTCCGCTGGCGCCATAGATTTGCAAATGTTGGCATCGCTATTGCAAACCTATAAACAGAACGCCGGAATCGGCGCTTAGTAAGGTCTTAGTCGTGTTGGTTTAAGGTTGGTTCACAAGTTTACCGAAAAAAGCTCTACCGCTGCATTTTTTAGTCTCGCCCGTTTCTGTTAGCACTGCATGTACTGTCCAATCCAAATCTATCCTTTCCAAAAATTTTCACCTTAGGTGGTCAGAGCTTGGGGGTCCCGCGAGGGGCCCCTTTTTTCCTTTTTCCGCGCGCCCTGGTGGCTCAGCGTGAGCGTGCAAAAAATGTCCAGTCAGACGCGGCTTTGCTATGATGATGGCAACTCAAGGAGTCACCATGCAACGCCGCTATGCCTTCCTGCTTATCCTGAGCTGTCTGTTTCATGCTGCGATAGGTCGCGCCGAGACCGCCAAGATCCTCACACCCAAAGGGATCGGCGTGAGTTCCTCGGTCGTCGAGACCTACGCGGAGGTGCTGCGCCTTGCCGTCACCCAGGCCAAGCTGCGCGTCGTCAGCAACCCCAAGGCGAAAGCCGACGTCACCCTGCGCCCGACCATCTCCAAGATCGGCGGCGGCTATCTTCTCGTCTTGGAAAAGCGCGCCAAGGGTGCCGAGCCCTATGAGGACAGCTTCAAGATCGCCAGTGAAGACGAGTTGGATGTCGGCACGAAACGACTCGTCAATGCGGTCCTTAAGGAACAGCCAGCCAGTACCGAGGATACGGTGGACGACGTCACCAAGGATGAAGTCACCGCAGGAACCGCCCGCCGCCAAACCGTCAAACGCGTGCTAGTCGCCTTTGGTCCAGCCTGGGGCTACGGCCTCGGCAGCTCCGACCTCCTCTATCATGTCAAAACCGCCTACACCTGGGAGGGGGAGCACCTAGCTCCACGACTGTTTGGCGACTTCAACTGGGCAGCAGGAAGCTCGCAAATGGCTAGCGCCGCCGCTGGCCTCGGCCTCGACTATTACCTCGGCGCTGCTAAACAGGCGCCATTTATCGGCATCGATGCTGGTCTCGGCGTCTTGCACCGGGCGCACACCGCACAGACGCGGGCCGACGGCCACTCGATGTACTATTCGGGCTTCTCGCTTGGCGCCAATATCGGCTATGCCATTATGCGCACCTCGGATGTCTCGATGATCATTGAGGCCTCGATTCGCCCGGTGCTAGGCGGTATCGTCGGCAAGGCCGCTGGGATTTATGGTTTTGATGTCGGTATCTTGTTTTAGATCGTCGGCTTAGTTGCATAAATCCTGCCCTCCAGCCTTCCCGCCCTCCCAGTTTTTGGGCAGCGGCTTTATTCCGCGCAACTGGGAGGGCGGGAAGGCTGGAGGGCAGGATTTATGCGATAAAGCCTAGTTCATCGGCCCTAAAATAAGCAGACATTCCCACGCAGGAGTCGCTCCGCGCAGGTGCCACGACCCCACCGTTTGCTGCTGCTGTGTAAAAAATCCGCAAAGAACTACCGGTAGCAACAATCCATGATTATTCCTTTTTTTGACATTCTTAGGCATACCCTCAAGTTTTAGTCGCCGCAAACCGATACGCTTGTATACGGCCGATGGAACATTCACATGCAACCTGAGATGGAACGTATGACCATCCGGGTACCGGCGAAGGAGATAAGAGTATGGCTCACGTAAACACCAGTGTTTTGCTCATAGTCAGCGCTCTACTAGTGAATATTTCCTGCACCCACACAGCACGGCTGGACGCCACATCGCCTACGGCGATCGCCCCTGAACCGCTGTCGGATGTGCATACGCCAACGCCGCGAGCCATGACGTCCGCCGTCTGGACCGGCGGCGCCATGATCATTTGGGGTGGGGTGGGTGCCGGCAACGACCGCCTAAACAAATCCGAAGGTGCTATGTATTTCCCCGAGGAAAAACTGTGGAAGGCCATTCCCAAGGCCGAAATCACCTCGCGCTTCCACCATTCCGCAGTGTGGACCGGCAAATACCTAGCAGTATGGGGCGGCGTCGATTCCCGCTCCAACGACCGGCTAGGCAGCGGTTGGCTCTATGATCCAGATACTCAACTGTGGCGTCCGATGTCCAGTGATCAGGCTCCGAGCCCTCGCTCAGGTCACTCAGCCGTGTGGACCGGCAGCCACATGATCGTCTGGGGCGGCGAAAGCGACCACGGGGTTTTGCAAGATGGGGCCATGTACGAGCCAAAAACTGACCGCTGGGTGGCCCTGTCCGCCGATGATGCGCCGATCGCTCGGTCCTTCCATTCGGTCAATTGGTTGGGAAGCAAAATGCTGGTCTGGGGCGGCATCGGCGCAAGTGGCAACCTAAGTAGCGGCGCCCTTTTCGACCCGACGACGAACACTTGGAGCGCCATGGCCAGCGTCGGGGCCCCTAGCGAACGCGTCAGCCACAGCGCTGTGTGGACTGGAACAAGCCTCATCGTTTGGGGCGGCAGGCAAGATAGCGAGCATTTTTTAAATGATGGCGCGTCATACGATCCCTTGACCGACCTTTGGAAGCCGATCCCAGTAACCGAAACGACGCCAAGCCCACGGGAGCTCCATTCGACCGTTTGGACGGATCAAGAGATGGTGATCTGGGGCGGGCAAAATGACGAAAAAACCTTTGCTGGCGGCGCCGCATTCAACCCAGCCACCAACTCGTGGCGTAAGCTCAAAGATACCGGCAAGTCGGTCGCGAGATCGCAGCATGCAGCGATCTGGACTGGGTCTGAAATGCTGGTCTTTGGCGGCCGGTCAAAAAAGGGCAAGCTTGTCGTCAAAAAGATTGGCATCGAGATCCCGCTGAATCTGGCAGCGGAGAACATCGAAGCGCACTAAACTATACGGTGCTTAGACACGCGGTATCTGTGGTGCGTTAGTGGGGCATCAGTCGGCGCGACCTGGAACACGGGTCAGCGCCGACTGCTTTTGGTGCGGACATGCGCACTCTGGGC